>LXNI01000664.1_pt1 | contig 37782 bp, 29 predicted proteins | sample 809091 | NCBI WGS metagenome assembly LXNI01 (sample SAMN04870527, study PRJNA318959) | sponge metagenome | biome: 01000161; feature: marine sponge reef; material: water | host: Sarcotragus foetidus | place: Greece: Milos, Mediterranean Sea | collected 2013-05-29 | depth 5-7 m
GCCACGCGCGATTGGCGTGAAGTCATGCTCGAGAAGACGGGCAGCGAAGTCTCCACCAAGGCGATGCTGGACTACTTCGCCCCGCTGGTGGAGCACCTGCAGCGCGAGAACGAGGGCAGACAGATCGGCTGGTAGCCCCGCGCCCCCGGCGCGAAGCGCTACGCTGAGAGCAGTGTCGGACTCTCTCGTGGCGGTGGCTATGAGCGGCGGGGTGGATTCCTCTGCCGTGGCTGCGCTGTTGCACAGCCGGCGTCAGCCGATCGTCGGCATGACGATGCAGCTGTGGGACCAGCAGCGCATGCCGCAACTGTTGCCCGAGGGCGGGGCGTCCGGCAGGTGTTGCTCCCTGGACGACGTCTACGACGCCCGCTGGGTTGCGCAACGGCTGGGGATTCCCTACTATGTCGTCAATTTCGAAGAGAGCTTCGAGCGCCAGGTCGTGCAGCCATTCGTGGCGGACTACCTGGCCGGGCGGACACCGATTCCCTGCACGTTGTGCAACAACTTCTTGAAGTTTGACCGCTTCTTGGAGACCGCCAGCCACGTCGGGGCCGAGACTGTGGCCACCGGACACTACGCGCGGATTGAGTACGACCGAGAATCCGGCAGGCATCTGCTGTTCGCTGGCGTGGACCAGTCGCGTGACCAGTCATATTTTCTGTTCGGCCTGACGCAACAGCAGCTTGCGCACACGCGGTTCCCGCTCGGGTCGATGGACAAGGCCGAGGTGCGCAAGTTGGCCCGGGATCTCGGGCTTGATATCGCCAACAAGGCCGAGAGCCGCGAGATCTGCTTTGTGCCCAACGGTGACTACGCCAGCTTTGTCGAGGCATACCGCGAGCACGGCGCCGGCCCGGGCGGCGCTGAGCCGGGAGAGGTGGTTTCCGAGGATGGCACGGTTTTGGGGGAGCACGGGGGCGTCCATCACTTCACCGTCGGCCAGCGCCGCGGGCTAGGCATTGCCGTCGGCAAGCCTGTCTACGTGACCGAGATCCAAGCATCCGATCGCAAGGTGGTGGTCGGCCCCAAGGAGTCCCTGTTGCGCGCGGAGTGCCGGATTCGCGACCCGAATTGGATCCGCTTCGATGCGCTGCGAGAGCCCGTGCGCGCCCAGGCCAAGATCCGCTACCGTGCGCCCTTGGCCTGGGCCGAGATCCGACCCATTGGCGGTGCGCCGGATCGGGCGGAAGTCGTCTTTGACGAACCGCAGTGCGCAGTCACGCCCGGTCAGGCCGCGGTCTTTTATGACGGTGACTGCGTATTGGGAGGAGGCTGGATCGTTTGACACGGCCAGTCGGCCCGCTCGGCTAACGTTTCAGCCATCTGGTGCGTCCAACCATGCGGAAGGACAGTGCAAAAGTGCAGGCGGTAAAGGCGGAAAGTCTACCTTTCGGATTGAATCCGGCCCACGACGACCACACCGAGCGGCGTCTTGTTGAAGCCGCCCAGAGCGGAGACCAAGGGGCGTTCGCTGAATTGGTGCGACGCTACGACCGCAGCGTGCTGCGTATCGCCCTGCGGCTGCTGCCGTCACGGGAGGATGCCCAAGACGCCTATCAAGACGCTTTCGTCAAGGCGTATCGCAAGCTGGACACATTCCGCTTCCAGTGTCGCTTCCACACTTGGCTCTACCGCATCGCTACCAACGTTTGCTTGGACCACTTGCGGCGCCGCAAGGCGCGTCCCGAGTTCGGCGTTTTCGAAGCCGACAATGAGACGGGCCGCTCGCCGCTACAGCTTGCGGCCGATTCGCGTCCCGCGAGTTCCCCCGAGCAGATGCTGGGCAGCGCGGAGATTTCGCGGCGCATCAAGGTTGCGCTCGCCACGCTCTCGGACCGAGAGCGCTTGGTCTTCACCCTGCGCCACCACGAGGGCATGCGCCTACGCCAGATCGGCGAGACCTGCTCCATGAGCGAGGAGTCTGCCAAGCAGTGCTTGTTCCGCGCCACTAAGAAACTGCGCAAGGAGTTGCAGGATGTCCGCGCCTGACGATCGCGCAGCGCTTGAGAGCGAACTTCTGCGACAGCGCATTCGCCTGTATCTTTATGGCGAGTTGGGCCTGGCCGATCGCAAGGAGGTCGAGCGCTTCCGCGACGAGATGCCCGAGTTTCGTGCCTTGTTCGATGAGGAAGAGGCGTTTCTGCTCTCGCTCAACGATGTCGATGTCAATGCCGAGGCGGACTCTCTGTTGGATGATTGTCGCCACGAACTAGCGTTGGCAGTTGCCGCCGAGGGTAATCTAGGCCGCACTGCCTCGCCGCTGCGCCGAGTGGGTCGGCACCTGCGCAACCTGCGCTCGGCGCTCGCTGTCCGGCCAATCGTTTGGCAACCGGCCATGGCGGCTGCCCTGCTGTTTGTAGGCTTCTTTGCCGGGCGCGATGGCTGGCCGTCCAGATATCTCGCTCCGGCGTCAGCCGGTTCCGGCACTCCGTTGTCCTTCGATGCCGACCACACCCTGACAGGGATCGAGACCGTCCAACTCGACCCTGTCAGGGGCCAGGTCCGGATCGTGCTGGAGGAGCGTAGAGTGGTCAGCGGCGACTCGTCGGATCCGTACATCCGCGGGATGCTCATGGACACGGTGCGGGAATCGCATGCAGGGGCGCGCCTTTCGTCGCTGGAAGCCCTGCAGGGGCATGCATCCGACAGCGAGGTGCGCCGTATCTTGCTGCGCTCCATGCTGGACGACCAGAACCCCGGCATCAGGCTGAAGGCGCTCGACTCGGTGAAGGGGCAAATTGACGAACCGGACGTGCGGGCGGCCCTCGTCGAGACCTTGCGTTCGGATCCGCTCGCCGGCATGCGGATTCATGCGATCCAACTGCTAGGCCAGCATCCCGGCCGGGACTTGGCAGGTGCGCTGCAGGAGCTGGTGGAGCGCGAGCAGAACCCCTTCGTGCTGCACGAGAGCGAGCGCATCTTGGACGTACTTGACGCGTCGATGGAGCGTTTCTGAAGCGATGCCACTTCGGAGGTGTATGCCGGTCTTCGGCGCAGTTGGCGTGGCTTTGGCCATGGCGGCCGTCCTGTCGGCGCAGCCAGAGCGGGACGGGCGGCGCTGGACGCAAGAGTGGACCGGTGAGGCGGCAGCGGCCGCGCGGATTGAAGTTCGCGCCAGCGGACGGGTCGTGGTGCGCGGGGCGGACCGCGACGACGTGCGCTATACGCTGACGACACGTGGTAGGTCCGAGCGCGGTGGCAAGTGGGTCCCGGTTGTTTTCCAAGAATCCGGGGTGGTCTTCGAACGTCCCTCGGGCCAAACCTTGGCCATGAATCTCCGGAATCCGGTCTGCGGCAATTGCAGGGTCGAATTCCTGCTCGAAATCGAAGTCCCCAAGGCGACTGCTCAGATCGACTTGGTGACGCGGGCGGGCGGTATTGTCATCCAAGGTATTGCCGGTTCGGTCACCGCTCACGCCGTTGGGGGCTCGATCCTAGTCGACGACGTCCAAGGTGCGGTGACCGCGACCACTGCGGGCGGCAGCGTGCAGTTGGGTACCATCGGGGGCCCGGTGAATTGCGAGACCGCCGGGGGCAGCATCGTGCTGGCGCGCTCCGGCGGGCAAGCGCGTCTCGTCACCAGTGCCGGCATGATTCAAGTGACGTCGGTGGCGGGCGATCTCAGAGCGGAGACCGGCGGCGGCAGCATCGAGATCGGACGCGTAGAAGGTACTGTGCGGGCCAAAACGGGCGGCGGGCTGATCCGCGCGGCTGACGTGCGTAACGGAATGCAGGCCCAAGCGGGAGCCGGGGACATCCGCATCGACAAGGCGCGTGGGACGCTGGTCTTGGCCAGCGGGGCGGGGGACATCGTGGCCGCGCTGCAGGAGGGTGCGAGTCTGAACGACTCTGAGATCACCACGTCCGTGGGCGCGATTGTGCTGTCGCTACCGGAATCACTGGCCCTGACACTCGAGGCGAGCATCGACCTGGCTCGAGGTCTGCGCGGCATTACCAGTGAGTTCCCCTCCATCCAAGTTCAGCGCTCGTCGCGTGTCTTCGGACCTGTCAGCGAGCAGGCTGCCGGAGAGATCAACGGCGGGGGATCGGTGGTGAGGATCCGCAATGGCTTGGGACGCATCGAAATCAGGAAGAGCCGCTAGGCGGCACCCCTGTGGGCTAGGAGGAATGACCGTGTATTCGCGCATTCGGAATACCTTGATCGTGTGTGCTGCCCTTGTTGGCACAGCGCCTGTCGGCGCGGCGCCCGGCATTGACGGACGTATCGTGTTCGCCCCGGCCAGCTACATCGGCATTGGAGTGATGGACATCAGTGACGAAACCGCCCGCGATATCGGCTTGGTCGACGCGCACGGGATCGAGATCAGCAGCGTCGTTGCCGACAGCCCCGCCGAGCAATCCGGCCTGCGCGAGGGCGACATCGTCCTGACCTATCGCGGTGAGCGTGTTCAGGGCTACCAACACTTTGCCCGATTGGTCCGCGAGACGCCGGTCGGCCGCAGCGTGGAACTGGGATTGGTGCGGGACGGCCAACGCACAAAGCTGAAGGTCGCGATCGGCGAGCGCGAGGTGATGCGGTCCGTCAATGAGACGATCGCGGTGGTCACCAAACAGCTTGAGTCGGTGAAGGACAGGATCGGCACGACTCGCGTGCATCTTGAGGCAGAAAGCCCTCGGTCGCAGTCGAGGTTCGCCTTGGACTTCGAGTTCCCTCAAGTCCGCATGAACGCCAGAAACCGGCGTTTGGGCACGGATCTGGAGAGCTTGGACGGACAGCTCGCGGCATTCTTTGGGGTAGAACGCGGGGTGCTCGTACGCCATGTGCGATCCGGATCGATCTCTGAAATGGCCGGGCTCCAGGCCGGCGATATCATCGTCTCGGTCGCTGGCGAGCAGGTGGACCGCCCGTCAGAGGTGGGCAAGCTTGCGGCGGCTTCCGAGGACCGCTTGGTAGCGGTGGAGATTGTCCGGGACCGGGCCCCAAGAACGCTTCGTCTGGATGTCGGTTCAGAGTCGGCACCGCATCCTGCGAACCCCGTTTCGACACCGAACTAGTCTTCCCAGGCCTGCCCGTCGCGCCAGAGTTCGCGCAGGGCTTGGACTCCGCGGAGTTCCACTTCGACTTGGGCTTGAGTGCGCTGCAGCAGGAAACGCTGCAGGGCGAAGCCCGACGGCTCTTGCCACTGGGAAATATCCAACTTGTCCAGCCTCTGCTTGAGCATTGCCGCGGCCAGCGCGCGCGCGTCGTGCGAGAGTGCCCACGAGTTAGCGTCCTTGAATTCGGCGCGAAACAGACCCTCCCGATTGGCCCCGAAATAGGCGGGCTCGCCCGCAGCGAAGGCTTGGTTCGATTCCATGCAGCGCCCAAGCGGTGGCAGCCAGCCACCCAGGCGCGCCGACCACAGCAGGTAGTAGACCAGAGCGCGGTGCGCCCAGGGTTGGACACCATCGCTGGAGTCTTTCTCTGCGATGCCCCGGCGGAACTCGTTGACTACCAGGCGTAGCAAGCGGAAATAGGTGTCGTTGGGTTCGTGCTCGGGCAGGAGCAGGTCCGACGTCTCGGCGATCACGTCCAAGACGATGCTCGTGGGGTAAGTTGCCTTCCACAAGTTCGACGGCCCGGCCAGTTCGGCGCGCTGGAGCGTGACAAGGTCTCGGTTCTCTTTCTGCAGGTAGTAGACGTGCGACAGTGCCAGGCGCTCCAGCCCCATGCCGAACTTGTTGTTCTTGGGGCGCCGCACTCCGCTCGCCACGCCGCGGAGCTTGCCTTGCTCGCGGGTGAAGAAGCTTACGATGAGGTCCGCATCGCGGTACGGGTAGTTGCGCAGTACCAGTGCCTCGCTGTCTCTAGATGGCATGAACTGCGGGACTTGCTGCCTAGACAGGATGGAGCGCGCCGGTCTTGGCGCCCTTCGCGTACGCTGAGTGCGCTGCTAGAATACCAGCGCCATGATAGCGCAGAATCCCTCCCGCAGAGACGTGTTCCGGGGCTTGGCTGCGGCGGGTGCCGCCTCGGCCAGCGCGCAGCAGCCGCGCATGCCCAATGTGCTGTTCGTATTCAGCGACCAGCACAGGGCCTGCACCATGCCGGGTGAGCCGTACAACGACGCCGAGACCCCGGCCCTCGCCCGTCTCGCATCGCACGGCACGACGTTCACCCACTGCGTGTCAAACTACCCAGTCTGCTCGCCCTACAGGGGCATCCTGATGACCGGACGCTGGCCGTACCAGACCGGGATCATTGACAACGCATATCCGTTGCGGAGGTCCGAGTACAGCCTTGGCGAGGCGTTCCGCGACGCCGGCTATCACACTGGCTATGTCGGCAAGTGGCACTTGGATGCGCGGGGTGCGGAAGGGCATGCGCTCAAGCCGGAGGGCGAGGCGCGCCACGGCTTCTCGGAGTGGCGGGCGTGGTACAACACGAACCCGCACTTCGACCGCTCCCATACCTATGACCAAGCCTCCGGTCAGCAGCAGGTACCGGCCGGGTATAACGCAACGCTGATGACCGACGACGCCATCAGCTTCATTGAGCGCAACAAGGACCGCCCTTGGATGCTAGTGCTTTCGCTGAATCCTCCGCATCCACCCTTCGGTGATGCCCCGCCCGAGCTGATGCGCAAGTACCCGGGCGGGGATCTCCAGCTGCGGCCCAACACTGGAGAGACGGTGACCCGGGGTATCGGGGGGCGCGGGCGCAGCGTGAGACGCGACACGACCGGCTACAACGCCCACGTGGAAGGCGTGGACATCGAAATCGGGCGGCTGATGGCGTGCTTGGACCGCACTGGCCTGGCCGACAATTCGATCGTGGTCTATACATCGGATCACGGTGAGATGCTGGGCGCCCATAACCGCACCGGCAAGCGACTTCCCCACGAGGAGTCGTGCCGCGTGCCGTTCGTAGCCCGCGGGCCGGGTATGCCGGCCGGCCATCGCAGCGACGCGCTACTGGGGGCGATCGACGTTTATCCGACGCTGTGCGGCATGGCCGGGATTCCCACACCGGACGTCTGCGTCGGCAGGGATCTCTCAGCGATCGCGCGGGGCGCCGCCGTGGATGGTCCGGAGCACCAGTTCCTGATGCACATCGCGAAATCGCATGCCAGCGGCGGAGTCAACCACACATCGCCGATCTTTCGCGGGATCCGGACCGATCGCTACACCTACGCGTGCGGCGAGATCGGCCGCTGGTGTCTCTACGACAACCAAGAAGATCCCTACCAGTTGCACAATCTGGCGGATGACGCCTCGCGGGCGGTCCTGATGGGCGAGCTCGATGGCGAGATCTTGGAGTACCTCGGGCAAGCGGAGGATCGATTCCCGTATCGCGTGAAGCGCGCTTAGCCTGCTGCATGGGCAGCGCGACTGCGCTGGGAGGGCCAAGACGTGACCTTGACTGCATTGGTCTGCGTGCTCGGACTACCGGTGATACCCGGGGCCAGCCGCCCGCTTGGCAGGCCCGCCACTCCCGCTGGCCGCGGCCGACAATTGACCGCACGATGTCTGCGTCGGCGGATCTGTGCGGGCGGGCTGCTACACCCTGGTCAGGTAGTCCTGTCGTCCGCCATCGGCCATCATGAATTGCCCGGTGATGAATCCACTCGCCTCGGAGCACAGGAATCCTGCCAAGTGTGCGATATCCTCCGGTTCCCCTGCGCGACCCACCAGCGAACGCTCGGAGACGTTCTGGAGCAGCCGCACCGCCTCGTCCTGAGATTTCCCCGACAGGACCATGTCGGTCTTGGTGAATCCCGGCAGCACAGCGTTCACCGTGATGCCCTTGGGTGACAGCTCGAAGGCCATGCGCTTCGTTAGCGTGAGCACCGCCCCTTTCGTCACGGCGTAGAGCGTGGTGCCTGCCATTGCCGTGCCAATGGCCGCATTGGAGGCGAGGTTGACGATGCGGCCCCAGCCCCGCCTGATCATTTCGGGTGCCAGCGCTTCAGAGCAGTACAGGACCCCCTTGACGTTGGTCCGCCACATCTGGTCGAACTCGTCCTCGTCGTAGTCCAGCAATTCTCCTGCGTACAGCAGCCCGGCGTTGTTGACCAAGATGTCGGGCGGGCCCAACTCGGCCGTCACCTGTTTCGCCATCGTGTCGACTTCGGCGCGTCTCGAAATGTCGGCTTGGATCGCCAGGGCAGACACTCCAAGGCTGCGCACAGCGGCGACGGTTTGCTCCGCCGCGGCTGCACGGCTGTGGTAGTTCACCGCCACGTCGGCCCCGCGGCTGGCCAGTTCCAGGCAGATGGCCCGGCCAATGCCTCGCGACCCGCCGGTGACTAGAGCCGTCTTGCCTCGTAGATCCTGCATATGGACTGCCCGGCCGCCGCCTGGCGATTCGCGGTGTTTGGCCGCCGAGAACAGGGGCGGGTTTAGCCTCCCTTACTCTCCGTAGCCCACATCGTCATCATCCTCGCTGTATTGCGAGTACCTTGGCTTGGGCCTCTCGCGCTCGAAGCCGCGCTCGCGGTCGCGGTCGTACGGCCCGCGCCCCCGGTTGCCGAATGACGGGCGGCCGCGATCCTCGAAGGACCGGCCGCGTCCCTCGAACGGGCGCTGGCCGCGGTCTTCGAACGGGCGCTGGCCGCGGTCCTCGAATTGCCGCGGTCCCCGGTCGAACGACGGGCGGCCCCTGTCTCCATACGACGGGCGCTGGCCGCGGTCGAACTGCGGACGGCCCCGATCTTCGTAGGGCGGGCGGGGCCCGCGGTCAAACGATGGGCGCGGACGCATTTGCGTCTTGCGCAGCTTCGACTCCGATTCCCGCATGCGGCTCTCGATGGAGTGGTTCTCTTCGGTGAGTGACTGCTGGATCTCCATCGCGAGCTTGAGTTCGTCGCGTAGCATCGAGACATGGCGGGCCGACGCTTCCAGCTGATCGGCTGCGCTCGCGTCATTCTCGGCCAAGGTCGCGCTCTCAAGTTCGATGGAAGGCAGCATTGTCGACACGAACGGGATCACGTCCTGACCTAGGCGCCAGCCCCGCAAGCTCTCTCGGGCTGCCATCCAGCGCAGCAACGACCCCAACTTGGCCGCCGTTTCGGGGGTGTCCATGCGATGGGGCATGAATAGGTCGTGGCCGCCTTCAGGATCAGCGCGGTCGTTGAAGCCGGTCAGGTACACCCGCATGGCTCCGCGGTAGACCGAGAGGCGCTTGCCGAAGCGGTTCGTGAGTTTCCATGTGTACTCGGCTGGCAGCACGATCACCTTTGCGATTCCCAAGGTGTCCACGGTAAGTGGCACAGGGTCCAGCAGCGGAACATTGGGGTCTTCCGATTCCTCGGGCACCGTCAGCACGAACGCCGGCGTGCGTCGGTCGGGGTCCACCAAGAACTCCGCCAGATTCGCCGCGTCGTACTCAGACTCGATGACCCACGGCTCTTTCTCGATCTTGGCCGCGCCCTGCTCCATTGTGCATTCCTTGGCGACATGCTCGAGGAACCCAGGCACCCGCGGCTGCACTCGCATCTTCATCTCGGTGGACTTTGCCAAGGTCCGCAGGCTGAACACGGAGTCCTCTCCGGGCCGCTCGCGGATGGCGATCTCGGTGGTCCACTCCCGTTCGACCTCGCCCTCCTCGGGCTCGACGAAGCGCAGCGCCCAGGTCTCTGAGTTCTCCTCTTTGGCGCGGACCGCAGTGAACGTCCGCTTATCGGCTTCGTGGTGGAAGGCACCGCCGGACCAAGCCTCGTCAGGCAGATCGGTCTTAGATGCGTTCTCCAGCCACTCCAGCATGATTTCGCGGGCAATGTTGGTCTTTTCCAAGGTGGCCGCGATACGCAGGATCTCGCGCGTCCGAGGTGCTACTCTCGTCCGGCTCTGGTCATAAGTGGGTTTATCGTGATGAAGCATAGCTCTCTCTTGATTCCAGTACTTGCTTTTGTCCCCCGCCGCTGAAGGCGGGTGCTACCGGGATACCGCTCTCGCCGCCAAGACCAAGCGCACCCGGTCGCGCCCGAAGCGGCGCTCGCCCGCCACCGACCCGCGTCACCCGCTCTGTTCAATTGCGGGGACCCTGTGTCGGATTCACTTCCGAAACTTCCACATTTCTAGAAGACTAGCTGGGAAAAATACCAAATTAGAGTAGCACGTTTCGGGAGCAGTGTCGGGAGTTCTTCCCAAGATCGTGTGGATTCGGGTGCTTTTGGATAGTGCCGCGCTGGCTGTGATCTGTGACAGCGGGCGTCGCGCAGGGCGAGGCAGGCTGGTGCCGCCGGCTGGAATGCCGGCGGTCGCCCCCCCCGCTGCATGCAACAGCGGTAGGCCGCTTTCTGCTAACCTTCGGTACAGACCCTCGGCTGAAGTGCGCCCGCGGGCTTGATCACGACAATTGGCAACGACCCGAGCCAGGCCGTTAGGAGGGAACCAAATGAGCCAAGTCATCGCGGGAGCCAAGTGGCACCAACAACTGCATTGGCGCATCGCCATCGCAATGGCGCTGGGCGTGATCGCGGGCCTGATCGGAGGCGAGCCGTTGGCCGACGCGGTCGGCTGGCTCGGAACGCTGTTCATCAAGCTCCTCAAGATGATCATCGTGCCATTGGTGTTGACTTCGATTGTTACAGGTGTCGCCTCGGTCGGTGCTGGTGCCGGTTTGGGCCGCCTCTTCGGCAAGACGATGGGCTACTACATGCTCACAAGTGCCTGCGCGTGCGTCGTGGGGTTGGTGATGGTCAACCTGATTCAGCCTGGCGTGGGGGCGAACCTCGTCGGGGCTGAGACCGAGGAGATGCCCCACCTGACCGTGATTCAGTCCCCGGTGGATCTGATTCTCGATATTGTGCCGGAGAATGTCTTCGCTGCGGCCGCCGAGGCGAAGATGCTGGCCATCATCTTCTTCTCCATCGTTCTGGGCATCACTATCAGCACGTTGCAGCAATCGCATCGCGGGCCGCTGCTGGGCTTTTTCGAATCGGCCTTCGAGGCGATGATGCGTCTGACTGGCGGCATCATCCGCTTGGTCGCGCCGATCGGGGTGTTCGCCCTGATTGCCAAGCTGATGGGCACGACGGGGCTCGCAGCCTTCAAGGCGCTGGGCCTGTATGCGCTGATGCTGGTAGCGGGCCTGACCTTCCACTTGTTGATCACGCTGCCTCTGATCTTGCGCTTCGTGGGCCGTATCAACCCGATCACGCACTTCCGAAACATGGTCCAGCCCATCGTCATGGCCTTCTCAACGAGTTCCTCCGGCGCGACACTGCCGGTCACGATCGACGCCGTCGAGAACAAGGTCGGCGCATCCAACCGCGTTACCTCCTTCGTGTTGCCGATGGGGGCGACCGTCAACATGGACGGAACGGCGCTTTATGAATGTGCGGGGGTCATGTTCATCGCACAGGTGCTCGGCGCGCAACTGGGGTTTGAGCAGCAGCTGTTGGTCGTATTCACGGCCTTGCTCGCATCCATCGGAGCCGCGGCCGTTCCGTCGGCAGGACTTGTCGTAATCTTCATCGTTCTGGAGGCTGTGAACCTGACCGGGCCACAAGTCGAACTGATCGTCGGCGCGATGCTCGCCGTCGATCGTCCGCTGGACATGTACCGCACGGTGATCAACGTATTCAGCGACTCCTGCGGAGCGGCGATCATTGCCAAGTCCGAAGGCGAGGAGGGCATAGACGAGGCCGTTCCGGCTGCATAGCCTGCGGCTAGGACTTCTCTCCAACGCAGGGGTGCGCATCGCACGGGCGAACTGCCTGCGCCGAGCGCGGTTACTGTCCCGGATGACTCGGCCGAGGCGGACGGGACCCAATCCGGTTCCGCCTTGAAGCGAAGCAGGTCCGGGATGGGGCCAGAGTCTCGCAGGTCTCTGGGGGGCTGTCGGCCAGTTCGTCTCCCGACCTGCCATTCCGATGGCGAATGCGCTCGGACGTGCCGCATGTCGGGATCGTGTTGACGCGGCCCGTAAACAGGTAGCTCGCTGGCCAGGACCGTCCGTGCCGAGCCGTGGGCTCGCTCGTTCTCACCGAAGTGCTTGGCCTTGCCACTGTTCAAGTACCATGAACGACGTGCCGAATCCTTCAAGAACACCTAGAGCCCAGTGGAACTCGCGGACCGGGTTCATCCTTGCCGCCGCCGGCTCGGCCGTCGGCTTGGGCAACATATGGAAGTTCCCCTATATCACCGGTGAAAACGGTGGCGGTGCGTTCGTCTTGGTCTACCTGGCCTGCATTCTGGTCGTCGGCGTGCCGGTGATGATGGCCGAGGTCATGCTCGGGCGGGCTTCCCGGTCTTCGGCGGTCGATGCCTATCGCAAGCTGTCGGATCCGAAGTCCAAGTGGGTGGCGTTTGGAATTCTGGCGGTTGTGGGCGCGTTCCTGCTGTTGTCGTACTACTCCACGGTTGCGGGCTGGGCGTTGCACTACACGTACCTCTCGCTAACCAACGCCATCGCCGGCATCGATGCGGGCCAGGCCGAGGGCCTGTTTGGCGACTTAACCGGTACGCCACTGATCGGAGTCGGCTGGCAGCTCGCGTTCTTGGCCATCACCATGTGCGTGGTAGCCGCGGGCGTCTCACACGGCATTGAGCGCTGGGCCCGGATCATGATGCCCGGATTGTTCGTGTTGATCCTGATCCTTCTGGGCAAGGCCGTGACGATGCCGGGTTGGGGCGAAGCGATGGGCTTCTTGTTCGGCATGAACTGGGACAAGCTGACCGCTGCCGGTGTACTCGAGGCTCTCGGCCATTCCTTCTTCACGCTCAGTCTCGGCATGGGCAGCATGATCACCTATGGCAGTTACTTGCGGTCGCAAGATGATCTCGCTTCGGCCTCGCTCGCGACTGCCGGTGCCGACACTTTGGTTGCCTTAGCGGCGTCAATGGTGTTGTTCCCGATCGTGTTCACATTCGGTATGGCGCCGGGCGCGGGGCCGGGACTGCTGTTTGTGACGCTGCCGACCGCGCTCGCCCAGATGACCGGCGGGGCGGTCCTGTCGGTGATCTTCTTCGTGATGCTCGTCTTCGCCGCTCTGACCAGCGCGATCGCCATTCTAGAAGTCATCGCGGCTTACGTTGTGGACCATCACGGAATCTCTCGCGTCAAATCCTGTGTTGGTGCCACTATCGTCGTGGCCCTCTTCGGAGTGCCGGCGACGGCTAGCGGAGGCTGGTTCAATGCTGTCGACTACTTTGTGTCGAATTGGGCGTTGCCGCTGGGCGGACTTGGTGTCGCCTTGTTCGTAGCTTGGCGCATGGACGGAGCTCTCAGGCGAAAGGAGTTCGAGACCGGCAGTGCGCTAGCCAAGTTTTACTCCGCGTGGCTGTGGACTCTAAAGTATCCCGTACCCATCAGTATCGCGGTCGTCTTTCTGCACGCCATCGGCGTGCTTTCGTGGATCGGGTCGCTGATGGGTTAGCGATAGCGGAGAGTGTTATAGGTCGACGATCTTTGACTCGATCGGTGTTGGGCGGTCGCTCACGTCGTCCCTCCGTCTGGCTCGCATCGGCATACGACCCTTAAGCGGGATTAGCGCGTTGGAGATTGGGTCCTCGCTGTCGTCGCCGGGGTCCATGGAACTGTTGACGTAGCTCACAAACTCGCGCATCTGCCGCTGCATGGCGTCCATCTTGCTGCGCATGTTCAGGATGATCTCGACTCCGGCGAGATTGACGCCTAGGTCGCGCGTCAGCGACAGGATCACATCTAGGCGGTCGATGTCCTCGTCGGTGTAGAGGCGCGTGTTGCCATCCGTCCGGGATGGCTGCAAGAGGCCCTCGCGCTCGTACATGCGCAGCGTTTGCGGATGCACGTCGAAGCGTTCCGCCACCACCGAGATGGTGTAGCTGCCCTTCGTCTTGTGCTGCTTCGCCATGGTCAGCCGAGATCGGCGAGCGAGTCGCGCGGGTTCTCAGGATTGCGCTCCGCGTATCGCCGCATCAGGTCCTTGGTCGATTCGTCGGGAATCTTGGGCACGACAATCGAGATTCTAACGAACTGGTCGCCGCGTTTGTTGCTGCGCGGATCCGTGACGCCGCGTCCCCGCACCCGGAACGTCTTGCCCGAGCTCGTCGCCGGCGGAATGCGCATGAGCGCTGTACCGTCGATTGTCGGCACTTCGATCTTGGCGCCTAGGACGGCCTCGGCGGGGGTGATTGGCACCTCGATCCGAATGTCGAAGCCATCGCGCTTGAAGAACGGGTGCTTGCCCACATGCACGATGATGTACAAGTCACCGGCGGCGCCCCCGAGGATCCCCGCATTGCCCTTGCCTTGCAGGCGGAGCCTGGCGTTCTCTCCCGTGCCCGGCGGGATCCGGACGTCGATGGTGTCGGTGGCCGATGCCCGCCCCTCGCCAGCGCACTGCGGGCAAGGCGTCCGGACCTGCCCGGTCTGTCCGCAAGCGGGGCAGGGAACACTGAAGCGCATGTTGGCGGCCATGCGCTGCGACTGACCGGTGCCGCCGCAGGTCTTGCAGGCGCGCGGCGCCTCTCCCCGGGCGTTGCCCGATCCGCTGCACGGGGGGCAGGGGGCCTGACGGCTGATCTTGAGACGCTCGGTGGTGCCGCGGATGGCACCGTCGAAGCTGATGTCCATCTCGTACTCGAGATCCTCGCCCGGTCGGCGCGAGTGAGCGCCTCGTCCGCGTCCCCGTCCCCCGCCGAAGACGCCCTCGAAGAGATCGCTCAAGTTTGCCCCGGCGGAGCCTTGGCGCCCTAAGTCGCTGAAATCGAAGCCGTCGAATCCGAAGCCCTGGCCCTGCCCGCCAGCGGCCTGCTGGCGGACCTGCTCGGAGTAGAATCCGTAACGGTCGTAGATGCCCCGCTTCTCCTTATCGCTGAGGATTTCGTAGGCCTCCTGCACGTCCTTGAAGCGCTCCTCGGCCGCCTTGTCGCCTGGGTTGACGTCGGGGTGCAGCTTGCGCGCCAAATGCCGGTAGGCTGTGCGGATGGCGTCCGCTTTGGCACTGCGGGAGACTCCCAGCGTCGCGTAATAGTCTTTGCTGCGGTTGGCCGCCATGCCCATCTAGCCTAGACGGTGCGCGGCGGTGCTGCTCGGGCGGCACCCCCGACTCACGACTTCGGCTTCTCGTCCGCGTCTTCGAACTCCGCCTCCACTACATCGTCAGGGCCGCTTTCGGCGTCCGCTTCACCGGTGCCTCCCGGCGCGTCGGCCGAACCGTCGCTGCCTTGCTGTGCGGCGTACATCGCCGTGGCCAGCGCGTGAGAGGCCTGGGTGAGATCCGACACTGCCTTGTTGATCTGCTCGGTGCTGCCGCTCTTGACTGCCTCGCGGGCAGCCTCGATGGCCTGCTCGATCTTCTTGGCTTCGGCCTCGTCAACCTTGTCGCGGTTCTCGCTGAGGGTCTTCTCCGTGGAGTAGATCACCGCGTCGGCTTGGTTGCGGGCTTCGATCTCATCCTTGCGCTTTTGGTCCTCCGCCGAATGCTCTTCGGCATCGCGGGCCATCTTCTCGATCTCCTCTTGGGACAGGCCCGATGAGCTGGTGATGGTGATCTGCTGCTGCTTGCTGGTGGCCTTGTCCTTGGCCGAGACGTTCAGGATACCGTTGGCATCGATGTCGAAGGTGACCTCGACTTGCGGGACTCCGCGCGGCGCGGGGGGAATGCCGACCAACTGGAAGACCCCGAGCAAGCGGTTGTCGCCTGCCATGGAGCGCTCGCCTTGGAAGACTTTGATCTCCACCGAAGTCTGGCTGTCGGCCGCCGTCGAGAATACTTCGGACTTGCGCGTCGGGATTGTCGTGTTGCGCTCGATCAATCTTGTGAACACACCGCCCAAGGTCTCGATGCCCAGCGACAAGGGCGTGACGTCCAGCAGCAGCACGTCCTTGACCTCGCCGCCCAAAACGCCGCCTTGCACGGCGGCGCCGGTTGCCACGACCTCGTCGGGGTTGACGCCTTTGTGGGGCTCCCGCCCGAACAACTCTTGGACCAGCTTTTGAACCCTCGGTATGCGGGTCGAGCCTCCGACCATGACCACCTCGTCGATGTCCGACGGCGACAGCCCGGCATCTGTCAGCGCCTTCTTGCAAGGCTCGAGGGTGCGGCGCACCAGCGGGTCGATCATCTGTTCGAGGTGTGCTCGGGTGAGCTTGCGCGCGAGGTGTTTCGGGCCGCTCTCGTTGGCCGTGATGAAGGGCAGGTTGATCTCGGTCTCCATCAGCGTCGACAGGTCTCGCTTGCTCTTCTCGGCCGCTTCGCGCAGGCGCTGCAGGGCCATGCTGTCCTGGGACAGGTCGATGCCTTGCTCCTTGCGGAATTCGTCGACGAGCCAGTCGATCAGCACGCTGTCGATGTTGTCACCGCCGAGGTGGGTGTCGCCATTGGTCGCCTTGACCTCCACGACGCCCTCGTCGACCTCGAGGATCGAGATGTCGAAGGTGCCCCCGCCGAAGTCGTAGACAGCGATAGTCTGGTTCTCCTTCTTGTCCAAGCCGTAGGCGAGGGCCGCGGCGGTCGGCTCGTTGATGATGCGGCGCACTTCTAGTCCCGCGATCTTGCCTGCGTCCTTGGTGGCCTGGCGCTGGGCGTCGTTGAAATACGCCGGCACCGTGATGACCGCTTCGGTCACCTTCTCGCCGAGATAGGCATCGGCCGCCTCCTTGAGCTTCCCCAGTACCATGGCCGAGATCTCTTGCGGCGAATAGCTGTCCGCTCCGATCCTGACCTTGAGGATGTCCCCCGCAGCGCTGATCTTGTAAGCGACGTTCTTCGTCTCCTCGGTAACTTCGGAGCTGCGACGGCCCATGAAACGCTTGATCGACGAAATCGTGGCTTCTGGATTGGTGACGGCCTGCCGCTTGGCTGTCTCGCCCACCAAGCGGTCACCGTTCTTGCTGAATGCCACGACCGACGGCGTGGTACGCTCGCCTTCTTGGTTGGCGATCACCTGGGACTGCCCCGCTTGCATGACAGCCACGACCGAATTCGTGGTGCCGAGATCGATTCCGATGACCTTTCCCATCTGTAGCCCTCCGAGCCTCAGGGTGCCTTGCGGTGGATCCCGCAAACTGCCGCTTTGGCGCAGATACACCGCGGCTGAGTGAATCCTTAGTATATAATCATGACTTTACTTTAGTCAACTGCTGTCAACATTGCAGAGTTCGCAGCATGAGACAGACCGGACAATGCGACGCTACTACATCACAGATCGCAGCACCTGTCCGGGCAGCTTGCTCGACTGCATCGAAGAGAACGCCCGACGCGGCTGCTCTTGGATCCAACTTCGCGAGAAGGACTTGGCGCCTCGGGACCTGCTCGATCTGGCCCGGGCCGCCTTGGCCCGAGTCCGCCCATATCGAACCGCGATCCTGGTCAACAGCCGCTTGGATGTCGCCCTGGCCGCGGGTGCGGCCGGAGTTCACCTGCCGGCCGGATCGCCGGCTCCACGCGATTTCAGGCCCGTCCTGCCAACAGGGTTCCTGATAGCGGTGTCAGCGCACAGCGTCGACGAAGTTTGCCGAGCGGAGCGCGAAGGGGCCGACTTCGCTGTCTTCGGGCCGGTGTTCCCCACCCGTTCGAAGCCCGTCCTGCACGAGATTCCCGGTCTTGCCGGCCTGCGCGTAGCTTGCGCAGCGTCCTCGCTGCCCGTGGCGGCGTTGGGCGGCATCACGGCGGAACGAGCCGCCACTTGTGCGGAGGCCGGCGCGGCGGGCATCGCTGGGATCAGCATGTTCCAGTCGCTATGCGGCGCTGCCGGAGAGCGTGAGGCAACTTGACCGGTCGCTTGGCCTTAGATAGCGTTGCTCACCGCCGAAAGGGCTTCTTGACCGACCAGCGCAGCGGCGGTATGGGCTCTCCGCGCGAACTGCACTCGATCAGGGTTGCGAGCCTCTTTCGGCGGGTCTGCTCGCGCTTGGCGCTCATGATCCAGTGCGCGCACTGCTTGCGGTACGACGGCGGCGCGTCGGCGAAGCGCTCCCAGGCCCCCGGCACCGCCCTGATCCGGTTCTCGCATTCCTCCGGCAGCGCCACGGCCGCGAGTTCATGGGCGGCCGCTGGCCTGCGCAACTTGCCCGACGATTCAAATGTTGCCCGCGCGCTCTCCTCGACCAAGCCAGCCAGCATGAGCGCTTGCATGCGCTCGATATTCCTCGCACTCCAGCCGCTATCCGGGCGGCGGGGAGTGAAGCGCACCTTGTAGCTGCGCTCGTCGACCCTCTTGCGAATCCCGTCGATCCACCCGAAGCACAGCGCCACGTCGACCGATTCTGCCCACGTCACGCTGGGCTGGCCGGTGGCGACCTTGTAGTATCCGATCCACTGCTCGCGGGCCGTCTTGTGGTGGTTGCGAAACCACTTCCTGAGCTCGTCCGCATTTGCGAAGAACAGGACCGACATGCTGCTGCCTAGATTGCCAGGCGCGGCGGGACACGGGAGGCGAGGCGACCGACCGTCACTATAGCGCGACAGCGCGAGACTGAGATTGGCGAAGCGACGCCGCGGCGACGCCCGCACCCGGCCAGTGCGAGGCCCGGGGCCGGAATCCCTAGTTCATTGACAGAGATTAGGGCGATTGCTAGCATCAAGAGCAGGAAGAGCATGGCCACGATTCTGATTCCAACACCCCTCCGGCAATTCGTTGCCGGCAACGACTCGGTCGAAGTCGAGTCCGGCACCGTGGGCGAGGCTCTGCGCCAGCTGGTGGCTGCGCATCCGCAGGTCGAGCGCAACCTTTTCAACGATCAGGGCAAGCTGCGGAGCTTCGTCAATGTGTACGTGGACGACGAGGACATCCGCTATTTGGACCGAGAGGACACCGCACTTGCGGCTGGCAGCACCATCAGCATCGTGCCCTCGATTGCCGGCGGCGCCACGCCTGCGCCGGTGATTGAGGTAGCCGAACCTGCGCTGCCGGAACTGTCCAACGAAGAAATCCTGCGCTACAGCCGCCACCTGATCCTGCCGGAGGTCGGACTGGAGGGGCAGCGCAAGCTCAAGGGTGCCCGCGTACTGATGGTCGGAACCGGGGGGCTTGGCGCACCGCTAGGCCTATATCTGGCTGCCGCAGGCATCGGTCGGATCGGCATCGTGGACTTCGATGTCGTCGACGAGACGAACTTGCAACGGCAGGTGATTCACGGCTCTAAAGACGTCGGTCGGCCCAAGATCGACTCGGCCGCGGAGACGATGCAAGACATCAATCCCCGCTTGGTTATCGACAAGCACCAGACTGCTTTGACCAGTGATAACGCGTTCGAGATCCTGTCCGAGTACGATGTGGTCGTTGACGGCACGGATAACTTCCCCACGCGCTATTTGGTCAACGATGCCTGCGTGTTGCTGGGCAAGCCGAACGCCTACGGCTCGATCTTTCGCTTTGAGGGTCAGGCCACGGTGTTTCACCACCAAGGCGGCCCGTGCTACCGCTGCCTGTATCCCGAGCCGCCGCCGCCAGGCTTGGTGCCCAGTTGCGCCGAAGGGGGCGTGCTGGGCATTCTGCCGGCGGTGATTGGCAGCATTCAGGCCACCGAGGCTGTCAAGATCGTCCTCGGCAAGGGCGACTCCCTGAGCGGGCGGCTGCTGCTCTACGATGCGCTCAACATGCGCTTCCGGGAGTTGCGGCTCCGCCGCAATCCCGACTGCCCGGTCTGCGGTGACAATCCCACTGTGCGCGAGTTGATCGATTACCAACAGTTCTGCGGAATTCCGCAGCAGGCCGCCGAGGCTGCGGCGCAAGAAAGGCTGCCCGAGATTGCGCCCGCGGCTTTGAAGTCCCGCCTGGACAGCGGAGAGGACGTCTTCGTTCTGGACGTACGCGAGCCCCACGAGTTCGAGATTGCCAAGATCCCCGGGACCACCCTGATCCCCTTGGGCACGCTGCCGGAGCATGTCCACGAGCTCGACTCCACGGCCGACATCGTGGTCCATTGCAAGAGCGGCGTCCGCAGCGGCAAGGCGCAGCGGCTGCTCAAGGAGATGGGTTTCAGCCGAGTTACGAACCTAGCTGGCGGCATACTGCGCTGGAGCGACGAAGTCGACCCCAGCATCCCCAAGTACTGAGACCGGGCCGGGCCAGCGTGCCCGACCCGTCAGTACGTGCGCTCTTTCGCGCGCGCTCGCCGGTAGGGGTTGGCCAGGTGCTTGCTGGCCTCGTTTTGGGCGTTCTGGGTGTCGTCGCGCGTCCTGACAGCCAATTGGTATTCGTTGACTGCGCGCTCGCGCTGCCCGGTGATGTCGAAGATCTTGCCCAGGTTGATGTGCGACCAGACCTCGACCCAGGCCGGGTCGCGGTCGCCGTTGAGGGCCTCGCGGAACTCGTTGGCGGCAGACTGGAAGTTGCTCTGCAGGAAGAACACCTCGCCCGTGCGGTAGTGCGCCAGCGAACTGAAACGGTTGATGTCCAAGGCCCGCTGGTATTCGATCAGGGCTTCTTGGTAGTAGCCGAGTTCGACCAACTGCTCGCCCCGCCGGATCGCCACGCGCACCCGAGTGTCGTCGTCCAGCCTCAGAATGCGGTGGTTGGGGTCTAGGATGACTTCCCGGGGCTTTCCGAAAGTCTCCAGCTGGAAGTCTGAGGCTTCGCCCGCCACCTCGACCACGTGGAACTCGGGCTCGCCCTCGGTCTCGACCTTGAGTTCGACCGGCATGCTGAAGGTGTCCATGTCTTGGTTGATCTTGCCGATCACGCGGAACCCTTCGTTGCCACCCAGCCTGTAGATGGTGTACTCCTGCTGGAACTCGGGCGTAATGTTGGATTCGGTCCATTGCAGGAAGAACCCATCGAGGTCCTTGCCAGTGGCATCTTCGAACAGTACGCGGAAATCGTCGGTTGTCAGGGTGCCCCAGGTGTGCCCACTGATCAGTTCTTGCAAGACCCCGAAGAACGGCTCGTCGCCGACGCGCCAGCGGAGCATATGCAGCACCATCGCACCGCGAGATGACGTCAGGGCCTTCATCTGCGGCGAGAAGTCGCCCACGCGGCCGGACTCTCGCAGGGGCACCTCGTCGAAAGTGAGGGCTTCGATGCGAGTGCTGCTGAGGGCTTCCCGAAAGGCTTCCTCGCCTTCCGACTCCTCGACCTCCAGGAGCGCGGAGTACTGCGCGGTTCCGTCCACCAGCCAGAGGTGGTTGCTGTTGCCGGCGCCGACGATGGTGCCCCACCACTGATTAGCGACCAATTTTCCCAGTAACTGGCGATTCAGCGCTTCCCGTCGGGCGTAGGGGCTCATCAGCACCATGCCCGGCGCCCAGTACCCGTCCGGAGCATACTCGCCCATCTCGATGATGTAGATGGATTTCGAATACGGCGCGCCGAACATGTCGGAGTAGAATTCGACCATCTCGGCAGCTGCTTCGCCGTATTCCAAGGCTAGGTCCTCCGCTGCTCCGGGCATGTACACAGCGCTCGAGGCGTTGCCCGCGGAGGCTCGTACCGGCTCTTCGGCGACCACTGCGATGGTACCTGGGAAGGACGGATAGTTGAACTCGAACTGGTGCTCGACACCCTCCAGAGCCTCAGTGCGGCCGCCCGTGCCGCTGCCCAGCACCTTCAGTCCTTCCGGAACTGTTACGCGAATGTCGGACGTAAAGCGGTCCGCTCCGTAGCCGTTCACGGGAAACCAGCGCCCGCCGTAGAGCAAGATGGCCCGTTCGGGCGTGATCTCTGCCAAGCTGTAGCCTTCGGCTGGGGACTCCTCGTAGCCGATCAGGCGCCCGCCGTAGCCGAACCGGATCACTTGCGGCTGGTCGATCGGCAGCGTCTCCGGGAAGCTGATGTGCACAGCCGAGTCGCCCCGGTAGCGGATGGGATCCAAGCTTGTGCCGTCCTCCATCTCGGCGTAGTCGACGTTGAGAGAGTTGTGCAATTGAAACACGGCATTGCCCGCCGGGTCGCGCGGGATGAAATGCACCTCCGCGGTGGCCTCGAGCAGCTGGGCATCCATGTTCAGCCGGGCATCGATCATGTAGTGCTGCACGTCCAGCAGGGGCCCGGCGGCGGCATCTTGTGCGCTCAGGCGAGATTCCGCACTACCCGCAACAACCAGGGCGACCAGCGTCGTCGCGCCTAGCCAATGGAGAAGCGTTCGCATATCGCGGCTGCAGCCCTTTCCGCCGCCGGCGCCTCGCCTTGGAGCGTGCTGCGAAGGTTCGAAAACTCGCTGATCATTCGGCATCGTTCGGCATCCTGTTGAAGGAGACGAATGGCCTCGCTCGCTAGTTTCGTCCCCGTGCATTCGTGTTGGATACATTCCGTGATGAGCTGCCTGCCCGCAAGCAGGTTGACCATCGTGTAGTAGCGCACGTCAACCAAGAGCCGAGCCAAGTAGTAGCTCGACCAGGACAGCTTATAGAAACTTACCATGGGAGTTCCCAGCAATGCCGTTTCCACGGTCGCGCTGCCGCTCGCCACTAGGGCCACATCAGCATGTCCGATGCAATCTTGAGTTCGGTCCTCGACAATGCGGGTCTGGGGGCCCTTCCACCGTTCTGCGAAGAACCGCTCGCCGGTCGTCGCAGCAGCGGGCAGCACGAACTGCCGCACTCCGGATGCCGCGAGCCGGTGCGCGGCGTCTTCAAGTGCGGGCAGGTGCCTGAGCGATTCGCCCTTGCGGCTGCCGGGTAGCAGGGCGACGAGCGGCTCGGCCGGGATGAACGAGTGCTCGGAGAGGAAGTCAGCGCGATTGGAGCTGACCTTTGCCAGATCGCACAGCGGGTGCCCCACGAATTGGGCGCTCACCCCCCGCTCGCGGAAGAAGCCCTCCTCGAACGGGAAGATCACCAGCAGCAGGTCGACCAGCCTTCGAATCTGCCGAATGCGCCCCTTGCGCCAGGCCCAAACTTGGGGCGCCACGTAGTACACGACCGGTATGCCGGCCCTGCGCAGCCTTGCTGCGAGTCTGAGGTTAAAGTCCGGGGAGTCGGTAAGGATGGCCAGATCTGGCGGCGATTCCGCGGCCGCGCGTTCAAGCCTGCGGAATAAGCCATAGATGCGGGGGATGTGGCGAGTTACCTCGAACAATCCGACCACGGCAAGATCCTCCGTGCGGACGATCGCGTCGACGCCGTGGGTCCGCATCTGAGGCCCGGCACAGCCAAAAAAGCGCGCGCTAGGCAGGCGCGCTGCGAGCGCCTTGACCAATCCTGCCGCGTAGCGGTCCCCGGACGTTTCCCCGGCCGAGACAAGAATTCGCATGTGTGCCGAATGCCCGGCGTTGCGCCGATCAAGGTGTGGAGGAGGACGCTGCCAGCTAGCCGGGACGCCTTCGCACGTGCTCCAGTCTAGCGCGGGCGCCAAGCCGGACCAGGCTCGATCGCTCAGGCGACGGCTCTTGCGGCCCCGCTCCTCGATCTTCTCCGGGAGCACACGTTGCGACCTGTCGCCCAACCCCGCGGCGGCCTATCTTCTTGGCGACTCAAGAGAGACCCCTCGACCGCGTCCATTCTCAACAGCTCCCGGCGCTGCGCATCCTGCCGGCAAGCTCGCAAGCTCCGGCGAGCACCAGACCGGCGATTCGTAGATTAGCAGGGGCTAGCGCCGGTCCCGGCGCGGCCGCTGAGCGTTCCGCACTCCGCCAGCAAGGCGGCGCAGCGCGGCTGCTGGTGGATGCCGCTGCCAGGCAGCGCAAAGCAATACAGTTGCTCCCGATTACGACTCGTAGCGTACATCTCAGGGCAGTTCCGTTTGCTGGCGGTGGCTTATAATGTGCATTGGCGGCGGTTGCAACAGCCGGCCGCAATCCTCCCATGCAGACTCGATTTCTCGGCAAGACTGTTCTCGTCACGGGTGCCTCGGCCGGCATCGGGGAGGCGATCGCTCTCCGTTTCGCTCAGGAGGGCGGCAGCGTCGTGGTGAACTACAGCCGCAACGACGCGGGCGCAGCCGACACCGCCGAGCAGGCGCGCCAGGCCCACCGAGCGGGTGGTTTTGCCGATGCCAAGGTGCTGGTCCACAAAGCCGACATTGCGGACGAGGCGGCGGTCACTGCGATGTTCGACAAGGTGCTCGGCGAGTGGGGCCGCTTGGATGTGATGATCAACAACGCCGGCATCCAGAAGCCCGCTCGCAGCCATGAGAGCGCAGCCGAGGACTTCGACCGGATTCTGGGAGTCAACTTGCGCGGATGCTACCTCTGCTGCCGCGCCGCGATCAAGCATTTCTTGTCCCGCGAGGGCGCAGGCGTGATCGTCAACAATTCCAGCGTCCACGAGATCATTCCCAAGCCCGAGTACCTGTCGTACTCGATCTCCAAGGGCGGCATGGAGAACCTCACCAAGACGCTGGCCTTAGAGTACGCTGACCAAGGCATCCGCGTCAATGCGGTTGGGCCGGGTGCGATCGTCACTCCCATCAACATGAACTGGATCAACGATCCTGTCGCGAAAAAGGTCGTAGAGTCGCACATCCCCATGGGCCGGGCGGGCGAATCGGCCGAGATCGCGGCTGTGTTTGCGTTCTTGGCGTCAGACGAAGCGTCCTACATTACCGGGCAGACGCTCTTCGCGTGTGGCGGCTTAACGCTGTTCCCAGAGTTCCGGACCACATGGTCCTCATAAGCGTTCGGCTCTCATACGCACCTGTTCAGGCATGAGGCGCATCGCGGCCATCGCGGCACTGGCGCTTTGCGTGACCGCCATTTTCTGGCGGTTGGACGGCGTCCCGCTGTGGCGCGACGAAGCGACCACGGCCGTCTGGGCGCGCTTGATGGTGGACAGCGGCGACTGGCTGCCTTACGCCTTTGATCGCGAGGCCGGCCAGTTGCTGGTCCAAGACGATGACGGCCACGATATCAACTCGCGCCTGCTGCCTGCGATGCAGAGCTATCTGCAGTTCTATGTCTCCGCTGCCGGGCACTGGTTGCTTGGCGACGGCACGGTAGCGGCTAGGTTGCCATTCGCGCTAGTCGGGCTCGGTTGCTTGGCACTGCTGTGGTCGCTTGGCCGACGGCTGGGAGGGCCTAGCTGGCTGCCGGTGGCCCTGCCGCTCATCGCTAGCGTATCGATCTACTTCCTGCATGCCGCGCGACAGGGCCGCTACTACATATTGGTCGTCTTCGCGACGTTGCTTCTGTTGCTGCAGGTGGCACGCTACCTGCGCGACCCTGCCTTGGGCAGGAAGTGGTCATTTCACTGCCAGCTTTGCTTGGTTGGATGCCTGCTCTATGCGGGCAACTACCTCAGCTTTGCCGCGACATGGCTGGCGCTGGGGGTGTTCCTGCTCCTGACAGATCGACCGACATTGGCCCGGCTGTGCGGGGCTTCGGCCGTCCTCGCGGTGGTTCTCGGCACGGAGTTTTGGCTGTTGCATGCGGAGTTCCTGACGGAGTGGCGACCCGGCAGCGAGAATTCGTTCTGGGAGAACTTCCGGTACGTGGTCTCGCGCCGCGGAGCCGACTATTGGCGGTGGGTGCCGTTCGTCGTGATCGCACCCGCGATGGCTCTGCTTGGCCGCTGGTCCAAGCTTAAGATATCTCGGGCTGGCTGGGCCTTGGTGGTCGTCGGCGCGCTAGCCCCGCTGCTTGGGTTCGTTGTCTCGGAGCCATGGCTGCGGCGCACCCCGGACCTGACCTTTTTGATGTTCGGGCTGGTCTTTCTCTGCGTGCCCGCGGCGGCCATCTACTTGTGGACCAGGATCGAGCAGCCTAGCATCCATGCCAAGATGGCGCTGCTGGCCGGACTCATCGTCGCAGTCTGCCCCCTATTTACGATCGCGTTGGCAGGGCGTGCGACCCTGCCGCGCTATTACTATCAGGCCTGTCCCGCCGCCATCGTACTGGTCGGACTCGGCACCGCCGGCCTCGCCAGCACCGGCCGTCGTCGCACCGCCATGGCCTGCCTGATCGGTGCCAGCCTCTGGCCGAACCTCGAATTAGCCGGAGGCGGAACGGAGCAGGTGGTATTGCGCCAGTTCCTGCGCTACGACGAGCACAACGGCCCGCTGCTGGAGTTCTTGAAAGCCAGCACGAAACCCGGACAGAGCATCGCCTACCTGCGAAATGTCAAGGGAATGGTGGGCAAATACTATCTGCCCGACCGACGCTGGGTGAATCTGCTCGACTCTGAAGTCCCGTACAACCAGCGTTTCCGAAACTTGCTTCCAGCCGATCAATTCGATGACTCGCCAGATCCCGACTGGTTCGTGGTTTGGGATGCCAAAGGCAGGGAGCCGAGGGCCTTGGACGACCGCTATGAACTGGTATGGGAGCGTTCCTACCGGGAACTGCGCAGCTATTGGGGCTTGTTGGACCGGGATGCCCGCGAACGCGCCTACGCCATCTATCGACTCAATCAAGCTGGGTCAGGCGCGGAGGCTGACGCCGAGCTTTGAATGCAGCCGGGAGCGCAACTCGGCGGCAAACCCGTTGACTTCTTCGTCGGTCAGGCTCTCGTCCAAGCGCTGCCACCATGCCCTCAACAGAAGGCTGTAACTTCCCGCGGGAACGTTCTTGCCACGGAATACTTCGATGGGCTCCAGGCTGTCTAGGTCAGGCATCTCGCCGACCGCGTCAGTGATGCTCGAGAAGCTGATGCCGTCCGGTACGAGCAACGAGAAGTCGCGGCTGACGGCGGGTACTTTGGGCAACTTCCGATGGCTGGGTCGGCGCAAGCCCATGCGGTAGACCCGGTCGAGGAAGATTTCGGCCACCCAGGCCGGTTGACGGAACTTGCGCTCACGGGCGAAAGCGGGGTCTAGCTGGCCGAACCAAGCCAGCGCCTCGCCGCCCGATCTAAGTCCGGCCGCATGTTTCTTGTGGTAGTACGGCGGCACGCCATCCGATACGATGCTGGGCGAATCTGGCAAGAACGGTGCCAGCAGGGCCATCACATCGGCTTTGAGGTCGTAAAAGCCGACCCCGCGAGCCGGCTCGGCCCAAGATGGCTGACGGGCCGTGCCGCTCGCGCCTAAGGTCAGGACGCTGGGCTCGTCGTACCCGCCTTCCGACCTCCGGTAGACTCGGCCGAACTCGGCCAGCCGAACGTACGGCTGATTGCGGCGCAGGTTCCATTCCAAGGCTCGCACCATAGTGGGCACGGCACTGTTGCGCATTACATCCCAGAGTTGGGAGAGCGGGTTGCGGAGGCTGACCGGGTCGGCCGTGCCGAAACGCCCGGCTTCGTCCGCCGAGAGGAACGGAAACCCGATTGTCTCGTCGTAGCCAAGTCCCCGCACTGCCGCGCGCATGCGGGCGTCTTCCGCCGCTAGCGGGGTTGGCTCGGGTGCCGAGCCGACCAGCGGCAACGTGGCCGGGATCTTGGCGAAACCGTAGATTCGCGCCACTTCCTCGATCAGATCGATCTCGCGCTTCACGTCGAGCCGATGGCTCGCGGCCGGCACGGCCCATCCCGACTCTTCGGCAACGGGTTCAAACCCTAGCGCGCTCAAGATCTCTTCCACTTCCGGATCGGCTATCTCGACCCCGAGATGCTTGCGAAGGCTCCTGCGCTCCAGCCTGATCGTGGGCAATTCGGGCTGCTGTGGAAAGCAATCTACCCGGCCGGGCAAGATTCGCCCCGGCCCCGTCTGGCCTAGCAGGGCCGCGATGCGATCAGCCGCCCAAGGTGCCGCGTTCCAATCGGCGCCGCGTTCGAAACGGTGCGAGGCCTCGGTGAAAAGCTTGAAGCCCCGGGCGGCATTCCGGATCATGCTAGGCCGGAACCAAGCCGCCTCCAACAGGACGTTTCGCGTTTCGGCGGTGATCTCGGTGGCCTCTCCGCCCATCACGCCTGCCAGCGCGACTGGCTTTTCGGCGTCACAGATTGCTAGGTGCCCAGTGGTCAGATCGCGATTTTCGCCATCGAGCGTCACCAAGCTCTCCCCGTGGCGCGCGCGGCGCACTACGATGGCGGCGCCCGCGAGAGTGTCGAGGTCGAAGGCGTGGGTGGGCTGGCCGAGCTCTAGCAGCACGTAGTTGGTCAGGTCCGCCAGATTGTTGATCGAGCGGACACCGCACAGCTCAAGCCGGCGGCGAAGCCAGTCGGGCGACGGACGCACCTCGATGTCTGTGAATACCCGTCCCACGTACCGTACGCACGAGTCGGGATCTTGGATTTCTACGCTTGCCTTGGAAGCAGCCAGCGGGCCGGATTCTGTGCAGGTTGCCGCTGGCGTCCGCACGGGCCGACGGTAGACCGCAGCGACCTCGCGCGCCATGCCAAAGTGGTTCATCGCGTCGGGACGGTTGCTGGTGATGTCGAACTCGAGTACGGTCTCGCCGTCTTCGCTCTGGACCGCGTCGACGGCCATGCCCGCCATGGTGAGCGCATCGGCGAGTTCCTGCGGAGATTCGTTGATCTCCACGAAGTCCTTCAGCCAGCTGAGCAGGATGCGCATCTATCGGAACTGCCTTAGAAAACGGGAATCGCCCTGGTACATCAGCAGTATGTCGTCGATGCTGTACTTCAGCATCGCGAAGCGATCTAGTCCGAAACCGGCCGCGAAGCCTTGGTAGCGTTGAGGGTCGAGGCCCGCGTTGCGAAGCACGTTGGGGTCGATCATGCCGCAGCCCAGTACCTCGATGAAGCCGGTCTGCTTGCAAATCCGGCAACCGCTGCCCGTACAAAACGGACAGGTGATGTCGACCTCTGCGCTGGGCTCGGTGAATGGGAAGAAGCTGGGTCGGAAGCGAGCCTTGGTGTGAGGCCCGAAAAAGCAGCGCACGAAGTGTTCCAAGGTGCCCTTGAGATCGCCGAACGTGATGCTCGCATCCACCGCGAACATTTCCAGCTGGTGGAACATCGGGCTGTGCGTCGCGTCGGGCGTGTCGTTTCGGTAGACCTTGCCGTGCACTACGTACCGCAGCGGCGGGCTGTGGGACTCCATGATGCGGATCTGGCATGGCGAAGTGTGCGTCCGCAGCAGGGCTCCATCTTCCAGAAAGAGTGTGTCCATCTCGTCCACCGCCGGGTGGTCGGGCGGGAAGTTGAGTGCCTCGAAGTTGTAGAAGAATGTTTCGATCTCAGGCCCTTCGGCAACGGAGTAGCCCAGCGGGCGGAAGATGTCTAGGACCTCTTCCAAGGCCAGCCGCACGGGATGGACGGCGCCGGGAGTGCGCTCGGGTGCCGGCAGGGTCGTGTCCAAGTCCGGCTCGCCCTGCGCCTGCTCTCGGCCTGCGGCGCCGACTGCCGCTTTGACGGCGGCATCCAAGTCGCGGCGCAACAGGTTCTGCAGCTTGCCGATGACGGGCTTGAGTTCTCTCGGAGCGGCCTGGAGCCAGTGCTCGTTGGTCGCCGAGAGCAGGCCGCTGCGGCGGCCCAGCCAGCGGTCTCGCAAGGCCTGCCCCTGCTGCGGGTTCGACACTGCGCTGCACTCCCGCTCGAAGGCTGCGCGCAGTTCTGCGTAGAGTTGCTCAGGTACCTCGCCTGTGCCGATCAACTCGCTGATCAACCGGCCCGTCTTGTGCTCGATCGACACGGTTGCTTGGGCTGGCGGGATCCGCGTACCGATGCTAGGCGCTCGCGGTCGGTTGCTCGGCTCGGGCGGCCTTGGCCTTGGCGACGAGTTGCCCGAAGCCCTCGGGGTCGCGCACGGCGATGTCGGCCAGCATCTTGCGGTTAAGGTCGATCCCCGCGTCCTTGAGCCCGCGCATGAACGAACTGTAGTTGATGTCGTTGGCTCGGGCGGCCGCGCTGATGCGCGTGATCCACAGGGCCCGGAAGTCGCGCTTTTTCAGCTTGCGGCCAATGTAGGCGAACTGGTCGGCGCGGTTGACTGCTTCGCGGGCGTACCGGTAGAGCTTGCTCTTGCCGAGGAAATTGCCTTTGGCTTTTGCCAGTATGCGCTTGCGCTTCTTGAGGCGGTGGTTGCCTCGCTTGACTCTTGGCACGGTTTCCTCCTGCGGGTCCGCCACGAGGACGGTTCCCGATGCGTTGCTCTGACCTGGTTGGTGTTCGCAGGGCCTACGTGGAAATCATTCGGCGCACGGCCTTCTCGAAGGCCGGGCTGACCATGGTGCTCTTGCGAAGATGGCGTTTCCGCTTGCGGGTCTTCTTGGTCAGAATGTGATTCATGCTGGCATGCCTGCGCCTGACCTTGCCCGTGCCGGTCAGTTTGAAGCGCTTTGCTGCGCCGCGATGTGTCTTGAGTTTCGGCACGGTTCGTCTCTCCGGAAGCGCTGCCTGCTACCGCCGCCCCTGTCCTGAAGGTCGGCTGCCCGGCGTGGCCGCGCGGCTTATGCGCGAGGGTCCGATAACCCTCCTTTCCATTATGCACGAAAACGGCGGCGACGCCCGGCGCGCCGCCTTCGCTGCCGACGCTAGTGCTCCTCGCCTTCGAGCGACAGCCTGCCTTTGGCCTCGCTGACTGCGTAGGAGAACTCCACCAGCGGCATCGAACCGACCTTGAGGGCCTTGCCGTGGAACGAGGTCAGGCTAAAGTCCTGCGTGGACTCTTGGTAGTGCGCCCGCAGCAACTGCCAGTTCTTCCAGCCGAAGTAGGCCGTGGCCGCCTGGGTCGGGTTCACTTCCAGCGAACGGAGCAGCGCGCGGGCGGCGCTGCTCTCCATGTAGGCGCGCCGGGTGAGGAACTGTTGGGCATCGTCCATGCTCAGATCCTTGGCGTGTAATTGGATATCGACCAAAGCGGCGGCGATGGTCTGCAACTTGTACTTGCGCCAGATGAAATCCACGTCCCCTGTGTAGTGGGTCCCGACCATGGTCTCGGTGATGTAGATCGGCCAGCCGTGGATGAATCCGGGCAGGGGCTCCACCATGTGCGTCAACTTGTGCTGCTCGCTTTCCATGTCGGAAGCGAGCGAGCCGATCAAGGCATAGCCCGGGATGCCGTAGCGCATGGCCAGCAGCTTGAGCTGGTAAATGTTGTTGGTAGTCAGGCGCGAGCGCAACTCCGCGCGGGACGCGTCGGCCGGGGCGGGCGTGAGCCAGACCACGGCAGTGTTGTCGCTGGACGCAGCGCTGGGCCCCAGGCCGCCGCCAAGCGGCACGGACACTCGCATGAACTCCGGGGTCTCTACCACGCGCAACTGCAGTTCTTCTGGCACCGGCGCGATCTCCTCGTCGTTGCAGATGTCACGCGCCTCGTTGGTGTCCTTGGCCATTTCCTCCAGCATGCCTGCGTTGTTCCGGGCGCGGTTCTCGCCTTCCAGCACCTCGAGCACGTCATTGATTAGCCGATAGTCGTCCCGCGGACGGCTGCCTCCGTAGATGCGCCGGTTGATCGGCTCGGCCGCTGACACCAGCGAAGAGTGCGAGGTATCAAAGTCCGCTTGGATTTCCTCGATCAGTGTGTCAATGGGGGCCAGCGGGCGCCCGGTGTCGAGTTCGAGCTTGCGGTGCACGAGCTGCGCCCCGGCGCGCCAATCGTCGCCTGACGGCAAATCCCCCAGCGAATTGCGGTAGGTCTCCAAAGCCGCGATGGCAGTATCGGCCGCACTGTCAAAGTTGGCCTGCATCCCGGCGGGAATCCCCTGCGCGATATCGCCGCGAATCAGATTGATGACGCCTTGCGTCGCCTCGCGGGCTGCGTCGATGCGGGCCTGCGAGGAGGACTGCAGGTTGGACCTCGCGGTCTGCAGGTAAGCGGGCGTCTCCTTCAGTCGTTCCACAATTGCATTGTGCCGGTCCCCCGCGGGCGCGTAGTTGAGTTGTAGCGGCGCGTAGAGAAGCAGGCCCAGCCGTTCCACGTACTTGAGCGGATTCGTTTCCGGTTCCCTTTCGTCACGAATTCGGAACATCATTCGCTCGGCGCGGTTGAGCAAAGTTCCGTGCTCGGTCCACAGGGCCGGCGGAAGCTTGCTGCTGTCGAAACCGATTTCCGACTCAATCGGGGCGGTGAACGGTTCGATCAATGCTTCGTAGGTTTGCTGCTGGCTTGCCAAGGCATCGGAGCCAAACTCGGGCAGAGCGGCGAGCAACTGCACTTCCGTGCCCCCCTCGAGCACGCCATCGGACAGGTTGAACACCTGGTCCTTCTTCACACTCGTTGTGCCCGACATCAGCACGCCGAACGGGTCGAGGGCGGCGCTGTCGTAGATGAATGGCTTGGCCAGCTTGTTGTGCTCGTCAGGCGGATAGCTGCCGACGGTGCAACCCGCCGCAGCCAGAACCGCAACCGCAAGAGCGGCCGCTGCAATCTGCGTGTCGTGGCGATGTTTCATTGCAAACCCTGTTGTCTTGTTGGTGATTCTGCGTGCTCGTGGCGAAGCGAACGAGGTGGACAGAGCCGCCGTTCCGCTGGCCAGTTGCGAGGTTGACATGTTTTGTTGACTGCTAGCGGGCCGCAGCCGAATCGATCAGTGCCCACAAGTCCGTGTGGGTGAGGGTCCGCGAGGCCGCAGTCTGCTGCGAGATCTCTGTGTCGTAGTCCTGTCCGTGGGCCTCTTGGAAGAGCTCTGGGTAGTGCAGTTCGTCCATCGCCTGTAGCGAGGGGAACTCGGTCACCGTGACGTATTGGTAGTCGCTGTCGCCGCCGGGGAAGTGGTGGCCATACAGCCGCCAAGATGTGATGTAGCCCTTGTCCACCCGCAGTTGGTGGACCGGCTTCCACATCTCCGTTTCCAGCCTGCGGTATCGCAAGGCTTGGCCGTCAGGGATTTTCATGTAATCAATCCGCAGGAAGTGGCGGCTGCTCTGCGTCTCGGCCGTGGGAACCATCGTACCCGCAAGGAACGCGGCGGACAGGGCCAACGAAAGCAAGAGTGCTCGAAGAATCATGCGTGTGCCTCCAATCACAAAATATAACCCAAGTGGCGCCGTCCTACCAACCTTCTTTCTTCGCCCGCTCCCGGTGTAGGATAACCGCATGACAATTGGAAGACGCCACTTCGTCCGGCTGGCAGCGGTTGCCGCGGCCGCGGCGGGGGCCAACGGGCAAGACCGGAGGGCCGCCTTTGGCGACGATCCGTTCACTCTGGGAGTCGCCTCGGGCGATCCGAGCCCGGACGGGTTTGTGCTCTGGACGCGCCTTGCGCCGGACCCTCTCAACGGCGGAGGAGTTGATGCCGGCGACATAGGCGTGCGGTGGGAAGTCGCCAGCGACGAAATGTTCCGGCAAGTCTTGCGATCCGGCACGGGCATTGCCTCTGCCGAACTGGCCCATTCGGTGCATGTCGAAGTGACCGGACTCGAGTCCGACCGCTGGTATTGGTATCGCTTTGCCGTGGGGGACGCGGTGAGCTCTGCGGGCCGCGCGCGAACGATGCCGGCCCCCGAATCCATGCCGGAGCGGCTGAGCCTCACGTTCGCCTCGTGCCAGCACTATGAGACAGGCTTCTACACGGCCTACGAGCACATGGCGGCCGAGCATCCCGATCTGGTGTTCCATCTCGGCGACTATATCTACGAAGGCGCCGCCAACCCTCGCGTCCGGGCGCACCGAGGCGGGGAGCTCGCTTCGCTGGAAGACTACCGTAACCGCTATGCGCTGTACCGCACGGATCCGGATCTCCAGCGCGCGCACGCCGCTTGCCCGTGGGTGGTCACATGGGACGACCACGAGGTGGACAACAACTATGCCGCTGACGTATCCGAGCAGCCCGGCGTTGGCCGGGGTGCTTTCTTGGAGCGGCGCGCCGCCGCTTATCAGGCTTACTACGAGCACATGCCGCTGCGCTCGTCGCAAATTCCTCGTGGCCCGTCGATGAGGCTCTATCGCGGGTTGTCGTACGGGCGCTTGGCGCGCTTCGCCGTGCTGGACACGCGGCAGTACCGCACGGACCAGCCGTGCGGCGACAAGACCCAGCCACCGTGTCAGGCGGCATCCGACCCGGCCGCGACATTGTTGGGCGAAGGCCAGCGCCGCTGGCTCTTCAAGGCACTCCGCGAATCGCCCGCCGTGTGGAATGTCATGCCGCAGCAGGTGATGATGGCGCAGGTTGACCGGCTGGCCGGGGACGAAGTGGGCTACAGCATGGACCAATGGCCGGGCTACGAAGCGTCTCGCGACCGCCTGCTGCACCATCTAGCCGAGAGCCGCGTGCGCAACCCTGTCATCCTCACCGGCGACATCCACACCAATTGGGTCAACGACCTGCTGGCTGACTTCGCGGATCCGGCCTCGCCGGTGGTGGCGACCGAGTTCGTCGGCACTTCCATCAGCTCGAGCGGCGATGGCGGCCCGAACTCCGGGTATGCCGCGAGCGTAATGAGCGATAATCCTTTCGTCAAGCTGCACAACGCCCAGCGAGGCTACGTCAGTTGCGAGGTCACCGCGGGCCGCTGGACTGCGCGTTACCGTGTGCTGAAGCACGTCTCCGCACGCGGCGCGCCACGCGAGACGCTGGCGGAGTTCGCCGTGCTGGAGGGCCGTCCGGGCGCGCAACGGGCCTGAGCGCAGCTGCCGGGAAATCCAAGCCATGCCACTTCTCTCCATTTCGCTCGATGACAAATACGCCCTCGAAGCCGGCTCGGCCTACATGTCAGGCATTCAGGCGCTTGTCCGCCTGCCGATCGAGCAGATGCGCCGGGACCGGCGCCAAGGGTTGCGGACAGGGTGCTTGATCTCCGGCTACGAAGGCTCGCCACTGGGCGGCTATGACTTGGCGTTGGAGCGAGCAGGCAGCTTCCTCGACGCGCATGAAATCCGCTTTGTGCCGGGCGTCAATGAAGAGCTAGCGCTGGCAACGGTGATGGGTAGCCAGCTCTTTCAGGCTTTTCCGGATCCGCTCTACGATGGCGCCGTGGGAATTTGGTACGGCAAGGGGCCGGGTCTCGATCGCAGCGGCGATGCCATGCGCCATGCCAGCTTCGCGGGCACGGGTGAACATTGCGGGGCAATCGCCCTCGCCGGTGACGATCACATTTCCAAGAGTTCCTCGATCCCGCACCAGAGCGAGTTCTCGCTGTACAACAGCGCCGTTCCGGTGCTCAATCCTTCCTGCACGCAGGAGGTGCTCGACTTCGGCTTGTACGGCATCGCCTTGTCTCGCTTCGGCGGCTGTTGGTCCGGCCTGAAACTGTCGACCGACATCTGCGATGGGGGCGGAATCGTGAGCTTCGGCCCGGAACGCTGTCCGATTGAGATTCCCGCGCTGGAAATCGATGGCGAGCCCTACCGCAAGGCGATGGGGCTGATGTTGGTCGTGCCCTACAGCCTCCACCTCGAGGCCGAGGTGCTGGAGCACCGCTTGGAGGCCGCGCGCGTTTTCGCTCGCGCCAACGGCCTGAACCAGGTCACGGTTGGGCACGAGAACGACCGCCTCGGCATTGTCACGACGGGCAAGAGCTATGCCGATCTGATGTCGGCCCTGTGGTTACTGCGCGTCGGCGAGCGCGAACTTGCGCGCGCCGGAGTCCGGATCCTCAAGCTGGGAATGGCCTTTCCGCTCGAGCCGGGCATTGTTTCCGAATTCGCCCGCGGCCTCGAGTCCATCGTTGTGGTCGAGGAGAAGCGCTCCTTTGTCGAACTGCAGTTGCGAGAGCTGCTATACAACAGCCCCAATCGCCCCAGCGTGTACGGCAAACGGGATGCCGCCGGCAAGACCCTGTTGCCTGCGCCGGGAGAACTCGACGCTGAGATGATCGCGTTAGCGCTGAGCCGTTTCCTGGGAGAGGTGGCCGTTCTGCCCGCGCGGCCGCCGCGCGAAGACTCGGCTCCGGCAGGCCTTCGCCCGGCTCGCGGCGCCCGTACCCCGAGCTACTGCTCGGGCTGTCCGCACAACCGGTCGACCCTGCTGCTGGAGGGGCAACTCGCCGGCGGCGGTATCGGCTGCCACGGCATGGCTGGGCTGATGCGGGATGTCGGCCGGGGCATCGAGTTCCTGTTCCAAATGGGATCGGAGGGAGCGTCGTGGATCGGAGTGTCCCCGTTCAGCGGCACCAAGCATCTGTTCCAGAATCTTGGTGACGGCACATACTTTCACTCCGGTCGACTGGCGGTGCAGGCCGCCGTCGCGGCCGGGGTCAATATCACGTTCAAGATCCTTTACAACGACGCTGTGGCCATGACCGGCGGCCAGCAGGCTGCCGGAGCGCTGCCAGTGCCCGCGCTGACGCGCGAGCTCGAGGCCCAGGGTATCGCCAAGATCGTTGTGCTTAGCGAGGATCCGGCGAAGCTCGGACAAGGGGCCGGTCTGGCCGAGTCCGCCGAACTCCGCCCGCGCGAGGACTTGGAACAGGTGCTGGCCGAATTGGCTGCTACCGAGGGCGTCTCGGTAATGATCTACGACCAGCTCTGCGCTGCGGAAAAGCGGCGGCGGCGCAGCCGCGGAATCTTGCCCCAGCCTGTGCGCCGCATCATGATCAACGAGCGCGTGTGTGAGGGCTGCGGCGACTGCGTGCAGCAGGCGAATTGCGTCTCGCTGCTGCCTGTGGACACCGATTTCGGCGCTAAGACGCGAGTCCACCAGTCGTCGTGCAATGCCGACTACACCTGCACTTGGGGCGATTGTCCGTCGTTTGTCTCGGTCGAGATAGAGCCGGGCAGCGGCTTGCGCCGCAAGCCGCTGCCCAAGCTGCCCGACCTAGCCTTGCCCGAGCCCCCTAGCAAGGCCGTCGCTGGCGATGGCTATCACATTCTCATGCCCGGCGTGGGTGGCACGGGTGTCGTGACCATCAACGCCTTGCTGGCTACCGCAGCCCAGATCGACGGGTTGCAGGCTATAACGCTGGATCAGACCGGAGTCGCCCAGAAGGGTGGCGCGGTCGTTGCGCACATTACGATCAGCGAGTCTGCTATCGAAGCCTCCCAGCGCATCCCGGCCGGCAGCGCCGACCTGCTGCTCGGATTCGATCTAGTGGGTGCTGCCTACCCGAAGAATCTTCAGTGTTGTGACTCCCAGCGGACTGTCGCTCTAGTCAATTCCAAGGAAATCCTCACGGGCGAGGCGATCCGCAAGGGCCTCACCGTGCTGTCTCCAGACGGGGCTTACGCCGAGGCGATCCGCAACGGCACCCGGCGCGCTGACAGTGAATTCGTCGATGCCTCCACGTTGGCCGAGACGCTCTTTGGCGGCCACATCTTCAGCAACATGTTGCTGTTGGGCGCGGCCTACCAAAAGGGCTTGCTGCCGATGTCGTTCGAGGCGATCGAGACCGCGATTCGCCTCAACGGCGTTGCCGTCGAACGCAATTTGGAAGTGTTTGCCTGGGGTCGCCAGTATGTCTGCGACCCAACGGCGCTGCAACCGTACCTGCCGGCCGTTGCCACGGCCTCGGTGCCGCAGTCACTGGACGCCCTCATCGAGAGTCGCGAGAGTGAACTGAGCGCCTATCAGAGCGCTTCCTATGCCAGCACTTACCGCGCCTATGTGGAGACAGTGCGGCAAGTCGAGTCGCGGGTGAGGGCTGGCAGCGAGAGCTTGACCCGGGCCGTTGCCTGGAACCTGCACAAGCTCATGGCTTACAAGGATGAGTACGAGGTAGCCCGCCTGCTGACCGATCCGTCCTTTGACGATGTCGTTGGCCAGACATTCGACAGGCCGCGCCGACTGGTCTACCACCTGCATCCGCCGCTGCTGCGCCGCCTAGGCATCAAGCGCAAGCTCGCCTTCGGGCCGTGGATCCGGCCATTGTTGCGCATGCTGGCTCGCGGCAAGGTCTTGCGCGGCACACCGCTCGATCCGTTTGGCTGGATGGCCGCCCGCCGCCAAGAGCGCGAACTGGTTTCGTGGTACCGCGAACTCGTCGATGGCCTGCTGGCGGGACTCGACACGCGAACGCTGGCTGTCGCCATCGAGATCGCAGACGTTCCGCGCGAAATTCGCGGATATGAAGATGTGAAGGCGGCTTCGGTCGAACGCGCCAAGGCGTGGGTCGCCGAGCGCCTAGCCTCGGCGCCAGTGCGGGAAGCCGCCTGATTCGTCTAGCCCACTTCGGCTGTTGCGCAGTGGGTTTGATAGGCTTCCCTGAGGGAGCGGGCGATCACAGCGGCCTCCCGGCCCTCAATCTCGTGCCGGTGCATCATGTACACGGGCTCGCCATCGCGGAAAAGAGCGAATGACGGCGAGGACGGCGGGTACAT
>LXNI01000665.1_pt1 | contig 37723 bp, 26 predicted proteins | sample 809091 | NCBI WGS metagenome assembly LXNI01 (sample SAMN04870527, study PRJNA318959) | sponge metagenome | biome: 01000161; feature: marine sponge reef; material: water | host: Sarcotragus foetidus | place: Greece: Milos, Mediterranean Sea | collected 2013-05-29 | depth 5-7 m
CTCGGGATCGGCCACCTGTCCCGGATCATCACCTGCCTCGTCGGCATCGTCATCCCCGCACGCTGCAGCCACCAGCGTGAACGCGAACAGCACGGCCAATAGCCGTAGCAATCTTCGATCTCTCATGAGTAGCGCCTCCTCCTTAACGCTCCGCTCTGGGTGAAGGTGCAATCCGACCTATTGCAACCGGTTGCAGAGTATGTGACCGGCATCGGCCCGTCAAGTCTCCACCAGGCACCTCGCGGAGGTTATGAGACAACTCAGGACTGGTCGGCGCGCTCGTGCAGACCCTCAGCCACAATCACGATCTCGGGACCCATGGCCAGCCGTTGCCGCCTGAGTGGACTGGGCGGTGGGGCTCAGCTCGGGTCTTGCACTACGACTGTGTCGGTGCCGGAGCGGCCGAACACCTCGGGGGCGTAGATCTCCTCGGCCTTGGCCGGGGGCACGACGAAGGTGCCGGGGGTGGTGGCCCGCACGACGTAGCTGTACTCGTGGGTGCCGGCCCACAGGTACGACGAGAAGGCCTCGGCACGGTCGTCGCGGAGGTTCTGGTGCTCGTACCAGGTCCACCACCACCATGAGTCGGCGGCCCCGCCGCGGCGGTTGTCGATCTCGCCGGTCACCGCCAGTGCCGGGTTGAGCGACTCGAAGCCTGCGGGCATGGGATCGACCAGCGCCATGTTGGTGCGCCGGCTGTCGTTGACCATGGTCACGTTGACCCGCACCTGGGCCCCGGCCAGCACATGCCAGACACCGTCGTCGTCGAGCCACACGTCGCCGGGATCGTCGACCGCCTCGTAGCTGCGCTGCACCACGAAGCCCCGGTCCAAAGGCTCCAGGTGGAGGTCGTCGGGGGCGTAGCGAAGGCCGAGGCGGTAGTAGAGGCGGCCCTCCCCGTCCTTCTCGAGGATGAGGTCGGAGTCGCCCGCCGCCAGCAGTTCCGCCATCGGGACCAGCGTCACCGCCCGGTCGGTGCTGCGCCCGGAGAACTCGTGCTGCGCGGCGTAGAGGTCGCCGAGCCACACCCGTGCGACGAAGTCGGGGTCGGTCGCCTCGAAGGCGGCGAAGTAGCGGTCCAGGGCCAGCAGGATGAACGAGTTCTCCTGGACGTTGTTCCAGCGTCCCCTTATCCGGCTGGCCAGCAGGCCGGCCACGACCTTGGCGACGAGGTCCGACTCGGGCGCCATCGTGATCAGGGCGTCGAGCACGATGGCGTCGGTGCGGCGGCTGGAGTGCAGCAGCAGGTAGGCGTCCTCGCCGTAGTCGGTCACGAATGCGGCCGCACCCGCGGTCTCGACGACCCGGTTGTTGAGGATCCGCTCGATGCCGGCTTCGACGGCGTCGTCGTCGACCAGCGGCCAGATCCAGGCGAGGGTGTCGGGTTCCAGGTCGGTGCCCCGGCGCTGCCAGAGGTCTCGGGCGGCGCGGGGGTCCCGATCCCCGGCCAGCGACCGGACATGGAGCGCGTAGGCCTCCAGCATGTCGCGGCTTCGCTGGCTGTAGTCGGCCGGGATCCGGTCCCCGATGCTCTGCAGGTACCAGTAGCCGCTGTCCATGACGCCGTCGGACACGGTGAAGCCCTCATTGCGGGCGACAGTCAGGGCGTGCATCGCCTGGATCGACTGGTACGGGCTCGAAGGACGGTTGCGCGACCACCATCCGAAGCCGCCGTCGCTGTTCTGGAGGGCCGACAGTTCGGCGATGTCGCGGCGCACGGTGGCGTCGAGCTCGTCGGGGCTGGCGAGACCCTCGGCCTCGAAGGCCCCGAGCACGTCGCGCAGCGCGGAGATGGCCAGGATGCGGCTGGCGTAGGCGTCGGAGCTGGCGTACCGGTACTCAGCGAGGTACAGCACGGCGTCGGTCAGGGCCTGCAGCGCGGTCGACGAGGTGTTGATCTCAAGCCCGCCGATCTGGGGGATCACGTCTCGCGGCGCGGCCATCGGCTGGACGACCGCGCCCTCGTCGACCACCCCGTAGGCGGCGAAGGCCTCGCTGGTGGCCGGGGTGTACACCGGCAGGGCCACGACCTGGGCGTCGGCGTGGTCGCCCGACACCGACACCGCCGCCGCCCGGAAGCGGGCTGTGCCCGGTTCCTTCGCCCGTGCCGGGAACCGGACCTCGACCCGGTCGTTGGCGGGCACCGTCACCCTCCGGCCCGGCGACCCGGCCAGCTCGAGGTTGGCGGTCTGCACGACCACGTCCACCTCCATGGCGGAGTCGGTCTGGTTCTGGACGACGATGGGCAGTTCGAACTCGTCGCCGTAGTTCAGGAACCGGGGGGCCGAGGGCCTCACCTGGAGCGGCAGTTGCGCGGTGATGGCGGACTCGGCCGTGCCGAAGCGCTCGGCGCCGTGGACCGCGACCGCCATAACCCGGTAGCGGGTGAGGTTGTCGGGCAGGTCGAACTCGACCGTGATCCGGCCCTCGGCGTCGGTGGCCGCATCGGGGTCGAACAGGGCCAGGGCGTCGAGGTTCTCGCGGACATCGACCTCGAGTCCCGCCGAGCCGGACCGGCCGGCCGCGTCGGCCGCGGCCAGCGCATCGTCCGCCATTTCCCCCTCCGCGGCGGCTGCCTCGGCTGCGAAGCCCTCCTCGATCAGGCGGAGGAGGTCCTGGGGGCTCTCGAGCAGGATGTTGCCCCGGCCTCGAACGGCGTGCAGGCGCGCCGTCCAGGGACGGTAGAAGACGTCGATGGGGTCGAGGAGCTCGTAGCCCAACACGGCCAGCACCGCCTCGTCCACGACGATGAGGAGCACGTTGGCCCCCTCGACGGGAGCACCGCCGGCGTCGTTGACCTCCACCGCGATGCTGGTGGCCGCGCCGGGCTCCAGCACCGTCGACGCGGGCTCGGCGGTGACGTCGAGGGTCCGCAGCAGGGGCGGGACCCGCAACACGACGTACCCCGACGCGTAGGCGGGACGTTCGGGCACACCGTCCAAGGCGGTTCCGTCGTCGGCGGTCCGCTCGGTGGTGGAGACGATCTCGACCTGCACCGCTAGCTCGGGAACGTGGTCGTCGGTGATCGGCACTTCGAGGACCGCGGCGTGGTCGGCGATCTCGAAGGTGCGGAGCTCGATGATCTGGTTGTGGGCGATCGTCAGGAGGCCGGTGCCCGACGCGAAGGGCGAGTCGACGAGGATCTCGGCAGTGTCGCCCGCAGCGTAGCTCTCGGCGTCGGGGATCAGGTTGGCGGTTTCGAGGTCGATCCTGCGGCTCGGCACGCCTGTCCTTGAGCCGGCGACCCAGCGCGTCAGCTCGCTGCGGCTGGTCCGCCCGGCGTCATCGACGACGTGGGCCGAGATGCGGTAGCGGCCTCCGATGCCGGCGGTGAACTCGCACTCGACCGGCGTCTGCTCCGAGACGACCTCGCAGGTCTCCGCGTCCACCGGGACCTCGGTCCACTGGCCGTCGACGTACTGGTGGACGATGCGGCCCGAGGTGATCTCGAGCGATCGGCCCGGAACCGGATTGCCGTCGATGTCGGTCACCACCGCGCCGATGTCGAGCCCGTCTCCGGCCCTGACGAAGGTGCGGTTGGAGCGGACGCCGACGTAGAGGCTGGCGGGATGGACCAGGACGTCGGTCGCCGACGCCCATTGCTGGCGGTTCACGTCGAGCACCCGAGCCTCGGCGGTGACCGTGGTGGGGAGGTGGTCGCCGTCGCCCTCGAAGTCCATGCGCAGGTAGTGGCTGCCGCTGGAGTCGGTCCGGCCCGTGAAGGTCTTGCGCTGCGGCTCGTCCCACGGGTCGGGCCACGGCTCGTCGTAGTAGCCGAAGTACCACCAGGGACGCCATATCCCGAAGGTGAAGTCGCTCCAGTTGGGCGGCGAGTAGGAGCCCTGCCGGGTGGTGACCGTCCAGGTGACCTCGGCGTCGGGCAGCGGGCCGCCGGAGAAGTACGTGGCGTCCACCCTGGCCACCGCCGGTTCGTCGACCAGATGGGGACCGGCTGTTTCGAGGCGGGTCGACACTTCGAACTCGGGGCGGCGGAACTCCTGCACCTGGAACGAGTGGTAGTGCCGGTGGCTGCCGGGCCGGCCCGGCAGCTCGAAGACGATGCTGCTCCAGCCGAGGTTGGCCCCTTCGGGCATCTCGGCGGCGAGATCGAAGCCGCCGTGGTCGTCCAGGCTCACCTCGCCGGTCTTGAGCTCGTTGCCGAACGGGCCGGACACGGCGTAGGCGACCAGCTCGCCGCGGGGAAGGAACTCGAGGTCGCCGTCGCCGCTCAGGTCGAGGCTGCGGACCCAGCCCTTGAGGTGCAGCGTCTCGCCGGGGCGGTATATGCCGCGGTCGTCGGCGGTGTACCAGATGGTCTGGTCGTCCTGAGGCCACGCCGAGACGCTCACCGGGTTGAGGGCCCGGTCGTCGCCGAGCGACGCGACGATCCACCGGTGCCCGTCGAGGCTGAGCGAGGCCCGGGCGAGGCCGTCGTCGTCGGTGGTGAGCGTCGCGTTCCGGCCCTCCAGCTCGATCTCCACACCGGCCAGCGGGTCGCCGGAGCGCAGGTCGGTGGTCCACACCACCACGTCGCGGAAGTCGGTGATCATGTCGACGCCGATGTCGGTGTCCTGCACCCAGGCCATGGTCGAAAGTTCGGTCTCGGCCGCGGCCTCGGTGTCTGCGAGCGGGCCGGCCCCGTCGACGATCATGACCACATGGCCGTGCTCGCCGTCGAGGGCGCCGGAGAGGTCTATGGGGACCTCGGTTAGGGCGTCGCCGTCGATGCCGGTGTCGATGATCTCGTCGACTGCCGGAGTCCACGGGATGTCCACCTCGCTTCGGTCCCGGCTGTATCGCCAGCCGGACTCAAGGTCGAGGAACGATCCGTAGTCGCTGGGCTCCACGGTGTAGAGGCGCACACGGAGCTGCTCCCACTGGCGCACCATGACGGGGATCGTCTGTCGCGCCCCGAGCGGATCGACGGTGGCGAGTCGCCCTCCGGTGAAGCTGAGGTGCGGGAGAGCCTCGTCGATGTTGAACTCGACGGTCTCGGGCTCTCCGAGGCTCTGGCCGAACAGGTCGCCCAGCGCTGCGGGGATAACCACTTTGTAGGTGGTGCCGCCGGCGGTGGGTCCGGCGATGGTGAGGGTGTTGCCGTGCACCGAGACGGTGGCACCGGGGAGCTCGGGTGTTATGGAGATGTCGGCGGCGTCGAGCGTCTCGGCGTCCAGCGTGTTGTTGAACCAGGCGTTGAGCGCCCGCCCCGGCCGGCACCCTCGATATGAGCAGCCGGAGTCGTCCAGCCTCAGCGGCGCGTAGGTGCGGGCCTCCACGACCGACGAGTTGTCGCTGGTGTTGGGGCCCTCGGCCGACGGCACGTGGGGGCCGACCTCGATCCGCACCGCCGAGTCGGGCTCGAGCGGCGCCTCCGGGCGGAAGGCGACCCATGTGCCGTCGAGCCAGTAGCCGAGCAGCGAGCTGATGTACTCGTCGGCTTCGATCTCGGCTTCGGTGGCGAGGCGGATCTGGTGCTGGTCGCCGTCGGCTGTGAACGTGATGGCCTCGAGCGCGGCGGCCGGTTCGATCCGCTGGTCGAAGGCGACGATGAAGACCGGTTGGAGGTCGAGCGAGCCGTGCTGGGGGACGAGCCACGCCATGTTGGGCGTGGGGGTCTCGAACTCGAAGCGGACGGCCTCTGTGAGTTGGCCGCCGGACTGCGATGTGGTGCCCGCGGGGACTTCGACCACGTAGGAGGTCGCCATCGGCAGGCGGTCGAATATGTCCGGGTCGTGTTCGAAGCGGAGTGTGCGGGTGCCGATCCATTGCCAGCGCCCGGGCAGCGACGGCGTGATCGTGGCCGGGACGTCGAGGTCGTCGAGTTGGCTGATGGTGGCGAGGGGGACCATCGGCTGGTTGAAGGTGATGCTGACGAAGGGAGCGATCCCCACGTCGCCCTCGGGCTGCACCCGCAGCACCTCCAGCGGTCCGGGGTCGATGTCGGGTGCGTCGATGTCGGGTCCGGCCGGGAACGGCCGATCGATGGTCTCGCCGGTGCGGGGCGGCGGCAGCGTCTCGGGCGGGCGGTTGAAGTCGGTCGTGTCGCTCTCGTCGTCGTCGTCCCATGGCGGCAGCCGGTCGGTCACCGCACGGATTTCTTCGGCATCGAGCGGCCGGCCGTCCACCTCGCTTACCGCCGCTGCACCCGGCCCGCCGATCGCATCCCCCTCGCTGAGGCGAACCGTCAACACTGTCCCCTGCCCCGAGCCGCCCAAGCCACGGGCCGAAGCTGTGGAAGCCCCCGTAGGAGCAAGCGTGGGCGCATTGCTGGACCCGTCGCCATCGCCGTCGCCGCCAGCACCAGGCATCGAAACGCTCCCAGACCCGTCACCGTCGCCGTCGCCGTCGCCGCCAGAACCAGGCGTCGAAGCGTCGCCGGACCGGTCCCCCGCTCCCCCGTCAGGTTCGCCATCGTCCGAGCAGGCGCCGGCCAGCAGCACAGCAACCATTCCGACGATCAGGCAACGCCTCAAGTGTTCCGCCATGGATTCGGCCGCCCTCCTAGCGCAGTCGCAAGGTTATGACGACGCAAGCCACCGATCAGTTCCCCGGATCCATGGGCCCATCCGACCAGCAAATAGTCGTTCACGCAACTGCTGCCCCCTTGCGCCGACCGAGGATCGGGACCGGTGCTAGGTGGTGGCTGGGTGTCGGCGGCGATGCGCGGAATCTGGCCGGACGCGACCCGACCCCGTCACTACGCTGCACGGGGTCGAGGTTTCACGGCGCGGCCCGTGCGCGTCCCGTCGGGGTCAGGGTCCGAGCAGGGCGGCGGGCACGACTGCGATACCGTCGCGGTCGCGGTAGGCGTGGCGGCCGGTGGTGACGATCATCGCGTCGGCGAGGTCGGGGCCGAGACGCTCGGCGAGCCAGCGCAGGTGGGCTGTGTCTCCGCGGTTGGTGGTGGTGGTGGCCAGCTTGACCTCGATGGCGAGCAGGCGCCGGTCCTTCTCGATGATCAGGTCGATCTCGCGGTTGTCGTTCCAGGTTCGCAGATGCCCTACGGACGCACCTGCAGCCTGTGCGTAGACACGCACGTCGAGGGTGACCAGCGACTCGAACAGCGCCCCGAGCAGCGGACCCGCTCCGAGCCCGCGGGGCGTGGCCGGGCCGCCGCTGACCAGTCCCGAGGCGGTCGCGCCGACCAGGCGGGCTGCCAGGGCAGGGTCGGCGAGGTGGTGCTTGGGGCCGCGCTTGAGCCGGCTCAGGGGGTTGCCCAGCGGCCACCACGCCGGCAGCGGATCGACCAGCCACGTCGCCTCCAGCAGGTCGCGGTAGACGGTGGTGGTGGTCTTGGCCGGCTTGGCGGACTCGCCGCCGGTCGCGGCGTCCCTGATCGTCTCGTAGCTGGCGGCGGTGGAGGTGGCCGCGGCGTAGGCGGTCAGCCAGCGCCGCACAAGCCCGCGGCGCCGCACCCGGTGGCCCATCAACAGCAGGTCGTGGTCGGTGGCCCGGTCCAGGTAGCCGTCGAGCAGGTCGGGCCGCACCGCAGGGTCCGCTGAACGGATGCCCGGGAAGCCCGAGGCCGCGATCTCGCGGGCGTAGTGGTCCAGCGTGGCGTCGGTCTCGCCGCCGATGTCGGGGCGGTCACCGCCGAGCAGCCGCGCGAGGCTCACCGACGGAGAGGCCGCGCCGCGCTCGAACAGACTCATCGGCCTCATCCGCAGCGTGACGATGCGCCCGGCGCCGGAGTGGGTGGGTGCAGTCTGCGGCGACGCCGACCCCGCCAGAAGGAACGTCCCCGGCCCGGCGCCCCGGTCCACCGCCCGCCGCACGAGATCCCATGACGGCGGGTACCGCTGCCACTCGTCGATGAAGACCGGCGCCTCGCCCCGCACCAGCCTGCCCGGGTCGGCCTCCACGAGCGCCAAGGTGCCGGGATCGTCCAGATCGTGGACGGTGCGGGCCCGCCGAAGCGCGGTGGAGGTCTTGCCCACGGCGCGCGGCCCCTCGACACACACGGCCGGCAGCCCGCCGAGCAGCCGGTCGAGCTGATCGTCCACGATCCGAGGCTGGTACGTCTGGTTCACAACCCCTTACACTACTATTTCTCAGCTCACTACGCTACCATTTCTCAGCTATCTAGACTCCTGATCCTCACGTCTCCAATCCAATCACGAGACGTTCGCCTGATCGCAGTTCACCGACCTGCCGTGTCGTTATGAAGATCGCATCCTCATTCGAACTCGGAGGACTCAGCGCCGAGGCTGCGGGCGTTCTCTGAGACCGTGCGCCGGGTGGCTTCGTCGAAGCCCTCGTCGCTGGTGGCACGGATCTCAAGGACCAGCTCCACGGCCTCGCCGAGCTTGCTGGTGACGTGATCGCCGATCTCACCGAGCTGCTTGATGCCGCGGACCGGGTCGAGGTTGAACTGGGCGTAGAACTCAGTGGGCTTGCTTGGCTCTGGTTCCGGCCGCTCACCTGGCGCGGTGGTTGGTCCGTCCGGGTCGTCCGTTCCCTCCGGAGGCTCGTCTGTGTCGGTCGGCGGCTGCGGCTGGGGCTCGGGAACGTGGTCGGGGTGGATGAGCAGGCCGCTGGGTGCGGGCGGGATTGCGTCGTCGGCGTGCAGGCCGACCCATCGCTCACCGTCGTGGGCCTCGGCGTAGGCGAAGGTGTCCTGTTGCCAGGTGATGGTCGAGGCCCTGTTCGCAATTGCGCTGTAGAGCACGTCACGGTTGGCGAGGCGGGGCATGTACGGGTATCGGGCGTAGGTTTCCCACAGCTTGTGGACGGCGATGTCGCCGCGTTCGGACCAGAGCTTGCGGCGGTCGAGGTCCATGCGGATGCGCACTCCGCTGTAGGTGCCTATGAGCTTCTCTTCGCTGCTGAGCTTGTCGCTGGTGCGCTTGGCAAGGTCGTCTGCGGCGGTGACCCTTGTGGTCTGCCATTCGATGTCGCGCTGGCCGGGCTGTTTCGTGGGTGTGATGGCGAGGGTGAAGGTTTCGGCGATCAGGCTGTCGACCTGTTTGGAGGTCTCGGCCAGCTTGCTGTCGGCCTGGCGCTGCTGGTGGGCGGTGAGGTTCATGGACCCGTCGCCCACTATGGACTTCCAGGCCAGGTACATGCGGGCTGCGGCTCGGAGCTCGGCCAGGCGGTTGGCCGCCGCGGCCAGGAACACCACCAGGTTGGGGTTGACCCGTGGGCCGGCGTCGCGATGGGCCAGGATCCGCGCCGCCAGCACCACTGCCGGGCTGTTGTCGTCGTTGGGCGAATGGGTGGCGCCGGGCTCGAGGATCACCAGCCGCACGCCATCGTCGTTGTCGGGGACGTCGCCGGGTCCTTCTGCGAACACCTGCACCGCGGCAAAGGATCCCCGGTCGCGCTGGTCGGCGATGCGGCGGCGGACCTCGTCGTCTGCGTCGCGGTCGTCGTAGTTGGAGCCGGCCCGGTCCGCGGCGATGCGGGTCACGTTGGGGATCAGCGAGTACCAGTACTGGGCGCCGTCGACATAGAGGTGGGTGGCCTCGCCCGACAGGCGCCGCAAGGCGTCGGCGAACTGGCCGGGGGACTCTCCGGGCTGCGCGCAGCCCAGCACCACCGACTTGAGGTCCACTCCCCTTCTGCCGTCGGGCCGGGCCGCCGAGCCCATGTACACCGCCCGGGCGGCTCGGCGGGTGGCGGACAGTCGCCCGAAGTGGCTGTTGTTCTGATCGATGCGCAAAGGCAGCGAGTTGGCGCCGTCTACGTCGGCTTTGATGACGGGGTCCCAGCCGTCCTCCAGATACTTCTTCATCTCGCTGACCAGCAATCCGAAATCCATGGGAAGGTTTCCGGGCATGATCAGCAGTGACCGGTCGTCGCGCTGCCAGAGCTGTGAGATGGCCAGCGCCATGAGCCGCAGTACCCCTCGGGTTCGCTGGAACTTGTCGAGCGCCGACCAGTCGTCGAAGAGCCGGTCGAACAGCTCGGGATGGATCGGATAGCAAAGCTCCATGCGGCGCCGGTACTCGCCGTCGGCCACCCCGGCCGGGAACTTGTCGCCCTGGTCGCGGTACATGTCACAGAACGCCCGGATCACCCCGTCTCGCACCCTGGCCCGCTCCGCGGGGATCGGGTCGAACAGCCGACGGCGCACGATCTCGAAGGACTCGTCCGGCGACGCCGGCTGCCACTGGGCGGCCTTGCGGGCCACCACGTTCTTGAGCTTCTCCAGCGCGGTGCGCCCCTTGGGGCCGCCGACCTCGACATCGGAAGCCGGGATCGAGATCAATACCACCACGTCGGGCACCGCGGCCGCCGCTTCGGTGAGAGCCTGCGCGAAGGTGAACTGGGTGTCGAAGTCTCCGCCGGCGAGCCGCTCACCTCCCGGTCCGTCGTCGTCGCTGCCGTCACGCAGTTGGCGGGCGTAGGCGACCCACTCGTCAATGAGCACCACCGCGGGGCCGAAGCGCTCGAACAGCGTCGTGAGGGCCGCCCCTGGGCTCGTGCCGGCCAGGTCGTCGGCCCGCACGATGTCGTAGCCGTCCTTGCCGCCAAGCTGGTAGGCGAGATGACCCCACAGAGTGTGCAGACGGATACCGCCTCCGACCGACTTCGGTGCCGAGGGCGAGATCATCTGGCCCACCAACACGGCCCGGTTCACCGTGGCAGGCAGCGTCAGTTCCTCCTCGGCGAGGATCTCGGCCAGCCCGGGAAGCTTGGCGGCGCCGGTCCCGGAGGCGAGGTGGTAGAGCGCGATCAGCGAGTGGGTCTTGCCGCCCCCGAAGTTGGTCTGCAACTCAATCACCGGATCACCGCCCTGACCCGACAGCCGCCGGGATGCACCAGCCAGCAGATCACGCAGACCTTGCGTCACGTAGGTGCGGGTGAAGAACGCCTGCGGATCCTGGTACTCGGGCTCGGCACCGCCGTCGGCAACTAGTGCGAGATCGGCTGCGTACTCGGCCTGCTCGAAGCGCCCCGCAGCCACGTCAGCATGAGGCGCGATGATGTCCCGCCACGGTGTCAGCCCTGCGTGGGGCGTTCCCTCGGTCGGCTTGGCCGCGGTGCGCCGGCGCTCGCTGCGGGACTCCTCATCGAACATCTGGCGCATCAAGTCCCGGCGCAAGCCCCGGATCTGGTCGCGCTGGTCGCTGTTGCCGAAGGCCTCCAGCAGCCGCTCCATCGAGTCGAGGGCCCGCACGGTGTCGTCACTGGTCAACGACTGCTGGTGGGCCCAGCGATTGCGCACGTCGGACACCTCGAACACCAGCGACCGCACCGACGGACCGAACCCGTGGCTGAACACCTCGTTCCAGGTGGCCTTGATGCCCTTGAACAAGAACGCCGAATCGCCGATGGAAGGCTGGCGGTCGGGGCTGTGCAGCCTCGAGTTGACCTGCTGGAGCCACCCGTCGCCGTAGAACCCCCGCCAAGTCGCCTCGCACGCCGGACCCAGCCCGTCACGCAGCAGATCCAGCGACTTGGCGACCCGCTCAGTGTTGGCCATCACCATAGCACTCAGCTCCTGTCACCGGTGGCGGATGCAGTAACGGCTTCAGCCATGCCCAAACGACGCCACGAGGCAGCGGCCATCACGATGCGCTACCGATCATGACGGTGCTCCTCGTCTCAGCCACTCCGAGACATCAGCGCCCGTGCGAGAGGCCGCGGAAGCGAGGCCATGCACGGCCTGCGCCGCCACCTCAGGCCGGAGTCGCGTTATCGCACGGTACTCAGCCCCGTCTTCGCTGGTGAAGCGCCAGTTCGAAGAATCGCCGTGTGCGATCACCGCACGTTCGTGCGTGGGCGCGAACTCTGGCACTGCCAGGCGGTGCGGGCTTGGGTCGAAATCGACGCGGATCGCGTCACCAGCGGAAGAACGGATCATGGCCATCGGCTTCTGGGGATAGAGAACGAGCGGCAGCATGGGGAAGGCCCGGCTCGAATCGAGGCGGACGCTGTCGCAGAGGGGCTGAATACAGAGCCAGTATCCTCCCTCTCGGTCTTGGAGAACAACGCCCAGTTCGAGCCTCGGCGGCGTCTCGCCAAGACTGCTCGAACTCATCAGCACGGCGAGAGACTCGTTCGAGATGTCGGCGTCGCGGACCGCGTCCGTCAGATCACCGACGGCTCTAGACACTTCCCTGTCCGTCATACCGATCTTCGATAGTCCGCTTATGATCGCCTCTCGGGACAGATGCAAGTCGTCATAACCCCTGAGATCGCTGCGAACACTCTGGTTGCTCCGCAACCTCTCCGCCAGCAAGTCAGGTGAACTACCCAGCGGGGCATGCTCGACATGGGTGCGCACGAACTCCTGATCCCAGACTTCCCCGACTCGCTCATCGTGCATCGCCTGCTCGAAATCACTGGCGAGCAGTTTCACGAACTGCGGCCCGGCGTCAGCGGGCTCCGGTAGCAGTGCTCTGTGCACTAGCGCCGCACCGTCCAAGTCGGAGTTGAATGTCGCGAGGATCCGCGGAGTCGACTCGCGCAGTATGTTGATGCCTCGGAAGGCGAACTCGGGCATCAGTCCCTTGAACACCATCTCGAGGTCGTCTCGGATCATTCCCGGCAGGTCGCGATAACTGGAGGGTTGGCGCCTGTCTTCTCCGCCGGTCAGTGGCGGTCCCGGCTTGCCAAAGACGAGTACTACGGTGTTGCCGCGCCTCAGCACGAAATCTTGAGACTCCTCGAAGCCTGCCTGCTCGACGAGATGTGCAACCACATCGCTCAGGCTGTGTGCGCCAGTGAACACGACGATCACTCGGAGACGGGACTGGTTCTGCTCGGTGATCGCGCGGATGGCGTCCACTGTCGCGGTGGCATTCCCGAACAGCAGCCAGCCGAGGATCAGCAGGTCCGCGATCCGAGCGCCGCGCTGCGCCATCCCGACGACGTCGGTACTCTCGGCGCTCGGTTCGACGACGCTGCAAACCACATCTTCCTTCAGGAAGGCGCTGACGAGGCTCGACGGGCGTACCGGCGTCTCGTCCTCTTCCGGCGGCGGTACAAGGCCCGGCTCAGGCTCGCCATTGGGCGCACCGGCTCGGCTGGCGTCGAGTTCCTCCAGCGGTCGATAGTCGGGCTCCACACGGTCGTCGATCAGCAGGGCTGTGCGGAAGTAGTCGCTGATGGCAGTCATCACGACTGCCCTCGTTTACGGATCCAGAACTCGGCGCCGCTGTCCCAGCTTCCTAGCCCAATCGACCAGCCAGCCCTATCGAGAACCTGGCTCGCGATGGCGAGGCCGAGGCCACTGCCCCCTGGCCTGGTGGTGAAGCCGAAGTCGAACACTCGCTCGGCTGTCTCTTCGGAGATTCCCGGCCCGGTGTCCCGGTAGATGAGGGCGTCCCCGCGCTTGCTCAGTTCGATGATTCTCTCGGAAGCGGCCGGTCCGGCGTCTTGGATCCAGTAGAGGCTGTTGTCGACGAGGTTGATGAACACCGGATAGAACGTCGATGCGTAGCCGATGATCTTGGCAGCCTCAAACTCGCGGCTTGCGCGGATCTCGGCGTGCGCGGCGCTAAGGCGCTCCCGGAAGAGTTCGTTTAGGAACCGGGAGACGTCGCTGCCCTTGATGGTTGCCTTGGAGCGTCTCAGTCGCCGTTGCATAGGCGTCAGCAGTGTGAGGTAGCTGTCAAGGTGGTCGAAGTCCCGCCGCAGGTCCTCATAGAGCCCGACCAACTGTGGGTTCTTCTTCGCCCAGGACCCGACTCTTCGCACATCGCTTCGGATGCTCGCGACCGTTGCTCGGAACTCGTGGTCGACCACCGCCAGCGCCATGCCCAGCTGCACGTACTCGAGTTGGTCGTCGGCCTGAGCGCGTAGCTCGACGATCTCAGCATCGGCGGCTGCCGCGAGCTCCGCCGGAGCCGGAGCGCCGCTGGTGAACACCACATTGCTCGCTCGAATGAGGTTCGCGACGCGTGAGGACGCCCTTCGGGAGTCGACAGCCAGCGAATCCAGTTCCTGTTCGAACTCTGCCTGCTCGCGGACCCAGCCAGTGCTTGCGGAGCCGCTCGGGCGGGCTATGCCCGCGAGGCGCATGTCGAAATCTGCTCGCAGTGTCCTAAGCGTGGAGGCTGCGTTTGCGTTCAACTCCGACAGTGCGCTGTCGGCTTCGGCAAGGGCGGCTGTCACCTGTTCCGTCACCGCCACGATCCTTCTGTTGACAAACCGGTCTCGTTCCTGCTCGTCTGCCTCGCGTGCCGCCAGGCGAGACTCGGTGGCCCCGGCCAGGTCGTCGACGAGTTCAAGGGCCGGCCGCACGTAGGACTCCTCCACATCCGCCGCACCACGCTCGAGGGACATCATGTCTTGCCGCATCGGTCCCGATGGCGCGAAGCCGTCCGGCTCGTCGAACTCGAGCGGCTCCACCATCTGGCGCAGGGCCCGTCTGGCCTTTGCGATCTCACTCGTGGCCGGTTGGAGTCGGTCGACGACTGTGAGCTGCGTACTGAGGTCCTCGACTATCTCTGATGCCCGTTCCTGGAAGTCGGTCTCGGACAGGTACTCGACGGCCGACGCCAGCTGTGATTGCAGTTGCCTGCGTCCCGCCGCGGCTTGCTTATCGCGCTCTTTGCGGAGCATGTCCTCTCTGACCAGGCGCTCACGGCCCAGTTCGTAGGCTCGGACCTGGGGAGCATCGGGTTGGAAGTACTCGGCGGCCAGCTGCTTGAGCAGGTTGATCAGGAGTTCTCGGAAAGCCGTGTAGGCGCGGCCGCGCGTGAACCCCTCTCTGCCCGCTTTCTCGTGCAAGTCCGGGTTCTGTTGACTCGTGAGGCTGACGGCACCGAACATCCGCCTGTAGGAGAAGTAGTAATACGCGGCTCCCCGGGTCCGTCTCTCCTCGATCTCTAGGTAGTCGACGTCGGGCCGGCCGTACGGCTGCACCCTGATCCCGTCCATGTAGACGTACAGTCCGCCGAGCCGCTTCAGCTTGGCGTTCATGGACCCGAACGCCTCGGGGTCCAGCCTCGACTCGCTGGCCCTTCCCTGCACTACTCCGAGTTCGAACGAGAACGGCCCGCAACGCGGTCGCAGCGAGTCTGGGCGCCTGACACTTATGCCCGTGCCCTGCTCGTCGAAGATCCTGATCGTGCCGATGAAATCGCCTTCCTTGTCGAATTCGCCGTGGATGTGGTGGTCCGCCTGCTCGAAGTCCGCCGGCCCGAAGAAGTCGTCGGGCCGCAGTAGGCTCTCCGAGTCGCCGCCGCCGCGGTGATCGACAAAATCGACGGCAAAGTCGGGAGTGGAGGCATCGCCGAGCCAGGAATCGGTGAAACCGTGCAGCGTTCGCTCGAACAGCGACGCATCCTCGGATCCGGGCGTGCCCATCTCTACAGCGAGATCCTCCGACACCGAGGAGATCAAGAACATCGTGCCGGTCGGGCCGAGAGGCCCGAGTTCTGGAACAGCCCGGAAGGGGTCGTCCGGCAGCGCGTCCAACGCGGCTTCGATGCCGTCAAGTGACGCCGACCACCTCTTCGCGCTGTTCCGCTGTCGGAGGCGGTTCAGGGCCTCCGCCAGCGGCGCCTTGAGGCGGGCCACATCGGCGGCGGTCAGCTCATCGTCATCGAGTTCTACCAAGCCGACGGGCACTTCGTCCAAGTCGATGCCGGGAAGCTCGAACATCTTCCAGTTGACCAGCGCGGCTACCGCAGGGCAGCGATCCCGCTTGGACAAGACCAGGACTTGGCTGCCGAGGGCGCCGATGGCGAATCGGCCGATGCCCTTCTCGCCGAGCTGAACTCTCAGGCTCATCTCTGCGGGCCTCGGCGTCGAGCCCGGCTCCAGCTTCGACTCGGTGGCGATCGTGAGCCACGACCGCTCGAACGTCTCGCGGTCCATCCCCACGCCGTCGTCGCTCACCACGAGGACGTTGTGCGCTCGGAAGAAGTCGGCTATCGCTGTGGTGGCGTACGCGTCATGGGCGTTCTTGAACAGTTCGCTGAGTGCAGTCGGGAGGTTGGCGATCTGCTGTCGCCCCAGCATGTCGACCGCGCGGGCTCGAGCCCTGAACGCCGTCATGCCGCGCTCTTCGCCATCTCGGGAGTGTCATCGCCGCTAGGTGCACGCAAGCGCTGGGCGCCACCGATCCGATTGCTCGCGAACTTCGCTGCGTGCTCCATCAGGTGGTGCCCGAAGCGGCGGGCGAGCGCTACCGGTACCGCGTTGCCGATCTGCCTCGCCTGCGACGCGAGGCTTCCAGTGAACCGGAACTCGGTGGGGAACGTCTGCAGCCGGGCCGCCTCGCGGGCGCTGAGCGCTCGGTCCTGGTCCGGGTGTCCGAAGCGCCCGTTGCTGTAGCTGATGCACTTCGTCGTAAGGGCCGGCGCCGTCTTGTCCCACCTCAACCGGCCATACACGTCGGTATGGCCGTGGAAGCCGCTCCGGTGGCAGTCGGGCCAAAGACGCATGGGCCAGTCCCGGCGGTCGCCGCCCTCCGGCGTTGCGCGAATCCGGGCGAGGTTCAACGTCGACAGCCGCATGGCCCGGTGGCTGCTCACGTCCGGGGCTTCGTCGCCGGCGGCAATCGGGGGCAGATCTTCGATCCAGTCGCGCACCGTCGTATGCCGCTGCCGGGTGCCGGGACCGTGGGTGGGCACCGGCATCTCGATCGGCCCGAGACGGCTCGCCAAGAGGAGAAGCCGTCGCCGAGTCTGGGGTACGCCGTAGTCGGCGCTGGAGATCGTGTCGTAGGCGACGTGGTGCGTCTTGGAGACTTCGTCGACGAACTCGGTGAAGGGGCCCTGCGAAGCACTCAGACGCCGCATGCCCGGCACGTTCTCGACGAATATCAGTTCAGGGTTCAGGGACTCGACGAATCTGAGGAACTCCAGCAGCAGGAACGAACGGCCGTCACGGTACGTCGGAGCGTGGCGGTGCCCAGCGAAGGGCTGGCAGGGCGCGCACCCCGCGAACAGCCTGACCTGGTCCCCTGCAGGCGGCAATGCAGCTTGAACCTCGTCGACTCCGAGGCCGTGAATGTCACGTTCGATGACTGCGGTTGTCGGGAAGTTCAGCCGGAAGGTCGCCGCCGCGTCCATATCCCAGTCGACAGCCACCGCTGGAACGATGCCGGCATCGGCGAAGCCCAGCGACGTGCCGCCGCAGCCCGCGAAGAAGTCCGCGAGGACTACATCGGCCGTCACGGGCATGACTCGACGGCGATCGGCAGAGCCGTGCGATTCCTGCTGCGACTGCTACTGCTCACCTTGGTCAATCTAGTGGAGGCTTGCGACAGGCCACCGGCGAGCCACCAGGGCACCCGAGGCTCAAGGGCCACCGCACGCCTGGCACGTCCATGGGGCTCGACAACCTCCACACCTGCGCCACGGCCAATTCCTCCACATGAGCTGGGTGGGGGACGGTACAGCGATCGGGCTGGAGACGGATCGCCAAACCGTATAGATCGCGAACTCATATACATACGCGTGCTCTTTGGTTCGGGCGGTACGATCGTGCTGTGGCAGCGCATGGACGCACGGTTCAGTTGTGTCTGCGGGTCAGCCAGGAGGAGTTGCAACGGATCCGGGCGACCGCGGCGGCGTCGGGGGAGACGATGTCGGAGTTCGTGCGCGCCACGGTCGCGAGCCGGTGCGCCTCGGATCGGACGCTCGCAGAGGGTGAGCGCCTCACCCGCTCGCAGCGACGTGTGCTCGCGGCCGTCTCGGAACATCCCGGGCTCGACAGCGTGGCCGCGGTGGCCCGGGCGTCCGGACTGTCGTGGGCCGCGGCCCGGGGTGCGCTGGCCGAACTCGAGGAACTCGGCGCAATCGGCCAACAGACGTGGACGGAGCCCTGGCGGCGGACGGTCCGCCAGCGCAGCGTCTGGACACCGGCGATGTCTTCGCCGGCCTTTCGGGCGATGGAGGCGCAGATCCGGCATGTGAGGATCCCGCAGGGGCCGCCACCCACGGTGCATACGGGTGCGCTGCCGGAACAGTTCTGGTCGCTGTTCTGGAACCATCCCGATCCCTCCGTGCTGCGATTGCCCGCGGACGCCGACTACATCGCCAACCGGCTCCTCAACGGCCCCTCGGCCCTGGCTGCGCTTTGGGCGTCGGTGCATCTGCCGTCGGAGGCGCTGCGAGCCTGCCTGAGGTTGCGCTCCACCAGACCGCACACCCGAGACCTGATCTGCAACGCCCTGGCCCACCGCGGCACCCGGCCGCCGGCACGCACGGATCAGACCGCGGCACCGGCCGCGTGAGCGTGCTGTGAGCCGGCCGCTCGAAAGCTCCGAACCCGGAACCGATCCCGTGGCGAGCAGTCCAGCGGACTCCATAGAACACTGGTCCGATGTGGTGGATGACGCCACCCGCGACTGCTGGCCGAAGGTCGCCGCCGCGGCGCCGGCTTCGAGCATGCTGATGGGCGGGACCGCCCTCGCGATGCATCTGCGGCATCGCCGCAGCCGCGACCTCGACGTCTTCGTCCATGAACGCTTCGAGCCCGAAGAGGTGCTCGACAAGCTCCGGCGGGAGGCTCTCGTGGCCGTCGACAACATCGCAGCCGGCACTCTCAACTGCAATGTGGATGGGGTCAACGTTCAGTTCCTCTGGGCGCGGGACCAGACGCCCTTGGAGCAGGGACACCGTGTCAGCGGCCTTCACGTCGGCTCGCTCCGGGACGTGGCCGCAACCAAGCTCAAGGTCATCGGCGACCGCGGCGAACTGCGCGACTACTACGACCTGCTGCGCATCGAGACCGATTCCGGCGTGATGATCGAGACCGCGCTGCGCCTGTACGCCGGGCGCTACGGAGTCGGCCTCGACCACTCGAGCGTCCCCCATATCGTGCAGGCGCTCGGCTCCTTCGCAGACGTGGCCGACGACCCGTGGCTGGCCGACTCGGTGCGGGGACCCGACCGGGCCGACGCCACCCTCGAAGCCGTCCAGTCCTACTGGACGCGCCGCCAGCCCGAGATCGCGCACTGGCTCACGGCGCACATGAGCCGGACATGACCCCCACAAGGAGCCCCGCCCGGTCGATTCTCCAGAGTGCCCGCGAGCGGGCACCATGGTCCCGCAGGCATGCAGACATCGACAAGGCCCGTGAACTCTGGCGAGAGTACAGGCGCCGCAAGCGCGAGGAGGTCAGACGTGGTGCTCACATCGTCATGTGCGGTATGCCCGATTGATCGCTACCGCGGGCGACCACGGGAGATAGTCGGGCGCTACAGCAGATTCCCCTGGGAGGGAGCCGAAGCCGCGGCTGCGACGGTGGCCGCACCGGTGCGCAGGTTGGGCCAGGCGGTGATGAGGCCGTTGTGGCACCGGCCGCTGAGGCCCAGCCACGATCGTTGGCTGTCTGGTACAGGAGATAGGCAAGCTGGCGGGCCCGGTCGCCGTTGCCGCATCGAGTTCAGCCTCCTCACCATCGAGCACCTCACCCAGCACGTCGTTGATGATGGCCAGCGCGGCCGACACCGGCATCGACGGTCCGCCGGCCTCCAGCGCCTTGGCGACCCGCTCAGTGTTGGCCATCACCATGGTTGCGGTCCTTGGCTGGCGTGACCGAGGGCGGGCTCAGTCCGTCCCCGTCGAGGTTGGTCCAGTGAGGTGATTTTTTCATGATGATCTGATATATCTAAGTTCATGTTGAACTACGGCAAGCGGGCGAGCGGCCGATTGGCCGCAGGCGGAGCCGGTGCCAGCGACCACGCCACCGACGACCCCACGCAACGCATCGCGCTAGATTGGACATCGCATCTACTCAACCCTGGGAGACAGATGACAGACCGTTGGTGGCGAGAGCCTCCCAGCGATCCTGACGGGCATCTCATGCTTCTGCCCGTGAAGGACCGGACGGATCTCTGGGCTCTGGGTCCGGTCGCCATGGGGGGCCCCGAGTACGCGCTGGCCGTGCTGGCTGGTCCTTCCTGGCGGGCTGCGCAACTGCTGCCTTGGGCGCAGCCGGGCGAGGAGTGGTGGGTGGCAGGGCTGATCATCAATGACAGGATGGCCCCGAAGCATCACTCCTCATTGAGCATCGTCGACGATGTGTGCAAGGTCGTCAAGAACGGCAAGCACCTGCGGTTGGACGGCGCCGAGGGCGTGAGTGTCAACGATGTGGGAAGCTACGAGTCGCTGTCGGAGGGCCAGGCGGCTGCTCAGAGATGGGTGCAGGCCTCCGTTCCGGAGCGCATGCGAAAGCACGTCCCCGCGCTCTATGCCCCGCCGGACACCCTCCAGCGGCTCGTGCCAGTTCCCGAGTCGTGATCGCCGTTCTGAGCCAGTACGCCGCCAACGTCCGCGACATCGCCATTCTCGTAGCCGCTGCGTTGGCCCTGCTGAGCTTTGCGCTGAGCTTGCGAACCAGGGTGGATGCCGACCGGGGACGCGTCGTCGTGTGGCGACTGCCCTTGCTGCGCCACGTCAAAGTCGAGGGCCAGGAAGTACGCAGGCGCTCGGCGCGCGAGCTAGCCGAAGAGTCCGACGACGACAACGACGGCGAGCCGGCGGAGGGTGACCAGAACGCATCAACCAGCCCGGCAGACGCGAGCCCAGTCGATTCGGCCAAGTCTGATGCCGAGGAGCAGCGAACAACAGCGTCAGGGTGGTTACACATCCCCGCGGCCATGGACCGTTCTCGTGACCCAGTGGATCTCGCGATGATTTCGCTCCGTCGCACCGGACGCTCCGGGAGGACGCAGCTTCACCTTCGGGCCAAGCGCAGCGGTCAAGGCCCGTTCAGCGATTTCCCGAACATTCGAGTCGACCGGTCGAATGGTGCCGACGATGTCCACGTCCCTCTGACGAACTCGGATGCTGGGCGCCTACGCGACGCGTTAGTGGGGAGCTGGGTCGCGAGCCTGTGGTCCTGATCGCCCCTGGCTGTTGCGTCCGAATTCACCGAGGCCGCCAGTCAGATGGAGCAGCCGGGCAGTCCTCAATGTCCAGCATCACCAACTGCGTCTCGCCGTCGGGGTTGCACAAGACACCGACCCTGCGCCGCTCCTCAAGGTCTCGGCCATCAGCACTTCGAGGATCAGTGCTGTCGGTCGTCATACCGGCAGGTTCCCCTGGTAGGGTGCGGAAGCCGCGGCTGCGACGGTGCCCGCACCGGTGCGCAGGTTGGGCCAGGCGGTGATGAGGCCGTTGTAGGCACCGGCCTCCGAGGCCCAGCCTTTGTCGTTGGCTTTCTGATACAGCAGGTAAGCAAGCTGGCGGGCCCGGTCGCCGTTGCCGCCAAGGACGTGCAGCAATTCGGCTGCCTCGGACTCTGAGCGCTCCAACGCAGCAGCCAGATGCTGAGCGGCCTCCCACACCGTGAACCGGTCGTCGTGCACCGGTGACCAGTTCGGGTCCAGCTCGCCGCGCTCGAACAGGCGAAACTTGCCCGCACGGGCCTCGCCGATGCCGGATTCCTCGATGCCGGCCAGCGAGGTGTTCTTGGCCCGGGCAACACTGTCCGCATCGCCTGCGGGTCCGGGGCTGAAGCCGTGCTCGGAGAACCAGGTGAGCGCGAAGCGAGTGTCGGCATCGAGTTCAGCCTCCCCGCCGTCGAGCACCTCACCCAGCACGTCGTTGATGATCGCCAAAGCAGCCGACACCGGCATCGACGACCCGTCAGCCTCCACCACCCGCGCATACCGCGAGAACACCTTGATTCCCGGCCCGATAGTGGACTGCGCCATATCGACCGGAGCGATGTTGCCCGACTGCAGCACCCGCACCGCCTCAGGAAGCTCTTGGCGCAACGCCGCCATGAACTCGCCGCGAGTGGCGAGCACCGCCGACGCAGGGCGAGGGCGACAGGCGAGGACAATCGAAGATGCGAGGGCATTGGAGCCGAGGCCTCGCGGACGATTCGCCAACTCCGTCCGCATCGGCCAAGTAGCACTGACCTGCAGTCCCGCGTCGAGGACTGCCTGAAGGAAGGTGTCCCAACCGGTGGATCGGATTTCACCGTCTTTGGTCTCGGTTGCTTTGTACGCGTAGTAGATCGTCGCAGGTACCTCAGGAGTCACGCTCGTGGTTAGTGCCTTCATGAACTCGGCCATTCCAGACTCAAAGTGCTCCTTCGCACCTGCCGGTCCTCCGTGACGGCCAGGATCCGCGATCATTTCCTCTGCCTTCGGCGTCACCATCGTTGAGAACTCGTCGGGCCATACCTTCGAGAGGTTCTTGCGCAGCCACACGTAGAAGAAGTCTGAGATGTCGGCGTACCCAACGTTGTCGTAGTACGGCGGGTCCGTGGAGATCACAGAGCCAGGTGCCCCCTGTACGTGCGCACGCGCATCCCGCTGCGCGACTCGACCAGCGCAGGTTGCAGGAAGACGATTGAGCGCTCGGACGACGCTTCCCAGGGAGGTCCGAAAGTCGCCACCAGCGTCGTTGAACACATTGTTCTCGGCGAAGTCCCACAACATCGGTATGGCTTGACGTGTGAACAGATGACGGACCTGCGTTCTCGACGACTCCCACATGCAAAAGGCGTTGCACATGTCGGCAAGCCTGCTGACTCCCAAGGCAAGGTAACTAACGACAGCGTCGGCATATGCGTTAGCCCCTAGTCCACCGTCATGCAGCCTCACGCCGTCCGCGGGAAGTTCCGACCTCTGGGCGTCCAATGTCACCCTCTCAACTGCGTCGCTCACCAAATCTGAGAACGTCGTTAGAGCGACGAGCTGTCTCGGCGTGAACAACTTCCACCATTCGTCGAAGCCGTACGCCTGGACGCGGAACCCCAGCCCTTGGTCCGGTAGCGCAACCTCCGGCTTCCAGTCAGGATGAGCCGAGAGTCCAGCAGCTGAATCGGACGGCGCAGGCGCCGCATACTGACGGCCTCTCTCACCTTCCGCGACGACGGCGATCAGTTCGTGGCCCAAACGTCCGGCACGGCTCTCGGCCTTGATGTATGACGCCGGAATCGCCGCGCCCGTTGCGAGGCAGGTTCCGTTGCCGCCGCTGCAGGTGCGCTCGCGAGTGGGCTCGCCGCCTTCTCGGATCGCATAGCTGATCGTCATGGCTTTGCGGTCAATAACAGGCTCGATCCAGACCTTGGGCTTGGCCAGCCGCTTGGCGAGTGTCCACGACGCCACCAGCGGCACATGCCCGGACCAACTCGGGTCGGGCGATTCCACGGTGCGAGCCCAGATCCAGGCGATTGGTGTGAGCTTCTCGCCCTTCGGACCGGTGGCGTCGGGGTACAGGTGCCCGATGCGGCGCTGGGCCTCGTCGCGCATCCATTCGCCGTAGGCCTCGACATCGGCGGCCAGTCCCTGAGCCCGCTCCCAGGTGGTGAGGGTCTTGTCGACATCGGGATGCACCGGGGGCATCCCTGCGAAACGGGAAGGGATCTCGATCATGGCCTTGTTGATGAGCACCGCCACGGGATTCAAGTCCCCAGCAAGCGCTGTGAGACCGAGCCGCTGAGCTTCCAGTGGTATGGCTCCTCCCCCGGCGAAGGGATCCAAGATCGGCGGCGGTCCGTCGGGAAAGCAACGGTCGATCTCAGCCCGGGCCTCGGCCAGCACGTCGGGGTTGTTGGAGTTCTCCCACTTGACGAGCCGTTCCAAGATTCCGAACAGCCGCTGCCGCTCAGCGTCGATCCTACCGATGCGCTCCTCTTTCTGGTCTTCGGTCTCGTCCTCGGGCACCGCGAACTGCGGATACCCCGAAGGGTCGTCCACCAGCGACGCCCAGATCACCGCCCGAGCCGCGGCCAGCGGCCGCCGAGCCCACCAAAGATGCAGCGTCGACGGATGCCCATGCCGGATCGACTTCTCCCGCGCCGCCTCCCGGTTGATCGCCGCCAACGGCAGCGCCACCTCGATCAACTTCGGCCTGTGCCCCGTCACGTCAGGGTCAAGCTACCTCGCACCTTGGGCGGCACGCATCCGAACAGTCTCGTCAGGTAGCCAGTTCGACGAACTCGAAGATCCGGTCGCGCGAGTGGCTGATCCAGAACCGGTCGTCTTCGCTGTCTAGCCGCTGGAACTTTTTCAAGATCATCGTTGCGATGTCACTGTCGAAGCCGGCGGCTTCGAGATGCTGCTGGTTGGCCGCGCCGGGATCGAGCCTCAACAAGGACGTGGCCATCAGGAGGACGAACGGATCTCCCCCGGCGAGCAGTTCCTTCACGGACAGAGCTTCGACAAGGAAGTGGGCCGCCTCGGCCGCGTCGGCGTCGCCCGCCACCAGCTTGCGATACCCGGCCGTGTCTGCCCAGCGCAGAGCGCACAACGCCAGCGTGAGGTGCTCCACTGCCCATCCTCGGCGGTCATGTTGCTCTGGAGCGGGACTGGGCGCAAGCACGCGGGCCAGCCAGTGGGTGAACTGCTGAATGTCGCGAACGCTCATTCCCGCCTTGTCCGCCAAGATCGCAAGCATCGAGCCCGAATGGTCATTCGACCCGGCCTTCAAGCGGCCCGAGAGCCCGACCGAAGCGAACGCGTCATTCATGAATCCGGCGAGATTGCCGGGGCGTGGCAGATCGATCATGAGATCGATGAAACGGCGCAGGTATTCCTCGGCTGCACAGCCGTGCCCGTAGAGAGTCTTGACTCGGTGCTGTAACTCTTGCTCGTTGATGCCGAGCACGACGACGACGCCGGGCACATCGAACAGGTGCCTCGCCACGTCGAGGATCTCCAGAGCCCGTGAGGGAGGACACCGGTCGAGCTCGTCGATGAGGACCACGAGCGTCCCGTCCTGCGCGACCATTCGCTCCAGCTCCTCGTGGAACTCCTTGCGGCGTCCCTCGGTCTGGTTCCACTCGTCGAACCTCGAGGCGCCTTCTGCGGACTGGAAGTCCTCACGCTCGACGATCCCACGGGTCAATGTGCTCGCCGTGCGCCAGACGAGCTTGCCCGCAACCTCTCGCAACGACTGGGCGGCGCTCTCTGTGAACCCGGGTGAGGAGGCGACTGCTGCCACCAGGTCCACCAACGGCGTCTGCGTGTGGCTCTGGTGCCATGCGTTGAACTCCGCTACCCGCACCCCCAGGCGCCGAAGATGGCCGGCGCACATCCGCAGGAACACAGACTTCCCCGAACCGAACGACCCGTTCACCGCCAGCACGGCGGGAGCGCTCAGGTCCTGAATGAGGCTACAGAGCCCCTCAACCCGGCCCTTCCGGTCAAGCAGGTCGCGCTCAAAGGGGTCGCTATCATCGACGACGAACTCCGCAGGCCGGACGCTCGTCACCGCAGCCCCCTCTCCGAACCGGCCTCGGACGTTCCCAGGAAGATCAACCAGGATCCTCGGCACAGGGCGACGGGTCCGTGGGGACTCGACATTGGAGGCGGCTCCTCGGATCGTGATTCCCGGTGCGTCGGCACCCGTACCCCCAGAGAGGGATCCAAGGCTCCGCCCGCTCCAGCATGTTACAGCGCTGGAATTACGATCACAAACAGACGTTCGCAGAGCCGGGATGCGGAATCATGTCCTGCTGCGAAAGAGGAACGAGACTGGAACACGGTTCGATGGGGCGCAAATGCCAGTGCTGTCATTCTACACTGCTCCCAGTCGCAACCACCGGTAGAGCATTCTCACCTACGCCGACTGGATCCGGACGGTCCTCCGCTCCGCCACAGCACCGTGTGGGCGCCACCCGCTGCCGGTTGAGCGTGTAGGTGGCCGGGGTGTGCGTCCACCGACCCGGCCCTGACCTTCGTCAGATCCCGATACTGCCCTCTGGGTTCGTGCGGATTCTGACGGACACGGGGTCACTCTCGCCCTGCTCATTCTTGGAGCGGACCTCGACTTCGTATTCGGTCTCCGGCTTCAAGTCAACGAATCCGCATCCTGTCAGAGGTGTCTCAAAACCAACGCTCCACTCACCAGTATCGGCCTCCCTGATCCGAACGACGTAGGTGATCGGTGGGGTCCACTCCGCCTCGACGCCTTCGGCGTCCCCGATTCCTACCGCGCTCAGCACGATCGAAAATGTCTTGGTCTGACCATCCCAAGACACAGGCGGCCGTTCCTGGCTCACCGTCGACCAGCTCTGCTGACCCATCGCTAGCCCTCCTGTTCGGGGCTGGGTCCACCAATCGGCCTCCATCGAAATGAAGACCCCTCCCCGGTATCCCTGCGGACAGCACCCAACATGCCTTCGATCCAGGAAACTCGATCCCGCAGGTTTCCGTCGACGGCGTTGACTCGATCATGGATTCGGTTCATTTCGCGGCGGGACTCCCTGGCCGCGGTCTGTAACATGATTCCCAGGCTTACTCCGACGCCAGCGATGGCCACGAGAATAACGACGACCTGAATCCATGTGTCGCCGTTCATGGGATGACGACCTGGTTGGCAATGACCGGAGTAGACATACCTCGTACCCTACCGCGGCACCGTGCCTCTATGAAGTCAGCGCTGCGCGATTCCTCGCGTGCCCGATGCGTTCAGGATCGGATGTATGCGTTGACTGCGAAGCTGACGACTGGCCCTGAGTCGCCCCGACGACATCTGGCTGTCCCTTCAGGACTACTCGCCGTCGATGGCGCCAGACGGCAAAGGGAGGAGCGGCCCTGGGGGCCGCTCCTCCCTGTCTAGACGGTGACCGACGTGATCTCACGTCAAGGTCTGACCCGAGGATACCGAACACATGGACGCTCGCCAAGCACCTCGGAGCGGACCGCAGCGGTCGCATCCTGGAAGTGGGCGCGGTCGACGACCCAGAGTGTTGTAGGATCATTCATGCAATGTCAGCGCGAGCCAGGTACTTGAGGTGAGTCCCGTGCCCAAGACGGTTGGGGAGCTTGTCGACGACGCAAGATCGAGCGGGGACTGGAGCGCGGTCGCCGACTGGTGCGAGACCTACGACTGGTCGGAGGCCGACGAAGTCCCGACCGGCAAGTTCGACTTGTGGCAAGCCGTCAGAATGGGACCCCGGCGAGTACTCCGCGGAACTGGATGACCGGCTCGCGGGGTTGGAGCCCCGGTTTGCGGAAGTGCACCGAGGTGCGTGGGACTGTCGCGAGCGTGGGATGCGCCTCAGGGTTCATGGGCCTTCGAGGTCGGTGCCGTGTCGAAGGTGCCTCGGGCCAGGTCCGCGAACGTGTCGATGATCGACCCGACCTCATAGACCCGGTTGCGCCTGCCAGCACTGCGCTGCACGAGAATCCCAGCGCCGACCAGCAGGTCGATGCTTCGCCGTGCCGTGCGGGGGTCCACAGCGAGCAACTCCGCGGCGCTGGCCGCGTTGAGGACCGGGTTCGCGGGCAGGGCGTCGATCAGCCGCATCACTGAATTGGAACGGCGCGCCCCGGCGGATATCAGCCGGGCCCTCCAGTCCTGCTGAAGAGCCTCGACGTGCGAGACGATGCGCAGCGTGTAGTCGCACGCCTGCGAGCACGCCTCTACGCACAGCTCGATCCACGGTCTGAGTGCGGCCGAGCGTCGAGGATCGCCGGGGGCACACACCGGCCGGTTCGAGCGGAGTGCGTCGATGTAGGCGTCCCGGTTGAGGGCCAGCGCGGAGCTGATCGGCGGGCTGCAGGCGGTCGCGAGCCCGCTACGACGCAACATGAGCTGCACGAGCGCCCGACCGGTGCGGCCGTTGCCGTCAGCGAAGGGGTGGATCGTTTCGAACTGGGCATGCACCACGGCCGCGCCGATCAGCGGGCTGCGCGCAGGCTCGTTCACGGCGGCGACGAGGTCCTCCATGAGCGCAGGCACATTCTCCGGCGGTGCCGGAACGAACGAGGCGTTGAGCGGCGAAGACGACAGACCCGCCCCGATCCAGTTCTGCCGGGTGCGCATCTGCCCGGCCTCCGGATCGTCGCCCATGAGGGCCGCATGGATCGAGCAGACGTCGCCGATGGTCACGGCGCGGCCCGCGGCACCGATCTCCAGGGCGAGCCGCGTGGCCGAGACGTTCCCGAGCGCCTCGGAGTCCCGATACGGGGGCCGCTGCCCTCCCAGAGCCTGCTGCGCCTCCGCTCGCGCCAGCCGTCTTGCCGAGGGTCGGACTCCCTCGATGGTGCTTGACGCGGCGCTCTCGGCTCGCGTCAGCAGCCACTCCGCGGGCGAGGCGGCACCCGCCGGCAGCGCCGAGACCGCCTGCTCGGCGGCCTGCACCCGGTGCCAGGTGTCGCTGGACAGCAACGGCTCGAACCGGGCGATCGGATGAGGCACATACGCCTGGAAGACTCCCGACGCCGGATCCGTCTCGACCACCGGCCGCGACACGAACTGCCGTTCGTCCCAGAACCTGTCCGCCAACCACCCCATCGCAACCCTTACGAAGATCGCCCACGCCTTCTTGGGCGCCTCCTCGCCACCATAGCCATCCATAAAGACAACAACAAGAGATTTCTCTGTGAATTGTCTGTATGGCAGCCGTTATGGACGAGCCGGTCAAGAGGCCCGACAGCGCTACGACGCTGCGATCACCGACGCCCAGACCGTAAGGCCGCTCAGACCGGGGGCGGCTCGGCGGCTCTGAGCTCGGCCAGTTCGGCCTCCATCCTGGCGATGAAGTCGTCGCCGCGGTCCTGGTGCAGCGCCACCCCGAACATGATCCGCCGCAGCACGAAGTCGGCGTCCTCGTCGCTGCCGATGAGCACCCCCGACACCCGCTGGCGGTTCTCCACCGGCATCGTCACCGCGTAGTTCCCGGCGATCAGTTCGGGCGTGGCCGACACCAGCTTGTCCCAGCGGAACTCGCGGGTGTGGAGACTGCCGCGGAACACGGCGCGCTGGTTGGTCGCCACGAACACGCCTTCGCCGTCGTCGCCGTCGATCACGGCGGTCTCCTCGGGGGCCGCCTCGATCTTGCCCCGATGCACGCTGGGCCGGTAGTAGACGCCCTTGGTGACCCGCACCGACAGGCCGTGGGAGTGGCCGCCGTAGCGCGCCTTGGGCGCTCGGCGGGTCTCGGTCAGCAGTGCCCCGCGCGCGATCAGCAGCACCTCCTCGCCCCTCTTGGTGACGATCGGGCAGTCCGGGTCGAACTCGTCGGCAAGATCCTCGTAGGACCGGCACGCCTCGATCTCCGACTCGAGCGCCGCGCAGTCGTCCTCCCACTCGCGGCGGGCAGCGGCCGCGGCCGCCCGGGCCCGCTCCTGCTCGCGCCGAGCGGCAGCCTCAGGATCCGCGAAGAGCCTGCGCAATCTGTTCATCATGTCGAATCCCTCTCCCCGAGATCATTGGCATCGAGTCGGCCGGCCCCTTGCCGACGACGCACCACAATGCCACCAGGCTGCGACATCCGCTCGCAGGGCAGCGGGTCATCTCGGCGCGCTGGCGTAGGCGAGGAGTTCGGCGACGTTGAGGGGGACGCTTGTTTGGGCTGGGTGCAGGGACACGTTCCTGAATGGGTCGGTCAGGTAGTTGACTTCGGGCTCCGCGTCGGGATCCTCGGGGACTGATACCACGGCCAGGCGCCAGCGGTCGCTGTTGTTGTGGGCCTTGCCCACCTGGCGGCGGCTGACGCTGATCTGCTCGGTTTGGGGCAGGTGGCCCTTGACCTCGATGAAGTAGCAGACGCCGGTGGCCGGATCGGTTGAGAGCACGTCGAAGCCGGGGTTGCTGTGGGACTGCTCCTCGGGGATCCGGCCGAGCTTCCGCTCGGCCTTCATCACGGCGGCCACTGCCCGTCGGTCGGTCTCGGCCTTGACGGCCGGATCGGTGGAGACGGCGGGCCGACCGGCGAGCTTGTCGAGCAGTCCTTGGGGCACGACGACGGCGGCGGCGACGATCGTGGGCGGGCTGTTGTGCAGGTCGTCCTCTTGGGCCAACTCGAGGCGGCGGCGAGCGAGGCGGGTCTGCAGCTCGTCGGCTCTGGCCCGGGCCCGGCCCGAGTTGAGGCGGGGCTTGCGGCCTTTGATCTCCTGGGCCTTGATCTCCTCGGTGCGTTGATCCCAGTAGCGGATCTCCGACTCCAGACGCAACCGGACGGCGTCCCAGACCTTCGCGACCCGGGCGCGGGTCACCGCGGCGACCTCATCGAAGTGCGGTCCGGCCAGATGCTCGATGGCCCAGGATCGGGCGGTCTCCTCAGCGGTTCTGCCGGCCCAGTCGAAGTCGAGGCTCCCGTCCAGCAACGCCTGCTGGTCCTCTGCAACGGGCGCGTAGTTCAGGTAGGGCTCGTCGCCGGGGTCTCGGACGTTGCCTTGCTGGTCGATCTCCACGTAGTGGAACCGCCGCGACACCACCTGGCGGGTGCCGTGGATCTGGCGCCCGTCGGTGATGGTGTGGTCCAGGTAGACCAGCAGTCGCGGTTCGGTCGACGGGTCGTCCTCGTCGACCAGCACCGCTCCCTGCTGCAGAGTCCCGCCGAAGTCGGCCAGCACCTTGTTCACCACTGCGGCCAACAGCGCGGTGCCCGGTGAGATCAGATCGGCCCGCGCCGAGCCGCCGGTCATGGCGTCGCCTGTGCCGCCGGGCTGGATGCGGGCCTTGTCGAAGGTCACCCGCTCGTAGCGGTCATGCACCGGTCCCAAGTCGGCTGCGGCGCAGGCTCGGACCGCGGCCGGCACCCGGGTGATCTCGAAGCGGCCCTGCTCGCGGCCCGTGATCCGCCCGCCGTACATGCGCAAGGCCTCGGTGAAGAACGACTCCACGAACCACGGCTGCAGCCGGCGGGACCGGGCGATCTCCATGTCGCGGCGGATCTTGTCGTTGGCGGCAGGATCGGCCAGCCCGGCCACCAACGCCCGCTCGTCGAGCACCTCCTGCATCTGGCGCCCGATGTTGTCATCGATCACCTCGTCCATCCAGGCCACATGGGCGGGATCCTCATCAGAGGCGATGGCCTGCATTAGCAGCTCCCGCAGCGACTTGTTGATCTGAGCGTCGCCCAGCACGTCGTACACCTGGTCGCCGTAGGTGCCGCGCTGCTCCTCGATCTTGTCGAACAGCCGCTCGAACACCTTGCCCTCACGGGTCTGGTAGGCGACCAGGTTCCACAGATGGCACGGCCGCTGCTGGCCGATGCGGTGCACCCGCCCGAAGCGCTGCTCGATGCGGTTGGGGTTCCAAGGCAGGTCGTAGTTGACCACCATGTTGGCCGCCTGCAGGTTGACGCCCTCACCGGCCGCGTCGGTGGCCACCAGCACCCTCACCGCCGGATCCGCCCGGAACCGGTCCTGGATGTCGCGCCGGTCATGCCGCTTGATGCCGCCGTGGATCCTCACCACCGCCTCCGGGCGCCCCAGCTCGGCCTCGATCCGCCCGGCCACATAGTCGAGGGTGTCCTTATGCTCGGAGAACACGATCAGCTTGCGGACCGGCTCCGACCCGCCGTTCGAGCCCGCCGCGGCTGCGAGCGAGTCCGACGGCGCAGACGCCGCGAAGCGCTCCGAGCGCAGCAGGTCGCGCAACTCCAGCCACTTGGTGTCGACGCCGCTGCGACGCAAACCGTCGGCCAGCTCCACCAGCTCCTTGAGCTCCGCTACCTCGGCCTCCAGTTCCTCGGCGGTGCCGGCCGCGGCAGCTGCGTCGATCACGACGTCCTCAAGCTCCTCGCGCTCGGTGTCGTCGTAGTCGTCGAAGTCGAAGTCCTCCAAATCCGCGATCCTCACACCCTTCGGCAGGTCGATCACCGACACCGGCCGGCCGGAGGCAGCCAGGCGGCGCAGCTCTGCGGCCTGCTCGGCCAGGCGGTCGCGGCGGCGGCGCAGCGAGTGGTAGATGGCCGCCGGCGACGAGGCCAGACGACGCTGGAGACCGGCCAGAGCGAAGCCGACGATGATCCCGCGGCTCGCCTCGCCCTCCTCGCTCATCCGAGCGGCCCGGTTCATGCCCTCGCTCACGTACTTGGTGACGGCCTCGTACAGCGCAGCCTCAGAGTCAGACAGCTCGAAGTTCAGGCTGTGGGCGTGGCGCTGGGGAAACAGGCGCCTGCCCTCGAACGTGCGCAGGTTCTCCTTCACCAGCCGCCGCATCACATCGCTCACATCGGGCATGGACGGCTTATCGCCATCGGCACCGCTACCGCCGCCACCCCGCAGACGGCCCGCGAAACGCTCGGGATCGATGAGGGTCATGAACGCCAGGAAGTCCTCGTTCTTGCCGTTGTGGGGCGTGGCCGTCAACAACAGCAGATGCCGGGTGCACTCCCGCAACACCTCCCCCAACAAGAACCGCTTGGTGCGGCGCAGCTCGTCGCCGTAACGGTGAGCCGACATCTTGTGGGCCTCGTCCACGATCACCAGATCCCAGTCGGAGACCTGAACCCTGGCCATCAACTCCTCAGAACGCGACAGCTGATCCACCCGAGCGATGAGTAGGTTCCTCTCGGTGAACGGGTTGCCGGTGCGCGACGCCTCCACCGCCGCCCTCGACATAAGCTCGAACGACAACCCGAACTTCTCCCACAACTCGTCCTGCCACTGCTCCACCAGGCTGCCCGGAGCCACGATCAAACAGCGGGCCACGTCACCGCGCAGCACCAGCTCACGGATCAGCAGCCCCGACATGATCGTCTTGCCCGCGCCGGGATCGTCGGCCAGCAGGAACCGCAACGGCCTCTGAGCCAGAAGCCGGTTGTACACGGCGTCGATCTGGTGCGGATAGGGATCGATGTTGGACGTGTCCACCGCCGCGAACGGATCAGCCAGATGGGCCTGCTGCATCCGCCGGGCCTCAGACGCCAGACGGAACATCGCGCCGTCAGCATCGAAGCTCCAGCGCCTCTCCGACACCTCCGCCAACCCAGCCAGATCATCGACCCCGATGATCCGCTCACCCAACCGCCCGTCACCGGTCCGGTAGGTCAACGTGGCCGAGCCGATGCCGTGCATCTCCACGGCCACCACCGCCACCTCGGCATCGGCCACCACCCCCGCGAGCCGCATCCCCGCCGCCAGATCACCGAAACCCGGCGTCACGACGCCGATCCCTCGACCTGAGTCCGATCATGCATAGCTGTCCGCCCCCGGCCGCCGAAGCAGCGATTCGACCAGACAGCAGGGTACGCGCCCCCTGCGACACCAAGAAATGCGTGACAGTAGGCTTGAGAAGTCTGGCCGTGCCGGCGGTCGGCTGTTGACACGATGTCGGCGACCGTTGTCAGGCACCGGCGCCTCTATGCGGCTGGCGCCAAACTCCCGAAATGGGGATCTTGTGAGCACAAAACCCCAGGTCAGAGGCTTGCACACCTTGCCGAATCCGCAAGAACACCGTCCATCTAGGCGAGGCTCACGGGCGATCCGGTCGCTGCTCGGCGCATCTGTTTGAGCGACTCGCGGGCCGCGGCCAGGTTCTCTTCGAGGCTGTCGGCACCCAGGCCGCTCCGCTCGGCGGCGAAGCGCAGCCACCGGGGGAAGGCCGACTCGACGGTGGTGAGCCACGCCTCGTCGGGCGGATGCTCGTGGGACTCCCCGCACTCCTCGCAGTAGATCCCGTGGTCGGGGATCCAGTCCTCGAGGAACGCAGTCACTCTCGGCGGGGTCCAGCGCAGGATGTCGCGGTCGCGGCAGTTGACGGCGAACCCGACCATGGCGCGCAGCAGGTCGCCCGTCTCGACGGGGTGCTCTCCGAGGCGGAAAGGCTGCGACACGAAGTCTCCGAGGTCGCCTGCGATCTCTTCGGCGTCGGGGGTTGGCCTCTCCGGGGCGCGGCCTCCGGACGGCAGCATCTCGATGCGCTGCTCCAGCAGGGCGCGCAGGTCGATGTCGCCATCGATGTACAGGTCTTCGAGGTCGTCGGGGTCTTCGGCCGTCGCAGCCGCTTCGTCGTAGACGCGCAGTCCGGCCCCGATGACTGCCCGGGCGTCGGCCAGGCCGACCTCCTCGATGACGGGCCCCGGATCGCAACCGTCGTCCGTCGCCGGCCGGCGCCGGTGAGCGGCAGCGGCAGCGTTCAACTGGGCGAGGCAGGGATGATCGGCGGCGCTGAGGGACGCGCCGGCCGCTCCGAGCGAGAACCTCTGTGCCAGCCCGCCGCAGTACGGCTCGACGGAGACCGACAGCCCATGCATCGAGCCGTCGGGGCGCTCGTAGTCGACAACCAAGACGCTGTGCTCGCCCCACCGGTCGACGAGCCTCGCCGCCCGCACCGGCGCGGCCTCGCCCAGGGCCGCAGCCCAGCCGGGAATTTCGGCGCCGGCTTCGGCCAGCCGCGTCAGAACCCGCCGCGCCCTCTTGCGCGCGTGCGCCGGGCCGTACGCGCAGACGGCCGCCGCGAGCACCGCTCCCGGAGGGCCTCCGATCTGAGCCGCGTGCGACAACACCGCCGAGGCCTCCACGCCCTCGCGGCACCACCCCGACAAGATGGCGCTTTGGATGGCCGAGGCCCACTGGTCGGCGTCGTCGATGTCGGTGCATGTCTGGACCATGTGCTCGGCGTCACGGGCCAGCAGCTCCAACTGGAAGCCGGCTCCCGGATCCTCGGGGAGCTCGACGCGGGCCTGGTACCTGTAGTCGCGATCATGGAACTCATAGTCGTAGTCGAAGTCGTCCCGGTGCAGACCCCGTGGAGGGGTTCCCTTGGGGGTGACGCGGCCGCCGCCCCGCCGCCGCTTAGGGCGCCCCACCGCTCAGCCCTCGGAGGGTCGTCAGCCGCATCGGCGCCGACACTATCTCGCCGCCGCCCGCCTGCACGCACCCCAAGCCAGGCCACCCCAGCCACCGAAGGCTCGGCGTTCAACTGGCTGCGAGGGAGTTGGTTGCAAGTTGCTGGATCGCCTCGCCGCCGAGTGACGAGATACTTCAGCCTCGCGGAGTGCGTCGGGCGCTACGAAGCAGCCATCGTGACTGAGGCGAGAATCCAACAAGCGGACTCGTTCAGATTCCGCCGGGCTGCGTACGTGCCGACGCGCCGCGACTTCCGCTACGCCGTCAACGACGCTGCCGGTCACGGTCCCGCCGCAGCAACGGAAGGACACCCGCGAGAGCCTCGGGCAGGCACTCCGCCTCCGCGGTCGTCAAGTGCCCGGTCAAGCCCGACACAACGGATGCCATCGGCTGCGACCACGGGTCGGCACCGCGCATAGCCTGCGATGAGATCACGAGCCTCGGCCACCGCATCTCGTACTCTCCTAGTATTACGGTCACACTACGACATATCATCTTATTGCACTGGCTCGTGCAGCAGAGAGGCCCTGCCAGTGGTCACATGACCAAGGCACCCGCACCGAACGGGCGCGGCGGTTGGCGTCGAGTGCTCGTGTAGATGGCAAAGGCAACTACTTACCTCTCTAGCCATAGGTGGAGATAAGGTGAGGTCAGGGCATGGCGATCCAAGTCGCTTCGACCACATCGGGCCCGTAGCGGTTGGTCGAGATATGCGATGAGAGCACTCGACCCTCGGACTCCAGGCTGTTCAGCCATTCGACCGCCTCCTTCGTCTCGGCGGGCGTGTGGCAGACCCGGCTGGTGTGGTTGACATCTTGGGCGCGAAAAGTGGTAGCCTTGTCGCTGGACATGATTGATCCCTTCTGAGCCCGTGGGGGCTCGGTCGTGGTCTCTGGAAGCCGCCTGTCGTGAGGCGGCTTCCGCCATTCTAGCTGCTGGTACCGTTGGGCTCTGCACCCCCTGCGACCTGCGGGTTTGTTCAGGCAGCCGCCCCAACCAGGCTCCTGATGTAGGTCTTGTTGGCAGTCGTTTCGGTGTCACACCCCTGTGGGACAATGGACGTATGTCCAAAGCCCACGAGATCGTGAAGAACGGCATCAGCCTCGTCGGGTTCTTCAAGCGCTACCCCGACGACGAGGCCGCTGAGGCACAGTTGGAGGCCTGGCGCTGGCCCGACGGCCCCCAATGTCCGCACTGCGACAGCGCCAACGTCAGCGTCGTGACCTCGCGCCGGCCGCAGCCCTACCGTTGCCGCACCTGCCGCAGGCACTTCAGCTTCAAGACGGACACCCCCATGCACGACTCCAAACTGGGAGCCCAGACCTGGCTGCTGGCGCTGTTCCTCATCGTGTCCAACCCCAAGGGCCGCAGCAGTGTCCAGTTGGCTGCCGACCTCGGGATCACGCAGAAGTCGGCATGGCATGTCGGCCACCGCGTCCGCGAGGCCCTGGCGTCCGGGTCGCTGCCGGGATTCGAGGGCCCGGTCGAAGTCGATGAGACGTTCATCGGCGGCAAGGCCAAGAACATGCACGCCACAGTCCGCCGCCGGCGCATCCACGGCCGCGGCGCGGTGGACAAGACCCCAGTCGTAGGAGTCAAGGACCGCGCCACCGGCAAGGTGGCCGCCGAGCCGACGACGGACACCACCAGCGCCACGTTGACCGGCATCGTCTCAGACACGACCCGGCCTGGTTCGACGGTGTTCACCGACGGCGACCGCGGCTACGACCCGCTCAAAGAGATGGGCTACCTGCACGCCAAGGTCATGCACTCCGTCGGCGAGTACGTCCGCGGCCCGGTGTCCACCAACGGGATCGAGAACTTCTGGAGCGGGTTGAAGCGCACCTACATCGGCACGTACCACTGGTGGTCTGACGAACACCTGCACCGGTACGTCGACGAGCACGCCTTCCGCTACAACCAGCGCAGCCGACACGTCACCGACCGGATGCGGGACGCTGCCCAAGCAATGAACGGCAGGCGGCTCCCGTGGCGGGAACTGGTCGGCGCATGATGGCTTACCCGCCCTCGGGTTGCACGATGCTAGGCTGGCCGTACGGACAGAATCAGGAGGTGGCCCAAATGTCAGAACCAACGATCCAAGACGTGCTCGACCGGCTCGACAAGATCGACGGGCGGCTTGACAGCATGGACAAGCGCATCGACAGCGTGTTCCATCGGCTGACCGGCATCGAGAACCGGCTGGCGTCAAGCGAACAGGTGCTCATCAAGCTCGCCGCAGCATCGCCCGTACCGGTCTAAGGGAAACCCCATGACCGCACCAGATCCTGAGCCCTTCGCTGGTCTGCCGCTGGACGAGCCCCTCATCGACGAGGGGACGTGGGAGAAGGCCGGCAAGGCGCTGGTGTCAGCCTCCGCTGGGCCAGAGGATGTAGGCGCAGCCGCCGACGAACAGCAGCCATAGCACCAGCACCGGCAGCAGCGTCAGCGCGCAGCCGAGTTTGGTGAGGTCGTCGCCGCTCATCGGCAGGCCCGGGCTTGGGCGTCCCAGCCCCGCGGGGCGGTCCCGGCCTCGGTGAGGTCCCAGAGCACGCCGCCGGCTCGGCCCTGCGCGTCGAGTGCCCGCCTCCATTGCTCGAAGACACCGGAGGGCCATGTCGCGATCTTCGATCCGTGGGTGCGGTCGATGCTGGCTATCGTGTCGGTCGCCTGCTTCCAGTCGTCGTAGTGGCCGCACCACCGCGGGCGGGTTGAGGTCGCCTTGTTCATGTCCTTGAGCAGTTGCTTGGACGCTTCGCCAGCGGCTATGCCTTCGGCCTTCTCGGCAGCAGACAGGGTGGTGGCGGGTGGTCTGGTGGTGGGCGCCGGAGTCGCTGGTGTCGGTGAACTGGCGCAACCGACGGCGAGTGCGGCGAGCAGGACGAGTGGGGCGAGGCGCATGGTGGCTCCCTCCGATCAGGGGTCGGGCTTCGTGCCACCGAAGGCCTGCACCGAACGAAGGGAGCCGTGGCAAAGCAGAGCCCTTGATCTGGTGTTCGGTGCTGGCGGGTGGCTGCCCGCCAGCCTTCGGTGGCAGCGGCCAAGCTAGCCGCCGCGGGGTGGGAGCGCCCAGCCGGTCGTTCAGTGCGGGTCCGGCTCGTGGCTACACACGTAAGTAATCACCATGGCAAAGGGAGGAGCGGCCCGAAGGCGGCTCCTCCCTGTCTAGGAGGCTGCTGAGCAACTGGTGTGGCTGCCGGGGCCGGGCCGGGTGTGCGGGGTCGGTGGGCGTGTTTTGGGCTGGTGGGGGTGTGGTGGTTGTGGCGGGGCCGGGCTCGCGGTGCCGGGGGCGGGAGTTAGAGGGTGAATGCGCCGCCGGTGAAG
>LXNI01000666.1_pt1 | contig 37710 bp, 27 predicted proteins | sample 809091 | NCBI WGS metagenome assembly LXNI01 (sample SAMN04870527, study PRJNA318959) | sponge metagenome | biome: 01000161; feature: marine sponge reef; material: water | host: Sarcotragus foetidus | place: Greece: Milos, Mediterranean Sea | collected 2013-05-29 | depth 5-7 m
TGAGATCGTCTCGGCCGATCAACGCCGGCGGTGGGGTTCCGGCTCCCGGACGGTAGGGATTGGCGAAGCGGTCCATATCGACAGAGCTTACACCGCCTTATCGCACTACCGACAAACCCTTAGGGAAGGAGATAAGTCGGTGTAAGAAGTGTACAGATTGTGCTCGCGCCGGTCGAGGACACCGACAAGAGCGTCGGCGCGGCGGCGCCCCGCCTCCCGGGTGGGGTGACGGGGCGCCGGATTGTGACTGTTGTGTTCGCTGGGGCGCACCTGGCGCGTCGACGCAGCCCTGGATTCCGGCCTCCGCCGGAATGACGGGCCAGGCCGGGCTCGGTGCGCCTGGCAAGCCCTTCCTAGAGGGCTTTGAAGCCGAGCTCCAGGTCGGCGATGATGTCGTCCACCGACTCGAGGCCCACGGCGAGGCGCACCAGGCCGGGCTGCACTTGGGCGGCCGCCTGCTCCTCCTCGGTGAGCTGCGAGTGGGTCGTGGAGGCCGGGTGGATCACCAGGCTGCGCACGTCGCCGATGTTGGCCACGTGGCTGTGCATCTCCAGCGCCTCCACGAAGCGCTGGCCGGCGTCACGGCCGCCCTTGACGATGAACGACGGGATGGCGCCGAAGCCCCGCCCGCCGGTGAGCCGCTTGGCCCGCTCGTGGGTGGGGTTCGACGGCAGGCCGGCGTAGAACACCTGCTCCACCTCGTCCCGGCCCTCCAGGTACTGCGCCACGGTGAGAGCGTTCTCGCAGTGCCGCTCCATCCGCAGGCTGAGGGTCTCCACCCCCTGCAGGAACAGGAACGAGTTCAGCGGTGCAACCGCCGGCCCCATGTCCCGCAGCAACTGAACCCGGGCTTTGATGATGTAGGACCCCGGGCCCAGCGCCGGCCAGTAGGCCAGGCCGTGGTAGCTGGGGTCGGGCTCGGTGAAGTTGGGGAACTTCCCGCTGCGGCTGAAGTCGAAGGTGCCGCCGTCGACGATGCAGCCGCCGATGGAGGTGCCGTGGCCGCCGACGTACTTCGTGAGCGAGTGCACCACGATGTCTGCGCCCCACTCGATCGGCCGCACCAGGTACGGCGAGGCCGCCGTGTTGTCGATCATCAGCGGGCAGTCGTTGGCGTGGGCCAGGTCTGACACCGCCTCGATGTCCAAGAAGTCGTTGCCGGGGTTGCCGAACACCTCGCCGTAGAAGCACTTGGTGTTGGGGCGCACGGCCGAGGACCACTCGGCGAGGTCGTGGGGATCGTCAACGAAGGTGACCTCGATGCCCAACTTCGGCAGCGTGTAGTGGAGCAGGTTGTAGGTGCCGCCGTACAGGGACGCCGAGGAGACGACGTGGTCGCCGGCCTCGGCCAGGTTCAGGATCGCCAGCGTCTCGGCCGCCTGGCCGCTGCTGAGGACCAACGCACCGGGGATGCCCACTGCCGTCTCGGTGGCACCTTCCAAGCTGGCCATTCGCGCTTCCAGAACCGCCTGGGTCGGGTTCATGATGCGCGTGTAGATGTTGCCCATCTCGGCGAGGGCGAACAGGTTGGCAGCGTGCTCGCTGCTGTTGAAGGTGTACGAGGTGGTCTGGTAGATGGGTACCGCTCGGGCGTTCGTCGCCGAATCCGGTACCTGACCGGCATGGATCTGGCGGGTCTCGAAACCCCAGGTTGATTCGGACACGTCCATTTTCTCCTTTAGTCGGGGAACGACCGCTGTCTCGCGGCCGTACCGAACAGACTATGGCCGCGCCGGGGAAATACGACCGTCGGGGTAGGGAATTGGTGTGCGGCAAGTTCCGGGTGGGCGTCGGGGCGCCGCTCGGCTCCTTCGTGGCGGGCAGAAGGCGTCGTAGTCCGACCCCCCGACGCCCAACCCTCGTCTGCGCGGTTCCGGGGGCTTGACGGAGCACCTGGTAGATGCCCGGAGCGCAGGACCGCCAGAACTACGCTCGATGCGACGTTCGCCAGGACGAATCACCGGGACGCGAGATGACGCCCAAGCCCGACGACTCACTGACTGATCCCGCGCAGCGGCCCATCACGAAGTCGCGCCTGCTGTTCCGACCGCGGCCACTGCTCGGGGGCTCCGGGTTCGACACGATCTTGACGCCGCAGGGCCGAATTCTGAAGCGCCGCATGAGCCCGCTGGTCGTGATGGCGGCCGTGGGCGTCATCCCCCTCCTGGTCATGGAGGAGCAGTTCACCGGCTCGACCGCCGCGTTCTGGCTCCAGGTCATGGACTGGGCCATCTGGGGCGTCTTCGCCGCCGAGCTGGCGGTGATGCTGGTCGTCACACCCAACCGGAAGGCCTACCTGCGCTGTGCCTGGCTGGATGTGGTGATCGTGGTGAGCACCATCCCGTTGCTGCCGTACCTGCTGGCCAGCCTGCGCATCGCGCGGCTCGGCCGTTTCGTGGACGTGCTGCGGCTGCTGCGGCTGCTGCGGCTGGCCGCCCTCGCGAACCGGGCCGGGGCGCTCATCCAGCGTGTCTTCGGCACGTCCGGGCTGGGTTGGTTGCTGTCGGGCCTGATCGTGCTGGTGGTGGTGAGCGGCACGCTGTTCTCGTTCCTCGAGGAGGGCCGCAACGTGCCTGAGGGCATCTGGTGGGCGATCGTCACCGCCACCACGGTGGGCTACGGCGACGTGGTGCCCGCCTCGGGGCTCGGCAGGCTGGTGGCCACCGTGCTGATGATCGCCGGCATCAGCTTCATCGCCCTGCTGTCGGCGGCGACCGCCGCCCGCCTCGTGGAGCTCGAGACGGAGGAGGGCCACGAGGAGCTGCTCGCAGGCATCCGCGGCCAGAGCACCCGCGAGCACGAGATGCGGGAGGAACTGCGGGAGGTCAACGAGCGCCTGGCCCGCCTGGAGGAACTGCTGACCAGCAGCCGTCACGGCAACGGCGAGAAGCCCGACTGACCGGGTCGGCGCCGGGGTGGGTCGGTCAGCCGGGCGGACTGTTCGGGGCGCCCGGGGTGGGGTTGGTGACAGTCTGGAAGTCGCCGGTGCCGTCAGGCAGGCGGGCGTAACTGGTCCCCTCGCCGGCCTCGCCTTCGGCCCAGTCGACCCGGTCGACCGGCGCCCCCGCCGCGGTCCAGATGCCCAGCTCTTCGTCCCCGCCGAGGGCGAAGCCGGGCCAGCCGTCCTTGTCGAACTCGACCTGCAGATAGCCGCCCGGCGGGATGACCAGATCTGACGGGAAGGGCACCCGCTTGGCGGCGTCGGACAGGTCGTCGGCCGTCACGAAGTTGGCGAGCGCCAGATACTCCTCGGAGGAGTTGTGGAGCTCGAACCAGTCCAGCGGATCGCCCTTGGAGGCAACCTCGTTGATGACCAGGCCGACATCGACCGGGGCCGGAGCGGCACTCCCCCCGACCGCCCCGTCGGCCGCAGCTTCGATGCCGGGGATGACCTCGCTGGCGGGAGCGGGCCAGGGCGGCGGCTCCGGCGTGAGATCGTCGAGGATCTCGGCCCGCCGCTTCTGTATGAACTGCCGCACCCGCTCGGCGTCGGCGGCCGCCTCGGGCCGGTCCTCCGGCAGGGCGTGCTCCTGCACGATGGCGGCCATCCCCTCGACGCTCGCCAGCAGCGCCTCCTCGTCCCAGACCACCTCCAGCAGGTGCTTCAGGCGCTCGACGTAGCGCCCCCGCCACCCGTCGTCGAGGTACAGCCGCTTGGGGATGGCCGTGAGTGCCAGCACCGACGGCGGCGGGTCGCTGATGTTGTCGAACGGGTTGGGGTCGTCGTCGAGGTGGAAGGTGCCGTCGGTGCCCCAGGGGATGAACACGAAGCGGCCGCCGGGCTCTCGGTAGAACCAGTAGTTGTTGCGGTTGCCGGCGTAGCCGTCCCAGTGGCCCACCAGCACTTCGGTGGCCCAGAACGTCAGGAAACCGTCGAGGTCGACGATGGCGGCCAGGGCCTCCCAACCGGCGTCGGAGGGGTCCGCCAGGGCGGCCACCAGGGCGTCGATGTCGGACCAGTCGTCGGCGTCCTCGTTGTTCTTCTTCTCGATGGTGCCGCGGAACTCGGGCGTGAAGTCGCTGACCGTTCCCTCGTAGCGGTTGCCCTCGGCGCTGGCGAAATGGCGGGCCAGGAAGGGGGCCTTGATCTCCTCGACGTGGACGTAGAGGCCGAGGTTCTTGCCGTTCACCGAGACGGTGGCGAAGTTGCAGCGGGAGGCCGGATTGCCGGCGGCGGCGAAGATCTGCAGGGCGAGGCAGGTGTTGACCATCGACGGGTCCTGGACGCTGTTGTTGAGGGTCATGCGCTCCATGACGCCGCCCAGCGACTGGTCGTCGACGTACTTGTCGAAGCGGAGCTTGAGCGCCGGCTTGGTGTCGCTCTGGGAACCGATGAAGCCCTTCTTGCGGACGCCGACTTCGGTGTGGGTCTCGCCGTCGACGGTCACGGTGGCCGGGAACCAGGTGTAGATGTCGGCGAACGGCCGGGAGAGTTGGTACTCCTCGATCTCGGCGAACAGGTCCGCGAAGGTGCGGGTCTGGTGGCGCAGGGTCTCCCAGTCCTCGGTGTCGATCTCGATGGCGATGTCCAGCACCCGGTCGAGGGCGAAGTAGGCGTCGCTGGGGCCGGCGGGAATGGGCTCGGGCATCGGGAGCGGCGCGGGCGCGGCCTCAGGGTCGGGTGGGGGCGCCGGAGGCGGGGGCGCGGCTTCGGGTTCGGGTTCAGGCGGGGGCTCGGCCGGCGTGACCTCAGACTCGGCTTCGGGCTCCGGCGGGGGTGCCGGAGGCTCAGCAGCAGATGCCGGAGCGTCGGCAGGAGAGGGCGCGGGTGCCGGAGCAGAGGTGTCCTCCGAACCGCACGACGCGGCCAGGACAGCGACGCCTACCAGAGCGGCGGCCAAGCGGATTCCCATCCTCACCGGAAGGACGGCGGAGGCAGGTCGCGGCATTGCTCAGCCCGTCGTGACCGGCAACCAGGCGGGGCGGGTCTGCTCGAAGGCCGTGATGGCGTCGGCGTGGCGGAGGGTGATGGCGATGTCGTCGAGGCCGCCGAGGAGGCGCTCCTGGACGGCGTGGGGCAGCGGGAACGGGGCGGCGAGGCCGGCCGAGGATGCCTCGACGGTGCGGCTCTCCACGTCGACCCGCACCACGAGGGTGTGGTCGGCCAGGACGGCGTCGAGCAGTGCCCGAGCGAAGTCGGCGTCCACCGCGGCGATCAGTAGGCCGCACTTGGCGGAGTTGTTGCGGAAGATGTCGCCGAAGCGGGGGGCGACGACGGCCCGGAAGCCGTACTGCTGGATGGCCCAAACGGCGTGCTCGCGGGACGAGCCGGTGCCGAAGTTGGGGCCGGCCACGAGGATCTCGGCGCCGGCGTAGCGCTCGTCGTTCAGCACGAAGGCCGGGTCCTCGCGCCACGAGGAGAACAGACCCTCCTCGAAACCGGTGCGCTCCACCCGCTTCAGCCAGTGGCTGGGGATGATCTGGTCGGTGTCCACGTCGGAGCGGTCCAGGGGCAGCGCCCGGCTCTCCACAATCCGTACCGGTTCCATCGATCCCCTCAGTCCAGATCGGCGGGGGCGGCGAAGTGGCCGGCCACCGCGGTGGCGGCCGCTACCGCTGGTGACACCAGGTGGGTGCGGCCGCCGCGGCCCTGGCGCCCCTCGAAGTTGCGGTTGCTGGTGCTGGCGCAGCGCTCGCCGGCGGAGATCTTGTCGGGGTTCATGCCCAGGCACATGGAGCAGCCCGGCTCCCGCCAGTCGAAGCCGGCAGCCAGCAGCACCTCGTGCAGCCCCTCGGCCTCGGCCTGGCGCTTCACCTGCATCGAGCCCGGCACCACGAGGGTGCGCATTCCCGGCGCCACCTGCCGGCCCGCCACGACCTCGGCCACGGTGCGCAGATCCTCGATGCGGCTGTTGGTGCACGAGCCGATGAACACCGTGTCCACCGGGATCTCCCGGATGGGCGTGCCCGCGGTGAGGCCCATGTACTCCAGCGCCCGGGCGGCGGCCTCACGGCCGGCGGCGTCTGCGGCCCCCTCGGGTGACGGCACGACGCCGTCCAGCGGCGCCACGTGGGCTGGGTTGGTGCCCCAGGTGACGTGCGGTGGGATGTCGGCGCCGTCGAGGTGCACCTCGCTGTCGAAGCCGGCGCCGGGGTCGGTGCGCAGCCCCCGCCAGTGCTCGACCGCCTCGTCCCAGGCGGCACCGGCGGGAGCGTGGGGGCGACCCCGCAGATAGGCGAAGGTGGTGTCGTCGGGGGCGACGAGGCCGGCCCGGGCGCCCGCCTCGATCGACATGTTGCACACCGTCATGCGGCCCTCCATCGACATGGCCTCCATGACGGCGCCCCGGTACTCGATGACCGAGCCGATGCCGCCGCCGGTGCCGATGCGCCCGATGATCGACAGGATGACGTCCTTGGGGCCCGAGCCGGCCGGCAGCTCGCCGTCCACGGTGACCGCCATGGTGCGGGGGCGGGCCTGCGGGAGAGTCTGGGTGGCCAGCACGTGCTCCACCTCGCTGGTGCCGATGCCGAAGGCCAGCGCCCCGAAGGCGCCGTGGGTGGAGGTGTGGCTGTCACCGCAGACCACGGTGCTGCCCGGCAGGGTGAGGCCCAGCTCGGGGCCGATCACGTGCACGATGCCCTGGCGGTCGTGGCCCATGGGGTACAACGGCACCCCGAACTCGGCGCAGTTGGCCCGCAGCGCCTCCAACTGGCGGCGCGACACGGCGTCGGCCACCGGCCCGCTGATGTTGGCGGTGGGCACGTTGTGGTCCTCAGTCGCCACGGTGAGGTCGGAGCGGCGCACGGTGCGCCCCGCCATGCGCAGCCCGTCGAAGGCCTGCGGGGAGGTGACCTCGTGCAGCAGGTGCAGGTCGATGAACAGGATGTCGGTGCCGTCGTCGCCGGCGTGGACGACGTGGGCGTCCCAGACCTTCTCGCTGAGCGTGCGAGGGGCGGGCGCCATCAGTGCCGATCCTCGGCGGCGACCACGTCCACGACGGTGACCTCCACCGGACCGGCGGGCGCCTCGTAGCGCACCACGTCACCGGGCCCGGCGCCGATCATGGCCCTGCCGAGCGGCGACGAGGGCGACACCACGTCGTACTCCTCGTGGCGCTCCTCGATGCTGCCGATGAGGTAGCGCTCGGTGCCGTCGTCGCCGTCGAACCGCAGGTCCACGAGCGATCCCACGGAGACGAGGTGGCTGGGGCCGTCAGTCGGCGAAACCACCACCGCGTTCTCCAACAGCGCCTGGATCTGCTGGATGCGACCCTGCATCTTGCCCTTCTCCTCGCGGGCGGCGTGGTAGTCGCCGTTCTCGGAGAGGTCGCCGAGCGCCCGGGCGGCGGCGATCTGCGCCGTGATCTCCTCGTTGGCCGGCCCGGTGAGGTGGGCCAGCTCGGCCTGCAGCCGCTCGTAGGCCACACGGGTCAACTGCGGGGCGTTCATCACAACAGGCTACTGAGCCGCCACCCCAGACCGGCCCGGCACTCGGCGCGAAACGCCCGGTAGATTGTCTGCATGACAACGCATCGCATCGGAGTGCTGGCAGGCGACGGAATCGGGCCCGAGGTGATCGCCGAGGGACTCAAGGTCGTCAAGGCCGCCGGCGTGAACTTCGAGACTGTCGACTACGACCTCGGCGGCGAGCGCTACCTGCGCGACGGCACCGTGCTGCCCGACAGCGTGATGGACGAGTGGCGGGGCCTCGACGCCATCTACGTCGGCGCCGTGGGCACACCCGACGTGCCGCCGGGCGTGCTGGAGCGGGGCCTGCTGCTGCGGATGCGCTTCGAGTTGGACCTCTACATCAACCTGCGCCCCTTCCGGCTGCCCGAGCGCAACATCGACATGGCCGTCATCAGGGAGAACACCGAAGGCGCCTACGCAGGCGAGGGCGGCTTCCTGCGCAAGGGCACCCCGCACGAGATCGTCACCCAGGGCTCGGTCAACACCCGCATGGGCGTGGAGCGGGCCATCCGCTTCGGCTTCGAGCTGGCCGCCAAGCGGCGCCGACACGTGACGCTGGTGCACAAGACCAACGTGATGACCTACTCCGGCGACCTGTGGTACCGCGCCTTCGAGGAGGTGGCCGCCGAGTACCCCGGCTACGGCACCGCCTACAACCACGTGGACGCGGCCTGCATCTATTTCGTGGACTCGCCGGACCGCTACGACGTGGTCGTGACCGACAACCTGTTCGGCGACATCCTCACCGACCTGGGCGGGGCGGTCAGCGGCGGCATCGGCAAGGCCGCCTCGGCGAACCTGAACGCCGCCGGCACCGGGCCGTCGATGTTCGAGCCCGTGCACGGCTCGGCCCCCGACATCGCCGGGCAGGGCATCGCCGACCCCAGCGCGGCGATCCTCTCGGCCGCCATGATGCTGGACCACCTCGGCGAGAGCGCCGCCGCGGCGGCCGTGGACCGGGCCTGTATGGCCGTCGACGGCAGCGTGGCCGGCACCAGCGCCATCGGCGACGCCATCGCCGCCGCCGTAGCCGGCTGAGCCCCGCCGGCCGGTCGGCCGGCACTGCAGCCAACCCCCGGCGGGCACCCTGAGGGCCGCCGCCGGATCCCCGAACCGCAACACTCCCCCGAGGCAACCCAACCCCGCCAACCCCGATCCCCAACCCCGTGGCAACCTTTCAGAGAAGGGACACCCCATGCCTATTCAGCCCGTCGAGAAGATCTGGATGGACGGTGAGTTTGTGGACTGGCACGACGCCAAGGTTCACGTCCTCACCCACACCCTGCACTACGGCAACGGCGTATTCGAAGGCATCCGGGCGTATGCGACCGACCGGGGAGCTGCGGTGTTCCGGCTCACCCCCCACATCGAGCGGCTGTTCCGCAGCGCCAAGATCCTCGGCATCGACATCCCCTACACGCCCGAGGAGCTGATCGAGGCCACGAAGGCCACCGTTGCGATCAACGAGCTGGAGGCGTGCTACATCCGCCCGCTGGTGTACCTCGGCTACGGCGAGATGGGGCTCAACCCCCTGCCCTGCACGGTGAACGTGTCCATCGCGGTGTGGCGCTGGGGCATCTACCTGGGCGCCGACTCCATCAACACGGGCGTGCGCATGATGATCAGCTCGTGGCAGCGCCACGACGCCAACGCCATGCCGCCGGCCGCCAAGGGCTGCGGGCACTACATCAACAGCCAGATGGCGAAGGTGCAGGCCCTCAACGCGGGCTACGACGAGGCCATCCTGCTGTCACCGCAGGGGCATGTGAGCGAGTGCACCGGCGAGAACCTGTTCGTGGTGAGCGGCGGTCGGATCGTCACGCCGCCGACCAGCGCCGGCGCCCTCGGGGGCATCACCCAGGACGCCGTGCGCACCATCGCCGGCGACCTCGAGATCCCGTACGAGACCGGCAACCTGCTGCGCAGCGACCTGTACACCGCCGATGAGGCGTTCCTGAGCGGCACCGCCGCCGAAGTGGTCCCGATCCGCTCGGTGGACGACCGGGAGATCGGCGACCCGGGGCCCGTCACCCGCCAGATCCAAGAGGTGTTCTACGAGGCCGTCCAGGGGAAGGTGGACCGCTACAAGGAGTGGAACGAGTATGTCAACGAGTAGCGGTGCGGGCCGCAACGAGGCGGCCACCGCTGCCGCTGCTCAAGCCGGCGCCGCGGGGCTGAGCAGCGACCTGGAGGCCCGGGCGCGGGCCGCCGCGGCCTCCGCCCGCACCCCGGCGGCGGTGGAGATCTACGACACCACGCTGCGGGACGGCAGCCAACTGGAAGGCATCTCGCTGACCGTCGAGGACAAGCTGCGCATCGCCCGGGAGCTGGACCGCCTCGGCGTGCACCACATCGAGGGCGGATGGCCCGGCGCCAACCCCAAGGACGACGAGTTCTTCGCCCGGGCCGCCGAGGAGCTGCGGCTGGAGACGGCCCGGCTAGCGGCCTTCGGCTCCACCCGGCGACCCGACGGCAGCTGCGAGAGCGACGCCGTGCTGGCGAACCTGCTGACGGCCGGCACCCAGACGGTGTGCATCGTGGGCAAGTGCTGGGACTACCACGTCACCGAGGCGCTGCGCACAAGCCTGGACGAGGGCATCGCCATGGCGGCGGAGTCGGTGGCGTTCCTGGTGGGGGCGGGCCGGCGGGTGTTCTTCGACGCCGAGGGCGCCTTCGACGGCTACAAGCACAACCCCGACTACTCGCTGGCGGTGCTGGGGGCGGTGGCCGAGGCCGGGGCCGAGCGGCTGGTGCTGTGCGACACCAACGGGGGCTCATTGCCGCACGAGGTGTACGCCATCGTGGCCGAGATCGTCGACGCCCTCGGCGCCCCGGTGGGGGTGCACCTGCACAACGACACCGGCTGCGGGGTGGCCAACGCCCTCGCCGGCGTGCGGGCCGGGGCCAGCCAGGTGCAGGGCACCATCAACGGCTACGGCGAGCGCACCGGCAACTGCGACCTGGTGCCGATCATCGCCAACTTGAGCTTGAAGATGGGCGTGGAGACGCTGCCGCCGGAGCGGCTGGAGTTGCTGACCTCGGTCTCCCGGCGGGTGGCCGAGATGGTCAACTGGGCCCCCGACCCGCAGCAGCCGTATGTGGGCACCTCGGCGTTCGCCCACAAGGCGGGGCTGCACGCCAGCGCCCTGGCCCGGCGGGCCGACGCCTACGAGCACATCGACCCGGTGGCGGTCGGCAACGGCACCCGTTTCGTGGTCTCGGAGATGGCGGGGCGCTCCTCGATCGAGCTGAAGGCCGAAGAGCTGGGCATCGAGTTGGACGGCGCCGCTGTCGCCGAGCTGATCGAGACCCTGAAGCGCCTGGAGTACGAGGGCTACCAGTTCGAGGTGGCCGACGCCTCCCTGGAGCTGTGGATGCGGGCGGCGATCGGCTGGGAGCAGCCGTACTTCGCCATCGAGTCGTTCCGCGCCGAGGTGGGCCGGCACATGCGGTCCGGTGCCGGGCCGTCCGGATCGGGCGAGGCGCGGCGGCCGGAGGACGAAGCCCTGGTTCGCCAGTGCGAGGCCACCATCAAGCTGTGGGTCGGCAACCAGCGCCGCATCACCGTCGGCGAGGGCAACGGGCCGGTGAACGCCCTGCACAACGCCCTGCTGGCCGCGGTGGGCGACCACTACCCCGAGATCGCCCGCATCGTCCTGACCGACTACAAGGTGCGGGTGCTGGACACCACCAACGGCACCGAGGCGGTGACCAGGGTGCTAATCGACTCCACCGACGGCGCCCGCACCTGGACCACCATCGGCGTGTCGGAGAACATCGTGGAGGCCTCCTGGGAGGCCCTCTGCGACTCCATCGTCTGGGGCCTACTCCACAGCGACGCCGAAGCCCCCGCCGGCGCCTAGAGCGCCGGGGGAGCTCTGCCCGCAACCCTCTGAGGGTCACGCACCATCGACCTCTGAGGATCACGCGCCATCTACATTGAAGACGCGTGAAAGCTATTGAAATCCTTCCGGTAGCAAACAGCCGGTGAACGTTGTCCAGCGAATAGCGAACATCGGGCCGGTTGTGTGAGCGCTGTTCGGCGTCAGGTTGCGAGGGGGGTGAGGGCTTCGGCGAGGGGTTCGAGGACTGCGGGGTCATGAGGCGGGGGGAGGTAGCAGATGGCGAGGTCGATGCCGGCTTCGGCGTAGGCGGCGGCCTGCTCGACGACCGGGCCGGGGTTGCCGTCGGCGGGCACCCGGACGTGCATCGAGGTCATGATCTCGCCGACCGGGCGGCCGATGGCGTCGCAGGCCTCCTGAAGCACGGTGTGTTTCGCCCGGTAGGTGTCGAGGTCGGGGCCGGGGCAGTTCCAGTGGTCGGCGTAGCGGGCCACCAGCGGCAGGGTGCGCCGCTCGCCCTGGCCGCCGATGCAGATCGGCGGGTGCGGCTGCTGAACCCCGGGCGGGTTGTTGCGGGCCTCGCTGAGGGTGAAGTAGCGGCCCTCGAAGCTGGTGAGCTCCTGGGTGAGGAGGCCCTTGATGATCTCGCAGGCCTCGGCGAAGCGGTCGAAGCGCTCGCTGAGGGTGCCGAGATCGATGCCGTAGGCGTTGCACTCCTCCTCGTTCCAGCCGGCGCCGATGCCCAACTCCAGGCGGCCGCCGCTGATGATGTCCAGGGAGGACGCCATCGCGGCGAGCACAGCCGGGTGGCGGTAGACGATGCCGTTGACCATGGAGCCGACTCGAATGCGCTGGGTGGCCTGCGCCAGCGCCGTCAGCGTGGTCCAGCCCTCCAGGCACTCCCCCGTCGAGTCGGAGAAGATCGGGTAGAAGTGGTCGAAGTTCCAGGCCGAGGTGAAGACGTCGATGTCGTCGGCCTCGGTCCGGACGGCCAGCATGTCCGCCCAGTTGGTGTCCTGCTGCGAGGTCTTGATTCCGAATTGCATCGCCGCACGGTACCGGCCGCCGGCGCGGTCGCAGCCGTCTGTGCTCTGCACGGTCAGTCTCCGGAATCTGGATTCCGGCCTCCGCCGGAATGACACTCGGGAACGACAACAGCGGAACGACGGACCAGCGCCGGAACGACGGGCCGGCGGGCCGGCGGGCCGGCGGCAACGGAACGACGCGCCGGTGGCATGACGATGGGCCAGCGCCGGAACGACGGGACGGGTGACAGCGGAACGACGGGACGGGCACCGAAACCTTCCGGTGGTCTCCTAGGCTCAGCTGCATGGCTCAGCCCCCGTATGTGCCGCACGCCGCCGGCGCCACTGCCCGCCACTACAGCTCGCCGCCGCAGCGGCCGGGCGGCTGGCGGGCCGAGCGGCCTGGCGAGCCGGCCGACGGGCCGCTGCCGGCCGGCGGGGGGTTCGGCCACCAGGGCCCCGACCAGGGCTACGCGCTGCGCCTGGCCAAGCGCTTCGAGCCGCGGCTGGCGCTGCAGGCGGGCGAGAAGCCCGGCGACGTGGTGGCGGGCTGCGTGGAGGTGGCGCTGAAGCGGGCGTCGCTGTTCGGCCGGGCGCCGGTGGCCGACGACCTGCAGGTGGCGTTCGACCATTGGGGTTACCTGGACGCCAGCGCACCCATCGAGGTGGTGGCCTCCCGGCGGGAGCTGTTCGCCGGCGCCGGCGGCCACGACGGCTACCCGATCCGTTGCCGCGTCGCCGATGAGGTGTCCCCCGAGGCTCTCGGGTGCCCAGCGGGGCCGTGAGCGCCCCGCCGGATCCCCCCGCACGGGTGCGGTTCGCCCCGTCGCCGACAGGGTTCCTGCACGTCGGCTCGGCTCGGACGGCGCTGTTCAACTGGATCTACGCCCGCTCGGTGGGCGGGCGGATGCTGCTGCGTATCGAGGACACCGACGAGGCCCGCAACCGGCCCGAACTGGTGGACCTCATCTACGACCTGCTGTCGTGGCTGGGCATCGACTGGGACGAGGCGCCCGTGTTCCAGTCCCAGCGCCGGGAACGCCACCGGGAGGCCGTGGAGTCGCTGCTGGAGAGCGGCGCCGCCTATCTGTGCGACGCCGACAACCAGCCGGTGGCCGGCACGACGCTGCGGCCCGGCCTGGCGGCCCGGTTCCGCATGCCGGCGGGGCGCACCGTGACGTTCGCCGACGTGGTGCGCGGCGAGGTGTCCTTCGCCAGCGACGACCTGGAGGACTTCGTGGTGTGGCGCTCGACAGGGGCGGCCACGTTCCTGCTGGCCAACGCCGTCGACGACGTGGACATGGGCATCACGCACGCCATCCGGGGCGAGGACCTGCTGTCGGGGGTGCCGAAGGTGGTCCTGCTGCTGGAGGCCCTGGGGGTCGAGGCCCCCGTCTACGCCCACCTGCCGCTGCTGGTGAACGCCGCCCGCAAGAAGCTCTCCAAACGGCGCGACGACGTGTCGCTGGGCGACTACCGGGCCCGCGGCTACCTGCCCGAGGCCATGGCGAACCATCTGGCGCTGCTGGGCTGGGGGCCGGCCGACGACACCGAGATCCGCCCCATGGCCGAGATCATCGAGCAGTTCCGCCTCACCGACGTGAACCGGGCGCCGGCGTTCTTCGACACCAAGAAGCTGGAGCACTTCAACGGGGTGTACATCCGGGCGTTGAGCACCGAGGAGTACCTGCGGCGCTCGGCGCCGTGGCTGGGCGAGGCGGCGCCCTGGCCCGCCGGGCGGATGCGCCCGGAGGTGCTGGAGACCCTGGCGCCGGTGGTGCAGAACAAGGTGCGGACCCTCGGCGACATCGGCCGCTACGTGGACTGGCTGTTCCTGCCCGAGCCGCCCACCGACGACGAGTCGTGGCGCAAGGCGATGGGCCACCCGCAGGCTGCCGCGGTGCTGGACGACGCCATTTCCACGTTCGCCTCCGTGGACTGGGAGGCCGGGGCGACCCACGCCGCCGCGCTGGCGCTGGCCGAGCGCCACGACCTGAAGCTGGGCAAGGCGCAAGCCCCCATCCGCGTGGCGCTCACGGGACGCACCGTCGGCCCGCCGCTGTTCGAGTCGATGGTGCTGCTGGACCGAGCCGAGGTGCTCCGCCGCCTGCGAGCCGCCCAAGCGCGGCTGGATTCGGCACCCGCTGGCTGACAGTCCCTCCGGGGCGGGGCTCGCGGCGCCGCTCTGCTCCTTCAAGTCTGCTCCTTCATGTCAGGCGAAAGGCGTCGCAGCCCGGCCCCCCGATCCCCGCCCCTCCACTTGCCGGCAACCGCCGCAACGACCGATCACCGGAGGGTGGGGATGCCGGGGGCCAGCGCAGGCGTGCCATTTTCAGAGGCCGCCGGAGCGCCACCGGCATCCCCACCCGGACTGCCACCGTCCCAGCGCGTAGCCGGTAACATTTCCCCACCCTTCGGGGGTGGTGTAATAGGCAACACAGCGGGTTCTGGTCCCGTCGTTGGGGGTTCGAGTCCTCCCCCCCGAGCATCGCAGGGCGCTCCGGCCGGCTGGCGGGGGCGCTCGTTCGCGTCCGGGGCCTAGAACTCCCGGGGGCAGTCCACGTCGCCGGTCAGCACGGTGAGGTTCACCAGGTACTCGTCCACGATTCCGGTGACGCAGCCGCTGGGCCCGTAGCTGCCGTGCCCGTTGCCGTCGTAGCTGATCAGCACCCCTGACTCGAGCTGTTCGGCAACCGCGACGGCCCACTCGTAGGGCGTGGCGTTGTCGCCCCGGTTGCCGACCACGAGGATCGGCGGCGCCAGGGGGGCGGCCACGGGTCCGACGGGCCGCGTGCCGACCTCGACCGGCCAGTGCTCACACGGCAGCGCGGAGACGATTGAGGCCCGTCCGAGCGCGCCGGCCACCTCTTCGGCGGCTGCGGTCAGAACATCGATCTCGGCTCGGCTCACGGCGCCGCTGTCGGTGCAGTTGATGGCGACGAAAGCGCCGAGGTCGGCCAAGGCGGTGAAGGCCTCGCCGAGCTGACCCAGCAGCGTGCCGTCGCCCTCGGCGGCTGCGGCCAGGAACTGGAAGAACGCCGGCCGGAGTTCCGAGCTGTAGGTGGCGAGCACCGCCGCTAGGACCGTCCGGGCGGGCCCCAGCACCATCTCGCCGGCAGCGTCGGTGAGCGGGGCCTCGTCGACCTGCTCCAGCAGCCCGTAGTAGGTCTCGGCGGGATCGCCGGTGACCGCGCAGCTCGGGGCGCTGCGGCACCAGGCGAACATGTTCTCGACCGACCTGTCGAAGCCGACCATCTGCCCCACCGCGTGTTCCAGGGCGGACAGCGACGGATCGGAGACGCCGTCGAGGACGGCCGCCCGCAGGTGCTCGCCGAACAGGTCGGCGTAGAGCAGGCCCAGCAGCGTGCCGTAGCTGAAGCCGATGTAGCTGATCGTTTCGGCGCCGAGCGCCCGGCGGATGGCGTCCATGTCCCGGACCGTGTCGATGGTGCCGATGCGGCTGACCGCCCCGCCGAGGTTGGCGACGCACTCCTCGGCGAGGGCGCGGGCGGCGCTGTCGAGGGCCTCCCGCTCGTCGGGTGTGTCCGGCAGCGGGTCCAGCAGGTGCAGTTCGACGGCCTTCACCCAGCATCCCGCCGGCACGCTGCCGCCCACGGCGCGGGGATCCCAGCCGACCACGTCGAAGCGCTCCAGCAGGTAGGGGGACAGCCCGGCGCCGAAGTCCAGGAACCCCTGCATGCCGCCGCCGGGGCCGCCCGGGTTGGTGAGCAGGTAGCCGACGCGCAGGGCGGGATCGCCGGCGGGAAGCATGCCGACCGCCAGGTCCACGGTGGGGCCGCCGGGATCGTCGTGGTCGGCGAGCACCGCCAGCGAGGCGCACAGGTACGCCTGCCCGCAGTCGCCGAACTCCAGCGTGCCGCGGACCGCCGCGCCCACCGGAGGCTCCGGCGCTTCCTCGGTAGCAGCCCCCTCGGGCGGTTGATCTTGCGGACCCTCTCCGGCCGCGGGCCCACCAGGCGGCGGTTCGGGCCCGGGCGGCTCGAGAAGCGCCTCAGGGGGTGGAAGCTCAGCAGGTGGCGGGGGCTCAGCAGGTGGCGGCTCGGCCGGTGCATCAGCCGGGGCGGCCCCCGCCGATGGCGCAGGTTCGTCCGGCGCCGCGGGGGCGACCGCTTCACCGGCACCGTCGGCAGTCCCGACGGGCGGGGCCCGGGACTCCGGCTCTCGCGGCAGGTCCTCGCCGGTCGACGGCTCGGACACCCCGCGGGGCGTCGCCGCAGCCGGCTCGCCGCCCGCAGGTCCGCCGTCGCCGGCGTCAGGACCGCACGCCGCCGCCACGAGCATCACCGCAACGAGCGCGGCGACCACCCTCACCAAGCCACCGCCGAGCACGATCTCACCCTACCGAGGCGCCTCGCACCCGCCCGGACCGCCGCAGACAAGCGAGAGTGGGGGACACCGGGGCGAAGTCTGGATCGATGACGCAGGCGAGAGGCGGACTCGGCGCCGGCGGCACCCGCCCGGACCGCGCCAGACAGTCGAGGCCGCGGGCGGGGCAGTGGCCGCTAGCCTGTGGAGCGCTCTGCCCCGTTCGTCTAGAGGCCTAGGACGCCAGATTCTCAATCTGGTAGCACGGGTTCGAATCCCGTACGGGGTGCTCAGCCGCCGATCGCCGCGAGGCGCCAATGTCGACTTACATCGTGGACGGGCCGTGCCCCAAACCCGGCTGCATGACGTTGGTCCCGTACGGCATCGACCACGTCGACGGCGTGAGGGTGCTGGCGGGGACCTGCAAGGTGTGCGGGTCGTACCGGGCCTACAACGGCGCCAAGAACATCATCGTCGTCGCCGACGAGTAGCCCCGCGGCACCGCCGCCGGCCCGCAGGGGCGACCGGCACGACTGGGATGATCGGAGGTGTCGGGCTGGCCGGATTTGAACCGGCGACCCCCTGCTCCCAAAGCAGGTGCGCTGACCAAGCTGCGCCACAGCCCGTGGGGATCGGGTCACGAGCCTACCCAGCGGCCGGGGCCGTCAGCGAGGATGTGGCCCCGGCAAGACGCCCGGCGTCGGCGGGTGGAGGCCGTGGCGGGGCGGGCTACTGCAGGGCCTCGTCCACCTTCTCGACGGCGTCCTCCTCGGAGATGTCGAGGGCGAAGCTCAACTCTGAGATCAGCACGCTGCGCGCCTTGGAGCACAGCGTCTTCTCGCCCGCCGACAGGCCCTTGGCCCGGTCACGCAGGGCCAGGTTCCGGACGATCTCGGCCACCTGGTACACGTCGCCGGACTTCAGCTTCTCCTGGTGGTTCTTGAAGCGGCGGCTCCAGTTGGCCGGCTCGTGCACGTCACGCTTGCGCAGCACCTCGAAGAGATCCTCCACCTCGTCCGCGTTGATGGGCCAGCGCACGCCCACGTCATCGAGCTTGTCCGCCGGCACCGCCACGGTCATCTCGCCGTGGGCCATGCGCAGCACCAGGTACTCGGTCTCGGTGCCGAAGACCTGGCGCATCTCCCGGCGTTCGATCACCGCAGCCCCGTGATGCGGGTAGACCACCCGGTCTCCAACGTCGTAACTCATGACCCTCCAGAGTTCTGATCGACCTCCAAGTGTGGCACCTCCGCGGGTGGGTTCCTCAATCCGGCCGGAGGGAATCCTGCGACACGACGGCGGGCGGGCTCTCTGCCCCGGCGGGTCCGCCCGCACCGGCGCGGCCGAACTCGAAACGCGGAACACGAGGGTCGCTGGGGCCGCCGACTCCACCTCGCCGCCGGCGCCGGCGCTGCGCACCTCGGCGCGGCGGGGTCGGACCCCGAGGCGCCCGCGGGGCTCACAGGGCGTCCAGCTTGGCGACCCGGCCGGCGTGGCGGCCGCCCTCGAAGCCGGCGTCCAGGAACGCGTCGAAGGCCTCCAAGGCGGTGCCCTCGTCGATGAGGCGCTGGCCGAAGCACACCACGTTGGCGTCGTTGTGCCGGCGGGCCAGGGCGGCCGAGACGCTGTCGTGCACGACCGCCGCCCGGATGCCGGAGATCTTGTTGGCGGCCATGGCGATTCCGATGCCGCTGCCGCACACGCACACCCCCAGGTCGGCCTCGCCGCCGGCCACGGCCCGGCCGACCGCGGCGCCGAAATCGGGATAGTCCACGCGGTCCTCGCTGTGGGCGCCCAGGTCGACGACCTCGTGGCCCCGCTCGGCGAGACGGTCGGCCAAGAGCCTCTTCAGCCGGTAGCCAGCGTGGTCGGATCCGGCAGCGATGCGCACAGACGGCAATTGTACGGGTGGCCGGCCGGTCGGGGGTCGGGGTGCCGTTTGCTCCTTCGCGCGGGCGCAAGGCGTCGCAAATCGGCCCCTCGACCCCCTCCCTCGGTTGGCGGAGGTTCCCCCTGTTGCCTATTTGAGGTTGAGGGGGCCGGGGCGGAGGACTTGGAGTTTGTCGTCGCTCCAGGTGACGACTGTGGAGGCCGTGCCGGCGCAGGGACCGCCGTCGATGGCGACGGCGACGTGGGCGCCGGACTCAGGATCGGGGGGGAGGGTCGCCAGCACGTCGCTCGCTTGGGGTGGGGTTGGTTGGGTGTGGCGGTTGGCGCTGGTGGTGGCGAGAGGGCCTACTTCGGCCAGGAGGCTTCGTAGCCAGGGGTGGTCGGGGCAGCGGACGCCGACGGTTTCGCGGTCGCCGCCGATCTGCGCGCCGGCCGACTTGCGGCGGGGCAGTACCACCGTGAGCGGGCCGGGCCAGTGGCGGTCCATGAGTTCCGCCAGGATCGGCGGGACCGACTCGGCGAGCGACTCGGCCGCGGGGCGGTCGGCTACCAGGACGGCGATCGAGCGATTGGCGGGCCGGCCCTTCAGCACGAAGAGGTCGTCCTCCGCGGCCGGGGTGAGAGCGGCGAGGCCGTAGACCGTGTCGGTGGGGAGCAGGACCACTCCCCCGGCGCGCAGCGCGGCGGCGGCCTCGGCGAGGGCCCGCTCGGGCTCGGCGTGGAGGTAGATCAACTCGGGGCGCACGTCAGCCGCATTCTCGGGGACTGAGGCACCGCGCGGCGGGCGACGAGCACCCGCTCGATGCCGACTAGGTCCTGATGCACGGCGATGTCCACGAGCCCCGCCGCGTGCGCCAGGTCCCGGACCGGCCCGGCGGTGCCGTCGGCCAGTTCCAGCACCACGGCACCGCCGGGGGCCAGCCATCCCGTGGCTCCGGCCAGGATCACCTCGGTGGCCTCGAGTCCGGTCTGGCCGGAGTACAGCGCCACGGGCGGCTCGTGGTCGGCGACTTCGGCGGGCAGCGGGTCGTCGGCGGCGATGTAGGGCGGGTTGGAGGCGATCACGTCGAAACGCCCCCGCAGATCCGCCGGCAGCGCTTCGTACCAGGAGCCCTCCGCTAGCCGCACACGCCGAGCGGGGCGGCCCAGCCCGGCCAGGTTGGCGCTCGCCACCGCCAGCGCCTCGGCCGAGAGGTCGGTGCAGACGACCTCGGTGTCGGTGCGCTCGGCCGCCAGCGACAAGCCGATGGCGCCCGAACCGCAGCCCAAGTCGGCGGCGAGCAACATGGCGGGCCGCTGGGAGAGCACAGCGCGAGGGGGAGAGGACGGGGGGCCGGGCCGCGACGACTCTTCGCCCCGCGTGGAAGAGCGGGGCGGCATCGCGCCCCCGCCCTCGGACCTGGCAAACCCGTCATCAGCCGCGGGGAGCGCAGCACCACGACTCGCCATCAGTTCCTCGGCGCGGCGCTGGAGTTCGGCGAGGGCACAACCGGCGACGACCTCGGTCTCGGGGCGGGGAATCAGCACCCGGCGATCCACGAACAGGTTGAGAGTGCGGAACCCCCAGGATCCCAGGACGTACTGCAGCGGCTCGCCGGCGGCGCGGCGCGCCAGCATCGAATCGAACTGGGCCACGCCGCGGCGGGTGGCGGGCCGGTCCAGCACTCGGTGCCAGGCGGCGTCGTCACAGCCGGCTGCGGCCGCCACGATGCGCCGGGCCTCGCTGACCGCCGAGGCCACCCCGGCGGCGGTCAGGCGCCCGGTCGCCTCGTCCAGCAGCTCCCGCCACAGCACGAAACCGTCGGCGCTCACGAGGTCACCCCGCGGATCGCCGAGCGCTGGATTTCGGCCTCCGCCGGAATGACGGGGTGGGACCCAACCGAGGGTGGGGATGTCGGGGGCCAGCGGAGGCGCGCCATTTTCAGAGGCCGCCGGAGCGCCGCCGACATCCCCACCCGGACAACCACCGCGGCACTATCTCCGGTGACCTCAGGACGTGGCGCCGGCCAGGGCCTGCTCGCGGTCGTGGCGGGCCAGCGCGTCGATGACGTCGCCGAGGTCGCCGGCCAGCACCCTGTCCAGCTTGTAGAGGGTGAGCCCGATGCGGTGATCGGTGACCCGGTTCTCCTTGTAGTTGTAGGTGCGGATCTTCTCCGAGCGCCCGCCCCGGCCGATCTGGCTGCGCCGCTGGTCGGACGCCTCGGCGGCGGCCCGCTCCTGCTCGATGCGCAGCAGCCGGGCCCGCAGCACCTGCAGCGCCTTGTTGCGGTTCTGCAGCTGGCTCTTCTCGTCCTGCATGCTCACCACTAGGCCGGTGGGCTTGTGGGTGATCCGCACGGCGGAGTCGGTGGTGTTCACCGACTGGCCGCCCGGCCCGGAGGAGCGGAACACGCTGATCTGCAGGTCGGCCTCGTCGATCTGCACTTCCACCTCGTCGGCGGTCGGCAGCACCGCGACCGTGGCCGAGGAGGTGTGGATGCGGCCCTGCGATTCGGTCTCGGGCACGCGCTGCACCCGGTGCGGGCCGCCCTCGAAGCGCAGCCGCTGCCACACGCCGTCGCCGGACACCTCGAAGGCCACGTGGGTGATGCCGCCGAGGTCGGAGGCCTGCGAGCCCAGCACGTCCACCTTCCAGCCCTGCGCCTCGGCGAAGGCCGCGTACATCTCGAAGAGCTCCCGGGCGAACAGGTTGGCTTCCTCGCCGCCCTCGGCGCCGCGGATCTCCACGATGACGTCCTTGCCGTCGTTGGGGTCGCGCGGCGCCAGCAGGTCGGTGAGTTCCGCCTCGAGGGCGGCGATGCGCCGGTCGGAATCCTCGGCCTCGGCCTGCAGCGACTCGGCCTCGTCGGGGGTGGCCTCGGCGAGCAGTTCGTCGGCCACCGCCCGGTCCTCGACCGCGGCCCGCAGGGCGTCTACCCGGTCGGTGATCTCGGTGAGCTGCTTGTAACGCCGGGTGACCTCGCGGAAGGCGTTCCGGTCACGCGCCAGGTCGCCGCTCGCGAGGCGCCCCTCCAACTCGGCACGCTCGGTGAGCAGCGCCTCGAAGCGCCCGGCGTAAGGATCGATGCTCACGGCGGCGCCGCCCGGCCCGGTAGCCGCAGGCCGGACCCCCTATTTGCGGTCGCGCCTGCCGTAGCGCCGCTCGAAGCGCTCGACCCGCCCGGCGGTGTCGACGATGGTCATCGTGCCGGTGAAGAACGGGTGGCTGGCGCTGGAGATCTCCACCTTCGCCAGGGGGTAGGTGTTGCCGTCGGCCCATTCCACGGTGTCGCCGGTGGCGATGGTGGACCGGGTCAGGAACATCTCCCCCGAGGACGTGTCCTGGAACACGACCGGGCGGTATTCGGGATGGATGTCGGGTTTCATGCGCTCGGCTCCTCTCTGCGGGCGGTCCGCTCAGCCGCCCATCGGCCCGCGGGCCACTTCCTCTAGGAAGGCGTCGTTGTCGGGGAACGTCTTCAGCCGGTCTATCAGCAACTCCAGCCCGGCCGCACCGTTGCCGTGGTCGCTGGCGAGGCCCGAGAGCACCCGGCGCAGCTTCCAGACCTGCTGCAGCTGCTTGCGCTCGAACAGCAGCTCCTCGTGGCGGGTGGAGCTGGCGTCCACGTCGATGGCGGGATAGATGCGCCGCTCGGCGGTGCGCCGGTCGAGCCGCAGCTCCATGTTGCCGGTGCCCTTGAACTCCTCGAAGATGACCTCGTCCATCTTGGAGCCGGTCTCCACCAGCGCCGTGGCCAGGATGGTGAGCGAGCCGCCCTCCTCCATGTTGCGGGCCGCGCCGAAGAACTTCTTGGGCGGGTACAGCGCCCCGGAGTCCACACCGCCGGACATGATGCGGCCCGTGGCCGGCGCCGCCAGGTTGTAGGCACGGGCCAGGCGGGTGATGCCGTCGAGCATGATGACCACGTCCTCGCCGGACTCGGTCATGCGCTTGGCGCGCTCGATGGTGAGCTCGGCCACGTGGGTGTGCTCCTCGGCGGGGCGGTCGAAGGTGGAGGCGGCCACCTCGCCGCGCATCAGCCAGCGGCGCATGTCGGTGACCTCTTCGGGGCGCTCGTCCACGAGCAGCACGATGAGGCGGACCTCGGGGTTGTTGACCTCGATGGAGCGGGCGATCTCCTTCATGATCGTGGTCTTGCCGGCCTTCGGCGGCGAGACGATGAGGCCGCGCTGGCCCTTGCCGATCGGCGAGACGAGGTCGATGATGCGGGTGGTCATGTTGCCCCGGTCGCCGGCGCGCTCGAGGCGCAGCTTCTGGTCGGGGAACAGCGGCGTGAGGTCCTCGAAGTGGGGGCGCTTGCGGGGCCCCTCGGCGGGGCGGCCGTTGATGGTGTCGAGGCGCAGCAGTGCGGGGTTCTTCTCGCTGCGGTTGGCGGGGCGGGAGCCGCCGCCCACATGGTCGCCCTTGCGGAGGCCGAACTGGCGCACCTGCTTGACCGACACGTAGACGTCCTCGCGGCTGGGCAGGTGGCCGTTGAGGCGCAGGAAGCCGTACCCCTCGTCGCGCAGGTCGAGGTAGCCGGAGACCTCCACCGGATCGCCCTCCCAGGGCTCCTCGTCGGCGCGGCCGCGGCCCCGGCGACGCCGCCGGTTGGCGTAGTCGGTGCCGCCTTCCTCCCAGCGCCCGCGCTCGCCCTCGGGGCGCTCGGATCGCTCGCCGCGCTCGGATCGCTCGGCGGAGCGGCCCTCGCCGCCGCTGCGCTGGCGGCGCTCGGGGGCGTCACGCCGCTGCTCGCCCTGGCGCCGCTCGCCGGCGGCACGGGCGGCGGGCTGCGGGCGGCTCTCGGCGGCCGGCGCTTCGGCGTCGGCGGCCGGCTCGGAGCCGTTGGCCGGGCTGGGCCGGGCGCTCTCGGGCGCGGCGGCACCATCGGCGGCCGCCGGTGCGGCCTCCTCGGCGACGTCGTTGCTCGGGGCGGCTGCGGCGGCCTCCCCGGCGTTGCCGCTGGGGGGGGCGCCCCCGGCGCCGAACCCGGCCAACTCCACGATCATGTCGACGAGTTCGGCCTTGCGGCTCCGCTGCGAGGGCTGCCCGCCCATCGCGCTGGCAATGTCGATCAATTCGGCGCGACTCTTGGCCTCGAACAGGCTGCGTTGCGCCTCGACGGTCTCGGTGCTCACCTCAACCTCACTTCCACAGACCGGCTCAGTGGCCGGCTTGTCTTTACGCCCAGATCAGAAACTGGCGACGGGGAACCCCTCTGCAACCTTGGCGGTGGCTGCCGCGGTACGTGCATGATGCATTCACGAAGCATGCACTCACGAAGCATTTCGGGGCACTCACCGAACCTTCGGGCGACAACTGCGTTCCGAAGGTGCGTTCCGAAGGCAGTGCCAGCGTAACCGCCCCGCGGGTCGCCCACAACCCGGCAACGGCAGCGACCCTCGGCCTCAGGTACGCAGCAACTCCCCCATCAGGCGGTGCCCGGCCACCACCGGGGCGTCCGCCGTCGCCGCCTCGGTGTAGGAACCGCCGGGCCCGTCGGCACGCGAGTCCACCAGCAGGTACGGCACCGGCGCCGCGGTGTGGGTGCGCAACTCCAGCGGCGTGGCGTGGTCGGGCAGCAGCAGCAGCCGCCACGGGCCGATCTCTTCCAGCCCCGCTGTCAGGTCGCGGAGGATGCGCCGGTCCCAGTTCTCGAGGCTCCGCACTTTCTCGTCCACGTCGCCGGCGTGACCGGCCTCGTCGCTGGCCTCCACGTGGATCACGAACAGGTCGGCGCCGGCCGCCAGGGCGTCCAGGGCGGCGTCACGCTTGCCCTCGTAGTTGGTGTCGTACCAGGCGGTGGCGCCGGGCACGGTCACGACGTCCATCCCGGTGAGCACACCCAGCCCCCGCACCAGGTCGACGGCGCTGACCAGTCCGGCGGCGCGGCCGTAGCGGTCGGCGAAGGAAGGCATCTGCGGCGACGTGCCCTGACCCCAGAACCAGACCTGCGTGGCCGCCATGTCGAAACGGGCCAGCACGTCGCGGGAGGCCTCCATGAGCGACCGCAGCCGGGGGGCCGCCGGGCCGGTGGGCAGCACCGCCGGCTGCCCGCTGATGTCGTGGGGCGGGGTGCACTCGGCCTCGGCCCAGTCGGCGGGCGCCACCATGATGTGGCGGTACTGCACGCCGGCGTGGAACGCCACCTCACCGCCCACGGCAGTCTGCAGGGCGTCGATCGCCTCGGCGGCGACGGTGCTGGGGGGATGCCCGCCGGCGAAATCCGCCATCGTGCCGTCGCCGGCGAGGGTGACCAGGTTGCAGCGGTACGCCACCTCGCCGGCGCCCAGGCGCAGGCCCATGGCGGCGGCCTCGATGGACGCCCGGCCGTTGTGGTACCGCTGGGGGTCGTAACCCAGGATCGACATGTTGCCGACGTCGCTGCCCGCCGGCAGGCCCTCGGGGATGACCCGGGCGCGGCCCACGGTGCCCCGGGCCGCCAGGCGAGCGAGCGTCGGCATGTGCGCTGCCTCGAGGGGGGTGCGGCCCTCGAGGGCGGGCACCGGCTCATCGGCGCAGCCGTCGGGAATGCAGACCACGTACTTCACTGCGGCCCCCTGCTCACCGGTCGCCGCCGACGCGCGTGTGCGCCGCCACGAAACGCTGCACAGCAGCCAGGTCGTTGCCCAACTCGACGCAGCGCTCGGGCCGCTCGCCCAGGTCGGCGAGGCGCTCGGGCAGCGCCGGGCGGCGCCCGCAGGCCTGCGCCACGGCGTCGGGGAACTTGGCCGGATGCGCCGTGGCCAGCACCACCAGCGGGACCTCCGGGTCGCGCCGGGCGGCGGCCGCCGCGCCCACGCCGACCGCGGTGTGCGGATCGATCATCATCCCGGTGCGGTCGTAGGTGTCGCCGATGACCTCCAGCGTCCGCGCCTCGTCGACCCGCGCCCCCGACCACAGGGGCGCCAGCCCGGTGGCCGGCCCCGGCGGCAGTTCGGCCTCGCCGGCGGCGCGGAAGCCGTCGAGCAGTGCGGCGGTGGCGGCGCCGTCGCGGCCGTTCAGCTCGAACAGCAGCCGCTCCAGGTTGGACGACACACCGATGTCCATGCTCGGCGACATGGTGGGCATCACCTGGCGGATCTCCAGGCGGGCCGAGTCGAAGAACCGGGTGAGGATGTCGTTGACGTTGCTGCCGACCACGAACTGCGACACGTCGAGGCCCATGCGGTGCGCCGCATAGCCGGCGTACACGTTGCCGAAATTGCCCGTCGGCACGGCGAAGCCGACGGGCCGGCCGCCATCGGTGCCGGCGAGCGCCCGGGCCGCCACCACGTAGTAGACGATCTGGGCCATGACCCTGGCGAAGTTGATGGAGTTCACCGCCGCCAGCCGGTGCCGACCGCGGAAGGCCTCGTCGGCGAACATGGCCTTCACGAGGTCCTGGCAGTCGTCGAAGCTGCCGTCGAGGGCGATGTTGTGGACGTTCGCCGAGGGCACCGTGGTCATCTGGCGGCGCTGCACCTCCGAGACGCGGCCGCGCGGGTGCAGGACGAAGATGTCGAGCGAGTCGCGGTCGCGGCACGCCTCGATGGCCGCCGAGCCGGTGTCGCCCGAGGTCGCCCCCACGATGGTGACCCGCTCGCCCCGCCGGGCCAGCTCGTGGTCGAACAGCCTGCCCACGAGCTGCAGGGCGATGTCCTTGAACGCCAGCGTGGGCCCGTGGAACAGCTCCATGAGCCAGAGGCCCGCGTCCGCATCGAGGGGGACGAGGGGGGCCACGTCGGGATGATCGAACGCGGCGTAGGCCTCGGCGGTGAGGGCTTCGAACGCGGCCCTGTCGATCTGGCCGTCCACGAAGGGCCACATGACCTCTGTGGCGATGTCGACGTAGGTAAGTCCGGGCGGGGGGTTGGCAGACCGGGTGGGGGTGCCGGTGGCCGTCGGCGGATCGTCTGGCGAAATCGATCCGGCGCCGGCCCCCCGCACCCCCGCCTCCGGTTCTTGTGCGGCAGCCGCGGGCGTTTGGGGAGTGGGCAGGGTGGGCCAGGCCGCGGGGACGTAGAGGCCGCCGTCGGTGGCTAGGCCTGCCAGGAGGACGTCGGCGAAGGCCAGTTCGGGGGCCTTGCCGCGGGTGGAGACGTAGCTGAGGCTCATTCGTCGGCGGTCATTCGTCGGCGATGACCCGCAGCACGCTTCCGACCTGCCGGACCGCTTCGAGGTGCCGCAGGTCGTCGAGCGTCGCCCGCATGTCGCTCTCGCAGGCCACGTGGGTGATGAAGATGATGCGGGCCTCCTCGCCGAGGCCCTCCTGGGTCATGGAGCGGATCGAGGTGCCGTGGCGGCCGAAGATGCCCGCCACCGCGGCCAGCACGCCCGGCCGGTCGATCACCTCCAGTGCCAGGTAGTAGGCGGTGCGGAGCTCGCCGATGGGGTGGATGCGGGCGGGGGCGGTGGGAGGCGGGCCGGCCGCGGCTCCGCTCGCCAGGTTCACGGCCGCGTCGATGAGGTCGCCGAGGACGGCCGAGGCGGTGGGCCGCCCGCCCGCGCCGCGGCCGTAGAGCATCAACTCGCCGCAGGCGTCACCCTCCACGAACACGGCGTTGAAACTGTCGCGCACCGCGGCCAGCGGGTGGTCCTCCGGCACCATCGCCGGATGCACCCGCACGGCGATCGAGTCAGGGTCGACGCGCTCGGCGATGGCCAGGAGTTTGATGACGTGGCCGAGGCGGCGGGCGAAGGCGATGTCGTTGGGGCTGAGGGTGCTGATGCCCTCGCAAGCCACGTCGGCGGCGGTGACCTCGGCGCCGAAGACGATGCCGGCCATGATGGCAGCCTTGGCGGCGGCGTCGTGACCCTCCACGTCGGCGCGGGGGTCAGCCTCGGCGTAGCCCAGAGCCTGCGCCTCGGCGAGGGCGTCGGCGTAGCTGGATCCGCCGGTGGTCATGCGGCTGAGGATGTAGTTGGTGGTACCGTTGACGATGCCCGTGATGCGGCGCACCGACTCGCCAGCCAGGGACTCCCGCAGCGTCCTGACGATGGGGATGGCACCGCCCACCGCCGCCTCGAACAGCAGGTCCACGCCGGCGGCGCGGGCCGCGGCGAACAGTTCGGCGCCGTGGGTGGCGATGACTTCCTTGTTGGCGGTAACGATCGGCTTGCCGCCCGCCATGGCCGCCAGCAGGAGTTCCCGAGCCGGTTCGAGGCCGCCGATGAGCTCCACGACCACGTCGACGTCGGGATGCGCCACGACGGCGGCGGCGTCGCCGGTGAGCAACTCGGCCGGCACGCCCGGTCGGGGCCGGTCGGGCGAGCGGACCGCAACGGCGACCGGCACGAACTCCACCCCGCAGCGAGCGACGATGTCGGCCCGCCGCTCGTCGAGCAGCCCGACGAGCGCGGCGCCGACCGTGCCGCCGCCGAGGATGCCGACGCCGATCCGCCGAGGCTCGGGCGCGGCGCCGGACGCGGCAGAAGAGGCAGAATCCATCCCGCTCACGCTACCGGCGCAGCCACCCCGCATAGCCCGGCGACGGCGATCAGTGGCACCGGTCCAGGATGGAGCGCTCGGCGGACGCCGCTCAGCTACAGGTCGAGGCGGAGGAGGTCTTCGTAGGTTTCGCGGCGGATGACCGGGCGGGATTCGCCGTCTCGCACAAACACGACGGCGGGACGGGGCATCTTGATGTAGTTGGATGCCATGGCATAGCTGTACGCACCCGCCACCGGGATGCCCAATACGTCGCCCACCTCCAAATCGTGGGGCAGATGTGCATCTCTTATCAGCACGTCGCCGGACTCACACAACTTCCCAATCACCGTGGCATTCCAGTCACGCTCGGTGACCACGGAGCGCGGCAGGAACGCCTCATAGCGACTGCCGTACATAGCCGGGCGGGGATTATCCGTCAGACCACCGTCGACAGCCACGTAAGTACCCAGACCGGGCACTTCCTTGACGGTACCCACGGTGTACAGAGCAACCGCAGCCTGCGCCACGACGGACCGTCCCGGTTCGGCACAGACACGCCCATTGATACCGGCCGCAGTGGCCGCGCTCAGAATCGAACTGCCCCACTGGCTGATCGACGGGGCCTGCTGACCCGCCTCGTAAGCCACACCCAAGCCGCCACCCACCCACAACTCCTCCAACTCGTCGGGGCGATCGAGAGAGTTGATGAAATCGCCAAGAGCGGCCACTGTCTGACGGAACGGGTCGAGTTCCAAGATCTGGCTGCCTATGTGGGCGTGGATCCCCACCAGGTTCATCGACCCCGAGGCGCGAGCCTGCTTGACGGCCCTCTCGGCGGCGCCGGACGAGATCGTGAACCCGAAGCGCGAATCCGCTCCGCTAGTCGAGATGTAGGGATGGGTCGGGGGCCGCACATCGGGCGTGACCCGCACGAGCACCGACGGGCGGCAGCGGAGATCTCGTGCAACGTGGTCAAGGAGGCTCAACTCGTCGAAGCCCTCGACCACGATTCGGCCCACCCCGGCGCGAAGCGCGTCGGCCAACTCGCGGCGCGACTTGTTGCTGCCGTGCATCACAACACGGTCGGCAGGGAAGTCGGCGCTGAGGGCGGCGTGCAGCTCACCGCCGGTGGCCACGTTGAGGAGCATGCCCTCCTCGTGCGCCAGTCGGATCATGGCGCGACACGTGAACGCCTTGACGGCGTAGGCCGCAGCATCGTCGCCGAACACCTCCACCGCGTCGCGGCACCGTGCCCGAATGTGATCCTCGTCGTACACGACCAGCGGCGTCCCGAACTCGCCGGCGAGGTCGACCAGGTCGCAAGCGGCCACCGAGAGGCGACCATCGCGGCCGAATTGTGCGCTGTCGGGGAGCAGATCTAGGGGGAGTGGGCCGGCCCCGGGTAAATCAGCGGGTTTGCCGGACGAACTCCCGATTGGCGGGTTCGCTCGGCTCTGACCTGTCATCACGGCAACTTCCAGGGTGGTGGTCGTCAGCGGAGCCTAGCCGGGCGTCCGGCGAGCCACATCGTGCGCAGGTTCGCAGCGCGGATCGGTGCGCGGCGCGCTGGATTCCGGCCTGCGCCGGAATGACGATCGGGGTGGGCCGGCCAGCGACGGGGGTGGCCGGCACGAATCTTGAGACAGGGGCGAGCATCACTCCGCGGCCTCCTCGGCGTCGTCGGGAGCCAGGCTCTCCATGCGTTCGGGGGCGCTGACGCCGAGCAGGTCCAGGGCGATGACCAGGCCGACGCGGGCGGCCTCGGCGAGCCACAGCCGGGCGGCGCGCAGCGGCGGGGCGACGTCGCTGCGCAGCACCGGGCAGTCGTGGTAGAAGCCGTGGAAGGCGCCGGACAACTCGCGCGCCCAGGTGGTGAGCTTGTGCGGCGCCCGCTCCCTCGCCGCTTCGGCCAGCACGTCGCCGAGGGCGTGCAGGGTCCGCAGCACCTCCAACTCCCGCGCGTGGTCGAGGACTCCGAGAGCCACGTCGTCCAGCGGCGGGCGTTCGCTGCCCCGTTCGGCGGCGGCCGCCGCCAGCGAGCAGATGCGGGCGTGCGCGTACTGCACGTAGAAAACGGGGTTCTCCATGGATTGCGCCGCCACCACGTCCAAGTCGACGGTCTGGCGGCTACCGAGGGACTGCAGCAGGAACGTCATGCGGGCGGCGTCGGGGCCGACGAGGTCGACGAGGTCGTCGAGCAGCACGAGGTTCCCGGCCCGCTTGGAGATCTTGGCCTCGGCGCCGCCGCGCATCACCGTGACGAGCTGCCCCAAGACGATCTCCAGCTGCTCGCGGCGGTTGCCGAGCGCGCAGACACCGGCCGCTAAGCGCGCCGCGTAGCCGTGATGGTCGGCGCCCCACACGTCGATCATGAGGTCGAAGCCGCGGGCCAGTTTGTCGGCGTGGTAGGCGATGTCGGGCAGCAGGTAGGTGGGCTCGCCGTCGGAGCGCACCAGCACCCTGTCCTTGTCGTCGCCCATCTCGGCGCTGCGCAGCCAGACAGCGCCGTCGGCCTCGTAGGCCGCAGCGCGGTCCTGCAGAGTCGCCAGCGTGGCGTCGACCGCCCCGGACTGCACGAGGGCCCGCTCACTGGACCAGGTGTCGAATCGCACGCCGAGGCGCGCCAGGCTCTCGGCCACGTCGCGCCGGGCGCGGGCGTAGCCCCACTCGAGCGGGTCGGCGCCGCCGGGCATCTCGGCGGCCCAGTCGCGCACGTACTCGCCGTGGTAGCCGTCCTCGGGCGGCTCGGCGCCCTGCTTGCGGGCGATCAGCGACTCGGCGAAGGCGTCCATCTGCCGGCCGCGGTCGTTGAGGTAGTACTCCCGGTGCGGGGCGTAGCCGCAGCGGGCCAGGATGTTGCAGAGGCTGTCGCCGTAGGCGGCCCAGCGCCCGCCGCCCACGTGCAGCGGCCCGGTGGGGTTGGCGCTCACGAACTCCACGTTCACCGCCGTCCCGGCGCCGAAGTCAGCCCGGGCGTAGCCGTCGGCGCCCTCGGCGACCACTTGGCGCAACACGTCGTGCAGCCAGCCGTCGTCGAGGTGGAAGTTCACGAAACCCGGCCCGGCCACCTCCACCTGCCGCACGTGCGCGGGCGGGCGCGCGGCGATGCGCTCGACGAGGTCACCGGCGAGGTCGCGGGGGCGGCGGCCGACCGCCTTGGCGCAGACCAGCGCCACGTTCGAGGACCAGTCGCCGTGGCTGGCACGGGCCGGGCGCCCGATCTCGATCGTGGCAGGCAGAGGCTCGACGCCGATCTCGGCGAGCGCGGCCCGCAGGGCGTCGATCAGGTGCTTGCGAATGATGGGAACGCTAGAGGACGGACGCGCCATCAGGGGGCTATCGTTGGCGTCATGGTGACCGCTGTCGCTGCGCCGGCTGCGGCGCCGACGGCGACGGATGCGGCTGCGGCAGCCGCGGCGCTGGTGGCGACCGGTGTCGAAGAGGTATTTCTGTTCGGGTCAGTGGCCCGCGGTGATGCTGGCGAGTTCAGCGACATTGATCTGGTGGCACTCTACGCCGACATCGACTACGCGCAGCGGAGCGACCTGAAGCGGCGCCTCGAGGAGACCGCACGCAGCGCTGTGGAGCGCTGGCCAGTGCAGATCTTCGTGACCGACAGGCCCGAGTGGAGTCGCCGCATCGCAAACGTCTCGGTCTCATTCGAGCGACGCATCAGCAGCGAGGCAGTGCCGGTGGGCGACGCCGGCGTGCGCGGCGCGGTGCGCTGGGACAAGGAGATGGTGCGCCCCATGAGCAACCCCGATGAAGCGCTGCGCCACTTCAGCGACCGAGTCCTCACCCGGCTCAGCGAACTGCGGGCCTCCGTTACACGACAAATCGAAGAGGACGATTCCTCCTCGCCGCCGTTCGGTGGAGAGACGGCGCGGCTCAGGCGCATGGTGCGAATCTGCGAGGACGCCGCAGTGGCCGTCGAATTGGCGCTGAAGACCCTCGCTGTGCTGCATGGCACGCCCACTCCCGCCGAGAAGGAACTACGGGACGCCGGCCACAACATCGAGAAGTGCCTGCACCTGGTGCCCGAGCCGCCCCGCGGAGCGGTGGAAGGCGTCGTCAGGGGCCTCGGTCTGGACCTGCGCGCCATGTCGCGCTGGCGCGTCCTCGCGACCTACGTCGACGATGTGGATGTTGAGCGCGCCGAAGCGGACCGGCTAGCGGAAGGCTATGTCGAGACCGCTCTCGCCGTCTGTGGCTTCGTCATGGAATGCATCGAAGAGGTGCTGGGGGACACTCCCGCCGTGCGGGCTGCTTCCACCGAATGGCGCCTGAGCGCCGAGTTCGTCGCCGCCCGGGACGTGCGAAGTGGCCACCCGACCAGCGACGTTCAAGACCGCGAAGGCCCCTGACGGCAACCGGATCGAACGCGCTCGGGGTCAGCCCCCCGCTCCGGCGGGGTAGCCTGGCGGGTCGGCCCTCGTAGCTCAGGGGATAGAGCAGCGGCCTCCGGAGCCGTGCGCACAGGTTCGAATCCTGTCGAGGGCGCCCGATCACTCCCGGGCGATCGCCAGGGGTGACGACGACAGCCAGCGGCCCGGCTCAGCGTCGGCAGGGAAGAAGCGCCGCTGCGGCAACAGACGCTCACCCCACGCATCGCCGGGATCGCGTGCCTGCAACGCGAACTCGATGCGCCCGTCGGCGAGCCGCCGCGCGTTGACGCGCCATTCGGCGCCGTCGACGGTGAGCGGCGAGGACCCGAGCCAGCGGCCCTCCTCGGCGTCTGCGGGGAAGAAACGCCGCTGCGACAACAGACGCTCACCCCAAGCGCCGCCCGAAGCTCGAGCCTGCAACGCGAACTCCACGCGGCCGTCGACGAGCCGCGCGGCGACGCGCACCTCGGCCGCCGCTGCGGCCTCCGGGGGCTGCGGCGGGTCGGCGCCGGCGACCTCCAGGGGTGACGACGACAGCCAGCGGCCCGGCTCAGCGTCGACGGGGAAGAAACGCCGCTGCGGCAACAGACGCTCACCCCACGCATCGCCAGGATCGCGAGCCTGCAACGCGAACTCGATGCGCCCGTCAGCGAGCCGCCGCGCGGCGACGCGCCACTCGGTGCCGGCGACGGTGAGCGGCGAGGACAACAGCCAACGGCCCGCCTCGGCGTCGGCGGGGAACAAGCGCCGCTGCGGCAACAGGCGCTCACCCCAGGCGCCGCCCGAGGCGCGAGCCTGCAACGCGAACTCCACGCGACCGTCGACGAGCCGCTGCGCGGCGACGCGCACCTCGGCCACCGCTTCGACCTCAGGGGGAGACACCGGCGGCGGCGGAGACACCGCCACTGGCGGAGGCGGCGGAGACACCACCACCGGCGGCGGGGGCGGCGGCACCACAACTACCGGAGGAGGCGGGGGCGGCGGCGGCGGAGGAGGCGGGGGCGGCGGCGGCGGAGGCGGTTGCCCGTCGTCGTCGTCGGCGATTCGGACCGTGGCTGTGCGCGGCGAACCCAGGGTGTAGCCGGTCCCGGTGTCGAGCCTCACCGTCACCGACCCGTCCGGCTCGTCGTCATTGTCGCCCACCGTCGGAATCGTGAACGACTGACTCGAACCGCTGAACGACCGCGTCTTGTCGCCCAACTGGCCCGACGCCACGAAACTGCCGTTCTGCGTCACCGTGTAATCCACCGTCAACGAACCCGACGGCGCCGGACTCGCCTCAATCGTGAACGACGCATTGCCGCCCTCGGTCACCGCCGAACCGCCCCTGACAGTCAGTTGAGGCAAGGTGGGCCCGTCGTCGTCGGCGATCCGGACCGAGGCTGTGCGCGGCGAACCCAGGGTGTAGCCGGTCCCGGCGTCGAGCCTCACCGACACCGAACCGTCCGACTCGGGGAGATTGTCGCCCACAGTCGGAATCGTGAACGACTGACTCGAACCGCTGAACGACCGCTGCTTGGCACCGAGCTGGCCCGACGCCACGAACGCGCCGTTCTGCGTCACCGTGTAATGCACTGTCAACGAACCCGACGGCGCCGGACTCGCCTCAATCGTGAACAACGCATTGCCGCCCTCGGTCACCGCCGAACCGCCCGTGACGGTCAGCTCCGGCATCGTCGCCACGTCGTCGTCGTTCACGGTCACCGACGCCACCTGCGGCGAACCCCGGGTGTAGCCGGACCTGGCGTCAAGCGTCACCCGCACCCACCCGTCCGACTCGACGACACTGTCGCCCACAGTCGGAATCGTGAACGTGTGACTCCCACCACTGAACATCAACTGCTTCGCCCCCAACTGGCCCCCCGCCAAGAAACTGCCGCTCTGCGTCACCGTGTACTCCACCGTCAACGAACCCGACGGCGCCGGACTCGCCGTGATCGTGAACGACGCATTGCCGCCCTCGGTCACCGCCGAACCGCCCGTGACAGTCAGCTCCGGCATCGTCGCCACGTCGTCGTCGTTGACGGTCACCGACGCCACCTGCGGCGTGCCCCGGGTGTAGCCGCTCCCGGTGTCAAGCGTCACCCGCACCCACCCGTCCGACTCGTCGTCATTGTCGCCCACCGTCGGAATCATGAACGTGTGACTCCCGCCGCTGAACGACAACTGCTTCGACCCCAACTGGGGCCCCGCCAAGAAACTGCCGCTCTGCGTCACCGTGTAATCCACCGTCAACGAACCCGACGGCGCCGGACTGGCCGTGATCGTGAACGACGCATTACCGCCCTCGGTCACCGCCGAACCGCCCGTGACGGTCAGCTCCGGCATGATCGTTCCGTCGTCGTCGTTGACGGTCACCGAGGCGGCGCCCGGCGGACCCACCGTGTAGCCGCTCCCGGCGTTCAGCGTCACCGTCACCGACCCGTCCGACTCGTCGTCATTGTCGCCCACCGTCGGAATCATGAACGAGGCGCTCGAACCGCTGAACGTCAGCGACTTGGGGCCGAGCTGGCCCGACGCCACGAACGCGCCGTTCTGCGTCACCGTGTAGCTCACCGCCAAAGAGCCCGTCGCCGGCGGACTGGCCGAGACCGTGAACGAAGCATTGCCGCCCTCGGTGACCGCCGCACCCCCCGTGACAGTCAGGACCGGGGTCGTCAGTGTCCCGTCGTCGTTGGCGAGGCTCAGCGACGCGGGTGTCACCGTTGCCTCGGCGTGCGCCCCCGACACGGTGATCGTCTGGGCGTTGTTGACCGCGTTGTCGTTGAACGGTGTCAGCGTGAACGATCCCGTACCGGACTCCGCGCCGGCGGGGATCATGACGTTGAACGTGGGGACAGGATCGAACCCGACTTCGCCCGGCGCGTTCGTGCCCGTCGCGGTCACCCGCACCGGCTGCGCCGTGCCGAAGCGGGCCTGCCCCTTCAGCGTGGCGGTCACGGTCACCGTCGTCGCCCCCGCGTTCTCCGAGACAACCGTGGGGTTCACGCTCAACGCCACGACCGCCGGCGGCATGTCGTCGTCGGTGACGGCGGTCTCGGCGCTGCTGGGCAAAGCCACGGCGTAGCCCGAGCCGGCCTTGACGGTCACCGACACCGAGCCGGCGCGTTCGTCGGTGTGGTCGTCGTTAGTGGGGATCGTGAATATCGCCGTCGCAGGGCCGGTCATCGTCACCGTCTGGTCGCCGACTTGCGACGCCGAGACGTAGTCGCCGTCCTGACTGACGGCGTAGGTGATCGTCCTCGAGTCTCCGGCCCCGAGGAGTGGCACCACGTAGATTCTGAAGCCGACAGCCGTGCCCTCGCCGACCGTGTCGGCGTCTGCGGCGACGGTCGCCGCGCCACTGGAGAAGGAGGCGACGACGGTGATCGTGGCCGCCCCTGGCGAGCCGACGACGTAATGCATGCTGTCCATAGCCGTGCTGGCGTCGAGGGTGACCGTTATCGAGCCTTCGCGGCCCGAGTTGGTGGGGATGTTGAAGGTGGCGCTTGCGCCGCTGAGGGTCACCATCTGGCTGTCGAACGCGCTCGAGGCCACGACGCCGCCGGTCTGGGTGATGGTGTAGGAAACGCTGATGGGGCTCGTCGGGGCCGGATCGGCGGTGATCGTGAAGGTGGCCTGTTGGGTCGTTGAGCCCGATATGGCCGCCGGGCCGGTGGTGATGGTCAGCGTCGGGCCCGCAATCTCGTACACGGGCGAGAGGGCGTACAAGTACCGGGCGAACAAGTTGGCGAGATTGCCGAGGTCGTTGCGGTTCAGCGGACGGCTCACGCTGCTGGTGACGCCGAGATCGGCCAGGTACGGGTCGTCGGACCCGAGTTGGTGGCCGGGCGCGCCGGTGCCGCTGTTGAAGCTGCCGGTCCAGATGCCGTCCTCCACGTTGGGCTGGCTGCTGGTCACGTCGGCGGCGTTGCCCGACTCGTAGGTGGCGGAACGGCTGTCCCAGTCGCCGTCGTAGAAGTCGGCGTAGTCGTCGGCGACCTTCGCTCCCCCCAGCCAATAGATGGGCGGCCCCGCGCCGTCGTTGTTGGTGTTGCTGTAGGTGTTGTCGCGGGCGTCGACCGCTGCTGTCGACCCGACGGCCCGGAACAGGCCGCTGGAGGGTCCGAGGGCGCTGTGCCCCGCCGCGGCGCTCTGCTGCACGAAGGCGTTGTAGTCGGAGATGTCCACCGAGGCCGCTTGGCTCTTCGTTGACGTGACGAACAGCAGCCTGAACCGGTCCCCGACGCTGAGACCGGAGGGGTTGAGCGCCCAGTCGGGCAGCACCGGCACCGCCAGCGGCGCGTCGTCGTCGATGATCGTCACGATGTGCGCGCCCGCGTTGCGTATTTGGTAGTCCGAGTCCGGGCCGCGCGTCAGCGTCAGGACGATCGTCTCCGCTTCCTCCTCGATCATGTCGTCGGTGATCGTCAGAACGATGTCTACCGACGTTGCGCCGGCGGTGGCGACAACGGTGCCACTGGGTTCCGCATAGTCCACTCCAAAGGTGGCGGAGCCCCCCACGTGGTAGTTGATCGTGAGGTCCGACGACTGCGACCGGCCGAGGTTCACCGTCACGGCGTGGGTGCCCGCCCCTTCGGACACGGTCGAGAGGACGGAGGTGGCGGCCTCCGGCGGCGGCTGATCGTTGTCGGTGAGGGTCAGCTCGGCCGGCGTGACCGTGACCTCGGCGAGCACGCCCGACACGGTGATCGTCTCTGTGTCCTGGTAGGCGGCGTCGTCGGTCGGCGTCAGCGCGAACGACCCCGTCGCGGAGGCCGCGGACCCCGGGATCGTGATGGTGAAGCCGGGCACCGGGGCGAAGCCGACGACGTTGGCGCCGCCGGAGCCGGCCACGCTGATCGCGATCGTCACATCGGTTCCGAAGCGCGCCGAGCCCCCGAACGTGGCGGTGACGTTCACCGTCGTCGTCCCGGCGTCCTCCGCCAGCGTCGTCGGGCTCACGGTCAGCACCAGCGCATCCGGCGTGCCGTCGTCGTCTCTGACGGTCAGCGCGGCCGAGTTCACGGTCACGCCGCTGAGCACCCCGCTGAAGGTGACCGTGGCGTCGCTCTCGTCGGTGTTGTCGTTCTGCGGCACCACCGTCACGGTCCAGGTGGCCGACTGCGCGCCGGGCGGAATCGTGATCGTGAACGGCGCAATGGCGCCCACGCCGACCGTGCCCGCCGTCCTCGCGGCGCTCACCTGCACCGCCTTGGACACCCCGAACACCGTGGCGCCCTGCACCGTGGCGGTCACGATCACGTTGCGGGCGCTGCCCGTGGCCCCCTCCGAGATCGCTGACGGCGCCACCGACAACGAGACGGCGGTCGGCGTGACGTCGTCGTCGCCGACGAGCAGCGTGGCCGGGCTCACGGTCACGCCGCTGAGCACCCCGCTGAAGGTGACCGTGGCGTCGCTCTCGTCGGTGTTGTCGTTCTGCGGCACCACCGTCACG
>LXNI01000667.1_pt1 | contig 37686 bp, 36 predicted proteins | sample 809091 | NCBI WGS metagenome assembly LXNI01 (sample SAMN04870527, study PRJNA318959) | sponge metagenome | biome: 01000161; feature: marine sponge reef; material: water | host: Sarcotragus foetidus | place: Greece: Milos, Mediterranean Sea | collected 2013-05-29 | depth 5-7 m
CGAAACTTCACCTCGACACGCTGCAGGTCGGACGGACGCTCGGTGACGACACCGGTGTCCCAGTTCACGATACTTTTCTCCGCTCCGTTGCTCCGCATCAAGTCGCGCATGTTGGTGCCGGGGCCCACCCAGAAACTCAGCTTTTCGAGGATCGATGGATCGGTGATCTCGATGGGGTGTTCCAGGCCATCGCCGCGAAATTCGATGGCAAAGGTCGGTCCCCAGCCACCGGCCATCGCAAACTGACTACAGTAAGCCAGGAACATGGAAATGATGAGAGTCGATAGTCGTTTCATGTCGCCCCGGTCCTTAAGAACGGATCGTCTCCTTCGTCGTAGTGTACTCCAGCCAGTCGACTGGCGCCAATATATTACTGACAAGAATTGCGGAGGAGAAATCGATCATGATCGAAATCAGAAACTTCCAGTACACCCCGAATCAGTTAGGGGCGAACAGGAGAAGGGCCATTAATAAGGGTCGGGTTCATTCTGGAATTGATGATGGATCTCGATCATGCCCGGTGTCAGTATCGCGAGCCAAGCCAGTACAGCAAGGCCAAACCACCCGATGGGCAATACGATAAAAAGCACGAGCCAAAATGCCAGGAAACCGTATAACCGCCACCACAGCTTCGACGGCCTTGCACTTTTGCGATCACCCTCACGGGCCAGTGGAAACGCCTTTGGCCGAATAAACCAGCCATGAGCCGTGAGCATGAAGAGATATCGCGGCCAGTTAGCCGTCGCTGATCCCATCTCTGGATCTATATCGGGACCTGCGTCTTCGGTACTGTCCATCTGCGCCTGCATCATCTCCCAGGTATAGACCGCTTCCGGTCGACCACCAGAGCCATTCATGTTGCTGAACTTGGGCACACAACGCCAGCGATAGAGAATCCTCCCGGTTTTATGAATGGCCAGCACCGCGGGTTGATAATAACCCTTTGGATGAGATGCCCATTTACGCTCCCGCAGGTGACCGTAGTCTTCGTTGTAGAAAACATCCACCCATCCTCTTTTTGTGCAGAGCTCGCGCAATTCATGGTGAGGATCGCCAACTATCGGGAAGCCCGTCTCCCATTCCTCTTCTGCTTCCGTTGCAAGTGTCTGCGGTTCGCTCGTAACGCCAAACACCTCGCTGCCTGCCGCATGAATTTCCTGCAGTACACCGGATTTAACATAGCTTCGTAACTCGAAGCGACAGGGTGGTCACCACAGTCCGCGATAATAAAGGAGAAGTATGAATTCGTATTTCTGCAGCTGTCTGTCCAGCCACTCACTGCGAATTCCGGGAGGTGGGTCCAGGAGCGGCGGGATATCAGGCGCGGCCTCTTCGACATATCCAAATTGGAATGTGTTGCCATCTGGCGTCACATGCAGTTGTGCACGCATACACAACTCGCCGTCGCAAAGCACAAGTCCAAACTCAAAAGGCCTGGTGAGGTCGTCGACATCATCGACATCGACCAGCCCTGTCAAACTGTAATTTGTGCCCTGCGACTCGTTAACCCACGATAACGCGGCTTTTGCTACCGGCGCCAGGTGTGTTGGTATATCGTCGGGTTGTTGCATTGCAAGCAGGACTCCTGAAATACGGATGAAGTATCGTACAACACCGCAGGCCAGTCCATTAACATTAACGTATTAACTGATAAGGAATCGTTATCGTTTATCAAACAAAAAGGGGTCAGGTCCATTTTTCCCGAAAAACAAACAAAAAGGGGTCAGGTCCATTTTTCCCGAAAAACGGGGATAAAAAGGGGGATAATTGGACCTGACCCCTTTTCTGCTGGCAGACCAGGTCAATATCAAGATCGCTCGTCAGGCCTCAGCGTATCGCTATAGGGTTGATAATTGCCTGTACCGACCCTTCCAGGCGAGGTTGTCCCAGGACAAAGAGAAACTCCCACGCCTTGTCCTCCTTAAGTGGCGCGGTCACCATGTTCTCGAGAATGAAGATACCGTTGCGGGGCAGAAAAGTCTGGTGTACCGGGAACACCTCGTCTGGATCTTCCATCGGCACGACTTCCAAGCCCCAGGTATCGGCGCCGACCGCTACCACATCGAGAGAAGCGAGGTACTCTGCCCCTTCCTTGCCGAGTCCAGGTTCACCGGCGCCAAAACGCGTGTTGTCTATACCGAGCAGACTGTGCCAGCCGGTGTGAAAGAGCACGACGTCGCCTTCCGTGATACTCACTCCCTGGCGTTTCATTGCCTTTTTGATGTGGTGAGTGTTGAAGACTTCACCTTCGCTCAGCATAGGCTTGTCAAAGACTGAGGTCATATCAAGCAGTACACCACGCGTAACAATCGGTGGTACATCGTGGGTGCCGTATTTGAGGAGACCCGTTGGCGCGACAAAGTCCTCTGCTTTTGCCTGGTTGTAATAAACATGGTCAACGCCGATATGCGCGAGACCATCCAGCTGGCTGCCGATGCCGATCCAGGTTCGCAGCAGATCGTCATTACCAGTGAGCAGGTTCGTCCCCTGCGTTTCGCCCCTGCCATCGCCCGGCTGCAGAATCACGATGTCGTAGGTGCGAGGTGGATACGCGGGTGTATCGCGACCGGTAACCATGCCAAGCGCGTAGGTCTTGCCGGTCTTGATCAGCTTCGCTGCCGCCAGGACTTTTTCCGGTGTAAGCAGGTTGATCGCGCCTATCGTGTCATCGGGACCAAAGCGCGAGACGGGTACATCGTTGGAATCGGCGTTAGTCACGACGGTGAAAAAGAAGGCGATGATTGCAACGGCCAGGTTTTTCGTTTTCATATGCACGTACCTCGGGATGTAAGTTCAAAGGTATGCTACTCCAGTCGCCCCATGAAGACTAGGCGTCCCATCGTCCAGCATTATCCCCTTCGGAAAAGTTGTCAAGGATCGTGCGATCAACGGCGTGATTTACGTCTCTGCCGTCTGCTTTGATTCGGCTTCGAATCGCAAAGTTTCAGTACCAATACACCAACATCGATACCGATACTGGTGATTGGGATTGTCCGGTTATGATGCCAATATGAATGCCGTCCGGCGCGAAATTGAGTGGCATGGTTTTTCCCGGTTAGAGCATGTCCCTGACTGCCTGCGGTAAAGTGGCCACAACATCGGCGGGAATGCCAGAGAACGGGCCGTTTATCGGTTGGACCCAGCTACTACAGTAGGCCATGTTCAGTGCGGTCCGTACGCGGTCTTCTGTTATGTTTGGACCATTACAGTGCCATAGCTCGCCACCGAATATCAGGATCGATCCTGGCGCCATCTCCACTGGGATGGTCTCATGAGAGGGATCCACAGGTTTATCCCACAGGTGACTCCCGGGTACAATAGTGGTAGCGCCTACATCACCAGTGAATGGGTCAAGTGCCAGCAGGCTGTTGGCAACGATGGGCCGTCCGGGCACTCGCAGCGGGTATATCTGACCGTCGCGGTGCATTCTCCCGCCATTCTGTCCCGGCTTGATTCGCTTGATACCAATATCCAGGATCCTGACGCTCCAGGGTGGTTCGTTTCCCATGATGCCGTTGATAATTTTGACAAGATCGGGGTTTGTCCAGATGTCGTCAAAGCCACGACTGAATCTCTGGAGATTCTTGCCGGTATAGCCAGTGACAGGATCTGGAGTACCGCGTAGCTCAAGGGGCACAAAAAGTTGATCACATAACTGTCGAAGTTCCCCGATACTTTTATCGTCAACGAAATTGGGGATGATGGTATAGCCAATATCCCCGGCATCCCGGATGGCATTTTGTATTACGTTGGCGCTGAGTGGTTGTACGGTAGCCAATAGATACTCCTTAATGAAATATATGTCCGTGTACGGTCCATGGCATTCTGGCGAATGTCTGCCAGGAACAACTCGATTTCAGAACTGTACAACATGCACGCTAACAATGAAAAGGGAAAGGTTGTTCCGAGCGAGGAGTTTCTGTCGCCGTTAACCCAAGGTCAATTACTCCGCTCGTCCTCTCCACAGATTGTCGGGATCGTGCCGGAAACCGGCGATTAGTCTCTATGACTTCTCGTCAAGGCCGGCACGCTTACCCGTAGTGGTTAACATGATCGGTGGTGATTCGGGAGTGACCCATGTTACTTGTATCCTGGCAAGGCAACGTCACCCGTCGTGCGCATAAACTCGGCAAGTTTTAACCGATACGACTGAATCAACTCTTGTGACGCAGGATCGTTGATCAAGTTGTTGAGAGCGTCTGCGTCTTTATCATAGTCATAGAACTCTAAAGGTACTCGATACTGGAAATGCTTCACGCGGGCAGAAATCGCCGGATCCGTCTCCGCCGCATCGACCATCGCGTTCCAGGTAAGGCCACTCATTGACTCGTTTCTAAATTCCTTTTGTCCATCGCTCCACGCATTCCAGATCAGTCCGAAGCGTTTTCCCTGGATTGATCGCATGGTGTAATCAACCTTGGTGACAATCGCATTGATCTGGGTAAAGACAAAATCACGGTCGTCCTGACCTTCACCATTAAGTACGGGGAGGAACGATCGCCCATCCATACCTTCCATGGCATCAATGCCCAGGATATCGAGGATGGTCGGAGCAAAATCAATTCCGGAGACAAGATGTTCCGTATCATGGGAACCCGGCTTCAACTTGCCTGGCCAACGGATAATCCACGGCGTTATGGTCGAGTGCCGCCAAACATTGGTCTTTGCAAAAGGGACCGCAATGCCATGATCTGACTTGAGCATCACTACGGTATTGTCATCGAAGCCGGCTGTTTTCAACTCGCGCAGTACGCGACCGACAACATCATCCGCCCGTCGAACGGAGGAGTAATACATGGCAATCTCTTCCCGGATCGCCGGTAAGTCAGGCAGAAAACCCGGCACGACGATTTCATCTGTTTGAAAAGTTCGACTTGGTGCTGGAGGATCACCCATATCTTTGATTTTTCCCGATTTGGGCGCCGTTTTGCCTGGCTCGCGCTGCGCTGCCGGTGTGCGGTTGTCAAACGGACGATGTGGGTCGTGTGCGTTCACCATCAGGAAGAAGGGGCGATCGGTTGCCTTCGCGTTCTGCAGAAACTCCGCCACGAATTCCCCATACAGATCTGCGCTCCTGCCCCAATACGTCTCACGCTGGTCGCGACGGTACTCAAACGCGTTTTCCCGTGAAGGAACCACGTGGCTGGTCTTGCCCAGGATGCCTGTATAGAACCCGTTATGCCGCAGGGTTTCCGGCAGGGTGGGAACATCGGCCCGTATCTCATCAAACCCCAGGGCGCCGTTGTTGTGTGGATAGCGTCCGGTCATCCACACAGCGCGCGTCGGTTGGCAAATCGCTATGGTGACGTGTGCGTGCTCAAAACGAAGGCCCTCGGCTGCAAGCTGGTCGATGTTCGGCGTTGTTCCCTGTACTTTTGCACCATAGACCCCAACCGAGTCCCGATTCATGTCGTCCACGGTGATAAAGAGAACGTTCAGCTGGTTGACAGCCACGCTCCAGGGGCTGAAGACAGTCATACAAAACAGGAATACGTATCGATTTATCATGCTTTTTATATAGTACCTGTACCAGACGAATTAGTAGTTTGATAATGATATCAGACCGGGCAAACAGGCCGGCTTATCTGGATCTTCTCCGTCATGTTTATGAGAGTGCCATACACTATAGGCTAGTTCTGCGTAGGAGATGGAAGAGATGCAATTGTTTGTATCAAGCATGTACATTAACGTATCGCGTCACGTTCCAGAAGCGGCAGGTCCTTCCTCTTTGGTAAGGTACCGCGAGAGTTGGCGCTAAAATATTCAGTCCAGTTTTTACCATTTGGGCGTAATGTAAGCTGGTCGCCATTCTTTACTATTTCAACTTCAGACGTCTCGAATCGACATTCTGCTGGCAAGCGTACCGCCTGGCTACGTCCACTCCAGAATACCTTGGCGGTACCCTGATAATCCGGTTTTTTACTCATAGGTCATGTATCTCCATTGGTATATACCATGTCATATCGCATAGGAGGAAAAAAGGGTCAGGTCCATTTTTCCCACGAAACGAGGAAAAAAAGGGGGGTAATTGGACCTGACCCTTTTCTCCCAGCCTGATTTAAGAAATTTTTCCGCCGAGAATTACACTCGCGTCCACATTCAGGGTTCAGATGTACTTGGCTGATTACGCGAAAATGTGGTTTATTCTCAATATCCCACAAATCTAATGTTCTCTACAGGGACAAGACTGGCAGTTGCAGTTACCCGACTATCGAAGTAACGTTTAGCCTTAATTTCGCATATGCACAAACAGAGAACTCGAACATGTTGAATAGATTAGTCACAATCTTGATTCTGCTGGCAGCTGTTGGCTTCGCGAGTGCTGATTTAGTTGACACAAATACGGTCACTATTGTTGGCAGTGGGGAAAGCAAGTTGCCTGCAACATCGGACAAGAACATTCACTATGCTAAGATTCAGAGAATCTTGCAGGAAAACGAATTACTCAAAGTTCAGATTAAGAATGCAGAATTAAAGAGAGAATTGAAAAGAGAAGTTGTAGACCCTCCCTCCGAAACGCAAAATGCTAAGATTCAGAGAATCTTGTATGAAAACGAATTACTTAGAGCTCAGATTAAGAATGCAGAATTGAAGAGAAATTTGAAGGAAATTGTGGATCCTCACTCTGAAACGCAAGACGACGAAGACTAATTCTTGTAAGGGTCCTCATCTCCCCACATTTCGTCATCGCACAAGGTACACAGGAGGGGTTGACTGCTCCAAAAAGGGGTCAGGTCCATTTTCCCGAAAAACGGGAAAAAAGGGGGATAATTGGACCTGACCCCTTTTCTCCCTCTTGAACCTTTTAATATCCAGCAAGGTCCGGTGTATTATCTTCCTTCACGGCTTTCGAATGGATCCAATACTTCCACACCGAGTTGGGTAAAATCATTGACGTTGCGGGTAACTACGGTCAGTCTGTGAATCACGGCTGTCGCTGTGATCATGGCGTCTTCCATTAAAGTGTCCGACCGTCGGTGTTTGAGCCGTGCCCATTCTCGAAAGGCAGCCGCATCCATCGGTAATATGTTATGGGAAGCGAGCACTCTGCCAAGCCAGACCTCCAATTCTTCCGCCTTGGCGGAATCCTGTTCACGCGTTAGCTCGATACCTGCCTGGATCTCTCCGACAGTCACCGCAGAGAGAAAAAGCTGCTCGGTGGCTGCGCCGGCAATCCAGTTCAGGACACCCTTGTGAGGCCTGGGGCGGCGCAGTTCCGAAACGACGTTGGTGTCGAGAAGATACACCCTTTCACTCGAAGTTCGGTGACGTGCGGTGACGGCGTTTCTCACGCGGTGGAGTCAAGGCATCGGTCCGGGCTTCAGGCGCGAGTAGTAGTTCCTTGAGATCGGGCCTGGTCATTTGCATTAATCGCTGCCACTGCTCTATCGGGACCAGTATCGCCGCCTCCACTCCGCGTTTAGTCACGATTTGTGGTCCTTTGGCAAGGCTCGTCTCGAGGAACTCGCTGAATCGAGCCTTCGCATCTTGTACTTGCCATGTGTTGTTCATAAAAACTCCGTACGGTTATATTTCATACTGACTAGACTTATAACTAGTCTGTACCTAAAGGTCAAGATAAATCGGAACGGGTCTACAAACATCTCAGCCAACAACATCGTTTAAACAGGGGACAGATCATGCTGTATTGATGATCTTTTGCAAAAAAAAGGGTCACAAAAAAAGGGTCAGGTCCATTTTTCCGAAAAACGGGGAAAAAGGGGAATAATTGGACCTGCCCCCTTTTCTCCACTAATCTCCCTCCCTCAAGCGATTAAATACAAAACCGAAGAGGACCGTTTTGGGCATTAACTATACGCTACTTCTGGTTTCAGCCACCCTGATTACGGGTTTGGTATGGCTCCTGGATATTTTGGTGTTGAGGCGACGCCGAAAACCAATCACGAAGAAGCTAAAACGTCTTAATACAGATGTGCAAACTGATGACGCAGAACCCAAAAAAAACGTACTTGTTAAATACTCGATTTCGTTCTTCCCGTATCTGGTCGCTGTTGTCGTCTTGCGCTCTTTTTTGTATGAGCCGTTTCAGATACCAACTGGTTCGATGATCCCCACATTAAACGTTGGGGACTTTATCCTCGTCAATAAATTCTCCTATGGAATTCGGTTGCCTGTCTTAGGGACCAAGATCGTTGATGTTGATGAACCAAAGAATGGTGAGGTCATGGTGTTTATACCTCCCCATGAGGAACAATACTTCATCAAACGGGTAGTTGGAGTACCAGGTGACAGGATACGATACCAGGACAAGACGTTGTATATTAACGATGAACAACAATCGTTAGAGTTTGTTGCGCAGTTTCCTCCGGCAAGGCCGCAATATCTAGTATACAGAGAGGAACTTGGCGGCGTGGAACACCTGATACACCGTAATCCATTTAGGGACTCGCGGGTGTTCGAATGGCGCATACCTGAGGGTCATTACTTCATGATGGGTGACAATCGTGACCAGAGTAGCGATAGCCGTTATTGGGGATTGGTCGCAGAAGAGAACATAGTGGGAAAGGCGATTGCTGTATGGCTACACAAGAAACCTGGGTTAAAGTTACCCCAAATATCCCAAAATCGTTTGATTCGATGATTACCTGTGTCGAAAGAAATATCGGACCTTTTCTCATTTATTATTCTTCATTAATTTGGAAACCTTTAGCCTCCAGTTGCTTATGTAGCATTTCAATCATAGCTTTCTCAAGACTAGCTGTAGCTGGTCCCTGGATTCTTTCAACTTCGCGATCGACAATTTTCTGACGAATCTTACTAAGTGATGAAATAGCCTCCTGAATCCTTTTTCTCTCAAATGCTTTGTCTTCAATATGCTGAACTTTTTCTTCCAAAGTCATCTCTTGCATGTCTTTGGGAAGATATTCATGTTTCACTGTGAGCAAGAACGTTGCTATACCTTCCTTGTGATTTTGTCCTGCGGCCACCAAATCCCAGTTAAAGGTGTATCTATCGTAGTAAACACCTGATTTAGACCATCCACGGTCGATAAGGCTACCATCTCTTAGAGCATTTTCATCGTTGCGAATGAGTTTTTCCCACTCATGTAAACCCCTTGGTCCAAAGGGAATATAAGTTTTGTTAAGATCATCATTGAGACTGATAATTTCGTCATCGAATGGTGTGATGACATCGACAGTAACATGATTAAGTTCAATTTCCATAAAGCTACCATTTGTGAAGGTAGCGGCTTCGATCCAAAAGTCCTTTTCAGCATCATTCGGCTGCATAAACCCTTTAGCGTGAATGGTATTAACAATAATACCTTTCTCGCCAGCCTTTTTAATCGCATCAACCACATCCACAGGGCCTTGCTTCATCGTCTCGTTGCCAGCAATAAAGATAACTTTATAATCGTTAGGATTATCGCTCCATTGTAATTCTGTTACCGCCGATTGAATTGCCCATCCAGAAAATTCCTTACTACCACCAGCGACAATGTTATAAAGCTGATCAGACACGCTATCTAAGTCTGTCACCAAGGGCACTAGCTGCTGTAGATGACCTGACTCGGCTGGAAGGTGATCTTTGCCATATTCATAAACAGCGATTTCAAGTTTTGGAACAACTCCACCTTTTGTAGCTTTAGCTAACTCATTCACAATCTTCCATATCTTTCTTCGAGCTTGATCGATCAAGCCTTGCATACTGCCACTCCCATCAAGGGATATAGCCATTTGAATTTTGGGTTGGTTGTCATCGGCTAAGGCAATACTTTGTCCTCCAATCGTTACTACCATGGCAAGGGCAAGAATTAGTTTTTGTATCATGCTTCATCCTTCAAAAAGATTTCTTCTTAAGGCAAAAAGGGTCCAAAAAGGGGTCAGGTCCATTTTTCCCGAAAAACGGGGATAAAAGGGGATAATTGGACCTGACACCTTTTCTCTCTTTACTCTTTGGCAAGAGTTTTTTAGAAAAAATTATGAGTGAATTTTGAAAACTTTCCTGAACCTGACACATTATACATTTCGGTTATACTAGACTATCAATCTTAATTGAGACTGACGGTAAAAATGAGGATTCTTCAGTGTATGAGTTTTAGGCATGAATACTGACACTGCCGACACCCTAATGAGAGTGGCAGCCTTTGACCATGTACTACGGTTGAGCGAAAGCCGAAATAATATTACAGCGGAGGATTTGTGGAACGGGTTTACCTTCGAAGGAAACCGCATCCCATTGGTCAACCGACAAAGAGGCATTTTCAAACCAAAGCAAATGCAATATCTCCTATCGATCAGGACGGTGTTTCCTCGCCCCGGTAGGCGTATCTGGTACGATGACCAGCTACAGGCTCATCGTCAGGTCTTCGAAAGCGGTGAAGCCATCGATTATTCGTTTATGGGTAATAATCCGGATGCCGCCGACAATCGTTGGCTCCGAGAAGCCTTCGAAAACCGGGTTCCGGTGATCTATTTCCTCGGTGTCGCACCGGGGCTTTATCAGGCGATAATACCCACATTTATTTCTGGTTGGGATGCAAACTCGCTGAAGGCACGGCTTATCTTCGGATTTCAGGATCAAGCTGATTATGTTGCACCAGAAAGTGTCAGCGAACGCCGTTATGCGCTTCAGACCGTCAAACAACGTCTCCATCAAGCGTCTTTTCGTGAAGCTGTTATTACAGCTTATAACGGACGTTGTGCCCTGTCCGGATTGCCTGAGCAGAGCTTACTTGATGCTGCACACATTATCTCCGACAGAGATGAACGCTTGGGCCAACCAGTCGTACCAAACGGATTGCCTCTTTCAAAAATCCATCATGCCGCTTTCGATGCGCATCTAATTGGCATTGATCCTGATTATCGACTACATGTATCGGAGCGCTTGCTCGACCAACATGACGGTCCGATGCTTGAAGCGTTGAAACAACTTGATGGGGGAATGCTCCATCTTCCGAAAAGAACAAAGGACTATCCGGACCGTGACCGGCTATCGCTGCGTTACGAGCAATTTAGGGTGGCTGCATAATATATAGTTAATAAAAGGGGTCAGGTCCATTTTTCCCGAAAAAGAAAAAGGGGGATAATTGGACCTGACCCCTTTTCTTGAAGGGAGACCGGAGCTGGAAGTCATCCGGGAACGAGCCTAAAGTTTCCCATCTGGTAAACACCGTAGATCAAAAAGGACAGTTAACCCATGAAACTGATCGCACTACTCGCCATCGCCATGCCGGTTGCCGCTGAGCAATCCTATTCACCCTATGTTGACCGTAACTATCCGGAAAATGTGTACTGGGGCGATACCCATCTGCACACTTACCTTTCCGGTGATGCCTACTCACTTGGCACGACTATTACACCGGATCAGGCTTACCGCTTTGCCAAGGGCGAGACCATCCGGGCGACCGGTGGCGACGACGTCAGAATGCGTCGACCCCTCGACTTCCTGATGGTCGCCGACCATGCCGAGAATCTGGGTGCCGTGCCCTTACTCGATGCCGGTGACCCGCGTCTCTTATCAACGGAACACGGCAAGTAATTCGCCAAAGTGCTCGCAGAATCGCCTGCCCTCCCGGATGTATTGCGCGCAAAAACTCTGGATGAATATAACGCCGGTAGCATGGCGCTCAATACGGCCAAGGGTGCCTGGGGAGGCGAGTACGGCATTGGTGACGAATTCAAGCGTGAGATCTGGGAGAGCGTCGTCGGCGTTGCCGAAAAACACAACGATCCCGGGAAGTTCACTACCTTTGCCGGGTACGAGTACAGCAGTAACCCACCCATGCTACATCGCAATGTGCTGTACCTGGGCGGACCAGACGTTACGCTCACTACCCTGCCTTACTCTAAATATGACAGCCCCAACCCTGAAAACCTGTGGGCTTATTTAGAAAACTATCGCAAAAATACAGGCAGTGATGTTATCTCCATACCACACAACAGCAATTTAAGTCGCGGCAGCATGTTCATGACCGTAACCTATGACGGCAAACCGATATCAGCGGATTACGCGCGTATTCGGTCGAGCATCGAACCCCTGGTTGAAGTTACCCAGATCAAAGGCGATAGTGAGACCCACCCGTATATCTCACCCGACGATGAATTTGCCGATCATGAAACCTGGGGGGTCCTGACACCATTACCAAAGAAAGCCACCTTAAAGTCCGATCCTGGAAAGGAGTCACAGCCAAAGTCGAAAACAGACACCATACCGACTGCCAAGAACATGTCATCCAAAGAAGATAAAACAGGTGCAAAACCGACTGCCAAGAACATATCTTCAAAAGAAGATAAAACAGGTGCTAAACCGACTGCCAGGAACATATCTGTAAAAGAAGTAGCGCGGGCATCCTATGCTCGTTCTGCATTGCAGACCGGTCTCGACATCGAGGCAAAGGTCGGGGTGAATCCCTACAAATTCGGCATGATCGGCGCCACCGACTCGCACACCGGACTCGCCACGGTCGATGAAGACAACTTCTGGGGCAAGATGGGGGCCAACGAACCCAGTCCCTACCGGGCCGGCGCGCTGGCAACATTCTCTGCGTCCGGTTATGCAGCGGTCTGGGCGACAGAAAACACGCGGGAGGCAATCTTCGCCGCTTTGAAGCGGCGCGAGGTTTACGCAACGACCGGGCCACGAATAACCCTGCGCTTTTTCGGTGGATGGAACTACGCCGATGGCGACGTACAACGTCCCGATATTGCAGAAGTTGGCTACCAGCTCGGTGTACCCATGGGCGGCGATCTAACCCAGAGCAAAAAGACCAAAACCAAAGCCCTGTCATTTCTGATTCGAGCCACCAAAGACCCGGACGGGGCCAACCTCGATAGGGTGCAGGTCGTCAAGGGTTGGCGTACCAGGGAAGGAAAGCTACTTGAAAAAGTCTATGATGTCGCCTGGTCAGGCCATCGAACGATCAATAGTGATGGCGTCCTGCCCGCAGTTGGGTCCACCGTCAATCTTGCTGAGGCCAGCTACCAGAACACCATTGGCAGTCCCGAACTGTCTGTTGCCTGGACCGACCCCGATTTCAACAATGCTGAGGCCGCGGTTTACTATGTTCGGGTCCTGCAGATTCCCACACCCCGCTGGACAACCTACGATGCGAAAGTCTATGGACTGCAGGAAATCCAGCAGAAACCGCCGGCAACGCTCCAGGAGCGCGCGTACTCATCGCCAATCTGGTATACACCGCAGTAGGCAACTTCGCCGACCCTGATCCTACCCGATTGTCGACGACTGCAGGGTAACGAACCGATGGTAGTGACTGTCAGGATCAGCCATCAGCGTCTCGTGGGTGCCCTGCTCCAAAACCTGACCTTCCTCGAGAAATACGATCTTGTCAGCGTTGGCAATGGTCGACAGGCGGTGTGCGATGATGACGACCAGCCTGTCCTTTGCCGCTTCATGCAGGGCCTGGACCAGGTAGGATTCGGTCTCCGGGTCGAGTGCGGAAGTCGGCTCGTCCAGAATCAGGACGCTCGCTGGTTTGATCAGGCCGCGAGCGATGGCGATGCGTTGCTTCTGCCCGACGGAGATTTTGCTGGTAACTGTACCCAACCTGGTATCGTATCCCTCCGGCAGCATGGTGATGAAATCGTGCGCCCCGGCAATCCTGGCGGCACTCTCAACTTCCTCCCGGGTGGCGTCCGGCTTGCCATAGCGGATGTTGTCCAGGATGGAATCTGAAAAGAGCTGCGTCTCCTGAAACACGTATGACACCTGACCGCGCAGACTTTTCAGCGAAATGTCCGAAATGTCCCGCGCGTCAATACTAATAGTACCCGCGCTGACATCGTGAAATCCCGGAATCAGATAAGCGAGGCTGGTCTTACCCGCACCAGTCGGGCCCACCAATGCCGTAATCTCGCCTACCTTCAGCGTCAGATCGACATCAGAGAGCGCCTCGCGACCGTCAGGATAGGCCATGCTGACACCAGACATCTCAATGCCGCTGTCGATCGAAGTCAACTCCACACCCTGACGTGCCTTTTCACTTGGTAGATCCATCAGGAAGAACACCCGGCGGATTCCCGGAATGTCTGCCTGAAGGCGAATCCACAGATACGGCAGCGCTGTGACCGAGCCCGAGAGCCAGGCGTAGTAGAAGTACAGAACACCGTAGTCACCCGGAGTGAGCACACCTTCGATGACCCGTGAACTGATAAAGTAAAATGCAATCAGCCCCATTAGAATCCGTGCCATACCGCTAGCGACTCCGTATAAGACGCGGACCAGCACTTCTGCCCGGAAGCGCTTGAATGATTCATCGCTGTGGCCGCTGAAGCGCTGCCGTTCCCGCTTGTTGCCACCCAGGCTCTGCACCGCCAGCACGTTGCTCATGCCTTCCTCGATGTTGCCAGTGGTCACCGAACCAGCCGCACGGCTGGCCTGGCTACGCCGGCGCATGGCGCGCGGAAACGGCAGCATGGCTATGAACTGCATCGGCAATATGCAGATAGCGAGCCAGACTATCTCCGGTGCCTGGCCATAGTTGAAGGACATCACGACGATCACCAGTGTGCCCGTAAAGATTGCGCCAATCGGCGACATGATGGTCTGGAAAAAGACGTTGGTCAGTGCCGGTGTGTCATACATCACGCGATACAGACTGTCGCCAATTTTCTGATCATTCAGCAGCGGCAAAGGAAGCATCTGGATGCGCTCGAATAACTGCGAGCGCAGCAGGTGGTTGAGCGCCTGGCTTAATCGCAACTGCAGTCGAAACTCGATAAACCCCACCAGGCCGGCAAACTTGCTGAACGCTGCGTTCGCCTCGTTTTCGGTCTGCGTCGCGGTGTCATGTCCCTGGGCCATGCCTGCATCGGTCTGATCGTTAGAGCCACCCGTTGATCCAAAGCCACCGATTAGCAGCACCATCGCGACGCCCAGACATAGCACCCAGACCATCATCTCGAATGGTGTCCTGCCATCCAGAAACATCACGAACGACCGGAAGTAAACCGGGAATGAATCGGGCGCCACGTCTTTCTGCAATATTACGTTGTCGATAACAATCTTGATCGGCCAGGGCATAATGAGTGGGGTCATCAGCGACATTGCGAACAGCAGAAACTTGGCCGTGAATCGATACGGAAAGTACCTGATGTAGGTGAGCGACCTGCCGATGACGCGGCAGGTGTCGCGGAAATTGAGATCCGTATCCAGGTCCAGGGAGCTGGCGGCAGCATCCAGTGATTGCTCATGCTCCTTGAGGTCTTTGCCGATGACGACAGATTCACTCACGGCAACTCTCCGGTTGTACCCTGCGCCAGTTCGGCCTCGGTTTCGACAAAGTGCCGATAATGGCCATCCTCGACCTGCATCAACTGATCATGATTACCTGATTCAAGGATCTCGCCGCCATCCAGATACAGGATCTGGTCCGCCCGCTGGATAGTCGAGATACGGTGTGTTATGAGGAATATGACTCGTCCTTTGCCCCATGCGGCCAGGCGTTCCAGCACCCGATGCTCGGTCTCGGCATCGAGAGCGGCAGTCGGTTCATCGAGGATCAGAATGGGCGCATTGCGCACCACGGCCCGGGCAATCGAGAGGCGCTGACGCTGGCCTGTTGAAAGCCGTCCGCCTCTATCTCCAAGCAAGGTATCCAGGCCATCCGGTAGCCCCTCTATATATTCGTCTGCACAAGCGACACGCGCCGCCTCATGAACTACTGCGTCGGTGGCATCCGGTACAACATAGCGAATGTTGTCACCTACGCTCATGCCGAACAGTACGTTCTCCTGCAGGGCAATGGACACGTTGGCACGCAGACTCTCCACGTCCAGCTGGCGCACATCGTTGCCATCGATGCTGACTACGCCGGTATCCGGATCGAACAGGCGCGTCAGCAGGCTCACCAGTGTGCTTTTGCCGCTACCTGTCGGGCCAACAATGGCGTTGATGGACCCCGCTGGCGCCGTAAAGCTAACGTCGTTGAGTACGGGCCGGTCTGGTTCGTAGGCGAAACTCACGTGCTCGAAGCGAACCTCCTTTTCCAGGGCCGGCATGGCAATGGGATCGTCAGCATTCTTCACGTCCGGCTCTATATCCAGGATCTCGAACACCCGATCCAGACCCATGGCCATGTCCTGTGCCGACGTCCAGTCGCGGACCAGACCCCGTACCTGGCCACTCGCCTTGAAGAACTCTTCCTGGGCCCACTGGAATGCCGCGAGATTCCAGCGCACGAAGGAGAGTCCAATCAACCCGATCAGCACCGCGGCAAAGGTCTCTCGATCTGTGCTGGCCCAGATCGCCATGAGAAATTCGCCGCTCAAGAGGATTGCCGCTGCCAGTGTAAACATAATGATGCCGACGATTGCGACCAGCGAGCGGACCCGGTGCGCGGCGTTAAATGCGACGATGCTGTCTGCTTCGAATCGCCGCTGCTCATCTTCCTCACGACCATAAGCCTTGATGACTCTGACAGCGCCGAGGACCTCCTGGATGCGCGACGTCAGATCCGAATTGGTTTCCCGGGCCACCAGCGAACGCGTTCTGACCCGCGGTGAAAACCAGGCTGCCCAGATCAGTGCAAATATTGCTATGGTGATGCCCATCAGACCCAGGATCGGATCCAGTGCGGTAACAAAGAAGATGGTCATAACGTATTGGGTCAGCTGGGTGACCACACTGACCAACATGCCGATGATGGCGGTGACCTGCGCCGAGTCCTGATAGATGCGGTACACCGAATCACCGACCCGATGATCGCCATGATAACGCAGCGACAGCTGATGCCAGCGTTCGACCAGGACCAGGCGCAGACTCTGGTTGATCTGCTGCATGATCCAGACGTTGTAATAGGGCAGCAGCGCTACGTTCAGCGGAAAAGTCAGCAGCCCAACAATGATTACCATGACCATGTAGACCCACTGCAGTTCCTGGCGCTGCACCAACGACAAGGTCTCCAATGTACCGTCGGCAAGGTCGCTGCGACCGACAAAGTCCGCCAGGAACGGCGTCAACGGCTTGGCCTGAAGGATCGATTGGTTCAGCAGGTCTACGGTAAAGAGACCCGTCACTACCCCCACCAGCATCAACGACCAGATCATGATGTAGTAGTACACGAGGTGACAGCCCAGTCGCAGGCGAATCTGCAGCTCCCCATCGACAAAGCGATACTGAATCAGCCACATGAACAGACATCCGAAGCTTACCAGGCCAACAAAGACGTTATCCTGCCAGCCGGCAACCGCAAGAATGGCGAAAAGGTTGGCGACGATGCCGATGATGACCAGCGCAACCGCACTCGAGACGAATAAACGACGGCGCACAAACATCAACGCCCAGACCAGCAGCGTCATCATCAATGCATCATAAACAAGGAAATCATGCTGCCAGTTCTCACCGTAGCTGACCAGACCAGTCAACAGCCCGACAGCAAGCAGTGCGGTGACCAGAAAAGGAACGTAGCGGTAATTCCAGTCGGTGGTGCCAAACCGCTTCCAACCCGTCCAACTGACGACAGCATGCTCGCGCCAGTATCCCAACACCATCGGTAGCAGATATGGCCAGGTGCGGAAGAAGATGCGCATGACATCGGTAAAGCCCCGCACGTCCTTGACTTCAAAGTGATCGCGCTCCGGTGGGATTGGTCCGGCACTCCAGACCGGGATCGCGTCCAAACGCCGGCGATCTCGCGCATTATCATCGAGGTCTATCGTGCTCATCGCCGGCTCCCACAAAGTTGCTACGATTAAACCACGGTCCCGGAGAAGATCAATAGATGCCGTGTAAAGAGATCACCCAGGATTATTCGCTTGTATACTACAGAAGATGGATTGTCAGGTAGTGAGCCGTTCCGATTACAGCTGCGTGTCGCAGGCTTTGCTATGTGTGGTGGGTCTGTTATCGCTTGCGCTATGGACGACCTCCTGAACCCGGGGAAATGTATGTGACACCCTTCCCGACCCTTTGCTACTATGGCAAAAGGAAAAACAGACAGTGGCCAAATGAAAAAACTCATCGCATTACTCGCCTTCGCCATGCCGGTTGCGGCACAGCAGTCCTATTCTCCCTATGTCGACCGTGACTATCCGGAAAATGTCTACTGGGGTGATACCCATCTGCACAGTTATCTTTCCGCTGATGCCTACTCTTTTGGCGCGACCATCACACCGGATCAGGCCTACCGCTTTGCCAAGGGAGAGATTACCCGTGCCGATGGCGGTGCGGATGTAAGAATACGCCGGCCACTGGATTTTCTGATGGTGGCCGACCATGCCAACAATCTGGGCGTCTTGCCAGCGCTGGTGGCTGGAGACCCCAGGATACTGTCAGCGGAAGGGGCGCCGGAAATGGCCGAGAAACTGGCGGTACGACCGTCGGTTTCGGAGCTTCTTGCATCAGAGACCAGGGAAGAGTACGACGCTGGCAGCAAATTGATCGGCGCCGCCAAGGCAGTCGCGTTCCTTGACTATGGCATCGACGAATCATTCAAGCGAGACATGTGGCAGGGTGTTGTCGAAGTCGCCGAACGTCACAATGATCCCGGTACATTCACAACGTTTGCCGGGTACGAATACACTCCCACACCACTGCACCGCAATGTGCTTTTTTCTGGCGGACCAGCCGATACTCTGAAAACTCTCCCCTTCTCGAGTCGGGACAGTCAGAATCCCGAGGACCTGTGGGCGCATCTCACCCGCTATAAGGAGATGACCGGCAGCGATGTCATTGCTATTCCACACAACAGTAACCTGAGTCGTGGCGGTATGTTCAGACGGGTTACCTTGCAAGGCCAACGGATATCACGAGACTACGCTCGCATCCGCTCCGATATCGAACCCATTATCGAAGTAACCCAGATCAAGGGGGATAGCGAAAGCCATCCGCTGATCTCTCCCAATGATGAATTCTCGGATCACGAACCCTATCGCTATTCAAAAATCACAGCTGACAAAGAAAGTAGCCGTACGCCAGAGGATTTAGCGCGCGCATCCTACGCGCGTTCAGCGCTGCAGACAGGTCTCGACATTGAAGCGAACGTCGGTGTGAATCCCTATAAATTCGGGATGATCGGCTCCACCGATGCACATACAGGCATCGCTTCGGTTGATGAAGACAACTTCTGGGGCAAACTGGGTGGCGCCGAACCGAGCCGTTATCGTTCCACCGAACAGTCGAATTGGTCGTCTTCCGGTTATGCCGCCGTCTGGGCAACAGAAAATACTCGTGAGGCAATCTTCTCGGCAATGAAGCGACGTGAGGTTTACGCCACCACCGGGCCTCGAATAACCTTACGTTTTTTCGCCGGCTGGGATTATGCTGAGAGCGACGCTCAGCGCCCCGATATCGCAGAAGTTGGCTATCGCCTCGGCGTCCCCATGGGCGGTGATCTGACCCGGAGCAAGGAAACTAAAGACAAAGCTCCGACATTTCTGATACGAGCAACCAGGGATCCGGATGGCGCCAATCTTGATCGTGTGCAGATTGTCAAAGGCTGGCGTGATGGCAACGGCAAGCTGCAGGAAAAAGTCTACGATGTCGCCTGGTCAGGCCATAGAAAGATCGACAGTAATGGCGTACTGCCACCGGTTGGGTCTACGGTGAATCTCCCAGACGCCAGCTATAAAAATACGATTGGCAGTCCCGAGCTATCGGTCACCTGGCGCGACCCGGACTTCAACGAGACTGAACGTGCGGTTTATTACGTTCGCGTCCTGCAAATTCCTACACCGCGATGGACAGTCTATGACGCGAAATTCTATGGTCAGGAGGTCCCACAGGATCCACCGCCAGTCATAGAGGAGCGCGCATACTCTTCACCGATCTGGTATACGCCGTAGCAGACATTCGGCTTGTTCCCCTTTCAAACCAACACAATGGCAAAAATGTCGATTGGAGTAGATAGGGTGAAGAGTCTCATGTTGATATTAACCACTGTTTTGACGGCTGGAGACGTTCCGCTCGTGGATGCAGCAGAGCAATTAAAGTCTGGATCATATTACATCACGCAGTCGTGGTCGCAGGAGACAGCGTTCAAACGACTCTATTACGTCAGGGTGCCTGAAAGTCCGAGTCAGCAAAAGTTTCCTGTTTTAATTTTTTTGCATGGGAATGGTGGAAATGCGAAAGGGGCAATGAATAAATTCCTGAGTCGGCACACGACGATGGCGGGCAGGTACGTCATGGTGTTTGCCAATGGATACAAGAAGAGTTGGAACATCGTATCGGAACATTCCCAGGCAGACGATCTCGGATTCATCGAAGCGGTCGTTAAGAAACTTTCCACATACTCCAATATTCAGGAAGACAATTTCAGCATCATGGGGAATTCAAATGGCGCCGCTTTGGTTAACCAGTTGGCGATCGAAAGCAAGCTAACGAACATTCGGAATTATGTAAGCGCAGTCAGTCCTTTAAATGTCTATCAACACGACGGGAAGAATTTCAAAGCCAAAGGTGCTGACAACAATTACCAGGCTGTTGCCACACCGATGACCGGCAAACGTCTAATGAATATTTCGGGCGCCACCGACAAATTGGTCCCTTATCACGGCGGCCCTTCAAGTTATATTCCTGCCAGGGACGGCAAGTTGGGCTTTGTTGACGCTGAGGAATCGATTTTTCTGTGGGCGAGACAGATGGGGTACGAAGGAGAGAAGCTGTCCGGACCCAGCAGTATCGGTGGCAAGTTGGAAATCTTCAGCTACCTCAAGGGTGACGTGATTCACTACAAGGTTGTCAACGAGGGACATGGTGCTTCAGTGGCGATCAGCGAGAAAATTCTGCTCGAATTCCTGGAAGGCGATGGTGCAGTTGAGAAGTAAGTGATAAAAGCAGTCTTCTTTGACCTTGATGGCACACTCTGCGACGCCGATACTGCATGGAGTATCGCGCTAAGAGAAACATTCAAGCTTATGCGCGAGCATTATCCGGATGTTTCGCAAGAGACGCTTACAGAGGCATGGAGAACAGTTAATCAGAAACTCCTTCAGCAACTCAACGCCGGAAAGCGCTCAATGGCGGAAGTGAGAGACTCACGTTTCCAGCATCTATTCAGAGAATTGGGTTTGCCCATAGGTAAAAATACAGAAGATCTAAGCGATTTCTTCTGTTCACATTACCTCACGAATTTACGTCTCTATGACGATGTCACGGTCCTTGAGGAACTACACACATACCATGTCGGTATTATTACAAACGGTGCGCACGATGAGCACACCGACAGCCAACTTTCTAAAGTCCGACACCTGGGACTCAGCGAACGTATTCAATCGCTGACTATTTCCGGTGAAATCGGGGTCAGAAAACCGAACGCCAAAATTTTCAAAGTGGCTTGTGAACGTGCTGGCGTTTTACCGAAAGAGGCTATGTTTATTGGTGATAGCATCGAAAATGACATCGTTGGCGCCAACCGGGCAGGTATGACAAGCGTTTTTATCGACCGAAAGTCAGATGTCCTGACACAGGAAACAGCGGACGAACAACCGGACTTCGCAATCTCGAATCTTTATGATGTTTTGTCCTGCTTGACGCACAAACCGGATTAGAATTGCTATTGGATAAATGGACCTGACCCCATTTTCGATTTACTCCGGCACTTTACTCCGACCCCATTTCTATTCCAGCTGTATTTCTACACAATGAATAATGCCGGTGAAGTCGAACGGCGCCTGATACAGGTCGGTGACCGGTGCATCCTGGTCGCGACCCACGTCCACACCGCGCATACTTGACATGCGCGCCGTGTCGGCAATGCTGACCGCACCGACCTCCTTATGTTCCACCATCAACCTGAAGGTCCCGGTATTGTCATCGTTCTTCTCGAAAACGATCACCACGGTGATACGGCCGGTAGGTAGTGGGTTATCGGCGTGCCAGACAGTCGTCTGGTCCATCACGGTGTTGACGAAAGCCAGCGTGCCATCCTGTACAAACAGTGAAAATCCATTGAGGAACGACCCCTGGGCGTAAATGACGCCTTCGGTCTGTTCATCCATGATCTCGACGTCAGCGGTCAATGACCAGTTGCCTCGAGTCAGGGGTGGCGACAGTACGCGTGGTACGTGCGCCATGGGTGGCACGAAACGATAGCTCGTTCGCGGGTTGTTCTCGCTCCGGCCTCGCTGGCCCCCGCGATCATCCAGTGGCAATACATAGTTGCGGCCCGCTTCCACCCACCACATCTCAATCATTCTCCGCAGACGATCCGGCTCCGCGTCGGCAAGGTTATTGGATTCCGAAAAGTCCTCGTCCAGGTGATAGAGTTCCCACTCATCATCGTCGTACTCGTCACCGGGCTCGTGTCGGGTCACCGCCTTCCAGCCGTCATACCAGAGTCCGCGCTTACCCAGCATCTCAAAGTACTGAATCGGTTTTCTGCCTGGGCAGTCCTTGTCGTCCAGGGTGTAGGCCATGCTGGTACCCGTAATCGGCATCTGATCGTAACCGCGGTAGTGTGACCGGGGTTCAATGCCTGTTATCTCGAGTATGGTCGGTGCGATGTCATTGACATAATGAAACTGGTTACACACGCCGCCCGCTTCCCTGATGCCTGGTGGATAGTGCACAATCATCGGCACCCGCACACCGCCACCGTGGGTATCCTGTTTGTACCAGCGCAGCGGTGTGTTTCCCACCTGGGACCAGCCCCAGGGAAGATCGCTGTTACTCTTGTACCCACCAATGTCTTCCAGTTTCTCCTGGATCGAATCGAAGTCTTCTTCGGGTGGGGGCCGACCTTGCTGCTCGCCCAGAGTGCGCCCGTCGTTGGTCGCGTGGCGCATGGGGCTCGGGCCGATGTTCATGACACCATAGGGTCCACCGTTCTGACTCATGCCATTGTCGGCAGTGAGTATGACCACGGTATTGTCCAGCTGATCGATCGTTCGCAAATGCTCAAGAAGGCGTCCAATCTGGGCGTCGGTATGCTCGAGGAATCCCGCCCAGGCTTCCTGCAACCGGCAGACGAATTTCTTTTCATTCTCACTGAGAGACTCCCAGCGTTGCACACCGGGATTCATTGGTGGCAGACGGGTGCCATCGGGAATGATCCCGAGTTCAATCTGACGCTCGAAATAGCGCTCTCGCATCACCTCCCAACCCTCGTCAAATTGACCCTGGTACTTGTCGACATACTCTTTTGGCGCCTGGTGCGGATAGTGCATGGCGCCAGGCGCAAAATACATGAAGAAGGGCGTTTCCGGTCTGCTGTAGCGGAGGTCATTGACGAACTCGATCGCGTGGTCGACCAGATCGTCAGTGATATGGTATCCCTCCGAGGGAGTCCTGGATGGCGTCACAGGGTGATTGTCATAGGTCAGCTCGGGATAAAACTGCGGTGTGCCACCGGGTAAAAACCCGTAGAAGCGATGGAATCCTCGCTGCAGCGGCCACTCGTCGTGGGGGCCAGCCGCTGAGTAATCTGATGACCGATTAAGATGCCACTTACCGAGTGCAAAGGTGGCAAATCCTTCCTCACCCAGCATCTCTGCCAGGGTTGCCGCATGCCGGCTGACCTGACCGCGCTGGTTTGGAAACCCGCTGTCGCCAAACCCGGCAATGGTCGAGAGGCCAACTGCATGGTGATTACGGCCCGTCAGAATGGATGCCCGGGTAGGTGAACACAGCGGCGTTACATGGAAGTTGTTGTAACGCAGCCCGTTCGCCGCGAGCGCGTCCATATTCGGCGTCTCGATGGTCGAACCGTAACAGCCCGGATTCGCAAAGCCGGTATCGTCCAGGAGGATCACCAGGACGTTGGGTGCATCGCGGGGCGTCTTTTCCTCCCAGTCCGGCTCAGAATCCTTGTAAGTGGTACCTATGCGACCATGAAATTCTAAAGCCATGTTTTACCTCTGGGGTCGGAGTAAAGTGCCGGAGTATAACTCTACCTTTGGGGTCGGAGTAAAGTGCCGGAGTAAATCTTGTCGGCTTACAACCACGTAGCAATTTTGGAGATTTACTCCGGCACTTTACTCCGACCCCAATGCTACGTTGATGTCAAACACCTTCTCAGCACTGTTATGGTAGCCGATCCGTGAGACCACCGTCCTCAAGCGATGGTTGCCAACGGGTATACTAAGGGGTGTTGTATAAACCCGCCAAAAAGCTTTCTCCCCGTCGTCCAGAGTGTATGAGATGCTGCAACCCGGTGTGCCGCTGAACAGCTGCAGGCGGTGGTGCCGGGGAAGACTGAATGCATCGGGCGCCCGCTCCTGGCCATAGGACTCCGCCGTGAAAACCAGGCAGCTTGCTTCTTTGCACTCCGGTTTTTCTCCGTCGGGATAGTGGGTGAGTTTGATCAACCTTTCCTCAACCAGGCCCAGATCTCCTGTTTCCTTTTGCCAGGAATCGAGTTCCTGGCGCATGCGGAGGAGCACCTCACTGTGGTCGTCATCATCGGCAAGGTTTTGTACCTCCCACGGGTCCGCATCCGTATCGTAAAGCTCTTCCACGGGCCGCTTGTCGGCGAACATGATGGACTGGGTCTCATTGAGCGAGCCCTCGAGCCAGCAGCGATACCATTCCTGCATGATGGGATGGTTGTTGCGGAAGCGATTCCACACGAGATAGGGTCTCTCGGGAAACCCGTTCCTGATGTACTTATAGCGTTTGTCGCGCACCGCCCTGACCATTTCGTTGTCCATGTCGCTACGGTCTACCGACGCATAAGTGTATTGTCTTTCGGTGCTGGCCTGCTTGCCGAGAAACGCCTTACCCTGCATATGCGGCGGCACGGTGATGCCGCAGGCACTGAGCATGGTGGCGCCAAGATCAACCGTACTGACCAGGCGGTCGCTGGTGGCGCCGGGCTCGATTGCTCCCGGCCAGCGCACAATCATGGGCGAGTGAATCCCCGAATCATAAAGATGCCGTTTGCCTCTCGGCATCGGACCATGATCACTCCAGTGCACGACGATCGTGTTGTCAGCCAGGCCATCCTCTTCGAGCTGTTCGAGCAGTTGTCCCATCACCTTGTCGCAGAGGGCAATGTTGTCGTAGTTTTTCGCGATACTCTTTCTGACCCGCGGCGTATCCGGGAAGTAGGGCGGTACCTCGACCGCGTCCGGGTCGGTTATCGCCTCGAATGCAGGCTCAGGTTCCACCATGACGGGCCTCGAGCGCATTTCCTCCCACATACCCGACTCGTGGGTATATTCGGGGTTGAAAACGGCGAAAAAAGGCATCGATGGGTCTGGACGGTCGCGCCAGTGCGCACCGCTGGAACAGTCATCCCAGGCGGCAAAAGGCAGGGAGAACTGATAGTCCGTCTTGACATTATTCGAGCAGTAGTAGCCTTCTCTTCTGAAATATTCACCCAGACACTTGACGAAGTGTGGGGCGGGCGCATCGTATTGATTTTCCCGGACGGGAGCGCTGGCCCCCGTCTGACTGATCCGCATGTTATGAGCGCCGATGCTGGTAGGATACATCCCAGTGATCACACCCGCCCGGGCCGGCGCGCAGATCGGTGCGGTAGAGAACGCATTGGGGTAAATGCAGCCTTCCGAGGCCAGCCTGTCGACATTAGGCGTACTGGCTACTTTGTCTCCATAGCAGCCGTATAGCGGCAGGCAGTCCTCAAAACTGATCCATAAAATGTTGGGTTTTGTCTCCATTGGCAGCTCCTTAAGCATTGGCGATACCGTCATTCGGATCGGCGCCCCATGTCATCGTATCTATATATAGACGTGATTAACCGTTCCTCCTCAGCCGGAAAACAGAAGAAAAAAGGGGTCAGGTCCATTTTCGCGTTCATATATTAACTAATTTCTGTGCCCATTCAGGTAAGGGATCAAGCATGTTTTCTACCTGCCCATTGCGTATGGTCACGATTGGGACGAAAGGATTATCAGCGCGCGAGTTATCCAACAGAGTGACGTGATCACATAATGGAATAACGGATTTGATTAGACGCAATAATCGCGGGATACGGGTTTCAATTTTATCATCGGGAACATTGTGTCCACCTTCTTCGACGAGTTGAGCTACCCTGGCTTTGTTGAGGTGCGGAGTTTCCAGGTGAATCACTACCAGGATAACCTGATAGCCTTGTGCTTTGGCCTTACCCACAAAATCCACTTTGGATGGGTGCGAAAAGACGGTTTCCAGGCAAAAGCTACGTCCCTCCAGGAGCAAGTTGTCACGTATCTCCTCGACAATCTGCGCGGCCTCGTAACTATGAACTTCCGGGGCGTCAGGGAATAACTCTCTCGCAATCAGATCGGCATTCACAAACGGGATTTCGAGCGGAGCCAGTCGACTGCGATAAAAGGTACTCTTGCCTGCGCCGTTGCCTCCAGCTAACAACCAGAGCTGTCTGGTATCGCTCAATCAACCGCTTCCGACAGTGGCGTGAAGACACCGTCATGGAATTGGCCGACGATCACCCTGCCATCCGGCAACATTTGCTCGAGATTGCCAGGATGGCTGACCGAGACCTGATACCGTACTGAATTGGTGGTCACCGAAGCAGCCAATTCACCGGTTTTTCTGTCGCGCTCCAAGTTTGAAAATACCTCTTCAGGATCAACAGCCACAGGTGTTACAGGTTCGATTTTTAACCTGACCAGACCGGCGCTGATCTCAAGCAGAGTATCCTGATCTATTATTTTGGATAAACTGCGGCCGACCCCGGCCCAGTATTCAATTTGCTCTGCTGTACTGCGATGCTGACGGCGACCCGCCATTGTCGCAGACCGCATGAGTTCGGCTTGCAGTCTGATAGGGGATGCAGCTTTAGGCATAGTTTATGTTTCAATTTGATAAAGAAATAGAAGTGTAGCAGATTGCTACAATCAAGAAAAGTGTAATCTGAAGTTATACAAGTGCCTCACTGACACAATATTACTGGAATATTCCAGACTTTAAATTACGCCATCTCAGAGACGATGTCGCACAGATCCAGGATCTCATCAATAACAGTGCCTTGCCAGTTTTCTACTTCCGGTCGATCTGGATCGTAGACATCCGTTAAATCGGCTCGCTTAAGTATCGGTAGCATTCCAACCGCTGCCGCTGCCGTCAATTCTTCGCTACTGCCGTCGCCAACATAAAGACACTCCTGCGGTGCAACCTTCAATCGTTCACATGCTATCTCATAAATGCGATGTGAAGGCTTCGTGATGTGTTCTTCACAAGAGAAAACGGTGACATCGATGTATTGGGCTAACCGGGATTCTGGAAATAGCACAGGGACAGTGGCGTTACAGTTGGTGATAAGTCCCATAAGCCAGCCGTTGTGTTTTAGCAGACCCAATGCTTCCAGAACATCAGGTTCAGGGATGATGGAATGCCTCGTGTATTCATATCTCAGGGCAGCGATCTTTTCAATTTGTGTTCTATCTGGTTTAACACCTAATCGACGACACACTTCAACAATATTTTCTTCAACCGAAAGGTTGGCGCCTAATGACCTGTCGTTAATAGTTTCCGCCATGGTTTGCCAGAATTTTGAGAATGGAACACCGAGGATTTTTGCCATCTGCTCTTGGACCTTGTCATACGCTTGACGACTGAAATTTCCAATCAATGTCCCGTATAAATCAAATATAACGGCTTTGTAGGGCATTTTTTCCTTAAACGAAATTTGAACAATTTTAACCAAAGTTGCTACTAACGAGTTTTGAATGTCTCAACAAGGTTTTTCAGGCATTTTCTCCAAATAGCAGTAAAACAAGCAGTGTATTTACTCACATAAACCGGCAAAGATAGTTGACGTAAACCGGCAAGGATGATTGTCGCCGAACAATCATGAACAAAAGGGGCGTTACCGTCTTAGTTTAGCGCCATTTCATGTTGGACAAGACAGGTTCTTGAAAAATATACGCAACTTGCGTATATTTACCTGATGGATTTGGTATTCATTGAAACCCCGTTATTCACTCGCCTGCTACAGGACTATTTGGACGACCAGAGTTATCGGGCATTACAAGTTACTTTGTTGAAAAATCCTGTATCAGGAGTTTTAATTCCCGGGACGGGAGGGTTTCGAAAGCTACGCTGGATGAACCCCGGACGCGGGAAAGGCAAACGAGGGGGACTTCGGATAATTTATTATTACCTTAAGGATAAACATCAGATCTGGTTTTTCACAATTTACGATAAGGATCAATTAACTGATTTAACAACAGAAGATAAACGTGTATTGAAACAGGCGATACAGAAGGAACTGGCCGCCAGGAGAGTAAAACAATGAGCAAAACGCGAAAATTGGTTGATGAATTGTCTCAGGGTATAGAAGCCATGCGCGATCAGCGCGAAGGCAAAATTACCCTGCGTACTCATGCAGTAGATGATTTACCGCCGCTTGAGATTGAGGCCGGGTTAATCCGCGATACCCGCGAACAACTTCACGTGTCGCGCGCAGTGTTTGCACGACACCTGCGTATTTCACCACGAACACTGGAAAACTGGGAGCAGGGGCGCGCTAAACCAAATGCCCAAGCTGCGGCACTCATCCTGATGGTCCGAAACTACCCGGATACTTTGAAAAAACTGCATTCATTGGGTATTACGGCGTCATAGCCGTCAATCCGTGAGAGAACAGACTCAAGTCTTTAAAATGGGGTCAGGTCCATTTCCTACACGAAGCATGCACTCAGGACCGGTTTTCGTCCAACGTGCCGGCAAACTGTGCGTTGATAACTTCTGTACTTGGCTGATTACGCGAAAATGTGGTTTTTTCTCCTTAACCCTTTGTATCTCCTCATGTTGAAAATACAGAGAAGCATCTCACACAATTGTTGAATTTTAATGACTGGTCACAAGAGTTTGAGGCTGTCTAAATATTCTGGAGATTAGGAATGAAGATTCAGTCGCCAGAAGCATAGTTCCAGGCTATCAGAAATCTGTGATCATTAAGTCTAATGCAGATTCTTGGCTTAGTGTTTCTCCGATGACTATAGACGGTCCAGAGAAGTACTGTTTGCAGGTGAATTTTAAGAAGCGGTTAAGTGAATAAAACGTCCGGCCATCCAGGGGTTGTATACCGATGAAAGAAATCGTAGTGGTCAAGTACGATCCTGATTGGCCAAGAATTTTTTTCTCCGAAAGCAAAATTCTCAAAAAGTGCCTGGGTTCAATGGTAAACGAAATTCACCATATCGGCAGCACTGCAGTGGAAGGACTGTTATCCAAGCCAGTGATTGACATTTTGATTGAGGTGAATTCTTTCGAAGAATTGGACCGGGAGCGGTGCGTAAACCAGTTGAGTGAGCTTGGCTACATAGCTAAGGGTGAAAACGGTATACCAAATAGACGTTACTATTATAAGGGTAGACAAAGGCGAACCCATCAGTTGCATGTTTATATTTCAGGAAATGGAAATATTGAGAGCCACTTGGCTTTTCGTGATTACCTCCGAGCTCATAAGAAGTGGGCAGACGAATACGCAAAGGTAAAGCTAGACGCTGCCAGTCGTTGCAACAACAATGCTGAACAGTATGTTCAATTAAAGTCTGAATTTATCAAGACACATGTGAGACTTGCTCTCATGTATAAACGTAATTTGGATAAGAAGTGAAACAAACGGGGTCAGGTCCATTTCCTACATGAATCATGCCCTCAGGTCCGGATTTCGTCCATCGTGCCGTAAAACTTTGCGTTGACAACTTCTGTACTTGGCTGATTACGCAAAAATGTGGTTTTTTCTCCTTAGAACCGGGACAAGCATCCAGGATTACAAACATTGTTGAGTTTATTCAGGAGACTCAATGGGCGCAGTATTGGAAAAATCAGGTTGTTTTGTAACAAGGAAATTTGTTTTTTCGAAACAGTTGTTAGTTATTTTACACCCTACGGCTGGTATGCAAATACCCGGTTGGACGGTTGAAATTGGAGAAATGCCTGAAGTCGCAGTGAGAAGAGAACTTCACGAAGAGACTGGGTTCCTGCACAAAGGTCCTATCACTCATCTAGAAACCTTGGATACTGTCCTGACAGATGAGAGAAAATTCATTGTGACATCGAGTTTGGTTTGTGCTCGAACACCGGACCAGAACTCGGTTGAATTCAATTTCCGTCGTGGACTACCGGTTCGGATTGTATCGCGAAAAGATTCACTGCATGAGGTCGTATATGAAGAGTTCGACTACAACATGGACCCACCGAAACTCATCAACTCGCGGACAGGGTTTGTTCCATCTGACACATGTGCAGATACTCTGAGACGTTATCTGTTCCACATTGAGCTCGAATCGAGCGAAGACACATGGGCCTACGAGGCTGATGGTCAACGATGGAACTTGGCATGGAGACCATTGGATGATGTTCGTCTTTTTGGAGAACAAAATGCATGGTTTGAGGCGCTTAAATACAAATTTGTCTGAAAGTGTGATGGAAATGGATAATTGCTTGAACCTTCCGCTCTTCAATCCAGGAATTCTGTCCGGCGACAATTATCCTTGCCGGTCGTGATCTTGGAAAATTGGGGTCAGGGCCATTTCCTGCACGAATCATGAGTAACAGCCGACATCTGGAAGTTGACTCCTGGCATATGCTCTCAAAAACCCAATGTCATTTCCGGAGCATTGCTATTGTTCGGCATCCTCGAATCGATGTGGCAGGTATCACGCAGCACCTCATCCAGCGTGGCGTTGACCGTTGCGTCCACGTTCACATGCTCTGGACAGCCTGGATGTATTTCCTCAATGATTCAGGGTTTGGGTCGACGATATGTTCAATACTTCAACCGTCGATATCATCGAACCGGTACTCTCTTCATGCATGACGAAGATAATCCAGGTAAGCTGGCCTGTTTGCTCCGCGACAGCGGCAGGACGATATTTTGGCCCGCTGAAGGCTCTTTGGGAAGGACGATTTAAATCAAGCCTGGTTGATTCGGAAAACTACATATTGCGCTGTTATCGATACATTGAACAGAATCCCGTCAGAACACAGATGGTTCTTCGCGCCGAAGACTATAGGTGGTCTAGTGTAAACGCTAACGCTTTCTGGAAACCCGATCCGGTTGTTAGTCGGTATTCCGTTTTTTTATATCTTGGAAAAGATCGTATTTCAAGGCAAAGAAACTACCAGGTGTTGTTCTGCGAGTTGGTTACCGAACACGAAATCTCAAAGATTCGTGCTCATATCAACCAGGGGAAGGTGCTTGGCTCTTCTAGTGGTACAGTGGACGGACCTGTCTAACAAGTGGTCGAACGTTGTTTCAGATCTTTTGAATCGTAGTTTTTTTATCGCGTCATAGACCGGAATCAAACTTAGAGCCTATCGATTCACCACAATTGTGCGTGTGACCGCAGCATGAAACTTAACTAGTTGATGGTCGCCGCAGATATCTGCAATTTCCGAATTAGCCGTATTTCCTTGCTAGCATTTTTCGGATATCGTTGATATACCCCAAGGTATGTAACACTCCTTATGCTCCGGTGAACCCGGTACCGGCCCTTCTAGTGAAGGATTCTGTCTGGGTCTAGGACTCTCCCATAACCCCTTGATAGTCATGCCTACTGATATCTGTCCATTTATGATGTCTGACAAAAGGTGATTGGATTCACCAAACGAAATACCTTCCTCAAAGTTCATATAGCCGTCAGACTCTCGTTCTAACAGTGGGCCGCTGATGTGAGGTTGACTGAACCTCATTACATAACCTTCACCGTCCCAACCTTTATCTTCGACTACATAGAACCCAGGATAAGTGTAATCGGTGAAGTATCTCCCGCTTTGCTTTAGCACTCGGTGAACCCCTCGATATACTTCGATCAGATCAGGTACGTACAAAAGAGAAATCGGTTGGTGAACCCAGTCGAAGTAATTGCTTTCAAAAGCTGATAAATCCCGCATGTCTCCCTGTATGGTCTCGATTTCGTAGCCGTAGTGTCGAGCAGCGATCTCGTCTCGCCTAAGTTGTTCGGGCGTCAGGTCCAGAACCGTCACTTTTGCACCGAGTAGCGAGTAAATCACTGATTGTTGGCCGCCACCGCCCGCTAAACAAAGTACCTTGTCCTCTAGCTTCACATGATTCATCATGAGTTGCCAAGTTGGTTCGTCGATTCGTTGTGCTATTCTATGTTCTATCGACAGTAGATCTTTTTGGCCTTCCCTATACTTTTTAAAAAGCTCTGCATCCTGCTCCAAATAGATCTCACCGTACGAGCCACGAGAAACTTCTTCCCGTGTGAGTTCCAGATTACGTTTAGCCAGACTATCTTTCAAAATTAAGTCTTTTGAAATCACGGTTTCTTCGAAAATACTTGGATTAACCCATAAGAGTCATTTTCACATTTCATGAACATTGCCCGTAGCCCAAAACGCAATATACTCAATTCCATCTGTACCAATTTTAGGTTCAGTGTAGCAGGAATACTCACCATATGTTCGTGCGACAAATGCACGAACCCAAGCATTTCGCTCTTCCTGCGTCATCGTGTTAATTCGCTGTTTATATTCATTCGATAAATGGGGTCAGGTCCATTTCCTACACGAATCATGAGTAACAGCCGACACTTGGAAGCTGCCTCCTGGCATATGCTCTAAAAACTAATGTCATTTCCGGAGCATTGCTATTGTTCGGCATCCTCGAATCGATGTGGCAGGTATCACGCAGCACCTCATCCGAGGCTGACTTTGACGAACTGGTGACCGTACACGAAGAATCGATAAGATCCTATGCAGACCTTACTACGCCAAGGAAGTAATCGAGGAGTGGATTGCTCCGATATCTTGAGAGAAGTATCTTGGCGCCATTGTACAGGGAGCGACAATCTATGTGGCCGAGGATACCACGGGACTACTGGGAGTCTCCGAGGTGCATAGAGCAAATTGTTATGTATATAATGCCGCGGTTTCGTTTCCAGCAGGGCGAGTAGAAAAGGAGTCGGTTCGGCACTTAACAGTACAGCGGAATGTCAGGCTATGCGCGCTGGCGCGGAGCGTATCGTACTCAATTCATCGCTTGCAGCCGTAGAGTTATACGAGAATAACGGCTTTCGACAACTACATTATGGTAGTACGGAGTTGCCGTCAGGAACGAAGATGAAGATCATAAGAATGCTCAAGCCCTTTCCGGTGAATGAGTCCTGGTAAAGAAGGAGGTACAGAAAGGATGCCGGTATTTGTACTGGTGAAGCATTCGTTACCTGAGATCGATTCGGAGGTTCCTTCCAGCGAATGGCGTTTGTCGGAAGAAGGTCAAGTCCGCTCTCGGATATTGGCTGAGAAACTGGGACAATATGATCTCGATGTGATAGTCAGTAGCAACGAACTTAAAGCCATAGAAACAGCCAGCATTTCAGCACGCAGGCTAAATATCCCGGTAGAAGTCGTAGAGGGATTGCACGAACATGAACGCAGGAATGTCGGTTTCCTGGAGAAGGAGTGCTTTGAGCAGTCGATCAGTCATTTCTACGCTCAACCGGCGGAACTGGTTTTTGGCGCCGAGACCGCGGATACAGCGTACAAAAGATTCTCAAAGTCAGTCAACGGACTGTCAGAACGATTTCCCCAAGATAACCTGGCGCTCATTACCCATGGGACTGTACTGAGCCTATATGTGAGCCGCATTACCCAACAGGATCCGTTCGCGATGTGGAAACAGTTGGGACTCCCTTCCTATGTTGTCCTGTCCCGACCTGATTTAAATGTGGTCGAGACTTGCTGGAAAGTATAGGACACAACCGCGGAATCAGCCTGGCCTCTTAACCTCGAACACCGCCAAGAAAGCAGATTGTTCAGCGAGATCCAGCCTGATTTCAGAAATATTCAAACCGAGAATTATACTCGCGTCCACATTCAGGGTTCATATGAACTTGGCTGATTACGCGAAAATGTGGTTTATTCTCCTTATCCCCTGAGAAAAGTGCTCAAGCAAAATTGGCCGTTGTTGCCCATACTGGTTCTGTATGGGAATTAACAGACGGTTCTAATGGACACGACACTGCTAATGCAAGATTGTGTGAGGCGAAGGGGCACACATACGACTCAGATGGAAGATGGTGGTGAGGAATTTGATCAAGAATGGAGAAGATAAATGGTGGACGCTATTACCTCAGTAATGGACCCAGTTAGGAGGAAGATTTTAGAAGTTCTGGGAAATGAGGGGAAAAGCATTTCCCAAATTGCGGACGTCCTTGATGTAAACGATGGCCGTATACTCTTCCATATCAGAAGACTTGCTAATGAGGGTTTGGTAGACCTGAATGATAAAGAAAAGGATGCGCGTGAGTGGTTTTGTAAATCCCTTGTAACTTGCTCAAGCCTTGGTGAACCAGGCGAAAGGCAGGAGATAATACATCAACCGATTGATGACTTTAATCAGGCGTCTCATGAGTTTCGCGATGGATTATTTGGTGTCGCGAGCATAAGACTTTTGGGTATTGAGTGTCGGTCAAGACTGTCTGAGGAACAGGCCTACGAATTTAGACGACGTCTTCAGGAGCTAGCTGGAGAGTATTTCTTGCCCGCAAGGGGTGATCAGACTGGAATAAAATATGGGTTTCTTGGAATATTCGAGCCAATTGATGTACATCCGTTAGGGGAATCAATTCAAGGAACAGCCGAGATACAAGAAAGCCACCTCGATCAACTGTTTGACGCAATCTTCCAGGAGGAGGTCGATGTCCACCCTGCCTATGTTACAGCAGAAGAATCTCTACGGTCCTTTCGAGGAGCTACCGAACTTGCTGAGTTTGCAAAGTCCCAGCTTTCATATGGAACCCGACTGTTGCATGTTGTTGTCAGATATATAGCTGGTGGACCGCCGGCGGAGTTGGTGCCGATTTCACCGGATTCTTACGGCAGTCCAGGAGATTCCATGAAGTTCTCATTTGAAGGTTGGGGGTTGGTACATGTCCAACTCAAATCGTTTGACAACAGGGATGGAATCTATGCTCGGATTGCGGCAAACACTCAAGAGCGAGCATTTGGTCAGTATAAAGATATATTTTCGTATTCTGGTGATCCAAATAGCTGGGACTGGAAGGTTGTTGAAACCCGTACCCATCATATGGTGCAAGTACTGGAGGAGATTGGAAAGCCGATTCAACCCCGGTCAAATATGCCACTATGAATCCTTCTTTTATGATTCGGTAACATTTCATCTAGTGGCTGATTACGCGAAAATGTGGTTTATTCTCCACCCAAATGGGTCAATATCTTGTCGATGACTTTCGGGTCTTCGAGTACGCCCATGATAACAACATTTAATTCAACATCTGCTCATATCGAGTCAAGTTACTGTCACCTGTCGCACGCATAAATTGGTTAAGTTCAGACTGATATAACTGAATAGAATCTCTTGACGCCGGGTCATTGATCAAATTGTTGAGCGCATGCGGGTCTTTCTCATAGTCATAGAACTCTAAAGGTACCCGATACTGGAAGTGCTTCACGCGTGTCTCAACCTCGGGGTCCGTCTTGGCAGCATCGACCATTGCGTTCCAGGTAAGACCGTTCATTGACTCGTTTTTAAACTCCTTTTTACCATCGCTCCACGCATTCCAGATCAGTCCGAAGCGTTTCCCCTGAACTGATCGCATGATGTAATCAACTTTTGAGAAATTCGAATTGATCTGAGTAAAAACAAAGTCCCGGCCATCCTGCTTTTTACCCATTAGCACCGGGAGGAATGATCGTCCATCCATACCCTCCATAGCATCAATGCCCAGGATATCCAGAACGGTCGGGGCCAAGTCTATTCCGGAGACAAGATGTTCTGTGTCATGGGAGCCCGGCTTCAGCACACCCGGCCAGCGAAGGATCCACGGTGTTATGGTCGAGTGCCGATAGACATTGGTTTTGGCGAAGGGCACCGCAATGCCGTGGTCTGATTTGAGCATCACCAGGGTATTGTCATCAAAGCCGGCTGCTTTCAGCTCGTTCAGTACTCGACCGACAACATCATCGGCACGCCGCACGGAGGAGAAATACATGGCGATCTCTGCCCGGATCGCCGGTAGGTCAGGCAGAAATCCCGGTACAACGATTTCCTCTGACTGAAAAACCCGACTTGGTGCGGGAAGATCGCCGAAATATTTAAGTTTCCCCGAAACGGGAAACAGCGCTGCAGCAGAAGTACGGTTGTCAAATGGACGATGCGGATCGTGCGCGTTTACCATCAGGAAGAAGGGGCGATCGGTCTCCTTCGCGGTCTGCAGAAACTCAGCTACAAATTTCCCATAAAGATCCGCACTTCTTCCATGACCGGTTTCCTGCTGGTCGCGACTATACTCAAATGCATTCTCTCGTGAAGGAACCACGTGATTGGTCTTGCCCAGGACGCCAGTATAGAACCCGTTCTGCCGAAGGGTCTCCGGCAGGGTCGGAACATCGGATCGTATCTCATCAAAACCCAGGGCGCCGTTGTTCTGCGGATAGCGCCCGGTCATCCAAACCGCGCGTGTCGGCTGGCAAACTGCTATGTTGACGTGTGCGTACTCAAACCGTAATCCTTCAGCAGCAAGCTGATCAATATTCGGTGTTGCTCCCGAAACCTTTGCTCCGTAGACCCCGATCGAGTCCCGGTTCATGTCGTCTACAGTAATGAATAGAACATTCAGCTTATCAGCGGCTGTGCACGTCAAGCAGAATACGGTAGTACAAAACAGGAAGACCCATTGACTTTTCATACCCTTAAACCATCGTTCACAACTTCAGAGGATCCATACTACTCTAACCCGTTCATTGATGAGTAGTTTGAGAGCCCTCAGCGGGTTACCATAAAGAGCCCTCAGCGGGTTACCATAAAGAGTCTTCAGCGGGCAAAATCTCGCCCTACCGCTGTCGAGGAGCAATCAGGCCGGCTTACCTGTATTTTTCTCGTCTTGTTTGATGAGAGTACTCGCCCCGCGGACGGCGCGCTGTCGCGCAGCAAACATGTGGGGGAAAAGGGGTCAGGTCCATTATCTTAACAAATGGACCTGACCCCTTTTTTGACAGGGGGTTGGTGACCATTCTCGAAGATGCAGTAGGGGAACACTGACACCGATTGACGTAAGATATGCCCGTATGAGAATGCTGCGTAGAAGTGTAACCGCCTGGAAAAACCGCGCGCCGGAAGTAACCCTCCCGTTGCTGTTCACTCTGTTGATCTACTCTTTGGCGCCCACGGTCGCCGATACGCAGCCGCTCGAGTTCCGTTACGGCGTCTCGCAGATACTCAACTACGAACTGAAATACCCCGCTGACTTCCCGCATTTCAACTATCTCAATGCGGACGCCCCGAAGGGCGGTACGCTGGTGCTGCCCTGGCTCAAGCCTTTAAATACCGTGTCGCCGATGTACCGGCCGGCGGGATTCTTCAGGTCCTACGATCACCTGATCGAGCGCGCAGGTGACGAACTGTCGGGTTATTACGGCAGTCTCGCCGAGTCGATCGCCTTAAGCCACGACCGCCGGCGAATAGTCTTCAGATTGCGCCCGGAGGCTCGCTGGCATGACGGCCGGCCAATTACCGCGGCTGATGTCAAATTTTCTTTCGAGACGTTTCGTCGCGCCGACATCCTGGGGCACGGGTGGGCAGGGGCGATCTCCTGGGTTACTGACGTCAACATCCTGGATCCACTGACTGTCGAAATTCGTGCCGACTCGGACGTTGCCAAACAACTCTTCGTTCTCGGCTACTTGCCCATCTTGCCCGCGCATTACTGGCTTGAACGGGATGTGAGCGAACCGACAATGGCGCCGCCGCCGCAGAGTGGCCCCTACCGACTAACAGGTGTGTCTCAGGATCGCTACCTCATTTATGAGCGGGTACCGGATTACTGGGGTAGGAATCTTCCGGTGAATCGTGGCAAATTCAACTTC
>LXNI01000668.1_pt1 | contig 37600 bp, 27 predicted proteins | sample 809091 | NCBI WGS metagenome assembly LXNI01 (sample SAMN04870527, study PRJNA318959) | sponge metagenome | biome: 01000161; feature: marine sponge reef; material: water | host: Sarcotragus foetidus | place: Greece: Milos, Mediterranean Sea | collected 2013-05-29 | depth 5-7 m
TTTACTCTGGCACTTTACTCCGACCCCATTTAAGATAGTTTTCCATGATTGATATCCGTCATTTGAGGACTTTGGCTGCACTCCGGGATTCCGGGAGTCTGGTTGAAGCAGCTGACCGGCTGTTTCTGACACCATCGGCTTTATCGCACCAACTCAAGGATCTGGAGGATAGACTCCAGTGCGAGCTTTTTGTCAGAAGAACAAATCCGCCGCGATTCACCAGTGCCGGGCGCAGAATGCTGGTTCTCGCAGATGAAATTATCCCGATGATAAAATCAGCAGAACGCGATATTACCAGATTGGCGGGTGGTGAAGCGGGGCGTCTGCATATCTGTATCGAGTGTCACAGTTGTTTTCAATGGCTGGTACCTGCGATGAACAAATATCGGGAACATTGGCAGGATGTCGAACTGGACCTGACAGGAGGATTCAATTTTGCACCGTTGCCCGCATTACTCAGAGGCGACCTTGATCTGGTCATTACCTCGGATCCGCTGGATCTACCCGGTTTACTGTATATCCCCCTGTTTGGATATGAGGCCATGCTGGCAGTTCCCAGGGGGCACTCGCTGGCAATGAAGCCATTCGTCGAACCACATGACCTCTCTGAGGAAACGCTGATTACTTATCCGGTAGAACGGAATCGACTGGATATCTTTACCCGATTCCTGGACCCTCACGATATTGAACCGGCATCCGTGCGCACTGCGGAACTGACACCAATGATGATTCAACTGGTAGCGAGTGGAAGAGGCATAGCGTGCCTGCCAGACTGGACGTTAACGGAATATCAGGAGAATGAAACGATTGATACGGTAAAACTGGGTCCTTCAGGATTATGGGCCACGTTGTACGCAGCCATAAGGGAAGAACAGCAGGACACTCCATTTATGGAGGACTTTATCTTTACTTCAATCGAGACATGCTTCGAAAACCTGACAGGTGTGAGACGTGTTAACCCGGAAGAACAGCAACGTATCAATGAGGCATAAAAAAGACCCCGAGAGAGATCTCCCGGGGCCTTGTCTTACGTATGGGAAGCAGAATCCAGGGAAAACGTTAGTTTAACCTGGAGGCTCCCTCTATAGTCTGACTGTTAACGGGTCACCTCCTTTACGATCAGGGTACCAGAGAACGTGCCAGGAGGTTCCCCCTGGTAGAACAACCAGCACGATGTAAGCAGTGTCACAAATTGACATCCACTCATCTTTTTCATCCAGAAGCTACCCCATAAACAGGTGCCTCATGGCTACGCGCTATCCTTCCCTCTAAAAGAATTGTCGCACGTTCAACAGTCAAATCAAACTGCAGTGACCCATTCAGAACGAATTATTTGTGACTTTTCAACCCGTTTTATCAATGTTTAGGCCTCCAGTCGTCAAAATGGATAACCAAAGGCGTATAATCGGTATTCTGTGTTTATTCAAATACTACCCTGCCACAATGAACAATCCGTCGGTTCAGGAACTCAAGGCGCGCATACTCCAGTGCATGATTCGTGATCGATTTCGATTCAGAAAGGAAATTGACAAGGGTCGTACAGGCGGGCGATTGATTGAGCGCATTGCAGGGTCCGTTTCCCTTGCAGAATCACGAAAGAACAGTATTCCCCAGGTATCCTATCCAGAAGGATTGCCAATATCTGCCAGGGTTGGAGATATCGTCACTGCAATCAAACACAATCAGGTTGTCATCATTGCCGGAGAAACCGGCTCCGGGAAAACTACCCAGATACCCAAAATTTGCCTGGATGCGGGTCTCGGTGTCTTTGGCATGATTGGTCACACTCAACCAAGACGATTGGCAACGCGCACAGTCACCAGACGAATTACCGATGAACTTGGTGTGAAATTGGGTGAACAAGTGGGATACCAGGTCCGATTCACTAATCACACCAACGAATACACTCACATCAAAGTCATGACCGATGGAATTTTATTGGCTGAAACTCAACAGGACCGTTTCCTTGAGAAATACGAAGCGATAATCATTGATGAAGCCCACGAACGCAGTCTGAATATCGATTTCCTTCTTGGCTACATAAAAAAAATCCTTCCGAGACGACCTGACCTGAAAGTCATCATTACTTCTGCAACTATCGACATACAAAAATTTTCCAGTCATTTCAATAACGCTCCGGTCATAGAAGTCTCTGGTCGAACCTATCCTGTAGAAGTATTGTTTAGACCGACCGAGCGCAGTAAATCACGTGATTCCGATGAATTGATGTATGCTGGAATTCTGGACTCGCTTTTCGAAATTGAACAACTGGAAAAAAGCAGACGCAACCGGGGTGATACGCTGATCTTCCTTCCCGGTGAACGGGAAATTCGGGAAGTTGCTGCAGCAATCCGGAGATCTGACCTGGCTACGCTGGAAATATTGCCTCTTTATTCCCGTTTGGGTGTTGCTGAACAGAATCGCGTATTTCAATCTCACCATAGCCGAAGAGTTGTATTGGCTACCAATGTTGCCGAAACATCGTTGACTGTTCCTGGAATCCGTTACGTCATTGATCCAGGTCTTGCCAGAATATCCCGCTACAGCATTCGATCCAAAGTTCAGCAATTGCCGATAGAACCAATCTCACAGGCGAGTGCCGAACAGCGCAAGGGCAGGTGTGGCCGTGTATCCGAAGGTGTGTGCATTCGCCTCTATGACGAGGAGGATTTTATGTCACGGCCAGAATTCACACAGCCGGAAATTATGCGTACCAATCTGGCATGGGTCATCCTGCAGATGCTGATACTGCGACTCGGTGGAATAGATCGATTTCCGTTTGTGGAACGTCCGAATCAACGTCAGATCAACGATGGTTTTCATCTGTTGTTCGAATTGCAGGCAGTTGACGAAAATCGGCGCATCACAAGTCTGGGCAGGACGATGGCCAAATTTCCGGTGGATCTCCGGTTCGCCCGAATGCTGGTTGAGGCCAACCGCGCAAGATGCCTCTCGGAAGTCATTACCATCACAAGTGCTCTGTCAGTTCAAGACCCACGGGAACGTCCCTATGATCACCAGCAGGCAGCTGATGAAGCCCACCGGCGTTACGTCAATCAGCAATCTGATTTCCTGGCTTTCGTCAATTTGTGGAACTCATATGAGGAAGCGAGGCAGGAACTCACCGCAAATCAGTTAAGAAAATATTGTCGATCAAACTTTATTTCATTTGTTCGTATGCGGGAATGGCGTGATATCCATCGTCAACTGCATTTGTTGTGCCGGGAACTTAAATTCAGAGAAAACAGCCAACCAGGTGATTACGCCAGTATTCATCAGGCATTGCTATGTGGACTATTGAGCAACATCGGTGAAAAAACAGGTGAAAATGACTATGCGGGAGCACGCGGCCGGACTCACTATATCTTTCCAGGCTCATCGCAATTCAAGCGAAAACCCAAATGGATTGTTTCCGGTGAACTGATGGAAACCACACGTCTGTACGCCAGGAATGTTGCAGGAATAGACAACAAATGGGTGGAACCTCTGGCCCGGCACCTGGTGAAAAGACGTTGCTTTGAACCCTATTTCGATCCCGACCGGGGTCAGGTGTTTACATATGAGTCGGTCACACTCTATGGCATCACAATTGTCAAACGCAGACGGGTAGACTTGAGTGAAATTGACCCGATTCAGGCAAGGAAGATATTTATACAATCAGGTCTGGTTGAACAGCAGTTGAACTCTCCAGTCAGGTTTTACGAACATAACAGAAGGTTGATTGCGGACACAGAGAAGCTGGAAACAAAGACGCGCAAGCGCGATATCCTGGTGGATAACCAGGTCTTGTATGACTTCTATGATCAGCGGTTACCAGAGAATATCTGTAGTGAATCTGATCTTCTTGATTTCATCAATAAGAACCCCGGGAAATCAGAATTGCTTAGGTTACATCACGATCAGTTGATCCAGGGTGAGGTAAATTTTCGGAAGGAACAGTACCCGGATACTATCAACGTTGCCGGTGCTGATTTGAAACTGGAATACCATTTTGATCCACAGCACGAGAATGACGGTGTCAGCATCAATGTTCCGGTGGCAATTTTAAGGGAGGTGGGAAAAGCCCAGCTGGACTGGCTGATTCCCGGGCTGCTGAGAGAGAAGTGTCTGGCGCTGATCAGATCGTTACCCAGGTCCTTACGGAGAAATTTCATACCGGCTAGAGAATACGCAGATAAAGTGATTGAGCATCTGGAGTTTGATGGCAGGGAATTAACTGAAGTATTGGCGATGCGTCTGTTCCGTATGACCGGAACCAGGGTTGTAGCAAGCGACTTCAACGAGGAGAACCTGGACAGGCATCTCAACATGAATATTCATGTGCTGGATGACACAGGTAAAAAGCTGGGTAGTGGACGCAATATCGAGGTGCTGCGGGAAACCTGGTCCCGTGAAGCTGAACAGAGTTTTAAAAATAGAAACAGACACTCCATAGAAAAGGAAAATTTGACGAACTGGACCTTTGGTAATCTTCCGGAACAGGTGGAATTCAAACACGCCGACATGAAAGTCAAGGGATTCCCTGCTCTGGTTGATAAAGGTGAATCAGTGGCAATTGAGATCATGGACAGTCAACAAGCCGCTGTACAAAAGGGCAACGATGGATTGTTGCGCCTGATCAGATTGCAGTTGAAAGAACAGGAAAAATATATTCACAGGAATATCAAGCAGTTTACGATTTTTCATGCAGACCGAGGCCAGCGTGATAAATTATTGGTGAATATCGTGCATAGCATTTTTCGAATTACTTTCGTGGAAGGCTTACCCGCAGTTACATCAGAATCGGATTTCCATGAAAGGCTGATGGAAAAAAGTCATCTGATTACAACTATGAATGAAGTCACAGGATTGCTGCAAATCATCTTCAAGGAAACTGGTGAAATCAGAGAAAGTCTTTCAAAACGGCAGACTGCACTCAATGGATTTGTCTGTGATGACATTCGCCAGCAGCTTGATGGTCTTCTCGGAATGGATTTTCCCAGGCATGTACCTCGACAATGGCTCAAGCAGTATCCCCGCTTTCTGAAAGCGATCAGGTATCGGCTGGATAAACTGCAGGGAAATCTCGTTCGAGACAGGGAAGCCACTCAGGAAATCGCCCGCTATACCGAACGCCTGGAACAAGACACGGTCAGCGACGATGCCAGGCATTTTCGATGGATGCTGGAGGAATACAGGGTGTCCCTGTTTGCCCAGGTTCTGGGTACCAGCATACCTGTATCGGCCAGACGTCTGGATAAATGGGGTCGGAGTAAAGTGCCGGAGTAAACGCCAGGAAGTGTCCTTCCTGGCGTTTACTCCGGCACTTTACTCCGACCCCATTTTTCAAGTTGCTGCAGCAGTTGCGCTTTACGATCGTAAAACCGTTTGACGCTGGCGGCTTTGACATGACCGTAACCTCTGACCGAATCCGGCAGACTGACCAGTTCCACAGCAGTCTCATAGTTCGAGACCGTGAGAATACCAGGGATTTTTACCAGCAGATTTTCATAATCAGCGATCAATCGGCGTTCCAGTTTCCTTTCTTCAGTATATCGAAATGGATCAAACCAGGTTCCGCGGAAGAATTTCAGTTTTGCCAGGAGCGCGAATACGATCATCAGCCATGACGGGAATTTCCATTTTCGATTGTCCCGACCGGAAAGCAATGGCGGCGCCAGATGAAATTCCAGCCTGTAATCACCTTGCACGACACTGTTGAGATATGCCTTGAATTCGCCGTTGGCATGCAGACGGGCGACCTCGTATTCATCCTTGAATGCCATCAGCTTGTACAGATACCGGGCTGTCGCCCTGGTCAGAGACTGGTTCCCGTGATCAATTGTTTCATCCACCCTGCGTATTTTATTGACCCAGGAGAGATACCTGTTGGCGTAATCTTTGGATTGGTAATCTATCAATCGGCGCCGACGATCTTCAATTATTTCGTCCAGGTCAGTCAGCGGGTGGAATTCCGGTTTAATGCCGGTTATCTGCACCACCCGTTGTTTGTCAAAAGCTGTTCTACGACCCCACTCGAAAGCCTGCTGATTGAATGTGACCGCGACACCATTCAATTCGATTGCCGCGTAGATGCTACTGGCAAGAACCGGTAACAGCCCCATCTGGCAGGCGTAACCTGAGAGAAAGAGATTACTGGCTATCGGATCGCCCATAATACTGGAGGCAAACCTGGTTGCGTCGACAAAATACGTTTTCCCCGGCACAACTTCATGGGCGATGTACTCCTTCAAACTATCGACGGGGATTACGGATTCACGGTCATGAATGAAGGCGGCGGTAACAGCAGCATGATCGTTGATCACAGCACTCGACCTGATGTTGTTTAGTTTTCCAATCGCATCGTTACATGAGGCAACGACAAGATCACAGCCAAGTAAAAGGTCAGCGTCACCCGCTGCGATTCTTACTGCCTTGATTGCTTCCTGGCTTCCGGCAATTCTTACATGGCTCACCACAGTACCAAATTTCTGAGCCAGTCCGGTCTGATTCATGGTGGTACATCCCTTTCCTTCGATGTGCGCTGCCATGGCAATCAGAGCAGCGACAGTCAGCACACCAGTACCACCTGTTCCGGTGACAACGATATTCCAGGGTTGCTCGTCTATTGAGGCAAGTTCAGGCTCCGGAAGTACCGGGAATTCCGTGTTCACGGGCATTACATGTTGTCTGAGTTGCCCACCCGTGACAGTCACAAAGCTGGGGCAGAACCCCTTGAGACAACTGTAGTCTTTGTTGCAGGCATGCTGGTCTATCTGGCGTTTCTGGCCGAGTTCGGTATCCAGGGGCAATACCGAAAGGCAATTGGACTGTATGTTGCAATCGCCACAGCCTTCACAGACTTCAGGATTGATGATAACGCGCACATCCGGGTCGGATAGTTCCCCCCGTTTACGACGGCGCCGTTTTTCTGCTGCACAGGTCTGATCGAAAATGAGAACAGTAGTCCCCTTGATTTCACGGAGTTCTTTTTCAATAGTGATCAGATTGTCCCTGTGATCTATCGTCAAGCCCTTGAATCGAGGCAATGTTCGATGCTTTTCAGGGTCTTGGGCTACCAGAGCAATGCGATTAACTCCCTCTCCGCGCAGTTGGGTAATCATGCGTTCCACAGAAAGATCACCATCGATGGACTGGCCACCCGTCATCGCCACCGCGTCGTTATACAATATCTTGTAAGTAATGTTGACACCCGAGGTGATTGTCTGGCGAATGGCCAACAGACCGGAATGGAAGTAGGTGCCATCACCCAGATTCTGGAACACGTGACTGGTATTGGTAAATGGAGCCTGACCAACCCAGGTAACACCTTCTCCCCCCATCTGGGTAAATGTGTAGGCTTTGCGGTCACCTTCTTCCCAGGTGCCCATATAGTGACAGCCGATACCACCCAGTGCCCGGCTGCCTTCAGGGATTCGAGTTGATGTGCTGTGGGGACAACCGGAACAGTAATGAGGCGTCCTGATGGGTTTGTTCCACGGTTCCGCCAGTGTTTGCTCTTTGCGTGTGTAGAAAGCCAGACGTTGTTCGATGATACTGTCGTGATAGTAGCGGGATATTCTCCTGGCAATGACCCTTGCTATCATCGCCGGTGTCAGTTCGGACAGATTGGGTAGCAGATCCTTGCCCTGTTCATCAAATTCGCCTACAACACGGGGTCGCTGTTCGACAGGCCAGTTGTACAACTGACTGGTTAGCTGATCCTCGATAATCGATCGTTTTTCTTCCACTACCAGGATCTCTTTCAATCCGGTTGCAAACTCATGCGTGCTGACAGGTTCCAGGGGCCAACTCATGCCCACCTTGAATACTCTCAAGCCCAGGGCGCCGGCTTTATGTCTGGTGATCCCCAGATCTTCCAGTGCCTGCATAACATCGAGATAAGCCTTTCCTGTGGTAATTATGCCCAGTTCAGGTTGCGAACTGTCGATTACGATTTTGTTCAGGCAGTTGACTCTGCAGAATTCACGTGCGGCATAGATTTTAAATTTGTTCAAGCGTATTTCCTGGTCCAGCGCATTGTCGGGCCAGCGGATATGTACGCCATCATCTGGCAGTATGAAATCTTCGGGAAGCACGATTTCAACCCGATTCGGATCTATGTCTGCAGAAATAGCAGAGTCCATGTTTTCGGTGATCGCTTTCAAAGCGACCCAGGCTCCGCAATATCGTGAGAGTTCCCAACCAAATATGCCAAGATCGAGTATCTCCTGAACATTCGCAGGATTCAGTACAGGTATTGAGGCGCCAATAAACATATGCTCTGACTGGTGGGGCAGGGATGAAGACTTGGCGGCATGGTCATCCCCGGCTATGGCGAGGACACCACCGTATCGTGAAGTGCCAAAGGCGTTAGCATGCCGGATGGCATCCATACTGCGATCTAAACCAGGACCCTTCCCATACCACATCCCAAACACGCCATCATAGCGGGCATCACCAAACAGATTTACCTGCTGGCTACCCAGCACAGCGGTAGCTGCCAGATCTTCGTTGATGCCTGGTACGAACCTGATATCGTGCCGGTCGAGGTATGCCTGTGCTTTCCACAACGCCTGATCCAGGCTGCCCAACGGCGATCCCCGGTATCCGGAGATAAATCCAGCAGTATTCAGGTTACGCTCCTGGTCCCGCTGATGTTGCAGAATAGGCAGGCGTACAAGCGATTCAATACCGGTTATGTAAGCCCTGGTTTTATGCAACGCATATTTATCATCCAGAGAGATGGCTTGTGCAGACAATTAAAGCTCCTGTCGAACAGTGTATTGACAATAATATTATGAAAAATTATGTAGAATTTTTATGCTTTATAACCTTTTAAATGCCTCAATAAAGAATAATAATTTCTATATTAAGGTAATAATTAATTAATTTTTCCTGTAAAATTCCCATATTGATATTATTGATACCAGGTGGCTGATGGACGGTATAGATTTTAAAATTCTTGATTTGCTGCAAAAGAACGGCAACCTGACGACCCATGAAATTGCCGAGAAGATTAATATTTCCCAGTCTCCCTGTTGGCGAAGAATCAATCGATTGGAAGACCAGGGGCTGATAAGCAAGCGTGTAGTATTGCTCGACCGTGAAAAACTGGGTATGGATGTGGTGGTCTTTGCCACGGTAAATCTCTCTGCACAGGGACGTAATAATCTGGAAGAATTTGAGCGGGAAGTGCAGGTATTACCTGAGGTTCTGGAGTGTTACACCATGGCGGGCACATGGGATTATATGCTTAAAATCGTGGTCAGGGACATCCGACATTACGAGAAATTTATTCGGGAAAAACTGATCAGACTCGCTAACGTTGGTGAGGTTCACTCGCACATTGCTGTGACAGAAATCAAGAACACAGGAATATTACCCATTGATATGGGGTTGGAGTAAAGTGCCGGAGTAAACGCCACATTGATATGGGGTCCTGGCGTTTACTTCGGCACTTTACTCCGACCCCATTAATTAAACAAATAATGGATAAAAATCCACATTTTCTACAGTATGAGTGACCAATTTTCTAGGAAATAGTCCTAAATACTTGTAATGATAGAAATTAAGAGTATATTAGCAACAACTTACTGCCTGGTCAGAGAAAATGGCGCAAAATAGTCCATCGATCTTTGATTTGTCTATGACAGAGACCAGCTACAACCTGCTTCTGATAGACACGGAAAACCGCGTTTCCGGGGATGTCAGGCAAAAACTGGTAAGTGTCGGCTATAACGTTCATATCATGACCAATGACAGTGAGGGTCTCCTCTATATCCGGCAACATGACCCGGAGGTTATTCTAATCAGTTGGAATGACAACTTGATGGGACTGGTCAAAGAGATACGGACATATGTCCAGAATCCGATCATTATTCTGCTGAAACCCGATGAAGTCCATAACGCCGTGCCATTACTGGCGCATGGCGCTACAGATTATGCACTGCTGGCGCCCGGTGGTGAGGACCTCATGTTGCACGTTCTGGGTCGACATGTGCACCACACAGGGATTGATCGGCAGGTCAACCAAAGCTCGGGTTCCACTGCCAATATTGAAGAAAAATTGAAACTGCTGGTGTCAGACCAGCAAGCGGGCTTTCGTTTACAGCGTGGCATGATGCCGTTATCACCAGCAACTATTGGTGAGGTAAAACTGGAGCATCGGATATTTCCTTCGCTGATTCTTAGTGGTGACTTCATCGATTATTTCCCATTGTCCAGAGACAAGATTCTTTTTTATCTGGCGGATGTATCGGGACATGGAGCATCCAGTGCTTTTGTGACTATATTGCTACGAAGCCTGTCTCGGCGGCTGGAGCAGAATTTTTCTTCACTGAATCTGTCCGATACCGGCAGTATCCTGAACTGGATGAACAATGAACTTCTGCTGTGTGAATTGGAACATCATGTCACCATGTTTCTGGCTGTGATCGACTTATCAACCAGGCAACTGATGTACAGCAATGCTGCCCATTTCCCGGCAGCCATCCTCAGCAGTCAGGAATACACTTGTTATCTGGAGAGTGGCGGGCGTCCACTGGGGCTGTTCAAGACAGTGGAATATGAATCAACAACAGTGGATTTGCCGAAAGCCTGTACGTTGATTCTGTTCTCCGATGGAGTATTTGAAATTATGCCTCAAGATACGCTCATGGGGAAAGAAGAGCAGCTGCTTTCACTGGTAAAAAACGGCATGAAAAATGTTGAATCACTGGCCGGTAAACTGGGTATGGCAGAAGCTGTTAATCTGCCAGATGACATAGCTGTGTTTACCATTGACGTAGGGTAGTAATGTTATGGGAAAGATATTATCTGCTGAAATAGACGGTTTATTCATACTCAAGTTCACTGGTGATGTCCGGATAACACTGGGACCCACCATTAGCACATTTCTTGACAATGTAAGCCGGTGCAAATCATTCAGATCCGTGGTGATTGATCTGACGGAAACCAGAAACATCGACAGTACCGCCCTTGGTATGCTTGCCAAAATCTCCTTGCGTACCCAGGAAGCCTTTGACAGTAAACCTGTGATTATTTCCACTAATGATGACATCACACGCATTCTGTTGAGCGTGGGCTTTGAAGATGTTTTTGTCATCATCCGGGAAGCTGAGGTCAGCGAAACAGAGCTACAGGAATTACCGGAACATATCATGTGCGAAGCCAGACTGCGTGAGCAGGTACTGGAAGCGCATCGCATACTGATGGCTCTTAATGAAAACAACTGTCTGGAATTCAGGGACCTGGTTGAAGCACTTGAAGAAGAGCGTACATACCAGGTCGCATGTTCGTTAGCCAGTTGAATCCCTGGCTGTCAATCTCGCACGTACAAAGTCACTATTATCAAGATGCAACAGACCGGCAATACGTCGAATAATGTATTCCTCGAACTTGTCGATACGGCCATCTGCATAAGCGACACGCCAGAGTTGCACCACTAAATTTTGTCTCTGGTCGTAGTGATAATGTTCATTGATCAGGCGTGTAAACTGATGGAGATCATTGGCATCTTCAACGGTTTCTTCCGCAGAAGCCACCAGCGCTTCCAGTTCCCCGTCGGTAAATTCAAACTGGGACTTAAGACTGTCCAGAATAGAAGTCTGCTCAATCTCCTGTCGTACCTGATCACTTCGCGACACTTCAATCATCAATGCCGCTGCCGCGAAAGCTATGCCTGGTGCTTCGTCTTCCTTCTCTTCAGCGGGAAAGTGATCCTGAAAGTAGCGCCAGATTTTCTTCATTTCTCAACTCACTTACAAACTACTTGATGATTACTGTTTGAAGTGTAACATCCACGTGTTCCGGTTATCCTTCACAACGGCATGAATATTCGCACTCGAGTAGCGCCGTCTCCCACTGGAGACCCGCACGTTGGTACCGCCTATATGGCGCTGTTCAGCTTCTGTTACGCAAGGCAGGCTGGTGGCCAGTTCATCCTGCGCATAGAAGACACGGATGTGGAGCGCAGTAACAGGGAATCCGAAAATAACATAATCGACTCCCTGCACTGGCTTGGTCTCGACTGGGATGAAGGCCCGGATAAATCCGGGCCTCATGGACCTTATCGTCAAAGTGAACGGCTTGAAATCTACAGGGGATTCGTAGATGAACTCATTGAAAAAGGTCATGCCTTCCATTGTTTCTGCACCAGAGAACGTCTTGCGGAAATGCGCTCGGAGCAGATCAGAAAGAAAGAAACCGCCAGGTATGATGGCCATTGCATGTCCTTGAGTAAAGCAGATATCAAACAGCGACTTACTGCTGGTGAAGAACATGTTGTCAGGATGAAAGTGCCGGAAGAAGGGTCATGTGTTGTCAGGGACAGGTTGCGTGGAGATATTGCTATTGAGTGGTCCAGAGTGGACATGCAGATATTGCTCAAGTCGGATGGTTATCCCACGTATCATCTGGCAGTCGTTGTGGATGATCATTTGATGGAGATCACACACATATTCCGTGGCGAGGAATGGATACCCTCTGCACCCAAACATATGCTGCTGTATGACTACTTTGGTTGGGAAATGCCAGAGGTGATACACATGCCACTGTTACGTAATCCTGATAAAAGCAAGCTCAGTAAACGTAAGAATCCGACCAGCATTCGATTCTATGAGCGCATGGGATTTCTGCCTGAAGCGCTGTTGAATTATCTCGGAATGCTTGGCTGGAGTATGACCGATGACGAAGAAAAGTTCTCACTGCAGGAAATGATTGATCACTTTGACCTTAATCGAATTACTCCCGGGTCTCCCACATTTGATATCGACAAGTTAACGTGGTTAAACGGCCGTTGGTTACGGGAGGAACTGGACGATGACGCCTTTGTCGAACGTATCAGTGAATGGGCATACAACCGTGAAAATATGAAGAAAATCATCCCTCTGATCCGGGAAAGAGTGGATGTCTTTTCTGAAGTTGTGAACAAGATCGCTTTCTTTGCAGAAGGGTTCCCCGAAATTTCAGAGGCCGATTTTGCAGCAATATCCCCCGACCTGGAAAAAGGCGGTATCAGGGATAAGGATAGCTTGAAAAGAATCCTTCAGTTTGTCCTCTGGGAGATGGAATCTTCAGCCACCTGGGACCGGGACCGGCTTCACGATTTGATCGTTCAGCTCGCTGATAATCTTGAATTGAAGATCAGGTATATACTGGCGCCAGTATTCATCGCCATTACCGGCAAACCGGTATCGCTCCCACTGTTTGATTCCATGGCTATCATCGGGCCGGATATGTCCAGGGCAAGAATCAGACAGGGTATCAATGTTCTGGGTGGCGTATCGAATAAACAATTGAAGAAACTGGAAAAAGAATACCAGTTAATGAAGAAACAACAGGGAGCAACATAAAATGATGCAACAAGCCATGGATTTACTGGAGGAGGGCACCGAACTCAAGGGCCTGCTGGACACATTGACCAGCGACGATTGGGTAAGAGAAACACCTTTTAAAAACTGGACTGTCAATCACGTGGTACAGCACCTTCATGGCTCTGACAAAATGGCTGTTGTTGCCCTCAGGGATACAGATGAATTTAACGCCGCCAAACAGAACCCTGCACAAGTCCATACCATGATGAACCCCACCATTGAAGGAAGTAAACTGCGGGAAACCTGGTGGTCCTATTTCAATGAGATGTGCCAGTTACTGGGAGACAGTGACCCGAAACGCCGGGTTCCATGGTTCGGTCCTGACATGGGCGTCATGATGTTTACCACAGCCAGACAAATGGAAACCTGGGCTCACAGCCAGGATATCTACGATCTGCTTGGAAAATCCAGAAACAATACTGACCGTCTGAAGAATATAGCGGTTATAGGTGTTCGAACCTATGGCTGGACTTTTGTCAATCGAAAACTTGAACCACCAGAGCCAGTTCCCTATGTGAAACTCACGGCGCCTTCCGGCGATATCTGGGAATTTAACGACCCGTCAACAGATAATTACGTTGAAGGTTCGGCTGTAGAATTCTGTCATGTGGTTACTCAGGGTCGCAACATCGCCGATGTCAACCTGACTGTTGTAGGAGAACCTGCGGGAAAATGGATGTCCATAGCCCAGTGTTTTGCCGGTCCACCGGAAAACCCTCCGGCGCCGGGTTCACGAACGGCATGCTACGAGTGATTAAGCAGCGATCAGGGCAACTGGGTTGAACCCATCAGGTCCCGGTCGATTTCCCTTGCAGCTTCGCGTCCTTCGTTTATTGCCCGAACGACAAGATCCTGCCCTCGTCGGCAGTCGGCTGCCGCATAGACACCAGGGACACTGGTTCGATAATCAGACTTGTTCGCACGAAAGTTGCCCCGCTCGTCGAGTTTCAGACCCAGAGTGTCATTAAGATAATGTTCGGGTCGCAGAAAACCCATTGATAGAAAAATCAGATCGGCTTTCCAGACTCTCTCAGTACCTGCAATCGGTTGCATACCCTGATCGACATCAATGGTCCTGATGCCCGTGAGTCTACCTTCCTGGTCACGAATGAATTCCTGACCGCTGATGGAGTAGACCCTGGGATCATCCCCAAATTTCTCAGCCGCCTCTGCATGACCGTAATCCACCCGATATATGCGGGGGTAGAGCGGCCAGGGATTGTCCGGGGCACGGTCATCAGGTGGTTTCGGTAGAATTTCGAAGTTGACCAGTGACCTGCACCCATGTCGAAGTGCGGTGCCTATACAGTCAGTGCCGGTATCACCACCGCCTATAACGATAACATCTTTGTCTTTGGCTGAAATATACCGGCCATTTTCAAAATTGGAGTCAAGCAGGCTCTGTGTGTTGAGCGTCAGGAACTCCATTGCCATATGAACACCCGCACCTTCCCGATTGGGTATGGGAAGGTCTCTGGCAAAGGTGGCGCCGGTGGCCAGCAAGACTGCGTCGTTGTTCTGTACAAGTTCCTGTATGTCCACATTTCTGCCGACATCCGCATTGACATGGAATTGAATACCTTCTTCACGCATGAGCTGGATGCGACGATATACAACGGCCTTGTCCAGTTTCATATTGGGTATTCCATACATAAGCAGACCGCCCGGGCGATCATCTCTTTCGTACACGGCCACTTGATGTCCGGCGTGATTCAACTGTGCGGCGGCGGCCAGTCCCGCAGGTCCTGAGCCAACAATAGCGACAGACTTGCCGGTTCTCTGTTCCGGGGGTTGCGGTATGACCCAGCCTTCCTCAAAGCCGCGATCAATAATGGCATTTTCTATATTCTTGATGGTAACCGGTGGGCTTGTGATGCCCAGTACACAAGCTCCTTCACAGGGTGCGGGACAGACCCTGCCGGTAAATTCCGGAAAATTGTTGGTTTTATGCAAACGGTCGAGCGCATCACGCCATCGGCCCTTATAGATCAGGTCATTCCACTCAGGTATAAGATTGTAAATCGGGCAGCCGTCACTGGACTGACAGAAAGGCACTCCACAATCCATACACCTTGCCCCCTGTTTTTGAAGATGCCCGGTTTTATGTGGTGTAAAGATTTCCTTGAAATCGATAAGACGTTCGGCAGTGTCGCGGTAGGGTACTACTTCCCGATCGAATTCCTTGAAGCCTGTCAGTTTCCCCATACGAATTCCATGTAGAGCTATGCCGCAGCTTCAAGAAGGACGCGTTTGTAATCAATTGGCATGACTTTGACGAAATTTGAAATTTCATTTTGCCAATTCGACAATATGGCTTCTGCCACACTCGAACCGGTATATTCCAGGTGACGCTTGATCAATGACCTGCATTCCGCTATGTCACTGTATACCTCGAGTTGCTCCAATTCGAATGTACCGGTGTTGCACATCTCCGGAAAATTTCCCTTTGTGTCCCAGACATAGGCGATACCGCCGCTCATACCGGCGCCGAAGTTTCTCCCGGTTTCGCCCAATACCACAACACGACCACCAGTCATATATTCACATCCATGATCGCCGATACCTTCGATGACCGCGCTGGCCCCGCTGTTGCGGACACAGAAACGTTCTGCCGCGATGCCCCGAAAGTATGCTTCGCCAGATGTTGCGCCATACAGAACCACGTTGCCTATAAGAATATTTTCCTCGGCAGCAAAGGTACTGTCTTTTGGCGGATAAATTATCAGTTTGCCTCCTGAAAGACCCTTGCCAACATAGTCATTGGCATCTCCTTCAACTTCCAGTTTGATACCTTTCGCCAGCCACGCACCCAGGCTTTGACCCGCGGAACCTTTGAGCTTGATGTTGATGGTATCCTCAGGCAACAATTTCCCCCCCGTAGCCTTGGCAACTTCGTGAGAAAGCATGGTGCCGACGACACGATTGGTATTGATCACGGGCATTTCAATGTCAACTCGATGCCCTTTCTGAATGGCCGGTTGGGCCAGTCTAATCAGTTCATTGTCCAGTGCCTTGTCCAGATTGTGATTCTGATCAATGGTTCGATAGACTTCTGTTCCTTCGTATACAATCCTGGCAGGAGTCAGGATACTGGACAGGTCCAGCCCACTGGCTTTCCAGTGATCAATGGCATCGTCTACATACAGTACATCAGTTCTTCCCACCATCTCATTAACAGTTCTGAAGCCCAGATAAGCCATGATCTGTCTTAATTCTTCAGCTACTTTGAAAAAGTAGTTAACCACATGGTCCGGACTACCACTGAATTTTCTGCGCAATTCCGGGTCCTGAGTGGCAATACCCACTGGACAGGTATTCAGATGGCATTTGCGCATCATGATGCAACCCATTGTTACCAGTGGCGCCGTAGAGAAACCAAATTCCTCAGCCCCCAGCAAAGTGGCTATGGCAACGTCTCGACCGGTCTTGATCTGTCCATCCGTTTGCAGTACTACCCTGGAGCGCAGATTGTTCATCACCAGCGTTTGCTGAGTTTCCGCCAGTCCGAGTTCCCAGGGCAGCCCGGCGTGCTTTATGGAAGTCAGTGGTGATGCGCCGGTTCCGCCATCGTGACCAGCGATAACCAGGTGGTCTGTTTTTGCCTTGGTGACGCCGGCGGCAATGGTGCCTACACCAATTTCCGAACAGAGTTTTACGCTGATTCTGGCATCCGGGTTGCTGTTCTTGAGATCGTGAATGAGCTGTGCGATATCCTCGATCGAATATATATCATGATGTGGCGGTGGGCTGATCAGACCCACTCCGGGCGTGGAGTATCGTATTCTTGCAATGGTTTCATCGACCTTGAGTCCAGGTAGTTCGCCTCCTTCTCCAGGCTTCGCGCCTTGTACGATCTTTATCTGAAGTTCGTCAGAATTTGCCAGATACCAGATGGTGACGCCAAACCTTCCGGATGCGACCTGCTTGATGGCGGATCTTTTCGAATCGCCATTGGGTAACGGTTTATATCTGTCAGGATCTTCTCCACCTTCACCTGTATTGGATTTACCGCCTATCCTGTTCATGGCAATGGCCAATGCCTCGTGACTTTCGGCAGAAATCGAGCCAAAACTCATGGCCCCGGTACAGAACCGTTTGACGATTTCCTGTGCGGGTTCGACCTGATTGAGATCGAGTGGCTCATTCACATTTTTTTTAAATCTGAACAGACCTCTGAGCGTCGCATTTCGTGTTGCCTCGCCATTTGCATGGTCGGCAAATCGCTGGTAAGCATCGTCGCTGTCGGTACGGGCGGCTATTTGCAGGTTGGCAATTGAGGTTGGATCCCACATATGCGTGTCGCCATCGCGGCGCCAGTGGAAGTCGCCGGGATTGGGAAGCACCGGGATACTGTTTTCATCACGAAGTGGGTAGCCGATTTCATGGCGTTGTTTCATTTCATTGAATAAAACGCTGAAATCAACACCCTGGATTCTACTGGCTGTGCCGGCGAAACACCTGTCGATAATTTCATCCGCAAGTCCTACCGCCTCAAAGATTTGTGCTCCTTTATAGGACTGCAGGGTAGATATCCCCATTTTTGCCATCACCTTCAGAATACCCTTTGCAACGCCCTTCCTGTACGCCTCAACAATTGATTGCCAGGTGTCGTATTCAGAGTGACTGAGCAGTCTGTCTTCACGCGCCTGCCAGAGTGCTTCAAATGCCAGGTAAGGATTGATGGCATCTGCGCCAAATCCGGTCAGGAGGCAATGATGGTGGACCTCACGCGCTTCTCCGGTCTCCAGGATAATACCGATTCTGGTTCGTTGATGCGCTGCGATAAGATGATGATGAACGGCGCCACAGGCGATCAGCGCACTGATCGCCATGCGCTGCGGTCCGATATTGCGATCAGACAGGATGATCAGTGAATATCCATCTTCAATGGCGCGAGAAGACTCCTGACAGATTCTGTCCAGAGTATGCAGCATTTCCGCTTTGCCGCCTGCTTTGTCAAAGGTAATATCGATTGTTTGTGTGCGCCAGCCACGAATATTGATTTCCTGAAGCGTTCTGACTTCGTCATTCGACAGTATGGGATGAGGCAGGCATAAACGATGCGCGTGTTGTTCAGTAACTTCCAGCAAATTTCGCTCAGGTCCGATGAAACATTCCAGAGACATCACGACTTCTTCTCGAATGGAATCGATAGCCGGGTTGGTTACCTGTGCGAACAACTGCTTGAAATAGTCGTAAATCATTCTTGACTTGTCAGAGAGACAGGCGAGAGCAGAATCATTCCCCATGGAGCCGAGGGGGTCTCGCACTTCCATGACCAGGGGCAGCAACATAAACTGCATTGTTTCCTGGGTATAGCCAAAAGCCTGCATTCGTTGCAGCAGTGTATCCGGATTGAATGAGTGGCTGTCAGTCACTCGCGGTATATCGTCCAACTGCAGTTTCTGATTATTGAGCCACTCTCCGTATGGCCGTCGCAGGGCGAATTCCGTTTTCAATTCATCATCGGGTATCAATCGTCCCTGTTCAAAGTCTACCAAAAACATCTTCCCCGGCTGTAAACGCCCCTTTGCCTTGACATTGGCAGGAGCCACCGGCAGTACGCCAACTTCCGATGCCATGATGACCCTGTCGTCATGAGTCAGGTAATACCGTGAGGGTCGAAGTCCGTTTCTGTCCAGCACGGCGCCAATATAGTGTCCATCAGTGAATGCAATGGAAGCCGGGCCGTCCCAGGGTTCCATCACTGCTGAGTGGAATTCATAGAAAGCACGTTTTTCCGGTGACATATTGAGATCCGACTGCCAGGCTTCCGGAATCATCATCATGATTGCTTCCTGCAGAGTCCGACCAGTCATCAACAGAAATTCAAGAATATTATCGAAAGTACCGGAATCGGAACAATCCGGCTCCACTACTGGAAACAGCTTATGGATATCATCACCAAAACTGGCAGACTCCACCACACCCTGTCGAGAAGTCATCAGGTTCACATTGCCGCGTAGTGTGTTTATCTCTCCATTATGGCTCATGAAGCGGTTGGGCTGGGCCCGGTCCCAGGAAGGAAAAGTATTTGTAGAGAAGCGGGAATGCACCATCGCAAGGTGTGTTTCGTAGTCCTGGTCTTCCAGGTCAGAGTAAAACGGGAATAACTGGCCAGGTGTCAACATACCCTTGTAGATGATCACTCTGGAAGACAGACTGCAGGCATATAACAGATTCGCTTGAATGAGTCCGGATTCACCGCGCAGGAGTTGTGTGAACCTTTTACGGATGATATAGAGGACCCGCTCAAAGGCTTCGGGATCATTTCCGGAGGATGCGATAAACAATTGTTCGATGACGGGCATGGCACTTTTTGCTGCAGGTCCAATGTCTGCCGACTCCGGTTCCAGGGGTAATTTACGCCAGGCGAGAAATCGTTGACCCTCTTCGGTAATAATTCGTTCAATTGTGTCTTTGCAGAAATCACGTTCATCATCCAGCTGAGGGAGAAATATGTTCCCTGCTGCATAACTGCCTGGAGAAGGCAGGGTAATGCCAAGTTCTTTTGTAACCTTACGTAGAAAAGAGTGAGGAAGTGCCGTCAGAATACCTGCCCCGTCACCGGTATTTTCTTCAAACCCGCAACCTCCCCGATGATCCATGCGGGAGTTGATGTGATGAGCATCCTCCATGATATGATGGCTGGCTATACCTTTGATGTTGGCTACAAATCCAACACCACAGGAATCTTTTTCTAATCCGGGATCATACAATCCCTGTTTGACAGGCATTGTGGTCAGCTGATTACGTGATTTGTTTCTCATAGTTAAAGTACTACTCTTCCTGTCCTGTTAACGACTGGAGAACGTAACTGCCACGCTTTGTGGGGTCAATTACAATACCACCGGGTCACTGAAAGTCAAGATATACTGGCACTAACCGCGCCAATAGTTGGGAAATCTCCATATTTCCCTGGAATATGTTGGTATATCAGCAGTGTTTCTTTACAAATCAATTACTTGCAAAGAAATTAAGTTGTCAATGTTCATCCAGATACTCCCTTGTATACATGCACGCCTGAAGTCTTCTGCCCAACCTGGTGAGTTGATACTTTGCTTGCACTAACAAATACCCAAACCTGTCTGTTGTGGTTGTATGAATGATGACACCGGGTATAATCTGTGTCGCCAAATGCAGGGACCTGGTTTGCTGGTACCATTGTCCTGGAGAGCGACCAGGAATATCCATCTGAATATAGGGAAATACAGAGATGAACAAACCGATCCGGATAGCAGTAACGGGCGCCGCGGGACAAATCAGCTATTCACTGCTGTTTAAAATAGCCTCAGGACAAATGCTGGGGTCTGATCAACCGGTTATTCTCCAGCTTCTTGAGATTCCCCCGGCTATGAAAGCCCTGGGTGGGGTGGTGATGGAGTTGGATGATTGTGCATTCCCGTTGCTGCACGACATTGTCGCCACAGATAATCCGGATGTTGCTTTTGCCGGAGTGGAATTTGCCCTGCTGGTTGGTTCCCGTCCCAGAGGCCCCGGAATGGAACGAAAAGAACTACTGGAGGCAAATGCACAGATATTTTCACTTCAGGGCAAATCACTGAATGATCACGCCGCAGGAAACGTCAGGATACTGGTTGTCGGTAATCCGGCAAACACCAATTGCCTGATCGCACAGCGCAATGCTCCGGATATTGACCCCCGTCAATTCACTGCAATGACGCGACTGGACCACAACCGTGCATTAACACAACTCGGCCGTAAAACCGGATACCATGTGACGGCGATCAAAAATCTCATCATTTGGGGCAATCATTCGGCAACCCAATATCCGGACGTGAGTCATGCATCTGTTGCAGGTCAACGGGCATTGGATCTGGTTGACCAGGATTGGATAGAGCAGGATTTCATCCCTGTGGTTCAGCAGCGCGGAGCAGAGGTTATCAATGCCAGGGGTTTGTCCAGTGCAGCTTCCGCAGCGAATGCCGCTGTAGATCACATGCGTGATTGGGTGAGCGGAACAGACGGAGAGATTGTCAGTATGGGTATCTGTTCAGATGGCAGCTATGGCATTGAAAAAGGTCTTATCTACTCTTTTCCCTGTATTTGTGAAAACGGTCACTGGGCCGTTGTAGATAGCCTTGAAATTTCTGCGTTCAGTCAACTGAAGATGTCAGAAACTGAAGCAGAACTCATTGAAGAAAGAGATGCCGTCCGGGATCTGTTACCGTAATTTCAATCACTTTGGAATTGCCAATAAGGTGACACTTTCTTTCTTGCCTTTATTCACAAAATCGAGCTGACATCCCGCCGGGATATAACGTACAGATCCAGGTGTAATAATGAGTCCGGCAAGATCAATGTCTCCCCGTAACCCCATGAGAATTGCGTAACCCGGTTTTTCAATCCTGATTGTATTTCCGGGATCCAGGTTTAATCGCATGACCTTGAAGTCTTCGAAATCCGCGATCAGTTCACCATCACTCCGGTCCAGGACATGTTCGGTTTCCAGATTGATTCGGGTCAACGCTTCCTGTGTATCCCAATGATCCTGAGTCAGAACTTTCTGGGCAAAGGAAAGAATGAATCTTTCATAATACGGCGTTTGAAATTCCACTACGGTTACACCATGCTGAAGTGAGTGTGGTGTCAGGGGTGGTACGTGAACCACATCACCCTCTTGCAGATCGTGAAGCGCGGTAAAGGACTCCATTTCATGTCTCAGCTCCCGTTCTTTTTTCAGGAGTTCATCATCGATGCCGGCTAACCAGGCTTTGCGGTCAGATACATCTGCCAATCTTCCGTTTTGGAATTGATCCAGTTCCAGATCAATAGCTGACCTGACTTCTGCATACCGGTTTACAGCGTCAAGGTAGGCTTGCCTGAAATTGTCATCACTGGAATATTGTTCAAGTTTTAATTTGTCGAAACCATATCGTATCCTGCCGACGCCATCGGGCCATGCCTGCCGGTTAATGTCAGTGACAATATAAACTTCAGTTTTTTGCGCATGAGCCTCGAAATACAAATCGCCAAAAATCTCATCAGGCAGGGGTTGCAGGAGTTTCAGAAGCAGGGGAGGCTGGTACGTACCTCCGCTGACAGTGACCGGCAGGCAGTCAAGTATCCAGGGTATTGGTATGCCTCCCATAGTACATACCCCCCGCTTTTCGATACCGGTGTACCAGAGCTCCCTGCCCCAGGGTTTCTCTATCTCCAGTGGCGCCAGTGGGAGTGGTGCATTCAGGTTGAGTATTGGAACATTAAGGGTTGAAGATACCTGTGTCAGATTGGAACATTGCTGTAGTGCAGCAGTTACTGTGTCAGATGAAGGTGTGATCAGGCATTCAAGTTCGGGTGTTTTCAAGACTGCGGTGAGTTGTAGTGTTGAGTCATCACGGTAGGATTGTTGGTGGCGATATTCAAAATGCAGCAGACCCGGCAATGCAAGTCTGTCTTTGAGGGTGTCTTCCGGGTTGGTCAGTAATCCCAGTGCTTGAATCATGTTGAACATCTGATGAGTGCCAGTGCATACATGCTATACAGTTACTCTGTTCTTGCAAAGATTGTTGCTGGTTTCCTCGATTGAGGGTGTTCGCAGATCGCTTTGGGTCGGATATCGTGTATGTTGGCAATTCAGTAGTGCTTCTCTGGATTAATGATTTGTACAGAAAGTAACAGGCGTGATATTTGTTTCCGGGCTGGAACCCGTTAGTATGATTCTGATTGAAGCTGGTTGGAGTCCTCAGCGGTCAGCAAACAGTTGCTGGTGCCGATTCATGTTGGAATAAAAGAAAAGGAATAAAGGAATCAAGATGAAATATTGTTATATGGATTCACCTGTAGGCTCTTTGTTGCTGGCGGGGAACGATTCATCTCTGGCATATATTGGATTCCCCCGGGGGAAGGGGCAGGTAGCGCCAGCAGTCGATTGGAGCAGAGACGAAGACTGCTTCGGTGAAGTAAAATCACAGTTGGATGCTTACTTTGGGGGTTGCAGGAAATCCTTTTCCCTGAATCTGTCTCCAACCGGTACTGAGTTTCAATTACAGGTCTGGCATGCTTTACAGTCAATACCGTATGGCGAGACCCGCAGCTATCGTGACATTGCCGAATCAATCGGCAGACCACTGGCAGTACGTGCTGTGGGGGCTGCCAATGCCAAAAATCCACTTCCAATAGTTGTTCCGTGCCATCGTGTCATTGGCGCCAATGGCAATCTGACCGGATTTGGGGGCGGCCTGGAGACCAAGGCCTGGCTGTTGGATCTTGAGTTGAGTAAGCAAAAAACTGCACAGCACTGACACTAATGGCAAATTGAAGCAAACACCTGGAAATAATCCGGAAATGTTTTGCGGGTGCAGTCCGGGTCTTTAATGGTAATGGTTGCTTTCCCCAGTGCAGCCAGCGAGAAGCACATGGCCATACGATGGTCCCCGTAGGTTTCGATGCATGCACTCCGGATTTCCGAGGGTGGGTGGATGGTGATTGAATCGTCAGTAGTGGCAACATTGGCGCCGAGTCTGGTCAGTTCCGTGGCCATGGCGTACATCCGATCCGTTTCCTTTACACGCCAGTTGTAGACATTGCGGATTCGTGTTGGTCCATCGGCAAACAATGCCAGTACTGCAATGGTCATTGCCGCATCAGGAATATGATTGAGGTCCACATCAATTCCTCTCAGGACGGACGGGTTCTGCCCACCGGGCTTCGAGACTGTGATGTGATCTGCATGTCGCGAAACTACAGCACCCATTTTCTCCAGGGTATCCAGAAAACGGATATCACCCTGTACCGAATGTTTCCCGATACCATGGACGGTAACACTGCCGGAAATGGCTGCCGCCGCAAAGAAATAGGAAGCAGAAGACGCATCCCCTTCAATCAGATATCTACCGGGTGACAGGTACCGTTGCCGACCGGAAACCAGAAACCGCTGATAATTCTCGTGCGTCAGACTGACACCAAATTGCTTCATGATGCCAATGGTGATATCCAGATATGGTTTGGAAACCTGGTCTCCGATAACGGTGATTGTGCTGTCGTTCTCCGCCATAGGCAACGCCAGCAGCAATGAGGTCAGATACTGGCTTGAAATATTACCCGGGATGGAAACATTGCCCCCTTTCACCCTGCCGCCGACAATTTCCAGTGGTGGAAATCCTTCTCTGGAAAGATACTCCACTGTTGACCCAAGTTGGCAAAGAGCGTCGCAGAGATGTGCAATGGGTCTCTCATGCATGTATTCATCCCCGTCAATTCTGTAGACGCCGGGAACAAGACTCAGAATGGATGTCAGTGGACGTATGGCAGTTCCGGCATTGCCAAGGTAGAAGGATTTATTCCCCGGAGGCTGGAACAATCCACCATTACCGTTGACCTGTGTATATTGCCCGTTATCTGAAATCGACAAAGTGACGCCCAGCTGTCGCAGAGCCTGCATCATTCGCAGGGTATCATCACTGGATAGCGGATTTTCCAGCCGCGTGTGGCCTTCAGCGAGTGCGGATAACAGTAATGCCCTGTTGGTCAGACTTTTTGAACCAGGCAGATTGATTTCACCCTTGATGGCGCCAACAGGACTGAGTTTCAATTGTTCCATGGAGACACTCTAATCTAACATGACGAAGAAAATCCAGGTAAGCTGGACTGTTTGCTCCGCGACAGCGGCGATGCGAGATTTTGGCCCGCTGAAGACTCTAATCTATCCTGCAACCCAAAGGAACGTTCAGGTACTTCATTCTGCAGCAGAATGATTCACAGTTATAAACAGGCGGCCTGTTAAGGTATCTTCACATCATTGCCTGATTGGCGTTTTTCACGGTGTTCCTGCCTGTTATCACGTCCTTTGCCGCCTCTACGTTTCTCTTTGGAATGCTTTTGCAGATAATGGGATATCTTGTTTCGCTCTTCTACATTGAGAGTGCTTAGTATCTGCAGCATCATCTTGTGCATCTCGACCTGGTATTGACTGGATGCGTCGCGGAGTCTGCGCAATGATTCTGCCATAGCTTCTTCATCAAGCTCTGGCTCCACGAGCAGCTTGTTGAAGTTTCTTTGTGCAATTCCTATTTCCCGTCTTATCGGTCTCATTTGTTTGTTGTGCTTCGTGAGTAAAGGATGGATTTCCTCCCGGGTTGCTTCACTTTTCATCTCTTTAATCATCCAGCCAAATTCCGGGGGGATATGTAACATTTTTCCCCTGGACATGACCCAGCCGGCATAGGTGCCAGCCAAAAGCAGGTTTATCCCCAGAGAGACCAGCAACAGCAGTGTCAGCCAGCGCGTCTTATTCATCGCCCAAGTCACCATCCAGCGCTATCAGCACAATTTCGTCTTCCCAGTCGTCCACCACATCAACCGACAACAGACTGCTACCGAGTAAAAGTCCAGTGACCAGGGGCAGACAGGCGGCAAGAACTGGCCGCCAGAAAAAGGAACGAATTTCATCAAAGTCGGGAATTAACCATTCAAGCCATCTATCTATCAGTACTCTCCCGGGCAGATTTGCCATTATCCTTGTTTGTAAATGTAGAGGATGATCAACGGTATAACTGTCCAATGCACTATCAACAAGTTTATGGATGCTGAGCAGGCGATTGGCGTCGAGGTCGCTGCCAAGCAACTGTTCCGCCGCAAAACGTTCCTGTTCGGGCCAGCGTTCCGGGTGTGCTCCGTAAGCTTCAATGATCTGTATTAATCTCGAATGATCCATGAATCCATTATCCTGTAAGTAGCTGACGCAGTTTTCGCCGGCCTCTCGCCATTAACGATTCCAGTGCTTCAACCGATGTGCCGAGAATAACAGCAGCATCTTTATTGGACATCCCCTGGTAGTGGCACATGATGATTGCGCTACGCTGCCGTTCCGGCAGTTGCATCATGCATCGTTCAATTTGTGCAGCATTTTCCAAATTAGCCAGATTTTCCAGATGTGCATCCTGGTCTGTCAATTCTTCCGGCTGTTCTTCCAGTACCATCCGGTTGTTTTTACGAAAGTAATCAATACATAGATTGTGAGCAATGTTGTGCAACCAGGTTGATAACTTCGACACCTTTGGATCGTACCGCCGCCCATGCGTCCATAATCTGAGGAATGTCTCCTGCAGGATGTCTTCGGCATCCGCACTGTTACTACTCATCATTCTCATAACATACCCGGTAAGCGAGGGAAGATGCCGCTCCAGCAATTTCCTGTATGCATCTTCGTTTCCAGAAACCAGTTGTTCAACCAGATTCTCCTCGCTTATGTCCATCTATATCGCAGAATTGTTGGGTACATAGCACCAAGTTTCGCACGAATTTCTGCCGATAGCACTTGTTGGACTATCCGCTGTCCTTATCAGACCGGGACTTTTTACCCTTCTTGTCACCTTTGGATTTACCCTTATGTCCACGAGATTTACCTCGGGATTTACCATCATGACCACGAACGTTTTTTCTCATACCATGACGGAGTTCTTTTCTGGAGAGAAAGCCGTCATTGTCTTTATCCAATTGAGAGAAAGCGTGTGCCTTGAGTTCATCCGCAGTTACCGAACCATCATCATTGCTGTCCATCTCAGCGAATTTTTTCTCGGACTGTTCCTTCATCCTGTTCATTCGTTTGGTCACGCCCTCTTGAACCTTGGCCTCCATCGCAGCGAGAGACTCTGCCAATTCACTGGCAGTGACCGTGCCGTCGCCGTCAGCGTCCATCTTTTTCAAAAGCCCTTTATCCCTGTACTTGAATTCTTCCAGACTGATCTTGCCGTCTCCGTCGGTATCGAGTTTGCCTTTGGCGCTTTTTTTACCTTCTTCATCAGCATGCACTGGTGCGGTCATTACCGCGATCAGTGCGGCGCTTAACAACCATCCGCATTTCAGAAGTACGGGATTCATTTCAGGTGTAGCAGTAAATTTTGGGTGTTGCATGGTTAATCTCCTTTGTTTTGTATTCAATTCTACGCAGGGGAAGAGGAATACCGTCGCACGAATTTAAACTGGTTTGACCACGACCAGAATGAGAATTGGAATCAGGATCAACAGGATGGATTCGTTGAACATTCGAAAGAAGAAGGAATTGTTGAATTCGGCACCGCGTTTCAGTAAGAGAGTATAGCGATAGCATTGCAGATGATAGGCCATCAGGATAACCACAAAAACCAGTTTGATGGTGAGCCAATGTCCGGTAATGCCGTAACCGAGCCATAGCCATACACCGAATATGCTTGCCAATACAGCCATGACCGCGGTAAATCGAACCAGCTTTTCGGCCATTACAACAAGACGGCGCGTATCCTCGTTGTGCTGCTGCCCCTCAACATAATGTACGAATATCCGGGGTAAATAGAAAATACCAGCCATCCAGGCAGTGACGAACAGAATATGAATAGTCTTGATCCAGAGCATTTCAGGTAAACTCTCATCAAACGCAACGAAGTAAATCCAAGTATACCGGCCTGTTTGCTCCGCGACAGCAGCACGGCATTTTTTTACCCAGCTGATGGCTCTTTATGGTAACCCGCTGAAGGCTCCTGAGAACCGTCACGTCTCATCATTAATGATGATTCGGGTCTGTATTTGATAGAATTAAACACTGAACTCTTGATGCAGTCGGAACGGAAAGGTGAACTTGCAGAATTTTGATGACATCAGACCCTACGAAGACGGGGAAGTCGGAGAAGTTATTCACCGACTGCTGCGCAATAAAGATTTTCTGAATTTTATATCTGGATGGCAATTACACGGTATTTACAATTTACTACCCTGGGGGGCCAGATTGATGACTGCAATCTATCTGAGAATGTGGCTCGGACGGGTTCGGTCGATCAGCCAATTTCAGAAAAGAGTCTATTTTGTGGTCCGAAAGATTATAGAGGAAACAACGGACGGGTTTGTATACGAAGGCATTCAGGATCTCGACCCGACTCAAAGTTATATTTTTATCAGTAACCACAGAGACATCGCCGGTGACTCCATGTTACTGGACTACGCTCTGTATGAGTCTGGTTTCGATACGGTAAGAATTGCGGTTGGGGACAATCTTGTACAGGTTGGCTTTGCAACGGATTTGATGAAGCTCAACAAGAGTTTTTTTATCAGACGTTCAGAAGAGGGCGCCAAGAAGATCTATGCGGCATTGTTGCAGTCTTCCCAGTACATTCATCATTCCCTCAGGAATGGTCATTCAATCTGGATTGCGCAGAGTGAGGGCCGAGCCAAGGACGGCATGGATATAACGGATGCTGCGATCATCAAAATGTTTGCACTGGCAGAGCGGAAGGCGGATTTCGACAACCTGATCGAGCGGCTTAATATTGTTCCTTTGGCAATTTCCTATGAATATGATTCATGCGACATAGCCAAAGCCCTGGAACTGCAGGTGACTGAACAAGAGGGAGTGTATGAAAAACCGCAAGGAGAGGATCTGGAGAATCTTGCCAGGGGTCTTGGAGGTTATAAAGGCAGGGTTGTATTACGAGTTGGAAAACCCATTCGGGGTGAGTACGGAACCGCAGATGCTGTTGCAAAGGAAGTTGACAGTCAGATCAGGCGGAATCTTCAGTTGTTTCCCATCAACTATTGGGCTTTATCGCAACTGAATGATCCACCATACAATGTCATTAATGCCCGTTTCATAACAGATCCTGATGACAATGCTCCCTACTTTGAACAGCGATTACAGCAATGTCCTGAGAAGGCGAGACATCACTGGTTGCGTATGTACGCAAATCCTGTGGTTAACAAATATCAGCTGTGGCCTTTACGCATTTCGCCGTAAATAGTCGTCAATCAACCAGCCCGAAATGGAGACCTTTGTTGGTCTTTGGGGTAATCGGGTAAAGTGAAACCATTGTGCATCCGCTATTTCTTCTTCCTGAAGAACAATCTCTCCTCCTTCATATTCAGCGTGGAATCCCAACATCAGCGAATTTGGAAATGGCCAGGACTGGCTGCCAAAGTACTTCAGGTTTTTTATTCGAATTCCGACCTCTTCCATCACTTCACGGTGCACGGCCGTCTCAATGGATTCACCGGGCTCGACAAATCCGGCGATGGTGCTGTAAAAATTACTTCTGGACTGTACGTTCCGGGCCAGCAGCAGTTCTTCGCCCCTGTTTACCAGCACTATGATTGAAGGTGACAGCCTGGGATAGAACATTTGTCTGCAGGATGGACATCTCCGGGAGCGGTCTGAATTTGAACTTGTCGTCACTTCACCGCATTTACCGCAATAATGGTGATTGCGATGCCATTCCACAATCTGTTTTGCCCTGCCAACCATGTAAAACACGGGCTGTTCTACCTGGTTGAGAAAAGACCAGAGAGTTTCAAATTCGTATCCTTCCGGATTGTCGGACTCAGGGTCAACTTCATGGGTAAAGACCGGCACACCGTCGACTTCTCCCAGATAGTGATCGGCAATGGATTCCAGCCCAAGCCAGTGCCATTCATTCCCGTTGAGTGGCCGCCAGGGATGCACACCATTAATGGTCAGGATTTCGTCATCTGATATGACAATGTGGAAGCTGTGTTCAAATCCGGCTGGAGCTGTGACCCCCGATACGAAATCACTATCCAGATTGATGAATTCCCAATCCATAAATATGATCCAGAAAAAAAGACCTTCGACTTTAGCACAGGTGGACCCGTATTCGTAAAGGTGGTCATGCCGTTCTGGCAATACACATGACGGACACTGAACCTGCGCCGTTTTCAAGTAACAGTTCCGCCAGTACGGAGACTGTTGCGGTTGTCGTTACCACGTCATCAAGAATCAGAATTCGTTCACCATGGTACGGGTGTTTCAAGGCGAAGGCATTGCGGATGTTCCTGAATCTCTGGCTTTTATTAAGCTTTTTCTGCTCGGGTGTCTGGATGATTCGCCGGCAATTCCCGGTTTCCAGTGGTAATTTCCATGCTTTGGATAATACCGACGCTATCTCCACTGCCTGATTAAATCCACGTTTCCGCTCAGTACGTGGGTGCAGAGGAACGGGAATCATCAGATCAAAGGACTGTTCCGGTTGAATGTTCAACATCAACTCAGCCAGAACCCGCCCCGTAGTGAGATGTCCTGTGTGCTTGAAATCGCTGATCATACCGTCTACCGGCCAGGCGTAAAGAAAGGGGCACCAGGTTCTGTCAAAAACAGGGGGATCGATCAAACAAACATCGCAGACCTTTGAATTTGCGGCAAGTGGCAGGCCACATCGCCGGCAGCCGGTTTGGCAGGCGGGGAGGGCAGCTTCACAGGCACTGCACAGGTCCATCTGTCTGCTGGTATATGCATCGCAGAGAATACAACGGCCCGGCAGGCAGGAAAATTGAAGTTCAGACAACCACGACAAAATTCTTCCTTGCTCAGGAATCTGGTTCAGCAAGGGTAACCAGATATTTGATTGTCTTGTTGTCCCTGACTGTTGTCACTGTAACCTCGTCCCCTGGCTGGTACTTTTCAAGTGATGACAACAGCGAGTCCCAGTTGCTTACCGGTTCGTTATTAATGGCGGTAATGATATCGCCAAAATGAATGTTGTTACGTCGGTCCTCTCTCATACCGACCATGCCGGCTCTATCTGCCGGGAGGCCTCTTTGGACACTGACGACGGCCACACCCTCTACCGGCAATTGCAATCGTTTTGCCCAGGAATCCGATAATGGCTCTATCCCAAGGCGCGGTCGATAGAGTTTACCGTGCTCCAATAACTGTGGCACGATCATTTTGACCGTGTTCACGGGAATCGCGAAGCCTATGCCGGCATTCCCACCACTGGGACTGACAATCATGGTATTGACACCCACCAGACGGCCACCGGAATCAAGCAGAGGCCCGCCGGAATTGCCGGGATTGATGGCGGCATCAGTCTGAACCACATCTTTAATCGTTCTGTTGTTCAGGGATTTAATCTCCCTGCCCAGGGCGCTGACAACACCAACAGTTAACGTGGTTTCCAGTCCAAAAGGATTGCCTATTGCCAGTACTTTTCTGCCGACTTCCAGATTATCGGAATCACCAAGGTGAACAGGTGAGAGAGTCTCTTCAGGTGCGTTGATTCTCAACAGTGCGATATCCTTTTCCGGCGCCTTGCCGACAATCTCGGTCTTGTAGGTTGCCCCGGACTGCAGTGTGATATTGATAGTATTGGCGTTGTGGATAACATGGTAGTTGGTGACAACAAGCCCATCATTGTCCCATATGAATCCTGTACCGGAACCGGCGGGAACTTCCGTGGCATTGTAGGAAAAACGCCGCCGCCACAGTTGAGTATTGGTGACAAAGACTACTGAAGCGCTGGCATCCTTAAAAATCCTGATGTTGTTGCTCTCATCATCGGTCAGTATCATCTGATCAACAGATGCTCCTGTCGTATCTGGAATTTCAGAGCTATTGGAAGGAGTGGCGACTGCTGAATCAGGTATTTCAGCAATGACTGAAGTAGCGCCGTTGTCCATTGTGATGATGAATATACCGCCCAGGACAACAGCCAGTGCTGCAAGGACCCATCTGGTTGTCATGACCGATTACCAGGAAAATTTCGAAATTTGATTCTGTTTTTACGCATAGGTTCAACGAGTTGTCGGGATAACCCTCTCGACGGTGCTGACATCAATAAATCCATTGATGGCATTGATATCATCCGGGCTCAAAGAACCCACTGCCTGCTTCAGCCGTAGATTATTGCGAATATACTGGTATTTGGCGCTCGCATACTGAAACTGGGACAGATACAACTGGCGTTGCGCCAGAAGGACATCCACTATGTTTCTCGTGCCTACTTCATAGCCGGTCTGGGTTGCGTTCAGGGCACTCTGGGAAGATTCCATACCACGCAGCCTGGCGCGGACACGCGCCACATCTGTAATGATTGCGGTAAACAGAGTACGTGTATTCTCAACAATGGTCCTTTGCTGAAGATCGAAATTCTGTTGAGCCTGTTCCAGAAGAAAACCCGACCGGCGAGCCCTGGAGTTGACAGAACCGCCGGAATAAATCGGTATGTTTATATTGACCGACATCGAATAGCTGTCGCTCTTGGAACCGAAAAACGAGTTGCCGCCGCCAGTTGCATTGTGGCCCCATGATATTGATGAGTTGATAGAAGGATAATGTCCAGCACGGGCAATTTTTACATCCTTCTCGGCTATCCTGAGACCTTCACGGGCGACAATCAGAGCGTAATTCTGACTGACCGCTTTTTGTATCCAGTCTTCCACATTATCGGGCTCCGGATTTTCTATGGGTATTTCATCGATCAGACTGGAGATTGTGGTGATGGGTTGTCCTGTCAGTCGCAGCAACGCCTCAAAACTGATGTTTTGTGCGGCTTCCGATTCGATAACAGTTACAGTAGAGGTATCAAATGCTGCCCGGGATTCCAGAACATCGGTGATGGCAACGAGACCGACATCAAACCTTTGCTGTACCTGCTCCAATTGGCGCTTAACGGCATTACGTTCTGCATTGGCAGAAATAAGAGCAGCCTGGGCTTCGAGTATTGCCAGATAGCTCTCTGCCACTCTAAGAATCAGCGCCTGCTGGTCCGCAGCAAGCTGTGCCATAGCCTGCGCCTCTACGTTCTTAGCCTGACGGAACAGAAACCAGCTTTCCATACGGAACAACGGTTGTTGCAATGACAAGTTCCAGTTGTGTGAATTGAATTGGTTCCAGGGGCGAACCTGAGGTACCAGTACTCTGGATTTGCTGTTGGACGAATTGCCACTCATCGAAACGGAAGGCAAAAAAGCAGCTTTGCTCTGAGTGATTAATTCACTTTGGGCTTTAAAGGAAGCCTGTGCCGCAGCCAGTTCCGGGTCATTCTGCACAGCCAGTTCATAAATTTCCTGAAGCGTGGCCGCAGATACGGTCATTGGAAGAAGTCCTGCAAGGGCAAGCAGACTCAGATATCTCTTGATCATAATGTTCCTTGAACTCATAGGGGGTGTTGACAGGGTGTGATTCTCATACCCGTCTGCGTAGCATACTGGTAGCGCTATAGGGATTCCAGTAACAATATAACAACCCGGTTGTCATCTAACGCTATACGTTTTATACAGATTCTGCTGTCGGCTGCCGACGTTTATTGCCGTGTTGACGGCTGAAAGTCCTGTTTGCCGGTAGTAGTGTTCAGGATTCATGCGCTTCTTTGATGACGCTCATGTCCAACTGGATCAGGTGCTCATTAATTTCACAGGATATCGGCAGCGGGGTCTCCACCAGATTCATTTCCAACGCCAGGGTTTCCTGCATGATGTGCTGCTGATGTTGTGCAATGGCCTCCCGTATACCCATGCTGGCATTGATATCAAGACGTATGCGATCAGTGATGTTAAAACCTGAATCTCTTCGGGTATTCTGAATCCGGTTGATCACTTCCCGTGCAAGCCCTTCTCCAATCAGTTCCGGGGTCAGGACACAATCCATGCTGATGGATACAAATCGATTGGAAAGGGTGCCTGTCCCCACCATGGGTTCGCGGAATATGAGGATATCGTCACCTGCGAATGTTTCACCTTCGATGACTATCTCGCCGGAAACCTGCAGTTGATTGATGTCCTCACTGGTCAGCTTTTCTATTCTCTGCTGGAAGTGTTTAAAACGCTTTCCCAGACGCTTCCCCAGAACGGGGGCATTGGCTTTTGCATACAGGTCGACGAACCTGCCTTCGTCCGTTGAGTAAGTCACTGTCTTCACGTTCAACTCGGACTTGATACAGTCTTCCAGCCTGGCGATCTCGTCCAGGAGTTCCCTGTCTTTATGGATGATCGTCAATTCATGAAGCGGATACCTGATTTTGATTTTTTCCTGATTGCGTTTATGCCGACCAAGGAGTATGACTTGCTGCATCCTGGCCACCGCCTGCTCCAGTTTCGGTTCAATCAGTTCTTTTTCTGCTACAGGATACCGGCATAGATGAATGGATTCCGGAGCGTTCTCCGCCAATGGCATTTCCCGGTAGATAGATTCAGCCAGAAACGGTGCAAATGGCGCCATACTGAGGCTCAACTCATACACTGTCGTAAAGAGTGCCTGATAAGCCCGGGATTTGTCATTGCTGTCTCCTTCCACCCACATGCGCGGTCGATTGAGTCGGATGTACCAGTTGGTAAGATCTCCGATGAAATCGAACAGCAGAGGCGTCACGTTATACAGTCGATAGGCTTCCATCTCTTCTGCGATAGTCGCTTTCAGGGATTGCAGACGAGACAGTATCCACTTATCCATGATGTTCTCGGAACCGGACAGGGAACTGTCCGGCTGCCAGTTGTCGATCACAGTATAAGTGTTGAAAAATCTGAACGCATTGAGCCAGGGTAAAAGGACGCGGCGAACCATATCCCTGACCCCTGCGTCCTTAAAGCGCTGGTCCTCTGCCCGGACAAGTCCGGAATTGATCAGATAGAGACGCAGGGCATCGGCGCCATAAGCCTCCATGAGTTCATCCGGAGGTGTGTAATTACGCAGGCTCTTTGACATCTTTTTGCCGTCTTCCGCTGCCACGATGCCGTTGACAATGACGTTTTTGAAAGGATTAACACCAAAAAGAGCCGTACTTAAAACAATCAGTGTATAGAACCAGCCGCGAGTCTGGTCCAGTCCTTCGGCAATGTATTCTGCAGGGAAGCCCTGTTCAAATACATCCTGATTCTGGAAAGGGTAGTTGAGTTGGGCGTAGGGCATTGAGCCGGATTCAAACCAGCAGTCGAGTACTTCCTCAACTCTTCGATAAGTACCTGTTTCACCGTCAATTGTGAAGGTCAGCGGATCAACATTTTCCCTGTGCAGGTCGTCTACATGCACGCCGGTATAGCGGTACAGTTCTTCCCTGGAACCGATGCATACCTGCCGGCCAGTCGCATCATTTATCCAGATCGGTAATGGTGTACCCCAATAGCGATTTCTCGAAATTGCCCAGTCAATGGCTCCCGATAGCCAGTTCCCCATGCGTCCGGTCTTGATATGCCCGGGGATCCAGTTGATTTTCTGATTGACGGCAAGCAACTGGTCCCGCATCTGTTCCACCCTGACGTACCACGAGTCGATGGTTCGATAGATGACAGGTGTATCCGAACGCCAACAGAATGGATAACTGTGTTCTATGACGTCCTGATGGTAGAGATTACCCTGTTCTTTCAATTGGCGGATGATATGACTGTCTGCATCTTTGACATACTGTCCGGCAAAGTCGGTGACCTCTTCGGTAAATCTGCCTTCCATATCAACCGGGCAAACCAGTGCCTGGATGTCATGATCCTTCAGGATCCTGAAATCATCCTCACCAAATGCCGGCGCCTGATGTACGATTCCAGTACCGGTTTCGGTGGAGACATAATCGTCCGAGACAATTCTGAACGCCCCCTCACTTTCCAGTTCTGCAAAATAGGGGAACAGGGGCTCGTAACTTAAACCGACAAGGTCGCTGCCCGACATCGATTCGAGAATGACAGGCGGGTTACCCTTGATCACATCCATCAGCCGGTCTCTGGCCACGATGATCTGTTTGTCCAGATCGGGATCCTGGACCTTCACGTATTCGATTTCCCTGCCGACACAGAGAGCCAGATTTGAAGGCAGTGTCCAGGGCGTAGTGGTCCAGGCGGATATATAAGTGTCTTTATCCCTGAGCTTGAATAGTACGGTTATCGATGGGTCCTGGACATCCTGGTAGTTCGATGTTGCTTCAAAATTGGACAGTACAGTGCTCAGCGCGGTTGAAAAGGGAACCACCTTGAAGCCCCGATAGATCAGGTCCTTTTCCCACAATTGCCTGACTACCCACCATAAGGATTCCATGTACCATGGATCCATGGTTTTATAGTCATTTTTGAAATCAACCCATCGGCCGACTCTGGTAATGGTTTTTTCCCACTCGGCTGTATATCTCTGCACGATCTTCCGGCATTCATCGTTATATCCCTTGATCCCCAACCGGGAAACGGCTTCTCTTGATGACATGCCCAGTGCTTTGTCAATTTCATATTCAACAGGTAAACCATGGCAATCCCAGCCGAATCGCCGTTCTACATGGAAACCTTTCATCGTGAAGTAACGAGGGACAATATCCTTGAGAATTGATCCGACCAGGTTCCCATGATGTGGCAATCCCGTAGCAAAAGGCGGCCCATCATAGAAAATATACGGTGTGGAATTTGAGGTTTGCTGCAGTGATTTCTGAAAAACACCTGACTTTTCCCAAAAATCGAGAATTGCATGTTCCGCCTCGACAAAGGAGAAATTCTCAGAACCCGGTCTGATCTTGTTATCAGTCTGTGTTGCCGTCACCACTGTCACCTATGGTTGTCATATTGATGTATTTTCCAAACCCATACAGCAAAAAACCCGCCGTTGGCGGGTTCTTCCTGAGCTTTGCAAGGATCAACCCACCATTCCCCCGGGAATAATGCTGATTATTGATTCAATAATGGGTATCAGTTTCATGATGCGTCAATATAGACATATCGCAGTGGAAGTCAAGCGACTCCCTGATCTGCCTTGATCAATTGGCTGAGTGTGGCGATCAGAAAGGGATGTTCCTGCCGCAGGATCTTCTGTTCCAACGATGCAGCGGTGTCGTCTGCCGTGACCGGTATGCGCATCTGAGCGATGATATCTCCCGTATCGTACTCCCCGTCAACATAATGGATGGTAATACCGGATTCCTTCTCCTGGTTTTTAATGACTGCCGCATGGATGTTTTGCCCATACATGCCTCTGCCACCGTAGGCTGGAAGTAAAGAAGGATGGATGTTGATGATTCGCCGATGATAGTGTTTCAGAGTTTGTCCTGACAGTTTTTTCAGATATCCCACGGTCACTACCATATCAACCTGATGGTGTGTCAGTGTGTGCAGGATTGCCGCATCAAGTGCGCGTGTATCCGGATGTGTTTTCGATGACAGATGCACGGCAGGGATGCCGGCATTTTTCGCTCGTTTCAACGCCAGTGCGCCGCTGTTGTTACAGATTGCAACGGCTATCCTGGCGTCAAGAACCCGTTGCTCACAGGCATCAATGATGGCCTGCAACCCGCTGCCCCGATGTGACACCATTACACCAAGATTCATGGCATTTCCTTCTGAGATTCTGGTCCTGTCAACAGGTAGCACATTACCAGCAATTACAAGAAACGGTTGCTTGAATTAAGCATTTATTCCCGCAGTGGTCAATACATCAACAAGGCAGGTCTGATTAACCACATTGAAATTGGCAACAGTATGTTTGAGATATGATATCACTGCATACTGGATGAAAGTGTTACAGTGTGGGTTGTCCGGTGTGAACAGATGGAAGACAATTTAAT
>LXNI01000669.1_pt1 | contig 37594 bp, 31 predicted proteins | sample 809091 | NCBI WGS metagenome assembly LXNI01 (sample SAMN04870527, study PRJNA318959) | sponge metagenome | biome: 01000161; feature: marine sponge reef; material: water | host: Sarcotragus foetidus | place: Greece: Milos, Mediterranean Sea | collected 2013-05-29 | depth 5-7 m
CGTGCGGCACAACACGCCCACCGACACCAGATCCGACAACCGCCGGTCCGACTCAGGCTTGCGCCACCCAGAGCGAGGCACCCCACCAAACTACACCCCCCAGCCTTAACTGAACGGTATTGGGGCTAGCCGGCTGTGGACGGCTGGCGGCTCTCGACGAGGTCGTCGAAATGGCAGGCGGCTCGCTGACCGACCGCTACCGGGGTCTCCTCGAGCGCGGGCGAGTCCTCCTCGCAACGGCGGGCCTGCTCGGCGTCGAGCGTCGGGTATAGCCAGCAGCGGGGCCGGAAGCTGCAGCCCTCACCCGCCCCGTCGGCTGCGTCGTCGGGCTTGAGCAGCCGGCTCGTGCTTCGGATCCGGCGCTGGCCCAGCACCGGGGCGGCCGACACGAGCGACACCGTGTAGGGATGGCGCGGGCTGTCGAGGACCGCCCTGGTCGGCCCGACCTCCACCAGGCGGCCCAGGTACATCACTGCCACGCTCGACACCAGTTGCGGCAGCAGGGCCAGGTCGTGGGTGATGAACAGGAAGGTCAGGTCCTCCTGCTCCTGCAGGTCTTGCAGCAGCTCGATCACCTGGGCCTGGATCGACACGTCCAGGGCGCTGGTGGGCTCGTCGCAGATGATCACCTGCGGTCGCACGGCCAGCGCCCTCGCGATGCAGACCCGCTGACGCTGGCCACCGGAGAGCTCGTGGGGGTAGCGCTTGGCGAATGCAGCCGCCAGCCCGACCCGCTCCAGCAGGTCGACGGTCCGCTCGGAGCGCTCGGGCCGCGGGGCCAGCCGGTGGACCCGCATGGCGTCGTTGATGATCCGCTCAACGCTGTGGCGGGGGTCGAGGCTGGAGTAGGGGTCCTGGAAGATGATCTGCACCGACCGGGCCAGCCTCCGGGCGACCCGTCCCGAACCGGCGCCGTCGCCGGCGCCGGGCTCCACGACTGAGATCCGGCCGGAGGTCAGCGGGGCCAGCCTCATGATGCTGCGCCCCAGGCTGGTCTTGCCGCTGCCCGACTCGCCCACCAGCCCCACCGACTCGCGCACCTTCACCGACAGCGACACGCCCCCCACTGCGGGCAGGGCGTCGTGCTGGCGCAGAGCCAGCGCCCCCCGGGCATAGGAGACGACCACGTCGCTCAACTCGAGCAGCACCCCGTCTTGTCGAGGTGCATGGAAGGAGCGGTTGCCGCCCGATCCCGCGCCCATCCTCAGCACGGCTGGCCCTCCTGCTCGCCGAGCCAGCAGCGGATGGTCTGGCCGCTGGGCAACCTGAAGACGGGAGGCTCGACCTGCTCGCAACGGTCGTGGGCGTGGTCGCACCGGGTGCGGAACGGGCAGCCGCTCGGCAGGTCCCGGGGATCGGGCGGGCGGCCCCGAATCGGTGTGACCCGGCCCCCGTCGAGGCGGGGCACCGACTCCAGCAGCGCCTTCGTGTACGGATGCGACGGCTGCTTGACGACGGCCTCGGTGTCACCCGACTCGACCACCGTGCCGGCGTACATCACCATCACCCGGTCGGCGAACTCCGAAACCAGCGACAGGTCGTGGGTGATGAACAGGATTCCCGTGCCCCGCTCGTCCTGCAGCGTGGCCAGCAGGTCGATCACCTGAGCCTGCAGGGTCACGTCGAGGGCGGTGGTGGGCTCGTCCGCGATCAGCAGAGACGGTCCCGCGATCATCACCGTTGCGATCATGGCCCGCTGGCGCATCCCGCCGCTCAGCTCATGGGGATAGGCCGACGCGCACCACTCGGGGTCGCGGATGCCGACCTCGGCGAGGCTGTCGAGCACCTTCCGGCGCACCGTGTCCCGGTCCAGGCGCTGGCGCAGGCGGGGCACCTCGGCGATCTGCTTGCCCACCTTCATGGTGGGGTCGAGACTGCTCTGGGGATCCTGGAAGATGATCCCGATGCGGGTGCCCAGCAGATCCTGGAGGTCCTCCCGACGCCCGGCCGAGAGAGTCATGGCCTCGAACTCGAACCGATCGGCTTCGACCGCGGCGCTGTCGGGATGGAACAGGCCGAGCATCCCGAGAACCGATGCGCTCTTGCCCGACCCGGACTCGCCGACCAGGGCAACCGTCTCGCCCGCTGCCACGGTCAGGTCGACGCCGCGGACCGCAGGCACCACTCCGGCCACGGCACGGAACGAGACGGTCAGGCCCTCGACGGCCAGCACCGTGGAGCGCTCAGCGGTGGAGCCGGCGTCCACCATCGCCTACTGCCTCACCCTCAGGGTGGGATCCAGCCGCTCCCGCAGCCAGTCGCCCAGCGTGTTCATGGCCAGGACCACCCCGGCCAGGAGCGCGCCCGGGAAGACGGTCAGCCACCAGGCCTGCTGGATCAGCCCCCGGCCCTCGGAGATCATCAGTCCCAACTCGGCTTGAGGGGGCTGGACGCCCAGGCCCAGGAAGCTGAGAGCCGCCGCGAACATGATCAGCCTCGGCACGAAGAGGGTCACGATCACGATGACGGGCGCGAAGCTGTTGGGCAGCACGTGGGAGACCAGGATGCCCGCGTCGGACTTCCCCATGGCCTTGGCCGCGTCGATGTAGGACTCCTCGCGGATCTTGAGCACCTCGCCCCGCACGATGCGGTAGTAGAAGAGCCAGGAGCCCACCCCCAGGACCAGGACCAGGTTCCGGAACGAGGGGCCGAGAGAGGCGACCACGGCCAGGGCCAGCACCACGAACGGGATGGCCTGCTGGATGTCGGCCACCCGTCCGAAGCCGACGGCCGCGATCTTCTCGTCGTAGTAGCCGGCCAGGATCCCCGCGGTGACCCCGATGACCCCTCCGCAGGCCACCGCGGCCAGCCCGATCAGCAGCGACAGCCTCACCCCGAACAGCATCCGGGTGAACAGGTCCCGGCCGGTCGAGTCGGTGCCTAGCGGGTTGCTCCACGAGCCTCCGTCGAGCCATCCCGGCGGTTGCAGCCGGCGGACCAGTTCGGCGTCCAGCGGATCGTGCCAGGTGATCCATGGAGCCAGCACCGAGACCAGCACGATCACGGCCAGGAAGCCGGCCGACAGGATCAGCGTGGCGCGGGTGCGCCTCCTGGCCGCCTCGGCGGCCCGCGTCAGGCGCCTCGTGCTGGCCGTCGCCGCCTCGACGGTGCCGTCGGTTCGGCGCGCTCGCACCCTCATCGCACCCGCACCCTCGGATCGAGCAGAGAATAGGTGATGTCCAGCAGCATGTTGGTGGTCACCACGATCAGGCTGACCATGAACACGTAGGCCTGGACCACCGCTATGTCGCGGTTGATGATCGCCTGGTAGGCGACCCGGCCCATCCCCGGATAGGCGAATATCACCTCGGCGATGAGCGCGCCCGACATGATCGAGCCGACCTCGAAGGCGAGGACGGTCACGATCGGGATGGCCGCGTTGCGGGCCACGTGGCGGCCGAACACCTGGGTGCCGTTGAGGCCCCGGGCCCGGGCGGCCCGCACGTAGTCCCGGTCGAGCACCCCGATCAGGCTCGACCGGTAGATGCGCACCACCGCAGGCAGGGTGGGCAGGGCCACCACCAGCCCCGGCATCACCAGGTGCCTCCAGTCGCCGGTGCCCGATATGGGCAGCCAGTTCAGGTTCACCCCCACGATGAGGATCAGCATGATGCCCAGCCAGAAGTCGGGGATGGCCTGCCCCATGGCGGCCACCGTCCGGGCCGTCCGGTCGATCCAGGTGCCCTTCCTCAGCGCCGACAGCGCCCCGAGCGGCCCTCCCACCGCCAGCGAGATCGCCAGCCCCACGGCGCCCAGCTTGATGGTCTCGCCGGCCTTCTCGGACACGAATTCGAACGCGGGGCGGGCCTGCCGGAACGAGTCACCGAAGTCGCCCCGCACCGCCCGTCCCACGAACTTGGCGTACTGCACACCGAAGGGGTCGTCGAGCCCGAGCTTCTCGCGGAGGTTCTCGCGGACCTCCAACTCGGCGTCGGGGGGCAGCAGCGCCGCGGTCGGATCGCCGGTCAGCAGCAGCAGCCCGTGCACGACGAACAGCACGCCGAGCAGCACCAGGATGCTGTGCAGCATCCGGCGGACCAGGAACTTCAGCATTGGGGCCTACAGGGCGAGCGGACTCGGTGCGTCCACCCGCCCTTTCCTAGCGGCTACCGGCTGGCGGGGCCTATTCGCTGACGGAGACGTCGGTGAACATGATCCAGCCGCGGGCGTGGCTCTTCCAGCCCGAAACCTTGTTGGTGTTGATGCCGGTGGTGCTCTCGGAGTTCCACAGGTACAGCGCCGGGGCCTCATCCCTGAGGGCGTCGGTGATCTGCCAGATGATCTGGTTCCGCTCGTCGATGTCGAGGGTCACCTTCTCCTCGGCCAGCAGGGGCTCCAGATCCGGGTTGCAGTAGGTGCTGATGAGCCCCTCGCACCGGATCAGGAAGTGGAAGAACGTCTCGGCCGGATACCAGTAGCTCATGAACAGCGGGTCGTAGTCCCCTGCCAGCAGCCTCTGATTCCCCAGCCCGGGCTCGATCACCTCGAGCTCGGCAGTGACCCCCACATCGGCGAAGTAGTCCACCAGCGCGGTCAGCACATCGGACAGGACGGTGTTCTGGGCGGTGAGCTTTATCGTGAGATCGTCGGCGTAGCCGGCCTCGGCCAGCAGTTCTCGGGCCTTGTCCGGATCGTACGGGTAGGCCTCGTTGTTCGGGTTGTAGCCGAAGCCTCCCGGAACGAACGGCTGGCCCAGCGGGGTGGCGGTCCCGCCGAGCAGGGCGTCGATGATCGTCTGGCGGTCGACCGCGTAGTTCAGCGCCTGCCTGACCCTCGCGTCGGCGAGCGCCTCGAAGCCCCTGGCGGCCTCGCCCTCGGCGTTCTCGGCCGACGTCCCCTTGTTGGACGAGTTGATGCGGGCGATGGCCACCCGCCCGTCGGCGTAGCTGATGTTGGTCATGCCGGCGTCGGTGACCACCGAGCGCTGGTCGAGCGGGACCGCCGCGATCAGGTCCACACCGCCGGTCACCAGCTCCGACACCCGGGTGGTGGGCTCCGGGATCACCCGCATGATCACCTCGGCGACCAGGGGCTTGCCCTTGGGGCTGCCGTCCCAGTAGTCGGGGTTGGCCTCGAAGGTGGTGTGGCTGTCGATCACGTACTCGACGAACTTGAACGGCCCGCTGCCGATCGGGTTCTGCGCGAACTCGGCCTGGCCGACCTCGGCGAAGTGGTCGGGCGGGACCATCGGCAGCCGGGTTAGCGCGTGCAGCAGCTGCGCATCGGGGCCCGACAGGTGCATGATGACGTGGTAGCCGTCGACGACCTCGACTTCTTCGATGCTGGCGAAGTTCCTGATGAGGTGCGATCCCTCGTCCTCGTCCTGCATCCTGGCCACCGAGGTGGTCACCGACCTGGCGTCGAACGTCTCGCCGTTGTGGAAGGTGATCCCCTCCCGCAGCCAGAACTCGAGCGTCGTGTCGGAGGTGAATGCGAACTCGGACGCCAGCAGGGGAATGAAGTCGCCCTCGTAGCTGAACGTGATCAGACTGTCGAACACGGCCTGCGAGAAGGTCTCGGCGATGATCTGCTTGGCGAAGTTGGGGTCGAGGTTCTCAGGATCACGGTCCACCGCTACGCGAAGCGTTCCCGATGGCCCCTCTTCGGCCGGCGCCGCAGGCTCCTCTGCTGGAGCCTCAGCCGCGGCGGCAGCCTCCTCAGCGGCGGCAGCAGCCGCTTCGGCTTCTTCCCTGGCTGCGGCGGCCTCGGCTTGAGCTGCTTCCAGTTCTGCCTCGAGCTCGGCGACGACCTCGGCGTCTACCGTGCCCTCGGCTTCGGCCATGGCAGCCTCGAGGGCTGCTTCGGCTTCGGCTGCTGCGGCCGCAGCCGCGTCCGCCTCCGCTGCGGCCGCATCGGCCTCCGCCTGAGCGGAGGCAGCGTCGGCCTGAGCCTGCGCGAGCGCGGCCGCGTCGGCTGCGCTGGTGTCCGGAGCGGCCGGTTCGTCGTCCCCGCAAGCGGATGCGATCAGTGTGAAGACAGCCATAGCTGCGACCACGCGCCAGAACTTCATCGTAAATCCCCCGATGTGTTGTTTGTTTCCCCCTGATCGCGGTCACGGCACACGCCAGTGGCAGCGCCGTCGCGATGTCGGCGACATTACTTCGGCAGCCGGCGGTGCGCCAAGGCGGCAGGACCAACCGAATACCGGTAGGTTCGGCCGGAACATGGCCGGAAGAGTCGCTCTCGGGCTGGAATCACTTCTCGATCCGCGCAGTGTCGCCCTCGTCGGCGCCTCTAGGCGGACCTCCCGCTGGGGCTTCCTGTTCGTTCGGGGGATGGAGCTGGGGTCCGCGGTGCGGCGTAACTACTACATCAGCCGCTCGGCCGACGACCCCGAGGCCGGCTGGTATCCGAGCATCGAGGCGTTGCCCGAGGTCCCCGAACTGGTGGTGCTGCTCATCGGGGACGCGGGGTCACGCCAGCAGGTCGAGCTGTGCCTGGAGCTGGGCTCGAAGGCGGTGGTCACCATCGCCACGCCCTTCACCGGCCGCGACGACCCCCTCCTCGACCGGATCGCGGCGGCGGGCATGGTGGTGCTGGGGCCGAACACGATGGGGCTGGTCTGCACCCACACCCGGCTCGACCTGGCCCCGCCCCTGCTGCACGGCGAGCCCCGCGATCCCGGCCGGGTGGCCGTGGTCAGCCAGAGCGGGACGGTGTCGGCCGACTTGGCGCTGGAGCTCTACGCCCGCGGCGTCGGCCTTTCGACGTTCCTCGGAGTGGGCGATCAGTACTGCCTGACCACGAGCGGGACGATCCGGGCGCTGGCCGACGACGACCACTCGGAGGCGGTCATCGTCTACCTGGAGGATCCACTAAACGGCCAGGACTTCCGGGCCGCACTCGCATACGCCCGGGACCGGGACATGGCGGTGGTCATCATGCCCGCGGGCGACACCGGGGCCTCAGCCCGGGCGGTCGCTTCCCACACCGGCGCACTGGCCACCGACGCCCGGGTGCTGAGGGCGGTGTGCGAGCAGTCGGGGGCCTGGTTGGCGACCTCGCCTGCCGACGCGGTCGATCTCGCCTGCGTAGCCATAAGGCAGCGCTGGGCCGCCGGCCGGAGAGTCGCGGTGCTCTCCGAGGGAGGCGGCGCGGTGGCCCTGGCCGCCGATGTCCTGGGTCGGGCCGGGCTGGTGCTGCCCGGTCTCAGTGACCAGACCCGCGACCGGGTGGGGCTCCGCCCCGGGGCCAAGGAGCTGGCCGACAACCCGGTCGACCTGGCTCTCGTCGGGGCGGTGCGAGAGAGCCCGATGGTGTACGCCGACACGGTCCGGGTGCTGGCCGAGAGCGGTGAGGTCGACCAGGTGCTGATCGTGGGCCAGTTCGGCGATCTGATCGGGATGAACCCCGAGCGCGAGGACATCGAGGCTTTCGAGGCCGAGGAGCGCCAGGCGGTGAGCGCCATCACCGACGCCAGCGAGCGCACCGGCGTCCCGGTGGTGATGCAGTCGTTCAGGCCCGCGCCCGGGCTGTTCGAGGAGCTGGTGGCGGGCGGTGTCCTCGTGGTTCGCCAGCTCGACCATGCCGCCCGGCTGCTGCGTCTCGGTGTGGCCGATGCCGGGCTCGAGGTCGAGAGCGGCGGCGGGGACGGTGCCCGGACGGGATCCCAGAACCTCACCTACTTCCAGTCTCGGGAACTGCTCGAGCGGTACGGGGTCCCGCTGGTGCACAGCACCCCGGTGGCCGATCCCGAGGCCGTGCTGTCGCTCGAACGCCCGCCCGAGCCGATGGTGGTCAAAGCGCTCGGGCGGATCCACAAATCCCGCGGCGGCGGGGTCGAGGTGGGCCTGCCGGATGCAGCTGCCGGGGCGGAGGCGGTGGAGCGGATGCGACGCGATCTCGGGGCCGAGGAGTTCGCCGTCGAGCCGGACGCATCCGCGCCGGGCTCGGTCGAGTTGATTGTCGGGGCCCGCCGCACCGGGCGGTTCGGGATTGTCGCCCTCGTCGGCATCGGCGGGTCCCACACCGAGCAGATCGACGACATCTCGCTGGGCTTCGCCCCCCTGGACGGCGGTGCCTTCGACGCCATGGTCGCAGGCTTGCGGTCAAGGGACCTGATCTGGCGGGGGAGCGAGCCGAGGATCGATCTCGCCTCCGTCCGATCGGTCCTCCAGTGTCTGGTGTCGCTGCTGGACGAGCGCGACGACGTGCTCTCCGCGGAGGTCAATCCCCTCCTGTGCACGGCCGAGGCTGTGATAGGACTGGACGCGAGGGTCGTTTGCGAGGGGAGAGCGCCATGACTTCAACCGGGGAGCCGCAGCCCCTCGTCGTGGTCAGTGAGGGCCACCGGGTCGGCCGCATACGGTTCAACCGCCCCGCCAAGCTGAACCCGCTCAGCTCGGCCATGCTTCTGGAGCTGAGCGCGGCCCTGAGCGACTTCGGCCAGCGCGGAGACGTCCACTCGGTGGTGATCGAGGGCACGGGCCGGGCGTTCTCGGCCGGCTTCGACCTGTCGGGCACCAACCGGCCCGAGACCCTGGGCGAGTGGATCGTTCAGGTGTCCGACAGCTTCGACGCCTTCCGGGACATCCTGTCGTCGCCGATCCCGACCATTGCTGCGGTGCGGGGCGCCTGCGTGGGCGGGGCCTTCGACCTGGCCACCTGCTGCGACCTGATCGTGTGCTCCGACGATGCCTTCTTCGGGTACACCGAGGCCGCCTTCGGGATGGGCGCGACATCACTGGTGCTCCCGTTCACCATCGGGCGGGCCCGCGCCAACGAGGTGCTGCTCACCGGTGGGCGGATCTCGGCCGAGCGGGCCCTGGCCTGGGGCATCGTCAACGCGGTCGTGCCCGGTGACGATCTGGACGAGGCGGTGAGCCGCTACACGGGGCGGTTCGCCAACATCCCCCTGCCCGGCTTGAGCCACAACCGGCAACACCTGCAGCGCATCTACGAGCTGCTGGGGCTGGACCGGGTGGTGGCCATGGGCCAGGACATCACCACGCTGCGCCTGGCCAACCGTGAGGGCTCCACCGAATTCGACGAGTTGGTGCGCACCCACGGGCTCAAGGAGGCGCTGCGGATCTTCAAGGAGCGCATGCCCCAGGTCATGGACTGACCCGTGGCAGCCGATCGACTGATCGGTTCGCGGGCAGCTAGCGCCTCCGCTCGGCCTCTAGGTCTTGAGGCGAACGGGAGTCGAACCGCGGCACGGCACGACTCCCGTTCGGGGGTGAGAATGCTGCCGGTCAGCTCCGAGCGTTCGTCAGCCAGATGTCGACCAGGGCCCGGTTGTCGGCGATCCATGCGGCTGCGTCGGCCTTGGCGTCGGGGTTCGCCTTGGCGTTCTGGGCGGCGATGTCAGCCAGCGGGATCTGCACCTGTTCGAGCAGGCGCCGGATGTCCGGGTTGTTGTCGAGGAATTCGGTGTTGGCCACCGCCTGGATGCTGTTGACCGGCCATCCGAGGTTGCAGGGGTCGCTGTCGCAGCCGGCGAGGCCTCTGACCTCGGTGGTGCCCTCGTCGTCTTCCAGAGCGGGCGATGTCAGCCATACCGCGTCCACCCCCGGTGCGATCGCCTCGTAGGTCCAGTTGGGTGTCCAGGCATAGAACAGGACGGGCTCGCCGGCCGCCACCCTGTCCTGGACTCCCTGCATCAGGTCGCCGTAGGTGCCCGACACCTGCTCCACGTTGTCGCCCCAGTCGAGTTCGGCAATGTGGTTGTCGATGATGGTGGCGCAGCCCCAGCCGTCGTTGCACCCGATCAAATCGGCGAGGCCGTCGCCGTCGCGGTCGAACACCGCGGCGACCGACGAATTCTCGAGTTGCTCCATCGATGTGATGCCCATGGCATCGGCGGTGGCCTTGTCGATCATGTACCCCTGGAGAGCACCGGCCTCGACCTGTTGTCCGACCGCTTCAATGCTGCGCTCGTACTCCAGCCCGGCGGCTGTCTCCGCTGTGAGGAAGATGTCGTGGGTGGGGAACCAGCCGTTGGCCCACAGGTCGTACTGCCCGCCGTCGAGTGCCGGATAGAAGGAGTACGGATTGAGGGTGTGAGCGGCAGGGTCCGTGACCTCGTAGCCCAGCTCGCCGATGAGCTGGGCGTAGATCTCGGCCTGCATGTAGCCGCTGGACCAGTTGGCCCGGGCCATGGTCACCGTGTTGTCCTCCTCCTCGCTGCTGAAGATCACCACGAGTGCCACGACCACCAGAGCGATCAACGCTCCGACCAGGACCATGGTGTTGCGCTGTTGCTTTCTCATATCGAGCCTCCTCCCTTCTCGAGTTTGCGCGTCACTGCTTTGCTCCCTCGGACAGCCGCTCCTTCACTTGGGCGATCAGGCCGCCGTGCTGCGAGCGGAAGATCTGCTCGTCGTAGTGGCTCTCGAGCAGGTCGAGCTCCTCGGTGAAGGCCTTCTTCATGCTCCAGCACATGATGAGCAGGATGAAAGCGAACGGCAGCCCGATCGAGACCGCCGCGGTCTGCAGGGCAGCCAACCCGCCGCCGATCAGCAGCGCGATTGCTACCAGACCCTCCATCACTGCCCAGAACACCCTCTGGGGTTTCGGCGAGTCGAGCTTGCCGCCGGAGGTGAGATGGTCCACGACCAGCGAGCCGGAGTCCGAGGAGGTCACGAAGAACGAGATCAGCAGCAGGACGCCGACGAAGGAGACGAGCCCGGTGAGCGGGAACGCCTCGAGCATGTCGAACAGCGCGGTGGCCACGTTCTCGTTGACCGCGGTGGCCACGTCGCGCTCGCCGGTCATCTGCAGGTTGATGGCTGAGCCGCCGAAGACCGACATCCACAGGAAGCACAGGATCGACGGCAGGAAGATCACTCCCACCAGCAGCTCGCGCACCGAGCGGCCTTTGGAGATCCGGGCGATGAACATTCCCACGAACGGCGACCACGAGATCCACCATCCCCAGTAGAAGATCGTCCACCACGCCTGCCACTGGGTCTCGCTGAAGGCCGCGTTCCAGAACGCGAACTCGGGCAGGACCTGGACGTAGTAGCCCAGGCTCTGGGTGTACAGCGACAGCACGAACAGCGTCGGGCCGACCAGGAGCACGAAGATCAGGAAGGCTCCAGCCAGCCAGATGTTCAGCTCGCTCAGCCGCTTGACTCCGGCATCCAGGCCCGCGACCACCGAGATGGTGGCCAGCGCGGTTATGCCGAGGATGAGCACGATCTGGAATCCGAGGGTGTCGGGCAACCCGAAGAGCTTGTTCAGGCCGGCGGACGCCTGCTGGGCGCCGAAGCCCAGCGAGGTGGCCAGCCCGAACAGGGTGGCCAGGACGGTGAGGATGTCGATGACGTTGCCCCAGGTGCCGTAGATCCTCGGCCCGAGAATCGGGTAGAAGATCGAGCGGAACGTGAGCGGCAGCCCCCGGTTGTAGGCGAAGAACCCGAGAGCCAGCGCCACCAGCCCGTATAGGGCCCAGCCGTGGATCCCCCAGTGCAGGTAGGTGGTGGCCAGAGCAGCCTTGCCGGCGTCAGCGCTGCCGGGTTCCACATTGAAGAGCGGCGCCAGCGCCGTGAAGTGGAAGATCGGCTCTGCGACCCCCCAGAACATCAGCCCGATGCCCAACCCCGCCGACAGCAGCATCGCGTACCACGACGGCGTGGAGAACTCCGGCAGGGCGAACGGACCGCCCAGCTTGATCTTGCCGTAGCGGCTGAAGGCGAAGTACATGGCCACCAGCACGAAGATGTTGAAGTCGAGGATGTAGAACCAGCCGAGCGACCCGTTGATGAAGTCGAGAATCGTGCTGAACACATCCGACGTCTGATCGCTGAGGAATATCGACAGGCCGATGAACACCGCCAGGATCCCCGACGCCCAGAACGTCACCTGGGGGTGGATGTCGAACCCGGCCCGCACGATGTTGCGGTCCCCCGGCTCCCGGTCGGCCACCTCCGGGTAGAAGTCGATGTCGGGATCGATCTGCAGACCCTCGAATGACTTGCGGTTGGCGATCGCCTCCTCGCGGCGGCGTTCCTCCTGCTCCTCCCAGTCATGCAGAGCGAGGGTCGCCTCGGTCAGATTGACATCGGTGTCATCGGGCGATCGGTGGATGCGCGGATCCTCCGACGCGGTGGTATCGGCGTCGTCCATGACGGTCCTCCGGGTTGTGTCCCCTTAGGCCTGGACGGAGTCGGCACCGGTGCACCGGTCCTCCCGGTATCCAGGCTCACAGCGACCGTAACATAGATTCTTGATCTGTGCAGATGGATCCTGGCAGTTAGTAATACTGACTATTATTCAGTACTACGAGCTGTTAGACAGCGCTCGGATGGGCTAGCCTCGAACAGCGCCTATCCGGGGGCCGCCCATGCGACGAGCCTCAATCGCCATCGTGCTGCTCATGGTGGCCATGCTGGCCCTGCCGCTGGGCGAAGCGGGCGCGCAGAGCGCGGCCGACGAAGCCCCCCGGGTTCGGCTGGCCCGGGCCACCTGGGACACCGGCTGGTTCCAGGCGGAGGTGTACAAGCTCCTGTTGGAGCGGCTCGGCTACCGGGTGGACGGCCCGGTCACGATGGACAACGCGGAGTTCTACGAGGCGGTGGCGGCGGGCGAGGTCGACTTGTGGGCCAACGGCTGGTTTCCCGCTCACGACGTGTTCATCGCCGATGATGCCCCCGTGTCCAGGGTCGGCACCGCGGTGGACGACGGAGCCCTTCAGGGCTACTTCGTCGATGCCGCTACGGCCGCGATGCACGGGATCTCCAACCTTGGAGACCTCGCTGACCCCGCGGTGGCCGCGCTCTTCGATCATGACGGCGACGGCCGGGCCGACCTGGTGGGCTGCAACGTCGGATGGTCCTGCGCGGCCACCATCCACCACCATCTGGAGGTCTACGGCCTTGCCGGCACCGTCGAGCAGGTGCAGGGCGACTACTCGCCCCTGATCACCGAGACCATCGACCGTTACCAGTCCGGCCGGCCCGTCCTGTACTTCACATGGACGCCCAACTGGACGGTGGGCGAGCTGGTTCCCGGCTCCGGCGTCGTGTGGCTGGAGACCCCGTTCCCGTCGTTGCCCGAGGACCAGGCCTCAGCGCTGGACCGGACGGCCATCGCAGGGATCGACGGGTGTGCCAACGATCCCTGCCAGACCGGCTGGCCTCCCAACGACATAAGGGTGGTGGCCAACTCCGATTTCCTGGACTCCAACCCCTCGGTACGCAGGCTCCTCGAGCAGGTGGTCATACCCCTGGAGGACATCTCCGCCCAGAACGTCGCCATGGTTCAGCACGGCGGGGACCCGTCCGACATCCGGCGCCACGCCGAGGAGTGGATCGAGGCCAACCTGGCGACGGTCACGCGGTGGACCGAAGCCGCAGATCCCGACGCGGTCAGCCTGGACGACACCGCATTGGACGAGGCGGCTCCGGGGGGCACGCTGACGGTGGCCGCCCGAGCGCTGCCGCCGTTCGTGATCTACGAGAACCGTTCCTACAGCGGCTTCGAAGTGGAACTGGTGCGCCTCGTGGCGGCCAAGCTGGGCAAGGACGTCGAGATCTACGCGGTGGACACTGTGGCCAAGCAGATCGACGACATCGGGCGCGGCGTAGCCCACGTCGGCTTGGGAGGGGTTTCGATCACCGAGTCGCGCGAGGAGGTCGTCGACTTCTCGCTGCCCGTGCTCGACTCCGGTCTGACGATCCTGGCTCCGAACGAGTCGTCGCGTCGCATTGGCGACCGGATCCCGACCTTCCTCAGAGCCATATCCTCGTCCGACCTGCCTTGGCTCCTAGTGGTGTTCGGCGTGGCCGTGCTGGTGGCTGCGCACCTGATCTGGTGGCTGGAGCGCCATAGCAATCCCGACTTCGCGGTCCCGTACCGTCGGGGAATCTGGGATTCGTTCTACTGGTCGGTGGTGACCATGAGCACCGTGGGCTATGGCGACAAGGTGGCGCGGGGCACTCGGGGCCGCGTGCTCGCCCTCGTCTGGATCGCGTTGGGCACCCTCGTCTTCGCGAGTTTCACTGCCGCCATCGCCTCCTCGCTGGCCGTCAGCGAATTGCGCTCGGGGATCTCGGGCCCCTCGGACCTCCCGGGCCGGCGGGTCGCCACCGTCACCCACTCGGCGGGTGAGACGTACCTGCCCTCGATCGGAGTCGGCCCGGTGCTGGTGGACGACATCGACGACGCCTACGCCCTGCTGTCGGCGGGCGAGGTCGATGTGGTCGTGTTCGACGCTCCAGTGCTCCAGTTCCATGCGGCCCGGGAGGGGGCCGGGGAGGTCGCAGCCGTGGGCGCGGACTTCCAGAGGGTGCAGTACGGCCTGATGGTCAGCGAGGACGATGCCGAACTGCGGGAGAGCATCGATCTCGCCCTGCTCGACCTCATCGAGAACGGCATCTACCAGCGGCTCCACGACGCCTGGTTCGGAGCGCAGCCCTAGGAGTGTGACCGGAGCCTCCGGCGCAGCTTGCTTCAGCGGAGCAGCGCTACGCCGATTACCGGCACGGCGATGAACATTCCCGCCACATAGGTTCCGCTCAGCTGAGAAGCGGTCGCGGACACCCCTGATTCGCGGCCGCCGAACAGCCGCTGCGGGGTCGTCCCGAACCGCCGCGGTCGAGGTGGTCGTAGGTGGCGGTCTCGATGTCGGTGTAGAGCTGGTAGGAGCGGGCGTCGGCGAAGGGCAGCTGCTGGCTCAAGTAGGCGCCGGCGACCTGATTGTCCATGTCGATCCAGAAATAGGAATTGGCGATTCCGGCCCACATGAGCCCGCCCGCGGGGCGTCCTGTGGGCAGTGGCTCCTGGTTGATCTGGAATGTCAGTCCCCAGGTCTTCTCAACTCCTGGGAAGAACTCGGCATCGTGGGTGAGTTCGGGCATGGCCGAAGGCAGGGCGACCACCCGCAGGTCGCCGATGTTGTTCACCGTCATCTGGTCGACCGTCTCCGGGCGAAGCACCTCGACGCCGTCGCGGCTGCCCCGGCCCAGGATCATCTGCAGGAAGCGGCAGTAGTCCTCGACCGTGCTGTAGAGACCACCGCCGCCTGACGGGTACTCAGGCTCGGGGGACGGGGCCCGGTCCGCGACGGCGAGCGAGCCGTCGGCGAGCCGCCTGTGCAGCACGGCCCGGCGGGATCGCATGTCGTCGTTGAGGGCGAAGCCGGTGGAGTCCATGCCCAGCGGCCCGAGGATGTGCTCCTCGAAGTAGTCGTCGAGCCGTTGACCCGTGACCTGTTCAACCATGCGGCCCACGAAGTCGATGCTGATGCTGTACATCCAGCGCTCTCCGGGATCGAACAGCGCCGGAACCGGCTCCGCCCGCCTCACCAGCTCGCCGCTGGTGATCGAGTGAGTCCCGGTGGTCTGCTGGTATCGCAGCAGGAGCTCGTTCCAGAACTGGTAGCCGAAGCCGGCGGTGTGGGTCAGCAGGTGCCGCAGGGTGATCGGACCTCTGGCCGGGCGCACCACGGGCCGGCCGTCGTCGTCGAAGCCTTCGAGCACGCCCGCTTCGGCCAGATTGGGCAGCACGCTCGACGCGGGCGCGTCCAGAAGCAGCTCGCCCCGCTCCACTAGCTGCATGGCGGCGGTGCCGGTGATGGCCTTGGTCATGGAGGCGATCCAGCCGACGGTGTCGAGCTTCATCGGGCCGGCGCTGGGCTCGGCTGATCGTTCTCCCGCAGCTGCTGCGGCGAGGATGCCGTAGCCGGCGACGACCTGGGCCGCGGCCCCCACCACGTCTCCGGCCCCCGCGCCCCTGTCGAGGATCGCCTGCACCTCATCCTGCAGCGTCAATAGGGCCTCCCCCCGCCGCGCCGAGCCCCGCCGCACTGGTTCCGGTTGTGGTCTGTCCCGGGGAGAGCAGGGACTCGACCGACGCGGCCCAGTCGATGTGGCCGGCGACTGTCGCTGGGTCGAATCCGGGCACCGCCAGCGACGACACTCCGTGCTCGCGGGCGACGGCCGCGATCGGGGCGGGGTCGGGACTCTCGAAGACCAGGTCCTCAAGCGCGCCGGGCGGGACGAGTGCTCCGGCGGCCGCGGTGTCGCCTCTCACCAGTTGCTCCCGGATGGCTTCGACCCGGCCGTCGTCGAGTCCCCACGCCTGCCGCACGGCCGCCGCGGTGTTGAGGGACGCGTAGACGGCGACGTGCATGATCGACGCGATCGGGGCGTCGTCGTGGCGGACGAGCGGGGCCCAGATCAGCTCCGGCGGCCTGCGCCGGTGGGCGGCGCCGTCGCGGACGATCGAGACGGAGCGCTCCAGGTCCGACGCTGGGATGGCCCACAGCAGCACCCTGTCGGCAAGCGCCCCCGCCGCACGCATCATCTGATCGCCCCGTCCTGCCATCAGGATCGGTACCGGATCGAGGCCGACGTCGAGGCCGCGTCCCGAGGCCGCATCGAGCGTCCGGCTGGCCGCGACCTCGTGAAGGAAGGTGACGAGTTCGGTGACCATTGCCGCCGCGTCCCGCCGGGAGATCAAGGCCGCCGCGGTGACCTCGGATCCGCCGGCCGCGACCCCGCAGAACACGCGCCCGGGCGCCATCTCCTGCAACGTGGCCAGCGCAGAGGCCGTGTGGAACCGGTGGCGCATGTACGGATTCGTCATGGCCGGGCCCAGCTCGATCCGCTCCGTGGCCGCGGCGACCTGGCCGAGCAGCAACCACACATCGCGCCACCAGAAGGCGTCGGCGACGCCGATCCACCGCGCCCCCGCGCCCTCGGCAGCCTGAGCCAGCGCCACCGCCTGACCGACGTCGGGGTTGGGCACATGGTTGATCACGCCGACCATCGGTCATCCCCCAGCTCGACGGTCATGGCAGAGAATGCCTCAGCCGCATGGTCGACACCTTCGCGCAGGTCGTCCTGGACCAGGGCGAGACCGATGCTCGTGGGCCGGTGCTCGCGCACGAGCTCGGCCAGTCTGGCGCCCACCACCGAGGGGCTTCCCACCAGCATCACCCGTTCGAGCACCGTGTCGTCGACCAGCCTCCGCGCCGGTTCCGGGTCGCCGTCGCGGATCGCCTGGGCCGCGGCCTGCACGGCGGCCACGTCGAGCCCTAGCTCGTCCCTCACCTCGGGCGGGGTGTCGAGCAGCGCCCAGATCATCTCGGGCCGGTGCCGCTCCACCGCCTCGTCGGTGAACGCCACGCTCGGGTACAGCGCGATGTCGATCGATCGAACCGAGCGGGCCCAGCCGACCACGGCCGGGTAACGGAACGGGGGCATCCCGGACACGAACGCACCGTCGGCCCGCTGCGACGCGAGCCGGTTCAGGCGGGGGCCGCGGGCTCCTATGAACACCGGCAGGGGCGCACCGGCGGACGCCTCGGCGACCGCCACATCGGGCGGCGTGTACAGCGCCGTGGGCGCGGCGGCCGCGACAGCCCGGGCTATGTCGAGGAACTCTTCCATGCGGTGCAGCGGCCGGGAGGCCTCCAGGCCGAACGGCGACAGCGACATCTGGCCGCCCGCGCCCACCCCGAGCACGGCTCGGCCGCCGCTGAGCTCGTGGATGGTGAGCATGCTGGCGGTCGTCACCCCGGGATGGCGCACATAGGGGTTGGTGATGCCGGTGGCCAGCCGGATCCGGTCGGTGACCACCGCGGCCGCGGCGAGCACGGCGAAGGGGTCGCGTGCGGGGCCCTCGTCGCCCACCCACAGCTCGTCGAGGCCGAGATCCTCGACTTGGCGGGCCAGGTCGACCAGTTCGGGTGCGGGCGGCTCGGGAAAGATCCACACGCCGACCGCGGGAGCGGTGTCGCCGCTCACGGCATCGGCCTACTATCGCGGTCATGGCCTGGATCGACACCGTCTCGTGGGCCGACTCCGAGGGCCCGCTCCGGGACGCCTACGACTGGCAGGCCGCGGCCCTGGGGGAGCCGGCCGAGTTCACGATGCTCGGGAGCCTGTATCCCGCCATCGTCGAGGAGCGGCTCCGGCTCTATCGCACCGTCGAGCACTGCCCGTCGCAGCTCAGCGCGGTCGAGCGCCAGTCGGCCGCGCTGGTGACGTCCCGGCTGAACGGCACCGACCACTGCGCGTCGGGGCTGCGACTCAAGCTCGAGTCGCTCGGTCTGGCCACGGCGGTGCTCGACGCCATAGACGCCGACCCCGCCAATGTGGACTCCGGCGACGGCCGCTTCGACGCGATCTGCGCCTATGCCGCCAAGCTGACGCGGTCGCCGGACGAGGTTGTCCACCACGATGTCGACCGGCTGCGCGAGCACGGGCTGAGCGACCTCGACATCCTCGATCTCAACAACATGGTCGCCTACTACGCTTATATCAACCGGGTGGTGATGGGCCTCGGGCTTCGCAGTGTGATGACCACCACCGAGCAGGCGACGAGCGCGGTTCCGGGCGAGCGCTGACACCGGTTGCCTCACAGTCGCGGCATCACTTCGGAGGCGAGGATCTCCACGGTTCGCAGCGAGCTTGTGTCGTCCTGTCCGGGGATGATCGAGAGGTCACCCACTCCGAGCTCGGCGTAGCGGCCGATGGTGTCGACCATCTCGTCGACCGAGCCGGTGGTCGCGTGCCACTCGACGACGTCGCCGGTCACATCGTGGGCGCCGTATTCGAGCCGGGTCCGGTGGGCCAGGAACTTGCCGCCGGCGTCGAAGAACCGCTCGGCGACCGGTGCGAGTTCGTCGGGCGTGGCCCGCGACGACAGGAACGGCAGGCCGAGCGTCACCGCTCGGGTCATCGTCTTGGCCGCTCCGGCCAGCCACACCGGCGGCGGGCCGGCGTCGGAGGGTCCGGGGGACAGGGTCTGATCGAGGAGCAGCCGGCGGAGGTCGGCGAGGCGTTCGTCGAATACCGACGCCCGGTCGCCGAAGGCGATGCCCCCCGCTTCGAGGTCGTGGGCCCAGAACCCGGGCGTCACGACGAGAACGAGTCCGCCGCCGGCCACCCGGTGGAGGGTGTTGGCCTGTTTGGCGAGCCAGGCGGGGTCACGCAGTGGGAGGATCGCGGCGGCGATGCCGGTGCGGGCCGTGGGAAACCGTCCGGCCAGCCAGGCCAGCTCGGTGAGGCTCTCCATCGCGCCGGCCCAGCCCACGAAGTCGGGGTTGGCGAGATAGCCGTCACCGAGCCAGAGCGTGTCGAGCCCGCCCTCGACCGCGATCCGGCTCAGTTCGAGCGTGGTCTGTCGGGTCGTGGCAAACGGCGAGATCCCGACCCGCATCTCATCGATGCTACGGGGGATCGCCCGAGTGTGGTGGTTGACGGCCGTCAGCGGACGATCCGCTCGTCGAGGAGGCTCAGCAGCCTGGTCGTGGTCCTCCAGTTGCGGATGGTCATTTGCTGGTACTGCGGCGTGCTGGCGATCCGGCTCATCCGGCTCTGCGACAGCCGCTCGCTGAGGCGCGAGAAGTAGAGCACCCCGGCGCCGGGCCACGCCTGGTCGACGCCGTCTCGCAGGTCGACGGCCTGGAGGGCTTGGTGGCTCGTCAGCGGCGCCTTCAGGAAGATCACATCGCAGTGGTGGACGTCCAGTTCTGCGCCGAAGCCGTCCGGCGCCCGGTCGACGACGCTGCGGAGCTGCCGGTGCGAACGCACCACGACGACGAGCGACAGGCCGAATGCGCTCTCGAGCATCGTCTCGATTTCGCGCTCCAGCGAGGCCCGTGGCGTGTCGGACTCGAACAGCACGTTGCCGGACTGGATGTAGGTGCTGACCGCTGAGTACCCGGCGTCCTCGAACGCGGCGCGCAGGTCGGCCATGCGGACGATGTTCTTGCCGCCCACATTGATTCCCCGCAGCAGCGCCACACAGTCCGTCCCCGCCATCGGCCAGGACCGTAGCCCGCCCGCCTTCCCGGCAGGGCAGGCCGACCGCCTGCGTCAGGAATTCCGGATGTCGACGGCACGTACCTGGGCGGTCGGGTGAGGGCTTGTAGGGTCGTCGGTATGGATCGGGTGCTCACGTTCCCCGGTGGAGGGGTGCCGGCCGCCGCGGTCGTGTGGCGCTTCGATCCCTCTGGCGGTCCGGGAGGACAGCACGCCAACCGCTCCAGCACCCGGGTCGAGGCCGTGGTCGATCTCACAACGGCCGGCGATGTTGAGCCCGAGGTACGGGAGCGGCTCGTCGCGAGGTTCGGTGCCGAGCTGCGAGTGGTCGTTGATGACACCCGATCACAGGCCCGCAACCGTGAGATAGCGCTCGATCGTCTGGAAGCACGGCTGCGCGACGGGCTGGCCGTCGCCAAGCCGAGGAAGCCGACCCGGCCGCCGCGTTCGGCCAAGGCCCGGCGGTTGCAGGCGAAGCGCCGTCGCTCCGAGACCAAGCGCGGCCGCGGCCGCATCGATCGCGCCAGTCACGACGCCTAGGTTTGGAGCTTCAGCTCCTGGCTGCCTCTGTGTTGTCAAGCTGCTTGAGACTTACCAGTGAGCGGGGGCAGGTCAGGCCAGCAGCTCGTCCTCGAAGGGGAACTGTCCCACCAGTTCGCAGCCGGTGTCGGTGATGCGGACCATCTCCTCGAGCTTGACGCCCTCGTGGCCGCCTGGCTCCCCGATGTAGCTCTCCACGCAGATGGTCATGTCGGGCTCGAGCACGGCGTCGTACCCGAGGTCGTCGAACAGCTTGCGGGGCACCAGCTGGGGGAACTCATTGCACAGCCCGATGCCGTGGATCACCGCGCCGCACTCGAAGGGCTCGAAGCGGTGCGGTATGCGCCAGGAGCGCTCGGCCAGCTCGCGCATGGTCAGACCGGGCCGCAGCAGGGCCAGGTTGTGGTGGACCTGCTCGTGGGCGAGCCCGTAGAGGGTCCTCTGCTCGCCGGTGGGGGTGCCGGGATGGCACAGCCAGGTGCGGGACATGTCGCAGGAGTAGCCGTGGGGCCCGACCATGTCGGTGTCGAGCGCCAGCAGCTCGCCCGCCTGGATCGGCCGGTTGCTGGCCTCGGTGTACCAGGGGTTGGTGCGGGGCCCCGACACCACCATGCGGCTCTCGGTGTAGTCGCCGTCCAGGGCCACGTTCACACCCATCAGGATCGACCACAGCTCGTTCTCGGTTGTGCCGGGGCGGGTTGCGTCGCGCATCTGGGCTAGCGCCGAGGTGCAGATGGCGGCCGAGTGGCGCTGGGCCACAAGCTCGTCGACGGTCTTGATGCGCCGGGCGTACTCAACCATGTCCTGGCCGAAGGACACCTCGACGCCGTGGGCCTCCAGCGCCCGGCGGGGGTCGCCGTCGAGGCGGTCCACCGCGATGCGGCGGTTGGGGCACCGATCGGAGATCTCGTCGGCGAGCTCCGCAGCCCAGTCGGCCATCACCCTGGCCCGCTGCCCGCCGGCGATGTGGAAGATCCACATCTTGGCCGGCCGTGACTCCGCCACCGTCGGCAGGTGCTCGGACATGTGTTCGCAGTTGACGAAGTCGAACACCACGGCCAGGCCCTCCGCGGGCACCAGGCAGTAGCGCGACGAGTTGTGCATGGCCCACACCTGCATGTTGCGGGTGCCGGTGGCGTACCGCACGTTCACCGGGTCATACAGCAGCAGCCCGCCGATGTCGCGGACGGCCATCTCGGCTTGGAGCCGCCCGAGGCGCTCCAGCGCCATGCGATCTACGTCCACGTCGGGCAGGTCGGCCAGCTTGCGGCGGGCCGAGTCGAGTTCGAGCGTCACACCCACGGACTTCGAGCCTCCTGGAGCGGATCTGGCACCGGCGGACCTGGTCCGAAGCTACATCAGAGCGAGTCCAGGGCCTCGCACGCTCTCAGTACGGCAGGCCGACGGCCTGGGTCAGGAACTCCATGTAGGGCGAGGCCGTGCGGCAGGCGTCCGCGAAGTCCTCGACGAATTCCGGCTGGGTGACCTCGTCCTCGTCGAAGACGCATACAGCCTCAGGAACTTGCACCTGTCCCTGTCCTATGATCGTCAGGTTCCCGGCGTCTGCCATGGCCCGAGACGCTAGTTCAGCCTGACCCCACGAGAAGCCTCAGCGCGCCGGTTGTCCTGAGTCAAGATTCCTGGTCGTTGCTGTCGAGACAGCCGACGACGGTCTGGCCGCGGATCTCACGGCAAACCGTGTGACAGAGAGATTGGAAGTCGGACCAAGCCCAACTCGTGCAGCGCGAATGGAGCTGACGGGTGGTTGGCCGAGTGCCGAATAGTGGTGCTAGTGGGTTGGCCGCGGCGCGAGATGCGGCGTGGGAGGAGCATCAGAGACGCTGCGCCAACAATGAGCCCTACACCGATGGTGTCACGCCCGACGAACTGGCCGAACGGACAGAGCGGCTCCGTCAAGAGGCCGCTCGCGGGCATCGCCCCAAGGGCTAGCACCTCAGTCAAGCCCCGTCGCTGCTGGTCTGCAAGCTCTCCTACGGGCATCCCTCCACTTACTTACAGACATGTTATTCTGATGGACGGCTGCGGTCTTGTCGGTGGTGAACTGACAGATCGAGATTCCAAACCCCCGGTTCGTGCTTGGCCGGGGGTTTGGCGCGTTCCTGCGATCCGCGTTCGGACGGGTTTCAGGCGCGGCTAGGGTCCTGTCGTGATGCGCCCGCGTCGCCGGAACACTCTCGGTGCGGCATGCATCGCCGGGGCCGCCGTCGCCTACTCGCTGATCCCGCTGCCGATCCGGTTCGCGGGTGAGGGCTTCTCCGTTCTGGTGTTGGGCACGCTGATGGAGTCAGCTTGCGCGACGCTGCTGCTGGCTGCGCTGGCCGTGTCGGCTAGGCCCGTGCTGGGAGTGGGCCCGCTCCAGGCGATGCGTCCAGCACGACATGCGGCGTTGCCTCCCGTCGCGCTGGCAGGCCCGCGCGCGGGCGTGCTGTTGACGCTGCTGCTGGTCACGGCACCCAATGTCCTGCTGTATGCCGGCACGGCGGCCCTGCTGCCGCTCGTGGTGTTGTCCTGCTTCTCGGACGGCCTGGATGTCGTGCCCCAGTCCCTTCTGATTGCGCGCTGGAGCGGCAGCAGCAGAAGCATCTCGACCCGCAGCGCCACCATGATGTGCGGAATGCCGATAGCGGTGGCCGCTGTCGTGTGGAGTCAGACGGCCCCCGGCCAACTCGAAGGGGGTTCATGGCGGAACACGACAGCCGGGTTGGCGCTGGGGGTGCTGACCACGGCGACATACGCCGTGCGGCCAGCGGCAGGGATCATCTACGGCGACCGTCGCGCATCGGCCTGGCGCTCTGGACCTAGCGCTGTGTCCGTCAAGGAGTACGGCGCTGCCCTGTGGTGGTCGACGTTCGCCGCCTCGGCGGTCAGCGTTCCGATCGTGGCAGCGGTTGGGCTGACGTTCGCCCTCGGCGGATTGGGCGCCACCCGCTCGGCGGCATTCGGGGCAGCGTCCGGACTGATCATGGGTTGCGCCCGCCTGCTGCACCGGGCGGGCAACATCGTCACTGCCGACACGCGCGTCAACAGTTTGCTCTACGCATCGCCGGCGCTGGCGGCCATATGGCTAACGAGCGCAGGCGACCCCATCTACCAACCTGTGCTGTTCGGTTGCGGCATGGCGGTCATCTTCGGACTCAACGCGGCCATCGCAGCAGACCGCGGCGGGCAGCAATCAGCCCAGTCGCAGTGACCCAGCCGTCCGGTCTCTCGAGCGCAGATGGCGAGCTTCCTAGCCCGCGCGCAGATGGCTGCATTCCTATACAGAGCCCGCAACCTGATCTCCGTCGCTCGCTGCTCCGAATAGTGTCGGCGGCCATGAGATGCTGCCCGTGTGTGCGCACCCACGAGGCGTACCGGCGGCGGCCGCGGGCCGCTAGAAGCGCCATTCGGTAGCGTGTCTTGGAACCCGCGCAACAATGCGCGCAAGCCTCGCCCTCGCCCTCGTAGCTCAGTGGATAGAGCATCGGTTTCCTAAACCGTGTGCGCAGGTTCGATTCCTGCCGGGGGCACGATGCCGTCTGCCGGCGGTACTAGGTGGAGTTCCTGGTTCGCTGCCGGAGCCAGTCGACTAGCCAGATGAGACCAAGAACGGCGACGGCCGCCCATTCGACCCGGCCAGCCATGCGAACGGCGGTAGGGACATCCTCGGGGTCGGGCCGAGGCCCGTGGCCCAGCCGCGGTCGGTCCTCGGTCACGGTCCCGTAGCGCAGCGGTCCGCCCAGTTCGCGACCCAGGGCGGCGGCCATCGCTGCCTCGGCGACGCCGGCGTTCGGGGAGGGATGGGCCGTCGCGTCGCGGCGCACGGCGGCGAGGATCTTCCGGGCCCGGTCCGGACGCAGCACGGCCACCAACCCGGCGAAGACACGGGCGGGCACGTAGTTGGCCATGTCATCGAGGCGGGCCGCAGCCCAGCCGAAGTTGCTGTACCTCTCGTCGCGGCGGCCGACCATGGCGTCCATCGTGTTGACGGCCCGGTAGGCGACCGCTCCGGGCGCGCCCGCCACCGCGGCCCAGAACGCCGGGGCGATCACCGCATCGACACTGTTCTCGGCCACCGACTCGATGACCGCGGCCGCTATTCCCGAGGCGTCCAGCTCTGACGGGTCGCGCCCCACCAGCGAAGGCAACTCGGCCCGGGCCGCAGGCAGCTCTCCGACCGTGGCCAGCTCACCCACTCGAGACGCCACCCGGCGCAGCTCCCGGCCCGCGGCCACCGCCCAGGTGGCAACCGCGGTCGACCCGGCCGCGGAACCCGCAGCTGCTCCCATCGCCGCACCCGACAATGCGTACACGGCACCGTTCAGGCGACGGTCAGCCCACAGCGCGCGCTCGACCCGTTCCATGGTGCGGCCGAAGCCGGCCACGGGATGGACATCCGCGGGCGGTTCGCCGACGAGGCGGTCCAGCACCAGGCCGGCTGCGACCGCCAGGCAACGCCGTCCCAACCTGCTCACACGGCCCCCGGTCCTGAGCCGGCCATCGGCAGTGACACGCTCAATCCCGCGGGCCGGCCCCGGCCCAAGCCGCCCGATAGACGGTTTGGCCGAGCGGCGAGCCCCACTGCGACCGCGGACCGGCGAAGCGTTCCGGCGCACCCCCGGACGGCCACACCACCGTCACCGCGTCGGTAGCCGTGCCGGTCCCTGGCACGCCGCGGTCTCCCAAAGCCTGGGCCTTGGCCTCGGTAACGGTGATTACTGCGACTCGATGGAGCTCGGCGCGGGTACTCAAGGGTCGGTGCCGTTGAGCGAACGGCTCAGGGCCTGTTCGAGGCGATCCATACCGGCGCTGTCGGGTACGGCCACCCGTACATGGTCCGGCATCCCGAAGCTGGCGCAGTCACGGACAAGCACACCCTCCCGGGCGAGGCGCTCCCGCAGACCCGGCGCTTGCACCAGTAGCCAGGGAGCATCGGCCACGGTGACCTGCCGCCCGGCGCGCTGGAACAGGTCGGACAGCTCGATCCGACTCAGCGCGATGGCCCGCGACCAGCCCGCCAGATCGGCGCGCTCGAGCAGTTCCGCCAACGCGGCCAGGCCCAGAGACCCCACCGCCCACTGGGGCTGATGGCGGGCGAACCGCTCCACGTCGTCAGCGATCACATAGCCGAGCCGCAGGCCCGGACAGGCAAACACCTTGGTCAGCGATCCCACCACCACGCCGGGGCGTTCAGCCGACCATCGGCCCGTGGCCAGCGGATAGAAGGCCTCGTCCCAAACGTCGGCGGCCGCGCCGGCTCGGGCCAGCACCCCGCTCGGATTGTGGGGGTCGCTGCGCCACACCGGCCCCGTCGCACCACGGGGGTGCAAGGCGAACTCCGGCTCCGAGCGCACCCGACCGCCGATCTCGCATGCCACCGCGGCCACGGCCCCCGCCCCGCCGTTGGTCAACATCAGCCTCTCGGGCTCAACCCCGATGGCCTCGGCCAGCAAGCGGGCCGCATCCGAGGGATCCGGATAGCGCCGCAGGGACTCGACGTGGCGGGACGCGATCGCACCGACGTCGGGTGCGAACGGGTTGAGGTTCTGAGACAGGTCGAGGACCGATCGGGGATCGACCCCCAGCGCCTTCGCCACCCGAGGACCGTCTCCGCCGTGCTGTCCCGGCGGTGGCACCGAGCGCGGCCCGTCCCAGTCGTGGGGGCCCGAGTGGGCGGGTCCCGAGAGATCGGACAGTTGCGCCGGGGTTGCTTCCACGGACGCCGATCGTACTGCCGCCAGGTTGACGGCTCGGTCCGAACGGAGCCGGGCCGTTTCCGCGTATCTTGCGAAGGTGATCGTTCGCCCGTCGATGCAGCCCTGAGGCCGGCTCGTGCCTTCCGTCGCCCCGTTCGCAGAAGCCCGGCTGGGGCCGGTGACTCTGCGCAACCGGGTCATCAAGGCGGCCACCTTCGAGGGCGTCATGCCTGAGGCCCTCGTCACGCCTGAGCTGATCGAGTACCACCGGGCGGTGGCCGCGGGCGGTGCCGGCATGTCCACGGTCGCCTACCTGGCGGTGGCCCCCGAGGGGCGCACCCACGCCGAGTGCATCTGGCTGCGACCCGAGGCCGTGCCCGGCCTGCGCCGGCTCACCGACGCCATCCACGCCGAGGGTGCCGCTGCCGGCGCCCAGATCGGCCACGCCGGGCCGGTGGCCAACTCCCGGTCCAACCGGGCCGCCTCGATCGCGCCCAGCAAGCGGTTCAACCCCCTGGCCATGCGGGTCATCCGCTCCGCCACCGACGCCGACATCGCCCGCATCACCAACGACTACGCCCGGGCCGCCCGCCTCGCCGCCGACGCCGGCTTCGACGCCATCGAGATCCACCTCGGCCACAACTACCTGCTCAGCGCCTTCCTCAGCCCCAACCTCAACAAGCGCACCGACTCCTGGGGCGGCACGCTCGCCAACCGGGCCAGATTCCCCCGCCAGGCCGTGCAGGCAGTGCGGGCCGCGGTGAGCGACAAGCTGGCCGTCACCGCCAAGGTCAATATGAACGACGGCGTCCCCGGCGGCCTCAAGGACGACGAGAGCCTCGAGTTCGCCAGGATGCTGCAGGACGACGGCGCACTCGACGCCCTCGAGCTCACCGGCGGCAGCTCCTTCGCCAACCCCATGTACCTGTTCCGGGGCGACGCCCCCCGAGAGGAGTTCGCGGCCACCCTGCCGCCCCACGCCCGGCTCGGCTTCAAGCTGGCCGGGGCCAAGCTCATGCCCGACTACCCCTTCGAGGAGGCCTACTTCCTGCCGAAGGCCCGCCGCTTCCTCGAAGCCCTGGACATGCCGCTGATCCTGCTCGGGGGCATCAACCGGCTCGACACCGTGCAGTCCGCCCTCGACGAGGGGTTCGCCTTCGTGGCTATGGCCCGGGCCCTGCTGCGCCAACCCGACCTGATCAACCACTGGCAGGCCGGCACCGCCCACGAGGGCAACTGCATCCACTGCAACCGCTGCATGCCCACCATCTACAGCGGCACCCGCTGTGCCCTAGACCACCCCGAACCCCTAACCGTCGGCCGCCCCATCATCTGACCGCCGGGCTCCGCCCGCATTCGCCGCCGGTGCCCGCTGTTAGGGCTGTCGGGGGGTGAGCGGTAGCCTCGGATCCGTGCGTCTGTACGACACCGCACGGCGGGCTGTGGTGCCCTTCGAGCCGGCCCCGCCGCCCGCGGAGGTGCGCATCTACGTGTGCGGCATCACTCCCTATGACAGCACCCACCTGGGCCACGCCAACACCTACCTCGCCTACGACCTGCTGATGCGCCGCCTCGAGGACCTCGGCCACCCGGTGCGCATGGTGCGCAACATCACCGACGTGGACGACTCGATCCTCCCCAAGGCCCGTGAGCTGGGGGTGGACTTCCTGGAGCTGGCCGCAGCCGAGACGGCCCGCTTCCACTGCGACATGGAGGACCTCAACACCCGGCCGGCAGCAGCCGAGCCCAAAGCCACCGAATGGGTGGCTGAGATGGTCGACCTCATCGAGCAGCTCCACGCCGGGGGTCACGCCTACACGGTCGAGGGCACCACCTGGTTCGACGTGTCCACCTGGCCGAACTACGGAAGCCTCGGCGGCTACGACGGCGACACCATGGTGGCGCTGGCCGCGGAGCGGGGCGGCACCCCCGACGACGCCCGCCAGCGCAACCCGCTCGACTTCGTGCTGTGGCAGCCGTCGGCCCCCGACGAGCCGTCGTGGGAATCGCCGTTCGGGCCGGGCCGTCCCGGCTGGCACATCGAGTGCAGCGCCATGTCGATGGGGCTGCTCGGTACTTCCATCGACATCCACGGCGGCGGCAGCGACCTGATCTTCCCCCACCACGAATGCGAGCTGGCCCAGAGCGAGGCCGCCACCGGCTCGGACTTCGTCAAACACTGGATGCACTGCGGGATGGTCGCCTACGACGGCACCAAGATGTCGAAGTCGCTGGGAAACCTGGTGTTCGTCAGCGACCTCTGCAAGGAGAGCGCCCCGGCCGCGGTGCGTCTCGCCCTCATGGGCCACCACTACCGCGACGACTGGGAATGGCACGACGGCGACATCGCCGAGGGCGAGACCCTGCTCGACAACCTCAACGAGGCCGTGCGCCAGGGCGGAGCCTCGGGAGTTGTAGGCGTCGGCGGCGCCGAGCGCAGCGGCGCCCCGAGCGCGGCGTACGGGGGAGTCCTGGACGACAAGCCGGCCCGGAGCGCGGCGTCAGGCGACGGATCTGACTCGGCTGTCTACGCCCGGCGGCTGCGCGACGCGCTTGATGACGACCTCGACGCGCCCCGGGCCCGTGCCGTGCTGGACGAGATGGCCGATGCCGTGCTCGGCGGCCGTCTCGACGACTCCGCTCCCGGCGTGCTGGCCGACTTGTGCGCGCTCTGCGGGATCGCCCTGGAGCCCGAAGCGTCGCCGTCGCCCGCCTCGCAGTGATCTCGCTATACGACACTCTCACGGGCGAGGTCCGTCCCCTGGCGACCCGCGAGCCGGGCAAGGTGGCGCTGTACGCCTGCGGACCGACCGTCTACGACCATCCCCACCTCGGCCATGCCCGCTCGGCCCTCACCTACGACGTGCTGCGGCGCTACCTGGAGTGGCGGGGCCTCGACGTCCGCCACGTGGCCAACATCACCGACATCGACGACAACATCATCAACCGGGCCCGCGACGAGGGTCGCACCGAGAGCGAGGTGGCCGTCGAGTGGGAGGACGTCTACATCGACGCCATGGCGAAGCTGGGCGTGCTCGATCCTCACGAGCGGCCCCGAGCCACCGAGTGGGTCACCGAGATGGTCGACTTCGTCGGCCGGATCATGGACGCCGGCGCGGCTTATGCCACCCCCACCGGCGTGTACCTGAGGGTGAGGGATGTCGACGGATACGGCGATCTGGTGCACCGCGACCTAGACGATCTGAGGGCCTCGGCCGGGGCCAGAGTCGAGGTTGACGAGGCCAAGGAGGACCCCCTCGACTTCGCGCTGTGGAAGGCGGCCAAGCCCGACGAGCCGTCGTGGCCGTCGCCGTGGGGACCGGGCCGTCCCGGCTGGCACATCGAGTGCGTGGCCATGAGCCTCGGAATCCTCGGCGACGACTTCGACATCCACGGCGGCGGCAACGACCTGGTGTTCCCGCACCACACCAACGAGCGGGCCGAGGCGCTCGCCGTCGGCCGGACGTTCGCCCGCCACTGGGTGCACAACGCCATGCTCAACATCGAGGGCACCAAGATGTCGAAGTCGCTGGGCAACTACCGCACCGTGGTCGAGATGCTCGACGAGCACCCGCTCAATGGCCGGGCCTTTCGCCTGCTGGTGCTGCAGACCCACTACCGCAAGACCATGGAGGTCAACCCCGAGCTGATGGCCTCCGCCCGGTCCGCAGTGCAACGCCTCGACGCCCTAGCCCGCCGGGCGTCGGCTGCCGGCGCCCAAGGCGATGCGCTCGGGGTCTCCCGCGACGAGTCCGAACAGCCCGAAGACCCGGCTCTCGCGCGTGACGAGCCATCCGGCGCTGTCGATGCCGAGCTTGACCTGCCCACCGCTGTCCAGGAAGTGCTAGAGGATGTGGGCGTAAGGGGCGCGCGGCGCGAGGCTCAACGGTTGAGAGACCGCTTCCAAGAAGCGATGGACCAGGACCTGGGTACGCCTTTGGCGGTGGCTCGGATATTCGACGCGCTGCGTCGGGCCAACGCCGCTCTTGACCGCGGCACCGACGAAGCCCGGTTCCTCGTGGACGCTGTGGTCGAGTTGGCCGGAACGCTCGGAGTGGCCGTGGAAGCGGCGGAGCACGGTGCTGACGCAGGCGACACCGCCATCGAGGGCCTGGTCGCGCGGAGGCAGGCGGCTAGGGAGGCTAAGGACTGGGCCGCCGCCGACGCCTTGCGCGACGAACTCTCGGCGCTGGGCGTGGTGGTGGAGGACACTCCGGCCGGCCCGGTCTGGCACCGGGCGTGAGTCTGCTCGCCACCGGCGAACGAGATTGGGGCCGATAATGGGTGTCCAGTACCCGATTCGTCGCCAATTTCGGGTGGAGGTGCGGTGGAGGGCGGTGGCGTGAGTGTGCTCGGGAACCGGGTGCTCCGTACCGAGGACCCGCGGATGCTCACGACCGGCGCCCGCTACGTGGCCGACCTGCACCTCGACGGCGCCGTCCACGCCTGCTTCGTGCGCTCGACCGTGGCTCATGGACGCCTGGACGGGGTGGACACGGCCGAGGCGCGGACCCAGCCTGGAGTGCTCGGAGTGTTCACCGCGGCCGACCTGGACCTTCCCGATCTCAAGCCCATACCGATGGTCAACCAGCAGATGGCCCGCCCCGTACTGGTCCGCGACACCGTCCGGTTCGTGGGCGAGCCGGTCGCGGTGGTGGTGGCCGAGACGGCCGCCACAGCCGCCGACGCGGCTGAGCACGTGTTCGTCGACATCGAGCCGCGGCCCGCGGCGGTGACGCTGGCCGACGCGGCCGCGGGCGACACGCTGGTTCACCCCCACGCCGGCACCAATATCGCCTTCGACATGGGTGCCGGCGGCAGCGTCGAGGCCCCGGTGGACTTCTCGGGCTGCGAGGTCGTGGTGACCGACACGTTGGTCAGCCAGCGGCTGGCTGCCGTGCCGTTGGAGCCCCGGTCGGCGGCGGTCGAATGGTCCGGCGACGGCACCGCGCTCACGTTCTACGCCTCCACCCAGGCTCCGCACCGGGTGCGGGACACCCTGGCCGGCCTCTACGGGCTCGACAAGGCCGCGGTGCGGGTGGTGACCCCCGACGTGGGCGGCGGTTTCGGGGCCAAGGGCACGCCGTCGCCGGAGGAGCTCGTCCTGGCCGGGCTCGCACGAGCCGTAGGCCGGCCGGTGACATGGACCGAGTCCCGGGCCGAGAACCTCACCGCGTCGGTGCACGGCCGGGGCCAGACCCAGCAGTTCCGCCTGGGCGGCACCCGCGGCGGCCGCATCACCCATTACGAGCTCGAGGTCGTGCAGGACGCGGGCGCCTACCCGATGATCGGCGCCTTCCTGCCTACGTACACCCGCAAGGTGTTCACCGGCTGCTACGACATCGCCGACGCCTCGGCGAGCGGGCGCAGCTACGTCACTAACACCGCCCCGGTCACCGCCTACCGGGGCGCGGGCCGGCCCGAGGCGATCTTCGCCGTCGAGCGGGCCGTCGACCTTTACGCCGCCGAGATCGGCATCGACCCCGCCGAGGTGCGCCGCCGGAACTTCGTGGGTGCCGAGCGGTTCCCGTACACCAACACGGTGGGCAGCATCTACGACTCCGGCGACTACGGCACCGCCCTGGAGCGGACCTTGGAGACGGCCCGATACCCCGACCTGCGCGCCGAGCAGGCCCGCCGCCGCGCCGGCAAGGATCCGGTGCTGCTGGGCATCGGCATCGCCTCGTTCGTGGAGAGCACCTCGATGGGCGTCAGCGAACTGGGCGAGATCGAGCTCGCAGCCGACGGGTCGCTGGTGGTGCGCTCCGGAGCCACCGCCTTCGGGCAGGGCCACGCCACCTGCTGGGCCATGATTGCGGCCGACGCCACCGGCGTGCCGCTGGACCGGATCAGCGTCATCTCCGGCGACACGGCCGAGATCGCCACAAGCGGGCTGACGGCCGCCTCCCGCTCCGCCCAACTGGCCGGCTCAGCGGTGCTGACCGCGGCCCGCCACCTGGTGGAGCTGGGCCGAAACCGGGCCGCGGCCCGCTTGGAGGCCGCCGAGGCCGACGTTGTGCTCGACACCGCGACCGGGGACTTCCATGTGGTCGGCTCGCCGCAGCCGCGGGTGGGCTGGGCCGACATCGCCGCCCAAGCAGCCGAGGCCGCCGAGGCCCCGCTCGCGGCTGCCTCGGACTTCGTGCAGCACGCCAACACCTACGCCTTCGGATGCCACGTCGCCGAGGTCGAGGTGGACTCCGTCACCGGCGAGACGACGTTGCGACGCATCGTCGCCTGCGACGACGCGGGCACGCTCATCAACCCGCTGATCGCCGAGGGCCAGATTCACGGCGGCATCGCCCAGGGCGCCGCCCAGGTGCTGCTCGAAGAGATGGTCTACGACGACGACGGCAACCCGCTGGCCACCAACCTCGTCGACTACCCGGCCGTCTCGGCTCCGGACCTGCCCAGCTTCGACCTCGTGGCCATGGAGACGCCCACTCCCCTCAACCCCCTCGGCGCCAAAGGCATCGGCGAGTCGGGCACCATCGGCGCCGGCCCCGCCATCCTCAACGCCGTCCACGACGCCGTGGCCCACCTCGGCGTCGATCACATCGACATGCCCGCCACCCCCCAAAGAATCTGGCGCGCCCTGCGGCAGGTTCCGTAACCCGAAGCCACTTCCAGCCCCCTGATACCTGCCACTGTTGCCGGGCGTCGGAAATGTGTGTGAGGGAATCATGCCTGTTGGAGTTGTTGTCTCGTGTTGGAGTTGTTGGCTGTCAGCTGGATGACTGGCTTCTAGCGGAAGGCGTGGATGTAGCCGCCTTTGGTGCCGACCACGATGAGGCCGTCCCACACCGCCGGGGTGGACTCGATGCAGGCGCCCAGCGGGATGTTCCACAGCTGGATCGGCTCCACGGTGGTGTCGCTCACGTCGAAGGCGTAGAGCTTGCCCCCGCAGTCTCCCTGGATCCACACGTCGTCTACGATGACCGGGCTGGGCCAGGTGGGGCCGGGCAGCTTCTTGGTCCAGCGGACCTCCCCGGTGGCGGTGTCCACCCCGTAGACGTGGCCGGTGTGGGTGGGCACGATCAGCAGGTCGCGGTGCAGCCCCGGCGTGGCCCACACCCCCGATCCGTCAAGGACGCCCCGCACATCCACGCCCCACACCAGCGGATCGTCGGGCCGGCTCGGGTCGAGCTTGATGATCTGGCCCACCTCGTGGGAGCGGGCCGTGCCCCTCTGGTACTCGACGCCGGCGTAGATCATGCCCTCGGCGTCGATCACCAGTGAGCCGTCAGTGTCGTCACCGGTCCAGAAACGGAACACCCGCTCAGGCACCGCGGCCGGGTCGTCCCGCAGCCCGGAGATGTCCCAGCCCTGGACCAGGCCGCCCGAGTTGGCGAAGTACAGGGTGTCGCCGCTGATGGCCACCGAGTTCTCGATCGACAGCTCCCGGCCGACCGCGGCCAGCAGCTCGTCGTCCCAGCCGGGCGCATGGAACACCACCTGCGGGTCGGCGGTCACCAGCCCGTCGTCGCCGTAGCCCCGGTTGAGCTTGACGATGTGGATCCGGGAGTTCTCGCCGCCGATGAACAGGTAGTCGTCGATCACCAGCCCAGCGCTGTCCCAGTCGTCGTTCCACATGATCGGTGCCAGGTCGTACGCACCGAGCGACCAGAGCTCCCGGGGCGTCCCGCCGTCGAAGGCGACCACCCGGTAGCGGTTGTCCCGGCTGCCGACGTACACCAGCGGGTAGCCGTCGGGGTCGATCGTCACCGACCCCTTGATGATGTCGCCTGTACCGAAGTCGGGCAGCAGGCGCTCGCCAGTGTCGGCGTCGAGGAAGTGGACGCTGCCGCTGAAAGCGCCGAACACCACCCAGGTACGGCTGTCGCGCTCGAAGATGGCGGGCTGGCCCGTCCAGCCCGTGCCGCACCACCGCCGGGGCTCGCCCCCGACCGACGACAGCGAGCACATCGGCTCACCGCGGGGGAAGTGCCAGGCCTCCTGCGGAGCCGACGGCACCGGCCCCTTCCCGTAGTAGGTGCGCGTCGGGTTGCCTCTGAAGGTGAGCAAGCCCTCCACCGTGTCGCCCCACGGCTGGCCGGAGGTCTCCGGGTCGACCCAGCCCTCGAAGGGCGGCACTGTCGTGGTGGTCGTCGTCGTGGTTGTGGTGGTGGTGGTGGTCGTTGTCGTTGTCGTGGTGGTGGAAGTGGCCGCCGCAGCCTGGGCGAGGTCGGTCTCGTCAGGCTCGGCCCGGTCCACGCGGGGCGCCCACACTGCAGCCGCGGCCACGATCACCACCAGCGCGGCCGCGAACGCCAGACCCAGCCTCGCCGGCCTCGACAGCGTGCCCATGGCTCCATCATGCCCACTGCGCCGCTCGCGCACGCCAAACCGCTCGGCCTTTTAGGATCCCACCCGTGACCGGGGACGATCACCAGCCGCTCACCGTCGCCTTCGATGCCGACGACACGCTGTGGCACAACGAGGACCTCTTCCAGGACGTGCAGCGGGAGTACGAGGAACTGCTGTCACGCTGGGCCGACGTCGAGACGATCGGTGAGCGCCTGCACGAGATCCAGATGACGAACCTGTCCCGCTTCGGCTACGGCGTGAAGTCGTTCACCCTGTCGATGATCGAGGCCGCGGTCTGCATCAGCGGCGGCGAGGTCGACGCCGAGCGCATCGCCGCGATCATCGGCTACGGCAAGCGGCTCCTGGACCGGCCGGTCGAGCTCATCGATGGAGTGGAGGAAGTGCTCGACGCCCTCGGGCACCACCGGCTGATGGTCATCACCAAGGGCGATGTGCACGATCAGCTCGCCAAGGTGGCCGCCAGCGGCCTGGCCGAGCGGTTCTGGCGAGTCGAGGTGGTGGCCGCCAAGGACGCCACCGTCTACAGCGAGCTGCTCGAACGCCATGAGATCGATCCGGCCCGGTTCGTGATGGTCGGCAACTCGCTGCGCTCCGATGTGCTGCCGGTGCTGGAGCTGGGCGCCACCGCGGTGCACGTGCCCTACCACGTGACCTGGCGCCACGAGGAGGACCACGACGGCGAGGACGTCGAGGTGCCCACGCTGGACGGCTTGCGTGCCCTGCCGGAACTGTTGAGGGCGTGGGACGGCGACGGCGAGCTGGGACCGAGCCTGAGCGGCCCGGCCGGGATGGGCGGCCGCTACGGCATGCACCCCGCGTGAGGCGGCTCACTCCCGTCGAGATCGCGGGCTATGACCTGGTGCCGGCCGAGATCGCCCGCCGGGCCCGGGTGCAGAAGGTGCCGGTGCTGTCGCCCGGCATGGCCGGCATGACCGTCGGCCGGCTCATCCTCGTGCTCCGAGACGATGACCTGTCCGGCCGCCGGGTCCTGCTCGCCCACGAACTGGTCCACGTCGAGCAGTACGCTGAGCTGGGCGCGGTCAGGTTCCTGCGGCGGTACCTCAGGGAGTACTTCGCCAACCTAGTGCGCCTGCGCAGCCACCGTCGGGCCTACCTGGACATCTCCCTGGAGGCCGAGGCCCGGGCCGAAGCCGCCCGCTGGGCCGAGCGGCGCGTCCAGATCCCCTAGCAGCGAGCGCGGATAGGGGTCCCGGCGGTCTTGGCCGAACTTCAATGCGAAAACCACCGTAGAAGTGGTGAGCCGCTTGTTGTTCGCAGACCAGGCCCCGTCGGCAGCCTCGGCCGGCAGTCTCAGTACTCGTAGAAGCCTCGGCCGGTCTTGCGTCCCAGCCGGCCCGCGGCCACCATGCGGCGCAACAGCGGAGGCGGCGCGTAGAAGCGCTCGGCGTACTCGGCGTACAGCGACTCGGCCGTGAACAGGCACACGTCGAGCCCGATCAGGTCTGCCAGCGTCAGGGGACCCATGGGATGCCCGGCGCCCAGCTTCATGGCATCGTCGATGTCGCTTGCCGCCGCATGGCCCGACTCGTACATCTCGATGGCCTGGCAGATGTAGGGGACCAGCAGCTTGTTGACCACGAATCCGGCCCGGTCCGGAGCGACCACCACCCGCTTGCCGAGGGTGTCGGTGGCGAAGGCGGTGGCGGCCTCGGTCACCTCCGGCGCGGTGAGCTGCGTGCTGATCACCTCGACCAGCTTCATCACCGTGGCCGGGTTGAAGAAGTGCATCCCCAGCACCTGCTGCGGGCGAGACGTGCCCATGGCCACGTCGATGATGGGTATCGACGACGTGTTGGTGGCCATGATCGCAGACGGGTCCAGGACCTCGTCGAGCACGCCGAAGATCTCCAGCTTGAGCGGCAGAGTCTCGGGGACCGCCTCCAGCACCAGGCCGCAATCGCCGAGATCGCCCAGGTCGGTGGTCCAGGTGATGGCCGCAGACGCGGCGTCGCGGGCGGCCTCGTCGAGCTTGCCCCGGGCGACGCCCCGGTCCATCGACTTCTCCACGCGGCTCCGCCCGGCCTCCACCAGTTCCGGGCTCGACTCGCGGGCCACGACCTGCAGGCCGTTGCGGGCCGCGACCTCCACGATGCCGCTGCCCATCGTGCCGACGCCGATCACGCCGACTGTGCCGATCTCCATCTCGCGTGCTCCTGTTGGGTCCGCTCCCGACCGAGTATGCGGTCGGCCGCTGCTGGACTCCGACGCTACTCAGAGGCCGAGCGAAAAGGCGAGCGAACCCGGTCCATACGGGCGAGGCCGTGGGCTGTGTTGCCTGGTTTGGGCGGCCCGTGAGCGCAGCGAACAAGAGCGGGAATGAACCCGCCGCCACTCGAAGCGTTGCCATCCGTCGGGCGCAGTCCCTCAGTCCGACTCGGTGATCGTCACCGAATTGATGGTCACATCAGTGAGCGGGCGGTCGTTGCGGTCGGTCTCGACCCCCTGCATGGCGTCCACCACATCCAGACCCTGCACGACCTTGCCGAACAGCGAGTACTGCGGCGGCAGCCCGACGCCGTTCGGGCCGCTGACGAGGAAGAACTGGCTGCCGTTGGTGTTGGGGCCGGCGTTGGCCATGGCCAGCGAGCCGATCTCGTAGCGTCCCGGCTTGGGCAGCTCGTCGGCGAAGCGGTACCCGGGGCCGCCGCGGCCGGTGCCGGTGGGATCGCCGCCCTGGCACATGAAGCCGTTGATGATGCGATGGAAGATCACCCCGTCGTAGTAGCGGTACCGGGCCAGCACCACGAAGTTGTTTACGGTGAGCGGGGCAGTCGCCGCGTCGAGGGCGATTGTGAGTGTCCCCATCGAGGTCTCCATCGTGGCGGTGTAACGCTTGGATGGATCGACGCACATCGGCGGCGGCTCGCGGAACTCGCGGCGGACCGGGCTCGATCCGTCCTCGGCGGGGCAGGGGGTGACGGCCACGGTTGACTCCTCGTGATCGAGCCGGCAAAGACCGAGCGACCCTACCGGCGCTGCCTGCAAACCTTGCCGAGGCTGGGGATCATCCACCCGAGCGCGGCTGCATCCTATGGTGACGCCATGCGTCAAATGGTCGCATTCCCGGCCCGTGCTCTGGACCGTGCCTTCTCGGCTGCGGTGGCTCTCCTGCTGCACGGCCGACCCCGACCGGCCGAGCTCCCGCCGGAACCGTCGATTCCCACCGGCGAAGCGCCCTACGCCCTGCGCTGTGAGAACTGCGACGTCATGTGGCGGGGATCGTCGTCGGTGCCGTGCTGGTGCTGCGGCGCGCCCGGCGCGATCAGGGGCGAGGTGCGCATCCTCGCCGACTGA
>LXNI01000670.1_pt1 | contig 37593 bp, 30 predicted proteins | sample 809091 | NCBI WGS metagenome assembly LXNI01 (sample SAMN04870527, study PRJNA318959) | sponge metagenome | biome: 01000161; feature: marine sponge reef; material: water | host: Sarcotragus foetidus | place: Greece: Milos, Mediterranean Sea | collected 2013-05-29 | depth 5-7 m
CGGCCGCGTGCCGACTTGCCGTGGATGCAGGTAGTAGGGAATCAGGATTCTTCTTGCAAGTACTGGGAAGACGCTAGCGAAGCGACCCGGACCTTGTTCCGTGAGTTGGAGGCGCTGGTGGAATCCTTCGGGAGCGTTCGGGCACACGTTCTCGAGAATCAAGTCTCATTCAAGTGCATGGATGCAGTCGACAGCAGAGCGTGGGTAGTTGCTCACGTTCAATTGCGGACTAGGAGTGTTGGCCTTCGCGTATACATCCTCGAAAGACACGTAAGCGATAGCTTCATAGAACACGGTTTCACTCGTCGCATTGACCAAGATCGGTACCGCGGATTCGCCATTCTTGATCGGGAACACATCCGTAAGGCGGAGCCGCTGCTTCGTGCCGCATACGACAGTATCAGGTCGTCCGCGCGAGGCCGCTGAGCTTCAGTGAGTACTTCTGTTCGCACCGCTCACCCGCGGGTTTAGCGGGTTTGTTGACGCTTCTGATCGCGCTGCATCACGGAGGAGATGTGGACCATTGCGGTGTCCAACGCTTGGTGCGAGCACCGCACTACGTTTCACCGCCAAGCTCCACAGCCAGATCTGCGACCGGAATCGCGTCGTGCGTTCCCTCGCCCCGTGCATAGGAGCGGGTTCGTATCGAGACAGAGCGCCGCGGACCAACGGCGATCGTCTGCGTTGCTGTTCCGCAAGGTGGGCAGCGAGATCGCTCATCACACCCTGGACGTTGCGCCAAGCTCTCGTCAGATGACGACACAAGGCCAGCGGCGAGGCCGCACTGGCTGCCAGCATAATGGGACTAGGCCGCGTCTGGCCATCTCTTCGAGTCGGCTCTCGCCGCAGGGTTTTCGGGCGGCGCCAAGGAAGCATCCATGCTGATCATGAAGTTCGGGGGCACTTCGCTCGCCACTCCTGTGGCGATTGAGCGCGTCTGTTCGATTATAGACAGCGCACTTCGCCGCGATCCCGTTGTGGTGGTCTCGGCCATCGGCAGGACGACCGACCAACTCGTTGCGGCCTCTGCCTCCGGCCTCGAGCGCGGTCGGTCGATTCTCGCGGAGTTGCGGGAGGCAACCGAGGCAACGGCACTAGCCGTTGTCTCGCAGGACGATGCCGCTCGCGCAACTGCCTTGGTGCGGGCAGTGTTTGACGATGCGTCTGAATCGCTCGGACGTGTCGGCCGCGATGGGCGCGGGCCATCGGCCGAACTGGACGCGCTGCTGGCCTGCGGGGAGCGAATCTCGAGCGATCTCGTAACTCTTGCGTTGCGTAAGAGGGGTGTGACGGCCACACAGTTAGATGCCCGGAAGCTGTTCGTGACCGAGTCTAGGCACGGTGGCGCAGATGCTCGCTTCGAGCCCACCAAGCAGCGGCTCCGAGCCGCCGTGCCGCCCGTGCTGAACGCCGGGGCCGTCGCTGTTATGGGCGGGTTCATCGCGACGGGCGAGGATGGCTCGCCGACTACCCTTGGCCGCGGCGGGTCGGACTTCACCGCATCGCTGGCCGGGGCCGCCTTGGATGCGGAAGAGGTCCAGATCTGGACCGATGTGGACGGCATTATGACTGCCGATCCATCTCTGATCGGCTCGGCCCGGAGCCTCAGTGTGCTGTCCATGCTCGAGGCATCGGAGCTCGCCTATTTCGGCGGCCGCGTGCTGCATCCGGCGACCATGCTGCCAGCCATCGAGCACGGCATTCCGATCCGAGTGCTCAATTCGATGCGTCCCGCCGGTGAGGGCACATTAATCGTCAAGCAGCCGCCCGAGTCCGCAAAAGTCGTCAAGGCGGTCGTCTACAAGGAGAACATCACGCTCATCGACATCTACTCCACCCGCATGCTGATGGCTCACGGCTTCTTGGCCAAGATCTTCGCCATCTTCGAACGCCACGAGACGTCGGTCGATATGGTCTCGACCTCGGAGGTCAGTGTTTCGCTCACCGTGGACCGCAGCGAGAAGCTGCCCCAGATCCTGTCCGACCTCGGCGAATTCGCCCAGATCAAGGCGACCCCCGGCAAGGTGATCGTGTGCGTGGTCGGCGAGCGCATCCGCTATACTCTGGGCATCGCGGCCAAGGTCTTTCAAGCTCTCGAAGGCATCCACATTCGCATGATCTCCCTCGGCGCGTCGCGCGTCAATGTCGGATTCGTGGTGGACGAGGATCAGCTTGCGGCGGCTGTGAGCCGAATCCACTCGGCCTTCTTTCCCGAACTGTCTCAGCCGCCAGGAGCGTCGCAGCAGTGAGTCCACCCGCTAGCAAGTTGGCATTGGTCGGTTACGGGCGGATGGGCCGGCTCGTCGAAGAGTTGGCCCCGGCGCACGGTTTCGAGGTCGCGCTCAGGCTCGACGAGTTCAACAACCAAGCGGCTGCCGGCATCACTAGGGAGAATTTCGACGGGGTCGATGTGGCCATTGACTTCTCGATACCCGACGCGGTGGCCGACAACGCCGTCCGCATCGCTGGGTTGGGCGTGCCTCTCGCCATCGGCACCACGGGCTGGCTGGACCAACTCGACCGTGTGCGTGCCGTGGTCGAGCGCCATGGCGCCGCCTTGGTCTACGGCGCGAATTTCTCGATTGGAGTCAACGCCTTTTACCGCGTCGTGGGAGCGGCGGCACGGGCGTTTGCTGCCCAGGGGGACTACGATGCGTTCCTCTACGAGGCGCACCACAAGTACAAGAAAGATGCCCCCTCCGGCACGGCGCTCCGCCTGCTCGACGTCGTGCAGGAGGCCGGCTATGCCCGCTCGGTTGACGTGGCGACCCAGCGTAGCGGGCAGTTTCCCGGGATCCACGAGATCGGCTTCGATTCCGCGGCCGACACGATTCGAGTAAGCCACGCGGCCCGCAACCGTGAGGGCTTCGCCAGCGGGTCGCTCAAGGCCGCCCGCTGGATCATGGGTCAGCGAGGCGTCTACGAATTCTCGCAGGTCTGGGATCGACTCGACTGAGCCTCTCGACTCGCGCTAGAAGATCAGTTTCACGCCGAATTGCACCTCGCGCCCGTCGCGCGCCGCGAGCAGCCGTCCGAAGCCGGGAGTGCCGAAGAAGATGTTCGGATTGAGGAAGTTCGGCGTGTTGAGCATGTTGAACAATTCGGCGCGCAGCTGTAGCGTGGTTGCCTCGGCGATCTCGATATCCTTCAGTACCGAGAAGTCGACATTGGCTAGGCCGGGGCCGCCGATGATATTGCGGCCGGCGTTGCCGAAGCTGCCGTATGCCGGCAGCGAGAATGCACTCGGATCGAACCACTGTTGCGGATCCGGGCTGGAAAGGTTTGGATCGGAGTTGACGTTCGGGCGGTCGCCCGCTCCGAAGCCGTAGCTGGAGCGCCCCGTGTTGGAATTGTCGAATTCGCCCGGGAGGGCGACGCTGTATGGCTGGCCCGCTTGGAGCGAGACGATGCCGTTCAATTGCCAGCCGCTTAGCAATCGGGCGGCAGCGCCGCTCCAATCGCTGCCCAGCGCCTTGCCCGGGCCGAAGGGCAACTGGTAGACGAAGCTGCCCGTGAAGCGGTGTGGCACGTCGAAGCTCGAGCGCGCACGCTCGGCCCCGATGTTGTTGCTGTCCTGTGGGTAGTTCGCGTCCCCGGCCGAGGCGAAGAAGTTCGACGCGTTGTCGATCGACTTGGCCCACGTGTATGAGAACAGGCCGGTCAGCCCGCTCTGCAGCCGGCATTGGAACTGTGCCTGCAAGCTGTGATACACCGAGTCGAACCCGGACGCGATCAGATTGATGTCGGAGAACGTCGGCAGAGGCCGGTAGTTGGGCTGGGCCGGCGAGGGGTGCGCCTGGTTGATGTCGCGAGCGCCCACCAGCTTCGTGCCGCGCGTGCCGTTGTAGCCGATGCTGAGCACGGTGTCCTTAAAGAGTTCGGACTGCACGGTGAAATTCCATTGCTGGGCATAGCTCGTGCGGAGGTTCTGGTCATAGGTCGTCACGCTCGGAGGCAGCGGCGCGGCCTGCCCCTCCGGCCAGGGTTGGTTGATCGTCAGGGGAGCTAGCTGAGACGGGAAGAAGAGCAGCGAATTGAAGAACGGCGGGTTGAAGTAGATGCCCTGGCCCGAGGCCAGATCTGAGAAGTTGTAGTACACACCCCAGCCGGCGCGGACCACGAGCCGGTCGGTGGCAGGAGGTCGGAGCGCGATGCTGACGCGCGGGGCGAGGTTGTTGTTGTCGCGCGAGAAGCCCCCGCGCGGTATCCCGCCTTGGCCGAGTCGGACGATCTGGCGGCTGCTCGGATCGTAGATCGAGGCGGCGTCCTCGGCGTCGAAGGCCGGCTGGTTGTTCTCGTAGCGGAGCCCCAGCGTCACCGTCAGCGCCCGTGACACGCGCAGGGTGCCGGTTGCGAACGCGCTGGTCGCGCCCGTTCGCGCAGCTTGCAGTCCGTCGCTTCTAGCCCCGAGCGTGTAGCTTGGCAGGCCGAAAAGCAAATCGGCCAGCGCGTTCTGCGTGTAGGCGCGATCCGTGAAATAGATGCTGCCCCTGGCCAGCACGTTGCGGAATCCGTCTTGGCGGATGCCGCGCTGCTCGAAGCCGAATTGCAGCAGGTGGCCTCCGCGCGAATAGCTGAGCGCGTCGGAGAATTGCCAGGTGTTCACGGTGCTGACTTGGGGATTGTTGAACTCCCCGCCAAGCGAGGAGTAGCCGGTGACTTGGAAGAAGCTCAGCCCTAGGTCCAGTTCCCGCGTGGCCAGGTCGGGCAGGCCGAGCGTGCTGTTGAGGCTCGTCCCGCTGTTCTCGTGCAATGTCCGGTTCCCGATCCGGTTGTAGCCGAAGCGGGCCTCGTTGATCCACTGTGCGCCTAGGCTGCCGGTGTGCGAGACCATGGCGTTCTGGCCGCGCTGGTCCAGCAAGTTCCCGTAGCCGGGCACTGACGAGAATTGCTGGGCGGCATACGGCTCGTGGACATCGCTGTCGGCAAAGCTGTAGCGGCCGGCCAGCTGCCCGCCTGCGCCGACGCGCCGGTCGAGCCGGATGTCGGACTTGTTGGTGCTGTTCTCGCCTGTTGGCGCGGCCACGAAGTTCTGGCCCGGCAGCGTCTGGTTGGGCTCGGGGTACAAGTCGGCCACAGCTCGGCCGATGGGGTTGGCATAGGGCAGCCTGGCGTTGGGAAACGGCCGTTGCGAGAGGAAGTTGATGGGTGCGTTGCCCGTGCTCGACGAGAAATCTCCTTGGCGCTCAGCTAGGCTCGGCACGTTGGTCGTGCGGGTCTGGGCGCGCGTCTCGCGCAGTCCCTCGAAGTTTGCGAAGAAGAAGGTCGAATTGCGGGTGACCGGGCCGCCGAGCGACGCCCCGAATTGGTGTCGGCGGAGCGTGGGCACCGGATCGGAGGGACGGCTGAAGAAGTTGCGCGCGTCGAAGCGGTCGTTGCGGAAGAACTCGTATGCGGTGCCGTGGAACTCGTTGGAGCCTTGTTTGATCGCGACAGCGATCTGGCCCCCGCTGTTGCGGCCCAGCCCGGCCTCCGAATTGGAAGTCTGGATGCGGAACTCCCTCACCGCGTCCACTGGCGGGGCGAAGCTGAAGCTGTTCAAGATCGGATCAATGGCATACACGCCGTCGTAGAGGAATGAATTGGCCGACTCGCGGGCCCCGTTTGTCTGGAACGCGAAGCGCCCGCGCTCGCTGCCCGGCGAGCCTACGGCCGCCGGCGCGGCTCCCGGAACTAGCAGCGACAAGTGCAGGAAGTTGCGGCCGTTCAGGGGCAGGCTGACGATAAAGCGGTTCGGGATCACGTTGCCGATGGCCGCCTGAGAGGCCTCCAGTGCCGAGGATTCGCCGGACACGGTGATGGCATCGCCGGCCGGGCCGACTTGCAGCACGAAGCTGGCCTCGGCCTCGCCGCCGAGCGAGAGTTGGATCGGTTCGCTGGAGACCGGGCGGAACCCCTCGGCCGAGGCAGTGATCGAGTAGCTGCCCGGCGAAAGCGCCGGAACGGTGTAACGCCCGTTTGCACCGCTGGCCGCATACCGGGTCGCCCCGGTTTCGATGCGCCGCACCTCGACCACGGCACCGCCGACCACGGCACCGCTAGAATCGAGGACCGAGCCGTGGATGCGACCGTCAACTTGCTGGGCCGTGATGTGGGCTGTCCCGAGCAACACGGCTAGCGCAACTTGGGCAATTTGCTGGAACTTCACTACTGCCATCCTATGACAGAAGTGGCGCACCGCTTCCGCAAGAGGTTAGCGTTGTCCGGTTTTCGATTCGTCCTCGCGCTCAATCAAGCCCCGGGGCTTGACTGAACATCTGCGGCGATTGGTCGTTTTGCAACACGTTGACAGGCAGGCGGAAGCCTCACAGGCCCGAGGGTGCGTGTGGACGCACTCGGTTCATCAGGTGGCAGCTTCGCCAGAATCCGTATATCGGGCGCACTACCAGGGCGTCCGGCGGGAGCTGCAGCCGGAGCAGTTCCCAGCTAAGGCTTCTCTTGTGCCCACGCCGTGACGCGACTTCTGCCATATATGCGGAACTTTGGATCGGAATCTCCCTCGGGTGCTGGCCGCTCGCTGTGGGGCCCTAGCTGGTGCAGTGCCCCACAATCACTCTCGGAAGCCTCTTCTGTTGGTCCGGTCACGGCCCATTGCAGTGACTCTTGCCCCTGTAATTGGGTCTCGTTCAGCTCCCGCGAAATGCGCTTCTCGGCCACGATCTGCCACGCGGCCCAAAATCCGCACCGTGACCTGCCCAAACAGGGCCGAAGCCCTAGACGGCTTCTGGATCCGCAACCGTTTGCTCCATCTCGCCCTTGGCGACAGCGGCAAGCTAGGGGAGTCTTATCGAATTGTCACATTTGCCGCTTGACCCGGGTGGCGGGCGCGCCGCCTGCCTGCGGGGCTTCTGGCGTTGCACATCTACCGCACTGAAGAACGCCTGCCTGACTCTTTCAGGGCTGGCCCCGCATGTCGGGCCCTTGCCGCTGCTTCACTACGCTTGGCTGGCAGCTGTTCGGCGGTAGCGTGATCGTCACTAGGCGATTCAGCGTTGCCGTGCCGGAGTTGACTTTCTTGCGCGGGGTCTAATCTCCTGCCGCTGCACCAACTCGGTTCGAGAACCCGAGGCCCTCTAGCAGGCCCTCGAAACGCGCCATGCGCTGCTCAAGCGCCCCCATGCGAGAGTCTAGCCCGCCGATTCGTGTTTCCAGCCCGTCTATCTGCCCGTCCAGACGCGACGACTGGCGCATTATCAACGCGGCCAGAGCCAATCCCACGCTCAATATACCAATCAGCTCTGCGCTCATTGCCGTCCTCTTTCCTGCGACGGATGATAGCACAGCAGTGCTACTCTCCCAGACTGCTTCAATCAGGACAAGAATGTACCTGCGACCGCGGAGGTCGCAGTGGTGATGTAGAGTATTACCGAGCGACACTTACAGGGATAGCGGTGGGTTCCCAAGCAGCTGCTGTAGCCGTGAAGATTGAACCGGAAATGCGCGAGCGCATGAAACGCCTCGCGGCGAGGCGGCAGCGCACCCAGCCCTGGCTCATGTGCGACGCGATTCGTCAGTACGTAGAGCGAGACGAGGCGCGTGACGCATTCCTGCATCAGGCGCGGGACGCTTGGCTGGAATATCGAGAGACCGGCCTGCACGCCAGTGCCGAGGAGGTCCTGGAGTGGCTCGCCACTTGGGGCGGGGCATCCGAGACGGCAGCCCCGGGATGCCACGAGTAAGCGTCACCCCGGCCGCGGCACGCCGCGCCGCAGCTGTCATCACCGAGGCGGTGACGGGACTTGGGCAGCACCCCTGGCTTGGCAGGCCTGTCGAGGGAATGCCCAATGCCGGGAGCTGTTGATCGAATTCGGCGGCAGCGCACATGTTGCTCTGTACCGGCACGAGGGCGACTAGGTGACCGTGCTCGCCCTGCGGCACCAGCGTGAGGCAGGCTATCGCGCATAGGCGCTCTGCGGAGGCAGTTGGCTCGTTAATTGCACTCACGCCTGAGTTCAGGAAGTCGTCCAGAACTGGCGCTCCCTGCCCCTTCGGTGTCCGATAATCGGCATGCGGCCGTGCGGTAGTCGAAGAAATCGGACCAGAAGTCCACCGCACGGCTGATGGCTTTTTCGAGCGAGACCATCCGTCGAGTAGCTCGACTTCCAGACGCGAAGAATCAAAGTCTTCGCTGCTGAACTCCGTTCTGTATGAGTTGCCGCTGTGATTGCGGGCCTTCCTTGTTCTGAAACAGTCCGATGCATTGGGCACAATTCACCTATCAGTGCTCATACCCGATGAGCGTCCGCCGGGCCAGCGATACTTGCCGAACTCCAATATTCCACTGGCGAGTGGTAGCCCCGATCCATGGTCTGTGACCTGCTGCCGAATCCGAGTCAGGGCGAGCGCAACCAGATGTCGAGTTCGATGCCGCGCGGTCGCCTCGGAAATTGGCGGACGCTTGCAGCCGCAGTCCCGCGATCAGCGGCGCAGCACGCATCCTAGATATGCGCGTTGGTGGCCTAGAATAGGCACTTGTACCGCCTTCTTACGCTGTTGCTGTTCTTCGCGGGCGCGCTCCCAAGCCAAGACTTCTTCCCGATCGAGGAGGTGCGGGCCGGCCAGCGCGGCGTTGGCCGCACGGTCTTCGCCGGCACTGAGATCGAGGAGTTCGAAGTCGAGATCCTCGGTGTGCTGAAGAATTTCTCGAGTCCGAAGTCATCCGTGATCTTTGGCCGCCTCGAAGGGGGCCCGCTGACCGAAACGGGCGTGATGTCCGGCATGAGCGGCAGTCCGGTCTACATCGACGGACGCTTGGCAGGGGCCGTGGCTTTCATGTATCCGTTCTCGACCGAGCCCTTGGCAGGGATTCGACCGATCGGCGAGATGGTCGCCGGTGTCGGAACCTCCAGCCAGGCTAGCGCCAGTCCGTTAGAAGCGTGGCGCGAAGTGGCGGGGCTTCCGCGCCGCCAGCCCGAAGCGCCTCCCGAGCGCTCCGGGCAGTTCCAGCCGATCGCGACTCCGGTGGCGCTCGGCGGGTTCGGCGAGCGAACCTTGGACGTGTTCCGGGATGAGTTCCGCCGACTCGGCTTGCAGCCGATCCAGGGAGCCGGGGGAGCCGTGGAGCTGGAAGACGCGCAGCGCCCAGAGCCCGGGTCCATGATTAGCGTCGGGCTGATTCGCGGTGACATGGACTTCTCCGCCTCGGGGACTGTCACCCACGTGCAGGGCGACACGGTGTTCGCCTTTGGCCATCGGTTCCTTTCTGCCGGCACTACCGAGATGCCCATGATGCAGGCTGCCGTGATGACGTTGGTGCCGAACCTCAACTCATCGTTCAAACTCAGCGGCACCGGGCCGCTGATCGGCAAAGTCACGCGGGATCGTCAGGCTGGCATCGTCGGTCGATTGGGGCCTGGCCCCTCCATGGTGCCCTGCACGATCCGGTTGCGACAGTCGGGCGGACAGACCGCGGCCTATTCAATGGAACTCGTCCGGGATGCTCAACTCACGCCCTTCCTCCTGCAGATCGCCCTGTTTTCCTCCATCAGCGTCAGCGAGCGCTCGCTCGGCCCCCTGACGGTGCGCGTGCGCGGCGGCGTGGCGTTCAAGCACGGGCTGCCGCGCTTGGTGCTGGACGACATCTACACCGGCACCGGCGGGGTCGGCCAGGCGGCTGCGCTGTCCACGGCCGTGCCGCTCGCGTACTTGCTGGAGACGGGCCACGCCGGGCTCGAGATTGACTCGATCGACTTAGATGTCGAGGCCGAACCTGCCGACCGCTACACCGACTTGGTGCGGGGCTGGGTATCTCACGAGCAGGCCCGGCCAGGCGAGACGGTGGAGATCCGGCTTGCCGCCAAGCAGCCGGATGGCAGCGAGCAGTTGCAGACTGTCTCCTACGTTGTGCCGACCTCCCTGTCGGCCGGTCCGGTGCAGGTCACCATTGGCGACGCGTTCACCGCCAACCTGCAAATGTGGCGCGGCCTGTTCGCGGGTCGCAAGGTGCGCGACGCCGCGGCCACGATTCGATTCCTGAACAACCTGCGCGGAAGTGACCAAGCCTACCTGCGAATTTGGCGGCGCAAGCGCTCGTTGTGGCTGCACTCTGACCACCTCAAGTCCCCGCCAGCCTCGCTGCGCGCCGTCCTGGCGACAAGCTCCGGGCGCGCCGCAGGCGCCCTCGACGATCTCTCCACCACCGTAGAGGACAGAAAGATCGGCGGATTCGGAGGCGTCGTACGCGGCCGCCTCAGCCTCCAGTTCGTGGTCACAGGTAGCTGAGGGAGCTAGGATGCGCTGGTTCGCCATTCCGTTGCTGGTTGCATTGCAAGCGGGCGTGATCTCGGCCGCCGCTACGCAGAGTTGGGAGCTGTCGACCTACGGGGAGTTCTTGGCGGGCACGTTCAAGAATATCGCCTTGGATCGGGAAGGCGTTGTGCGCGTGGCGCCGTCGCTCGACGTCCTGCACGACTCTGAACAAGCCGTGGTCTGGTCATTGGCGCGCGCGGAGGACGGAAGCGTCTACTACGGGACCGGCCATCAGGGCGCGGTGTTTCGGGTTGCGCCGGACGGTTCCGGCAAACTGCTCTGGAATGCTCCGGAGATCGAGGTCTTCGCGCTCGCGGTCGGTGCCGACTCAGTCCTGTATGCCGGCACCTCGCCCCGGGGCAAGGTCTACAAGGTCACCTCCGACGGAGACGCGTCCGAGTTTTTCGACCCTGGGGAGGAGTACATCTGGTCGCTCGCCTTTGACGAGCAAGGGCGCCTGCTGGTGGGCACCGGCGGCAGCGGCAAGATCTATCGCGTGATGCCGGACGGCACGCGCACGGTCTGGTTCGAATCAGGCCAGCGGCACGTGATGAGCCTTGCGCTGGATGCTGCTGGGAACGTCCTCGTCGGCACGGACCCCGACGGAATTCTTTACCGCGTCTCGCCTGCAGGGGCCGCATTCGCGCTACACGATGCGGACCTGCCCGAAGTGCGGGCGATCGCAGTGGGCGGCGATGGCGCGATCTTTTTCGCCGCGATGGGCGGCGGCATGGATCGCATCTTGCAGGCGATACCCGTCCAGCAGGCTTCCGTGCCGGGCGCGGCCACGATCGCTCAGGCAGGCGCTCCGGTCAGCACTGCGCGGGTCTCGTCGGCCGTCAGCTACTCGCAGCCTCAGGTGGTCTACGCGGGCGAGCGTGCGGCGCTGATGAGGATCGTCGACGGACAGGCCGTTGAAAAGCTATGGACATCCAACGAAGAGCAACTCTTGGGCATGTCACTGGCCGCTGCCAATGATGCGGGTGTGCTCTTCGCGACCGATCGCGGCGGGCGCATCTATCGGACTGGCGTGGACCGCCAACTCAGCTTGATCTCGCAGACCGGCAAGTCCCAGATGACGGTGCTGTTGGCCGGCGGCGACGGCCTGCTTGCCGGATCCGCCCATGGCGGCGCACTCTACCGGCTGAACTCGGTGCCGGCCGAGCGCGGTGTTTACGAGACAGCGCCGCGCGACACCGGGGGCGTGTCGACTTGGGGCCAGCTTTCATGGCGCGCCAGCGTGCCCGAGGGGGCGAGCATTGAGATTCGCACGCGTAGCGGAAACATGCACCGCGCCGGCCCGGGCTGGAGCCCGTGGTCCGAGCCGCTCTCCGATACCGACGGTTCTCCGGTGTCCTCGCCGCCGGCCAGGTTTCTGCAGTGGCAGGCGACCTTGCGCGGCGCTGCGGCGTTGAGTTCGGTGCGCGTGCATTACCTGCCCCAGAACTCTCCTCCGGTCGTGCGCTCGGTCAACGTGGTGCCGGAGACCGCCAAAGCGGATGCGTCGTCGGACAGCCAGTCCGCCGACACCACCAGCAGCTACAGCATTACCGTCTCGGCCTCCGGCGAGTCGACTTCGCCAACGCCCACGTCCCGGCAGAGCAACGCGGGATCGGTGCGCAAACTGGCCATCGTCTGGAGTGCTCAAGACCCTGACGGAGACAAGCTCCGCGCCGAGGTGTCGTTTCGCGGTGAGGGGGAGACCGTGTGGAAGACAATCCGCAAGGACCTAGCCGGGCCCAAGTTTTCGATTGACAGCGACGCGCTTGCGGATGGCCGCTACGAGTTTCGCGTGCGCGTGGACGACGGGTTGGTCAATCCTGCCGAGCGGTCGCTGAGCGCCGATAGGATCAGCAGGCCCGTGCTGGTCGACCAGACGCCGCCCAGCGTCACCGCCCTGGCTGCGGGGGCAGGGGGCGAGCCGCGCTTCAGGGCCAGCGATGCGGCTTCGGCGATCCGGGCTGCCGAATACTCCGTGGATGCAGGCGATTGGAGGCCGGTTCTCTCCGAAGACGGTCTCTTGGACGCCCGCGACGAAACCTTCACCCTGCGGCTCGGGGATTTGGAGCCCGGCGAGCACTTGGTCGTGCTGCGCGTGCGCGACGCGGCTGGCAATACGGCCTTGGGCAAGTCGCTGCTGCGCTGACCCCACGCGGGCCTGTGCGCCATTGTTACCCAACTATTACATACGGGGGGTCGGCACGCTGGTATCGTGAGCATTCTTAGGTTGCAGCGCTGAAGCGGCGGCCACCGCTCGCTGCGCCTAGGGTTCCTGCGGAGCATTGGAGGCTAGAACTACGTGAACAGTACCCAGCAGATACCGGCATGGAGTTCCGGCGACAGGTCAAAGCTGAACACGGGAACAACGACCGCCTTGGTTCTCTTCCACCTAGGTGCGCTGGCTGCGCCGTTCTTCTTTACTTGGACGAACTTGGCGGTGGCGCTTGCCTTGTATTGGGTGTCGATGAGCTGGGGCATCGGGATGGGCTACCACCGCTTGCACACGCACCGCGGTTACAAGGTTCCCAAGCCGCTGGAGTACTTCCTGGCGATTTGTGCAACGCTGGCCTTGGAAGGCGGTCCGATCTACTGGGTTGCGGCGCACCGCTGCCACCACCAGCACTCCGACACAGATCACGACCCCCACACGCCGCGGCACGGCGGATTCTGGGCGCACATGGGCTGGATACTGTTCGGCGAGTCGATGCATTCCAGCACGGCGCTGGCGGACAAGTACGCTCCCGATCTAGGCAAGGATCGGTTTTACCGCGTGCTCAGCGCGTGGCATTGGGTCCCGCTGACAGTCCTGGGTATCGCGATCTTGCTGCTTGGCGGTGTCGGGATGATGCTGTGGGCCATTCCGCTGCGAGTGGTCGCCGGCTTGCATGCGACTTGGCTGGTCAACTCGGCCACGCACATGTGGGGCGGGCGCCGGTTCCGCACCACCGATGATTCGCGCAACCTGTGGTGGGTCGCGCTGGTTTCGTTCGGCGAGGGCTGGCACAACAACCACCACGCCAATCCAGTCTCGGCACGCCACGGGGTGGCGTGGTATGAGGTCGACCCCACCTACTGGCAGATTCGCCTGCTCGAAAAGCTCGGCATCGCGAAGGCGGTGTACGCACCCAGCTTGGCCGAGTTGGAGGGCCAGCAGCAAAAGGACGTGGCTTCCGGCCTGAAGGCGGCCGCGTAAGCGCCCCTGCTCTCAAACGTTTCGCGCATCGTTGGCTCGGTGCCTTAGAGTTCCGGGTGCTTGCCGAGGCACCGCGAGATTGAGGGTGCCGTCGAGTATTCCCCGGACCGACCTCCGAACAGGCAACAGGAGCGATCACACCCCACGGCCCAAGATGGCAGGCTGGGCTCCCGACGACGACTGAGGCCAGTTGCCTGCCGCCTTGAGCAAGGCGCTCGACGCTCTTCACCGAAGGGCTATTCTTCAGAGAAGTCGAGGCTCTGAAATCCATCAATCATGCAATCATGCGACTTCAGGATGCTGCGGTCGAGAATCAAGAGCCGAGCCAAGGGGACATGGCTAAGGCGGTTGTACGGCCTCGTGCAGACCGCTTCAATGTGACCCACTTGGTCCAAGCGCGGGCCGAGCGCAACCAGTCGATTGCGAACAAGCCACGGTGTGTCAGCTAGGCGTAAGCCGGAAGGCTCCGCAAATCTTGGTGGGTAGAACAGCACGGGTTGGCAGGGAGCAGAACGTCAAGTCGCTTTGACCGGATCAATTCGATTCGTAAGTCAAGGAGTGCTCACCTGTGCAGCGCCATTCAAGTCGTCTGCAGCGCGACGAAGGCGTAGTCCAAGCTCATCGATGCGGACCTTGTTCTTGAAGTAGAAGAGATCGCCATGGCTCAGACCCGTGATGTCGAGTGCCAAGCTCAGCATATGCGGCTTGAGGCGTCGATTCACCCACCAACCAGCTGTCGCACCAGCGACCGAACCAGCTATGCCACCAACTGCATTGCCAACGCCTGGGGCAGCGCTCCCAGCGGCAGTTCCTAACGTGCCGCCGACCGTTGCGAAGACCGTGCTAATGCCGAATCGGGACATGACGGTAAGGGCTTTCACGACTTGTAGCTTGTTTTTGTGCGTGCGGTCTACATCGCGGAACTGGCGCTCAGTTTCCAAGGCACCGCGTATTAGCGACACCGCGGCTAGAAGCGCAGCGGCACCCGGCAAGAATTCGAGCCAGCCGTCGGGGATATCGATCCCTAGGTTGTCGCTGAGCGTCGTGAGCCCGCCTTCGATCCCTTCGACCAGCTCGAAGTCCGGCCCTATTTCAGTCAAACGGCTGGCCAACTCTGGGGAACTCTCACTGATCGCGTCATGAAGCTCAGAGCCCACCAAGAATTCGGGGCTCGATTCGCCCTGCATGCCTGCCATCACGCTGCTGGCGTAGGCTTCGGAGCCGGTCTTGACTTGGAACAGTACTGTCTCGCCGGCTTCGTTGACGGCTGAAATGTCCCAGCCCGGCTGAATAGGGCTGGCGGCGATGCTCACATCGGTGAATCCTTGCTGTTCAAGCATCTCGGCGGCATTGAACTCCGCCAGCTTGCCCTTCAGACCGTTGATGAATCCGGCTGCAGAATCCGAGCCTGCCGCCTGCGCGGCCTCCCAGTGCTCCAACAAGGAATGGTCGGCGGCTAGGTTCGGATATTGGGCAGCATAGGCATCCTCCAGCGTGTCTGGCACGTTGATCTTGTCCCAGATGCCCCACAAGCCAAGGGAGAGTGCTGCAGCAAACTCACTCGCGGCTAGGGCCTTGTCGTTAGCGATGAGGCCTTGGATCATCTCGTGAGTCGATCTGCGCTCCTGCTGATCTGCGGGCAATTGCGCTAGGTCAGGGAGAAGTTCCACAGATCGCATCGCTATTCCCTTTGACTTCAGACCAATGCTGCGACGATCAGTGCGACAGCGCAGACGAACCCTGCGACTGCCATCAGGCGGTTGCGAGTCTTTTTCTCGTGTCGGTCGAGCCGATCATCGAGGGATTCAAACTGTCGCGCCTGGTCGGCGAGGGATTGTTCCAACACCATCGCGCGGGCGTGTGCGCCGTTGAGATCTGCGACGGCTTTTTCCAGTTCCACTTGGAATGCCCGCGATTGTTTCGCCAGTGCGTCAGACACGACCCTGTTCAAGAGTTGTGGCAGGTCATCGTGCTCGGCAATGTGCTTGGTCAGCAGTTCGCCTTGGCGGATCACTCTTGGAATCAGCGCCTGATTGATGCGATCCTGCTCGCTCCAGAACTTCACCTTCTCGGCTATACGTGCCACCTCTGGATCTTGACTGTGCTTAGCTGCCTTGCTCTTCACTTGATTTCTTCGCCTCCGCTCGTTTGCGCTCAAGGGCAAACCGTTGTCGCGTTTCCCGCCAGGTATTGTTTCCAACCCACCATTCGATAATCAAGCGGCAGGCGTTGCGCCGTTGCGCTCTCATCTCCGATAGCCGGACAAGAGCTTGAGACGCCAGATCCTTAAGTGACGGCAGCCCGTCGCGTCCACCTCCTCTGCCATGCAACCTGACAGGGCAAGCCCATGATTCGCGCGTTCGCGTAGAGGCGGACAGTTGTTGAGGATCAGATCGCATTGGTCGTCGCGTCAAACGCCACCTACTGCAGGCAGTCGAAGATGGTGAAAGCAGGACGGTAGCCTGACCGCATCGACAAAGAGAGCCGACCAGCTTGCGCCGCCATGACAGAATAGATCCCAGTTTCGGTGCAGGAGGCTCGGATGAAGAACCAGACTTCGACGCTGCATGTCCGGCTCGATGCTGAGACGAAGCGAAAGGCCACGGAGGCCCTCGCTGCGATGGGCCTGACGGCTACAGATGCTGTGCGGTCGCTGTTCTATCGCATTGCAGTCGATCAGACCTTGCCCCTTGAACTCAAGGTACCCAACGCCCAGACCCGCAGGGCTATGGCTGAAATCGACGAAATGGTCAAGATCCGCAAGGCGCGATTCGCCAGTGCGGACGACATGTTTGCGGATCTTGAAGAAGTCTGCGGCCAATAAGCGGCCCAACTCGCCGCGCCCGTTGACTGAGCTCGGGACTCCCTCAAGGACTGGGAGCGGCTCTCGCGTTCCGTCCGGTACGACAGGAGGCGACTGAATGCGGTCCTGGCTCATCTCATCGCTAACAATGCTCCGCCCGGTCCCGTGTGGGAGGATCCCGCGCTCAAGGGCTCATGGGCGCCCTGCCGGGAATGCCACATCGGCGGTTTTCTCCTGGTTCATCGGATCTACGACAAGCGGTTCCGTCTACTTCGCCCGGATCGGCACCCACGCTGGACTGTTCGGGAGACTACCAAGCGGAGCATCCATTCCGTCTGAGCCCGCTACGCTAGGACTGGTCGCACCATTCGATCCAACGAGTTTGGGATGCGCCCGGTCCTGGAATGGGCCTGCGAGACGGGGGACGACTGGGGACGCAACGTCTGGCACTGATTTGGGGTGTCGCCGCAACCAGTGCGACTCGGTCAGATCGCCACGGCTGCGGGTTTGGATGGCCATGCGCGGGATCGGGGCTTCACGCGCCGGATGCCATCGCAATGGAGGGCTCCGTTACCCACATTCAGTGTGTCGGCATGGTTCCGATCGTGTATCTTCAAGTCGCCCGGCAACACGTTGGCCTAGACCTCTCCCGCATCGATCTCGGCACCGCTGTTAGCGTCAGCACGGCCCATCACCTCAGCAAAAGGCGGCAATTCCAAGCGCAAGGCAGGCTCGCCGCTGGCTGCCTAACTTCCAGAGCAGGGTATCCTTACCGCATGCGACTGATCCTAGCTGTGCTCGCTGCTTCGTCTGGATTGCTGGCGGGCACCACTGAAACACTCGCTGGCACGGGCGTGTCCGGCGCGACAGGGGACGGCGGTCCCGCTACCGACGCCCGAGTCGGAAACCCCTATGGGCTCACGCTGGGGCCCGACGGCGCGCTGTACGTCTGCGAGATCGACACCGACCGAATCCGGCGAATCGACATGGCAGACGGCACGATCGCAACGGTGGTCGGCACCGGCGAGGTTGGCTACGCCGGCGATGGCGGACCGGCTCGCGAGGCCAAGCTGAACGATCCTTACGAGGTGCGCTTCGATGCGGACGGCAACATGTACTTCGTCGAGATGCTCAATGCCGTGGTCCGCAAGGTCGATTCCGATACCGGCACGATCTCGACAATCGCGGGCACTGGCGAGCGCGGGTTCTCCGGTGATGGTGGCCCAGCAGTCGAGGCGACATTCAACCGGCCGCATTCGATTGCTTTGGATGGCAATGGGGCTTTGTACATCGCTGACATCGGCAATCACAGGATCCGGCGAGTCGACTTGGCCACCGGGATCGTGACCACGTTTGCAGGCACTGGCGAGCGCGAGCCAACGCCCGACGGCGCTGCGCTGGCTGGCACGCCTCTCAATGGCCCGCGCGCGCTCGCGTTCGCGCCCGACGGAGACATGTACATCGCCCTGCGCGAGGGCAATGCGGTGTATCGGCTGGACATGAGAGCGAAGCGCCTCCATCACGTCGCCGGGACCGGCGCCAAGGGCTACACCGGCGATGAGGGGCCCGCAACTGAGGCCGCCCTGGCGGGCCCGAAGGGCATTGAGGTCGGCCCCGATCTGGCTGTCTATCTTGCCGATACCGAGAATCACGCGATCCGCCGGATCAACACCGTGACTGGCACCATCTCGACAGTAGCGGGTGACGGCACCGTCCACGACGGGCCGGATGGCGATCCGCTCCAGTGCGGCCTGGCGCGTCCCCACGGCGTCTACGTGGATCGAGCCGGCAGCGTCTACATCGGAGACAGCGAGAATCATCGCGTCCGCATCGTGCGCCCCTAGTGGTCTGTCAAAGAATCATCTTGGGGTCGACGGACTTGAGCTTGCAGCGAGCGTCGGCGACCTTCATCTGCCATTCCACTTCCCACTGAAGCGCGTTGGTCGTGGTTGGCCAGGCCGCGACCTCGGCCTGCAGCGCACTGAGGTCCCCGATCCGCCGACCGGCCACGCTTTGGCGCGTCATCGCACTCAGCTCGCATTTCGCAATGTTCAGCCAACTGCCGTGTTTCGGTGTATAGCAGAACTCGACGCGCCGCACCAACTGGAGCGCCCGCTCGGGCTCGAACGTTGCGTAGAAGGCACCTTTCGTGTGGGTGTTGAGATTGTCACACACCAAGGTGATTTTCTCGCAGTCGGCGTAGCGCCCCTCCAGCAGCCGTGCCACTTCCTGAGCCCAGTCCTGTTTCCTGCGCCGCTCCCGCGCCGTCGCCTCCCGCCAGCCGCGCAACGGTTCGCAGAACATGAACACTGCGGCTGTGCCCGCTCGCTCGTACTCATAATCCGCCACCCGCTGCGGATGCTCCACCGTGGCCTCCAGCGGCTGCCGCGTTTCCCGCACCAGTTGCACGGGCCGCTCGTCCATGCACACCACCGGCCGCTGCGCGTCGTACGGCTGGGCATAGGTCTCCAGCACCTCCTCCATCCTGGCCACGAACTCGGCGTGCTGCTCTGGCGGGATCATCCAGTACTCCGGCTTGCCACCCGAGATGCCGTTTTCTTGAGCGTCTTGCGGGCGGTTTCGTGGCTCATCGAATCGGCGATCCCCAAGGCTACCACCAGTTGCGCCAGCAAGCGCAGCGACCAATTCCGGTAGCCTTCCTGCGACGGGCCCAAGCGCAGCGCGATCAACTGCGCCTCCTGCTCCCCGTCCAGCAGTTTGGGCACCGGCGGAGCCGTGCGTTGGTGCTCGTGCAAGGCTTGGTCGAAACCCCTAGCACGTAGCGCCGCCGCGTGTTCTCGACCGTCTGCACACGGCAGCGGTAGGCCTCCGCCGCCTGTCGATCCGTCCAGCCTGGCCCGTCCGCATCCACTTAGCGTAGGATCCGGGCGCGGCGCGCCTTCTGGCTGCTGCCGACGAGCTCGTCAATCGTCTCGTCGCAGAGCTTGCGCTCCTCAGGGGTGAGTCGCACCTGGTACTTCTTCAGAGTCCTTGTCCTAGGGCTTAGCCCGCATTCGGCAAGATATATTGCACTTGTAATGTTAGGATCCACGCCCCCCCTAGGCCCGGCACTGTGATTGTGCCATCATGGCGGCGCGGCCCGATCACGACCGGCCGCGGGAGGAATGCCATGCGTGCGATCGCATTGACTTGTTTGGCGGCCTGTCTGGCGCTGCCGTCGCTGGCCGAGCGAGTCTTCGACATTGACGGCCCGATGGAATTGCACATCTGGCTGACGGCCAAGGACGGCCAGGCCGAACAGCTCGAGACCACGTTCGCAGAGGTCTTCTACCCCGCCGTCAGCAGCATGGCCGGTTTCAGGAGCGCCCTCCTGATGCGCAAGCCGGGAACTTCCGAGTTCACGCTGCGGCTCAGCTTCGACACCGAGGAGCAGCGCATGCAGTGGGTTGCCTCGGACAAGCACCAGCGGGCTTGGCCCGCTCTGTCGGCGCATTCACAGGAAACGCGCAACGACGGCTTTGCCGTCGTCCATCCGAGATAGGCCCGCGCGGCGCGCGTCAATCTCTCGGCCGCGGCTTGGCCTTGCCAGGCTCGGTGGCCTCGATAAACGCATTCAGGATGCCGTTCATGAACCGCGTGGACGCGTCGCCATCGTAGCGCTTGCCGATCTCGAGGGTCTCGTTGATGACTATCGCGGGGGGCGTCTCGCCGCTGCGCAGCTCTGCCAGAGCCAGTCTGAGCAGGTGTCGCACCACCGGTTCGATGCGCTTTGGCTTCCACCGGTCGCCGCTGTGCTGCGCGATGATCTCATCGAGCTCCGCCACATTGCTAGCCGCATCGCGAAACAGCCGCTCGGCGAAGGCATCCACCGGCAGGGGCTCGTCCGATGCGAAACGTCCGAAGAAATCTGCGACAACTTGGTCCAGGTCCGCTCCTCCGGCGTCCCACTGGTAGATCATTTGCAGGGCGCACTCGCGGGATCGGCGACGGGAGAGCATAGCTGAGGCCGGGACCCTGGCGGTCACTTCGCCCGGATCTGGCGTAGCAGGTTGGCCATTTCGATGGCCGACGCGGCAGCTTGGAAGCCAGCGTTGCCGCTCTTCGCCCCGGACCGGTCGATCGCCTGCTCGACAGTCTCGCAGGTCAGCACGCCGAAAATGGTCGGCACGCCGGTATCGGGCCCGATCCGCGCGATTTCGCTGGCCGCCCCGGAGGCCACGTGGTCGTAGTGTGTCGTCTCGCCGCGGATCACCGCGCCCAAGCAGATCAAGGCGTCGAAGTTGCTGCTCTTCGCCAAGGCTCGCGCGGCGGTTGCCAACTCCAGCGAGCCGGGCACGCGGGCCACGAAGACCTGATCGGCATCTCCGCCGTGGCGGGCGATTGCATCCAGCGCACCTTCCAGCAGCCGATCCGTTATGAAGCTATTGAAGCGCGACACGACGCAGCCCAAGCGCAGCTGCGCTGCGTCGAGCCCGCCCTCCAGCTCTGTGAATCCGTGGCGCGGCATTGCAGGCGCGATTTCATCGTAGCCAATCCGACCGCCTTGCGCGTCCCCCGCGACCGGCTCAGCGGCGCAGATCTTCCGGGACCCTGGTGCGATCGTGCTGCTCGAAGCGAAGCGTCCACTCCAAGGGCACATCCGTCGGCAGGTAGCAGACCTTGTCGTCGCAAGCTTGGTAGCGCAGGCTCCCCTTGATCTTCAGCGCACCGCCTTGGAGCAGGTCGCCGAGTTGGTTCGGCTGGCCGATCATGACGTCGCGCACAAGCCGGAACGAGCCCTCGTAGACTGGCACTCGCTCATCGATTGCCGGCAGGTGCAAGGTCTGCGCCTCCGGAAATTCGGCCTCGTAGTGGGTAAGTCCGGAGCTCTCGTCCATGCTCCAAGCGATGGGGATGTAGCCTTCCACCTCGGGCGCGTAGACATGCATCTTGTCGTTGAGGTCGATGTCCAGCACCAAGGCGAACCGATTGCCGCCGCGTACGCTCTCGTCGCTGGCCCACGCGGTCACCTTAAGGTGTGACGTCCGCGCCTCGGTCCGCGCGCCTCCCGCGTCGGATCCGAGCTGCCGGACCAGCACGCGGCCGGCTGTGAAGCGATCCCTGTAGCTGGTCTCGTGAAACTTCTCTGCCACCTTCCGATCCGGCCCTATCAGTAGTTCGACGGGATGCGGGATGCCGTAGAACTGGTGGCTCTCCGGCACGTCTTCGTTCAGCACGCCGAAGGCGCGAATGATCTCCGAGTCAGGGTCGGATAGCAGCGGGAATTCGATCTTTGCCCGCTGCGCGAATGCGCCCAATGCCTCGGGCGTGTCATAGCTGATGGCGGCGATGTTGACGCCGCGTTCCTCAAACGCCTTGCGCTTGCGTTCCAGCTGCACGAGCTGGCCCTTGCAGAACGGTCACCAGTCCGCCGAGCGGAAAAACAGCAGCAGCAGCCCCCGCTCGCCCGCGAGGCTCTCGAAGTCCCGCACTTGCCCCGATTGGTCGACGGTCTCGAAGGCCGGCACGGTCTCGCCGACTTCCGGCCCGGCGGCGAATGCAGAACCCATCGCAGACATGAACAACAGTGACGCTGCGAGACTGGCCAGCCAGTCGCGGCGGCGCGATCCGAGTCGGCACATGGATTCAGTGTAAGCCAGATTGCTCCTGCCGACCGGATTGGCTGCCTGCCCGGGTTCGTCCAATCCCCTATAATTGGAGCTTGCAGAGATCGGCGGTGGCGGTGCCGATTCTTCCATTCCAATCGGATACCCTGCCGGCGCGGGTAGCTGGCGGGTTGGGCAGACGCAGCGCGCTGGGCGGGCCCCAGCTTTGCGAGCTATAGGTCGGCGATGGCAACCCAATTGATGGAAATCGCGGAGCGGGTCGTTCCCAACGACTTGCTCCAGGAATTCTACGAGAAGATGCTCCAGTGCTACTACGTAGAGGAGCGCGCCAAGGTCTTTGTCAAGCAGGGCAAGCTGGCCTTTTATTCCTCGACCCGCGGGCACGAGCAGGTTCAGGTGGGAGTGCCGCTGCTGATGCGCCCGGGCCACGACTGGTTCTACACCTACTACCGCGAGAAGAGCGTGGCGGTCACTCTAGGCATGCCCTACAAGGACATCTTTCTAGGCCTGCTCAGTCGTGACGGGGACCCCAATTCCGGGGGCCTCAACATGCCCGAACAGTGGTCTAGCCCCGATCTCAAGCTAGTGGCCCAGAGCGCCTGTACAGGCAGCCAGTTCCTGCCGGCCGTCGGCGCAGCCCGCGCCATGCGCCACGACGGCTCCGATGCCATTGTCTATGCAGCTTCCGGCGAGGGCGCTACCAGCGAAGGAGAGTTCTTCGAGGCGTTGAACTGGGCCACTCGGGAAAGCCTGCCGGTGCTGTTCGTCGTGCAGAACAATGGCTACGCCATCAGCGTCCCGCAGAAGTACCAGACGGCGTCCAAGATCCACCGGATTGCCGAGGGGTTCGGCCTGCCTGCGTACGAACTCGACGCCACGGGCACCTATGACGAAATGTGCCGGCTCGTGCCGGGCCTGGTCCGGGACATGCGGGCCGGCAGGGGCCCGGCGCTGGTCGAGTTCAACGTGGTCCGCTTGGACAATCACTCGTCTTCCGACGACCAGCGCAAGTATCGCAGCGAAGCGGAGATCGAGTTCGCCGCCTCGCGGGATCCCGTCCTGCAGGCCGAGAGGCAGGTCTTGGATGCAGGCATCATGAACGAGGCCGAGATCGAAGCATTGCGGGCCCGCATCAAGTCCGAGGTCGACCAAGCCGCGGAAGAGGCCGAAAGCCATCCGTATCCGCAGAACTACGACGTGATGCAGCACGTGTTCTCGGACCAGCTGCCAGTCACCGAAGAGTCCGAGCCGAACTTCATCAACCCCAGGGTGTCGATGGTCCAGGCCATCAACTCCGGGCTGCGCGAGGAAATGCGGCGCAACCCCAAGATCGTCATGTGGGGCGAGGACATCCAAGACCCCAAGGGCGGCGTCTTCGGCGTGACCAAGGGGCTGAGCGACGAATTCGGCGAGAGCCGCTGCATGAACGCTGCCTTGGCCGAGGCTTCGATCTTGGGCATTGCCGGCGGCATGGGCACGGCGGGCTACATGCCGATCGTCGAAATCCAGTTCGCCGACTACATTTGGCCGGCCTTCATGCAGATGCGCGACGAGATCGCGCCGATGCGGTGGCGCAGCGCCGGCGCTTGGGGCTGCCCGATGGTGTGCCGCGTCGCTGTGGGCGGCTACATCAAGGGCGGCCCGTGGCACTCGGCCAACATCGAGGGCTTCTTCGCCAACGTACCCGGCTGGTACGTCGTCTACCCGTCCTGCGCCCAGGACGCCAAGGGCCTGCTCAAGACGGCCGCGCGCATGCAGGACCCGGTCCTGTTCTTGGAGCACAAGGGCCTCTACCGGGCCATGCCGGCCCGCACTCCCGAGCCAGACGAGAACTACCTGATCCCGTTTGGCAAGGCTTCCACGCGCCGCGCCGGTACCGACCTGACGGTTGTGACCTGGGGCTACACGGTGCATCAGGCCGAGGCAGCCGCCAACGCACTGGCAGAACAGGGCGCGGGCTCGGTGGAAGTGATCGACCTGCGCAGCATCATCCCGTGGGACAAGCAGGCGGTGTTCGACAGCGTCCGGCGCACCAATCGTGTCCTAGTGGCCCACGAGGACAGCCTGACCATGGGATTCGGCGCGGAGGTCGCCGCCGAGATCTCGCAGCATTGCTTCGACCACCTTGACGCTCCGGTGGCCCGGCTCGGGGCGCTGGATTGCTTCGTCGCTTCAGCCGTCAATCTCGAGCGCGAGACGCTGCCCTCGGAAGAATCCGTCAAGCTGGCGATGGAGCGGCTGCTGAAGTACTAGGCCCACATGCCACCGCTCGGGCAGCGAAAAGCGCTTCGCCCCGGCCTTGCCTTTGCGGCGTGGCTGGCAACTCTTGCGCTTCTCCAGTGGAGCGCTTGCAGCGCGCCGCCGCCGGCGGTCTCGAGCGGATCCGCGCCGGCGGAACTGCCGACCACGCAGGTCACGCTGCCGAACGGAGCAGTGATCGAAGCCGAACTGGCGATTACCCCCGAAGAACAGGCCCGCGGGCTGATGTTTCGCGCGGACTTGGCGCAGGATCGCGGCATGCTGTTTGTCGGCAGCCGCTCCGCTCCGCGTTCGTTTTGGATGTACCAGTGCTTGATTCCCCTAGACATCATCTGGATGGACGGCGCTCATCGCATTGTCGAGATCGTCCCCTCGGCACCGCCCTGCCGTTCGACCGATCCGGCAGATTGCCCAAGCTACGGCGGCACGGCCAACTCGGCCTACGTGTTGGAACTCGCCGCCGGCCAGGCCGCCGCTCATGGATTGCGCCTCGGCGATCGGCTGGACTTCTAGCCGTAACCACGGCGCTCGAGAATCCGCCATGCATTGTCAGGGCTAGGTGCGTCTGCACGCCCTGCCAAGCATGTCCAAGAAACGCATCATCGCCGTCCTGTTCGGCATCGCTCTCGTCTACTTGGTAGGCAGCAGGGTTTACGAGGCCAACCAAGCGGCGAACGCGCCCGCCAAGAAGAAGGCGGCCGGGCGCGTGATCAATGTGGACCTCACCGAGGCCCGGCTCGGCCCGGTCCGCGAGGAGCTGCTGCTGACAGGGTCGCTTAAGCCGAAGGAGACCGTCGATATCAACCCGAAGATCACCGGGCGCATCGAGAAGATCAACTTCTTGGTGGGCGACTGGGTCGCGGAAGGCGCGGTCGTTGCCGAAATCGAAGTGGACGAGCTGGAGCAGCAGGTCAAGCGCTCGGAGGCGTCCTATTCAGTGAGCGAGGCCAACATTGCCTCCCGCAAGGCCGAGCTGGCCAGCTCCAAGGCGGATCTGGACCGCGCCAAGCTGCTGTTCGACGAAGACCTGCTCTCGCCCCAGGAATACCAGCAGTCACAGACTTCGCTGGAGGTCTTGGAGGCCCAGGTGCAACTTGCCGAGGCCCAGCTTGAGCAAGCCTCCGCCGAACTGAGCGAGCTGCGCATCCGGCTCGAGCAGGCCAAGATCTACGCGCCGATGAGCGGTTTGGTGTCAGCCCGCTACGTCGATCCCGGCGCGCTGGTGGCACCAGGCAACTCGATCATCCAGATCGTGAACCTGTCCACGATGGTGACGCGCGGCAACGTGCCCGAGCGGAATATCGACAAGCTGACCGTTGGCAGCGAGGCGGCAGTGCACGTGGACGCCATCCCGGGACAACAATTCGAAGGACGCGTTGCCCGCATCGCGCCGGTGCTCGACGCGGCCACCCGCAGCGCGATCATCGAAATCGACATTCGCAATCCGGGCGCGGTGCTCAAGGCCGAAATGTTCGCGCGCATCACGCTCGATCTAGGCTCGACCCGCGAGGCCACCTTGATCCCGCGTGACGGCTTGGTGTATCGCGGCCAGCAACCAGGCGTCTATGTCGTCCCCGACGAGCAAGATCGGCCAGTGTTCCGGGTGATCGAGACCGGGCTCACCCGCGAGGGCCAGATCGAAGTGTTGGCGAACTTGGACCCCGGCACCCGCATTGTCGGCCGCGGAGCGACAATGCTGCGTGATGGCGACCGCATTAGCACCGGCCCCGGCGGTGGCCCACGCGGCGGTGCGGGCGGCGGCGCGGGCCGTGGTCCGGGCAGTGGCGCCGGCGGTGGCGCGGCACAGAAGGCCGTGACCAAGAGCGCAAGCTAGGCTTTAACGGCCCGCTGGGCGCTTGTTCCGGCCCGATCGCCGCGACCGGCGTGATTTGACTTAACCCGCGTTCTCGCGGCGGGGGTAAGATTAGGCAGGAGTACTTGTGAAGTACAGCCTCTCTACCGTGTCCATCCAGCGGCCCGTGACCGTATTGATGGCCTGCTTGGTCGCCATCTTGCTCGGCGCGGTTGCCTTCGTCAACATCCCCGTCGACTTGATGCCAGAGATCGTCTACCCGACGATCAGCGTCCGGGCCGAGTACGCCGGGGTGGCACCCGAGGAGATGGAAACGCTGGTGGTACGCCCGCTGGAAGAGGCGTTCTCGTCAGCCCCGCACGTGAAAGAGCTTTCCAGTTCCATCTACGAAGGCCTGTGCTACGTGCGGGTCGGTTTCGACTACGGGGTCGACATCGACGAAGCGGCTAACGAGCTGCGCACCCGGCTGGATCGCAGACGCCGCTACTTGCCGGAGGACATGGATCCGCCCAGCATGTACAAGTACGATTCCTCGCAGTACCCCATCCTGTACTTGACCGTTTCGGCGCTCGACATGGGTCCTAAGGATCTGCGGCATTACGTCGAGAAGCAGATCCAGCCGCGCCTCGAGCGCGTGCCCGGGGTCGCCGCATTTACCGTGCGCGGAGGCTTGCGGCGCGAGATCCACGTTGACTTGGATCTGAAAAAGTTGCGGGCACTCGAGCTGTCGATCCCGACCGTCGTCCAGATCCTGCGGCAGGAGAACATGAACCGCCCGGTCGGTCCGGTCGACGAGGGCCGCTTTGAAGTCTTGCTGCGCACGCGCGGCGAATTCCAGAGCTTGGAAGAGATTCGTAACGTCGTGCTGGCGACGCGCAACGGCGTACCGGTGCATGTGCGCGACATCGCGACCGTGGGCGACAGTCACGAGGACGTTGACTACATAGTCAGCGTTGACGGCCAGCCCGGCGTCCGCATGTACGTCTACAAGCAGGCCGGGGCGAACACGGTCGAGGTCTCCGATGGCTTGTGGGCCGAGGTGGATCGGATCCACGCGGCCCTGCCCAACATCCGCATCGAGAAGACCCGCGATAGCGCCGACTTCATCCGCGCCTCGATCGAAAACGTGCGGGGCGCCATGCTGCAGGGCGCGGGCTTGGCGGTGCTCGTGCTGCTGTTCTTCCTGCGCAGCTTGTCGAGCACCCTGATCATCGGCATGGCCATCCCGATCTCGGTCATCGCAACCTTCGCGCTGATGTTCTTCAACGGGTTCACGCTCAACACCGTCTCCTTCGGCGGGCTGGCGCTGGGCGTGGGGATGCTGGTCGACAACGCGATCGTGGTGCTGGAGAACGTCTACCGCCACCGCGAGGAGGGCAAGTCTTCGCTGGAGGCGGCGATCGACGGCAGCCGCGAGGTATCGATGGCGATTTCCGCCTCTACGCTGACCACGGTGGCGGTCTTCGTGCCGGTGCTGTTTATCGGCGGCATGGCCGCGCAGACCTTTAAGCAACTTGCCTACGTGGTGAGCTTCGCCCTGCTCTGCTCTTTGGTGGTCGCGCTGACCGTCGTGCCGGGCTTATGCGCCAAGCTGGCCAGCCGGCGTAAGGCCGGCGCGCAGATCAGTCGGCTTAATGATCTGGCCCGCGGATGGCAGCGCAACATGGCCGCCGCCTACGGCGGATCGCTGCAGTGGTCGCTGCACCACAAGGCCCCGGTCGTCGTAGCTGCGGCGCTGCTGTTCGCGCTGGCGATGTACCTGACGCCCTACCTCGGTGTTGAATTGCAGCCTGAAGTGGACGAGGGCGAAGTTCGCGTCAACGTAGAGCTGGAACCTGGCACGCGAGTCGAGGTCACCGACGGGATGATGCAGCACCTGCGCGTGGTCGCGACAGAAGCCGTGCCGGAGATCACGACGGCTATGGTGACGGCGGGGGGAAGTTCGCGTAGCAGCGGGTCCGGTGCCCATATCGGCGAATTGCGCCTCAATCTCGTCCCTAAGGAGGAGCGCGACCGCTCGGCGCGCGACGTGGCCAACCATTTGCGCGAGATCTTGCAGGTCCAGCCGGGCATGCTGGTCAAGACCCGCGTGTCGGGCGGCATGTTCAGGCGTTCGAGCAGCGAATCCGATGACGACCGCCTGTCGGTCGAGATCCGCGGGCACAACATTGAGACGGCGGCCCAGTTGGCCGAGACGATCCGCGAGACGATGGAGCGCACTCCCGGAATCGCCGAGCCCACGATCAGTCAGCGCCCCGGAATGCCGGAAATGTTGGTCGAGGTCGATCGCGTGCGTGCGTCTGACCTGGGCCTGAACGTGTCCGAGATCGCCCTCACCCTCGAGACGGCGATTGGCGGCTCGCGCAGTTCGATGTATCGCAAGGAGGGCGACGAGTACAACATCTTGGTCCGCCTGCGGGAGCAGGACCGGCTTGACCTGGACAATGTTGGGCGCATCCCATTGACGACGCCGTTAGGCACGACGATCACTGCTGGCAGCGTGATCGAGTTGCGGCGGCAGGAAGGCCCGACCTACATTAGCCGCGTGAACCAAGAGCGGCGCTTGTTCGTTTCCGGAGCGCTCTCCGACCGAGACTTGGGGAGCGTCGTCGGCGATTTGTCGGACCAACTCAGCGGCATGGCCATGCCCGAAGGGTTCTCGATCGAGTACGGCGGGGAGTACGAGGAGCAGCAGGAGACCTTCCGCAGCCTCTTCCTTGCCTCGGTGCTGGCCCTGGTCTTGGTCTATATGGTGATGGCCGCGCAGTTTGAATCGCTCAAGGATCCCTTCCTGATCCTTTTCTCGGTTCCGCTGGCGGCGATCGGTGTTGTCCTTGTGCTGCTGGTCACCGAGACGACCTTCAACCAGCAGGCGTTCCTGGGCGTGATCGTGCTGCTCGGCATCGTGGTCAACAACGCCATTGTGCTGGTGGACTACACCAACCTGCTGCGCCGCGATCAAGGCCTGGGCCTGTACCGGGCTGCTGTCACGGCGGGAATGCGCCGGATGCGCCCGATCCTGATGACGACCATCACGACGGTGCTGGGCCTTGCGCCGATGGCGCTGGGCTTAGGGGCGGGTTCGGAGCTGCAAGCTCCGATGGCCCGCGTGGTCATTGGCGGGCTGGCGACGTCCACGGTCATCACGCTGGTGTTCATCCCGGTGATGTATGTTGCCTTCGAAGAGCTGTTTTCCCGGCGAAGGGTCCCGCAGCCGGCGATGCGCGCCGCCCAGCCCGCGGCGGGCGACTGATGCCCGGCGGTAACCGCGCACCGTCTAGGCTGCGCCATATACATATTGGAATTGTCGGCTGCTCGCAGCGTACCCGGCTGGGTTGGTTGCGGCGGCTCTTGCGAGGTCTGACACATGAGCCTTCCTGAGTTTTCGATCAAGCGCCCGGTCACCGTGCTGATGGCGGTGATGGTCTGCCTTCTGCTCGGCTTCATCGCGTTCACCGAAATTCCGGTCGATCTGATGCCGGAGGTCAACTATCCCACGCTGAGCATCACCACAGACTACGAGGGCGTGGGCCCGGAGGAGATTGAGACGCTGATCAGCCGCCCGCTCGAGCAGATCGTCTCGGCGGCCCCCGGTGTCGAGCGCGTCACCTCGACCTCTAGCGAAGGCCGCTCGTCAGTGCGGATCGAGTTTGTCTTCGGCACCGACATCGAAGTTGCTGCTGACGAGGTGCGCTCGCGCTTGGACCGGGGCCGGCGGACGCTGCCGGACGATATCGAACCGCCGACAATCTTCAAGTTCGATGTGACCCAGTTCCCGATCATGTTTCTCACGGTGGCGACCGAGGAAATGGACCCGCGCGAGCTGCGGATGTTCGTCGAGAAGAACATCCTGTACCGCTTCGAGCGCATCAAAGGGGTCGGCCAGGTGCGTGTCGGGGGCGGCCTGCGGCGCGAGATTCACATCGACTTGAACTTGGAGAAGCTGCGCGCCCTGGATCTGTCTGTGGCTCAGGTAGTCAATACGGTGCGGGACGAGAACCTCAACCGGCCGGTCGGCCCGGTAAAGGAGGGTCGTTTCGACGTCCTGCTGCGCACCAGCGGCGAGTTCAACAGTGTCAACCAACTCCTCGACGTAGCCTTGGCGTCCCGCGATGGCGTCCCGATCTACGTGCGCGATATCGCCGAAGTCGACGACTCGCACCCCGACATCCGCCACTACGTGGGCGTCAACGGCAACCCGGCGCTCCGCCTGATCATGTTCAAGCAGTCCGGCTCCAACACGGTAAAGGTCTCGGATGCGGTTTGGGAGGAAGTTGCCGAGATCCATCGCGACTATCCGCACATAACGATCGACAAGACCATGGACACCGCGGATTTCATCACTGCGGCGATCCGCAATGTCCAGACGGCTGCTGCAGTGGGCGCGGTGCTCGCGGTATTCGTGCTGCTGCTGTTCCTGCGCAGCTTGTCGAGCACCTTGATCATCGGCGCTGCGATACCGATTTCGGTGGTCTCGACCTTCGCCCTGATGTATTTCAACGGCTTTACGCTCAATACCGTTTCCTTCGGCGGCCTCGCCCTCGGCGTGGGCATGTTGGTCGACAACGCGATCGTCGTGCTGGAGAACATCTACCGCCATCGCGAGGAAGGTGCCGAGTCGCAGCAGGCTGCGCTCGTCGGCAGCCGCGAGGTGGGCATGGCGATCACGGCATCCACATTGACCACCATCGCGGTGTTCGTGCCGGTGATGTTCATCGGGGGCTACGCAGCGCAGACATTCCAGCAACTGGCTTACGTGGTCAGCTTTTCGCTGCTGTGCTCGCTGGTCGTGGCGCTGACGGTCGTGCCGGCCCTGTGCGCGAGGCGCACGGGGACTGCCAGCGGGGGCGTGCGGATCCTGCGCTATGCCGAGCAGGCGATGATTGCGCTAGCGCAGTCCTACTCGGAGATCATCCGCTGGGCGCTGTCCAACCGCCTGACAGTGACCGGAGTGGCCGTAGCGCTCTTCGTCTGCGCCATTTGGCTGACCGGCTATCTCGGCGTCGAACTCGAACCCCAGGTTGACGAGGGCCAGATCCGCATCAACCTGGAATCAGAACCCGGCACCAGAGCCGAGGTGACGAAGGAGATCGTAGACCGCATGGAGGCGATCATCATGAACGATGTGCCCGAGGTCGAGTACATCATGACCGAGGCCGGCAGCGACAGCCCATTCCGCTCAATTGCCACGCACATCGGTGAACTGCGCATCACGCTGGTCGATCAGAGCGAGCGCACTCGAACGGCGCGCGAGATTACCAACATGCTCAGACCGAAGCTGATGGCAGTGGCGCCAGGCGTGCAGCTGCGCACGCGTATTTCCAGCGGAAATTTCGGGCGGCGGCGCGGAGGCGGGGGCGATAGCGATCGCCTGCAGATCACGATCCGGGGCTATTCCCCCGACACTACGGCAGCCCTCGCCCTGCAGGTGCGCGATGCCATGCTCGCTGTTGACGGGGTGGAGGAGGCCCAGATCAGCCGTGAGCCGGGTTCGCCAGAGATGGTGGTCCGGGTTGACAGGCTCAAGGCTGCCAGCATGGGAATGTCGGTTGCGGAAGTGGCGGCGACCCTCGAGACAGCTGTGGGCGGGCGCCGCTCCACCTTCTACCGCGAAGAGGGCGACGAGTATGACATCGTGGTGCGCTTGCGCGAGGAGGACCGGCTCCAACTCCACCAGGTTGGGCGCATTCCGCTGCGCACGCCGCGCGGCGACCTCATCTACGCCGATGACGTGGTCCAAATGAACCGCCAGGAGGGTCCGGTCGAGATCGACCGGGTCGACCAGGAGCGGATCGTCTATGTCTCTGGCACGATCGGCGACCGCAGCTTGGGCGAGATCATCGCGGATCTTCGTGTTCAAGTCGACCAGATCAACCGGCCGGATGGCTACGAGATCCGCTTTGGCGGCGAGTGGGAGGACCAGCAGGAGTCCTTCCGGGAGCTGACATTCGCGGGCATCTTGGCGCTGCTGCTGGTGTATATGGTGATGGCGGCGCAGTTCGAGTCTCTGCGCGACCCGTTCATTATCCTGTTCTCGATTCCGCTGGCGGCGATCGGCGTGGTGACCATGCTGGTGATCACCGACACCACTTTCAACATGCAAGGATTCCTCGGGGTGATCGTACTGGTGGGAATTGTGGTCAACAACGCGATCGTGCTGATCGATTACACGAACCAGCTGCGCCGCGAGCACGGCTACAGCATCATGGACTCGGTCATCACGGCCGGCGGCCGCCGGCTGCGGCCCATCCTGATGACCACGATCACAACTATCCTCGGCCTCACGCCGATGGCGCTCGGCTTGGGGGAGGGCTCGGAGTTGCAGGTGCCGATGGCGCGCGTGGTGATCGGCGGGCTGCTAACCTCGACGCTGATCACGCTGGTGTTCATCCCGGTGGTGTATGCCACGCTGGAGGAGGCCACAGAGAAGCTGGCGCGGCGGCGTCGCAAGGGCTTCGTGAACGAGCCCATGCAGCCCGTAGCGGGCGATTGATTGCCGCGCGGGGCGATTTTTTCGATTTCGGCTCGCGTTCCGCCGCTTGCATTGTGTAGAATGATCGGTGCCCGGCTTTTCCCGGGCGTGAAGACTCACTGAAGGAGTACCAACCATGAGAACCATCCGTCTGGCCAGCCTGGCGCTTGCCTGCTTCGCTCTGGCAGCGGGCGCGGTATCCGCCGCCACGCTTTCCGGCCCCGAACTCCGCGGCAGCTACATCGAATCGCGCAACGCCGAGATTTATGCCTCGCACTGCTTCGCCAACAGCGAAGTCGGCATTACCGGCGACCTTGCCGTAATGGCGTGGGACATCGAGCAGGGCAGCTTCAAAGGGGTGTCCTTGGCGAACACCAGGGTTGTGGCCGTGGTCAACGCGACGTCGACCATCGGCAATCCGTTCGGCGACCCGCTCCCGGCGAAGTCGATGCTGATCTTCGACGAGAGCACCTCCGTGCTGCAGCGCGGCGCGCTGGCGGCATTTGTCAAGGCTCAGGCCGGCCCGTTGGTGGCCAACGTGGTCCACACGGACACGGCGCCGATCGAGATCGACTTCCACGGCAACCTGCACGACCGCGTGGCGACCTTGCGGGCTGGGGAGATCGTCTCGCTGGAGACGCGCGAGATTCGCGGCAGCGATTCGTTGTGCCACCTTGACGACATCTACTACGAGCCGCTGGTCGCACTGGATCACGCCATGCCGGCGTTTGCCATCGAGCAGTCCTTCCGCGGCGACGGCCTCGGTCACAAGATGCGCGAGTACCGGCGCTCGAGCGCCTATCTGGGCACCTTCGCCGTTAGCGGCAGCTAGGATCCCACCTCGCGCAGGCTAGATGAGTTCAGTGCCGGAGCGCCGGTTTCGGCGGCTCCGGCACGGCCCTTTTGAAGTGCCAGTCGGCTCAGCTGGCAGAGTTCGCAAGGAGAATTGGATGCGACGCTGGTGCGCCATAGCGACTGTACTTGGGGCGCTCGCCCTGTTGCCAGCTGCGCTGGCCCAAGAGTTCACGGCCGACACTGGCGCGCCCCTGCCGGACACCGTGCCGGAGGCCACGCGCGGGATGATTGCCGCCGAGGGTGTGTCAGTCAAGGCTGGCGACACGGTGGTGGTGCGCTTCTGGATGCGCACGGCGCCATTCGAGGGCGACTCCGCCGGCGGCTTCGGAGTGCGCTTCGACAACGTTCCCGAGGGAGCGTTCCTGGGTGTGCTGGAGTTTCCGGAGCAGGGGTCTGACTTTCGCGAGCAGTCCGTGCCCGCAGGCGTGTACACGCTGCGCTTCGGCCTGCACCCGGAGGACGGCAATCACATGGGCGTTGCCCCGAGCCGTGACTTCGGCTTGCTGGCCCCTGTGGAGAAGGACCTGGAGGTTTCCCGGAACTTCGACTTTGACGCCATCGTGGAGCTGAGCGCCGATGTCGGCAACCCACACCCCACCGTGGCTCGCCTGGAATTGCCGGAAGGGGATCAGGGGCCGCACTTGTGGGAGAACGACTACGAGCATTGGGTGCTTGACGTGCCGGTCGCGGACACCGTGGTCGGCATCGTGGTGGACGGCCATGCCGAAGAGTAGGGCGCTGCCGGGAGGGGTTTGACGCAAGGGGCGGGCCTTAGCGGGCGCACCCCGCCATGTGCTACCCTGAGGTGGTGGTGTCGCAGGCGGATTCCGCTTGCCGGAAGGCGGTCTTCAGGACCGCTTGACGCTCGCCCGCGCAATGCCTATGATGGATTGAGGAACTGGTTAGGGCGCGTGTCCGGCGTTTCGATTCCGAATCGGAACGCAGGGGGCGTGCCAGCGCTTGTGGCGTACCGGCCGATCCTGCGGGGCTAGTCCCCCAGGGGTGCGGGCCGGAAGTTGGACGGGGCCTGTTCGAGGGCCTTGGGGGGTGCCGCCCCGCGCGATCCGATGCCGAGAAGGTCCCAGCCGGGACTCGTTATGGCGGAGTGAGCGGGGGCTCAACTGAGCTTTGCGGATGCGCAGGGTTGCGCATGCTCTATGCATGCGCACCGGGGCGGACGTACCGAGCATGGCCGGGAACATCGGTGGGAGGTAGTCAGGATCGTGCCAACATTCAGCCAATTGGTCCGCAAGGGCCGCAAGGTGCCGAAGTACAAGACCTCTTCGCCCGCCCTGCAGAAGTGCCCCCAGAAACGCGGCGTGTGCACGCGCGTGTACACCGTCACACCCAAGAAGCCGAATTCCGCGCTGCGCAAGGTTGCCCGCGTGCGGCTGACCAATAGCATCGAAGTCACCACGTACATCCCGGGCGTCGGCCACAACCTCCAGGAGCACTCGATCGTGCTCATCCGTGGCGGCCGCGTCAAGGACCTGCCCGGTGTCCGCTACCACGTAGTGCGCGGGACGCTCGACGCCTCTGGCGTCGAGGACCGGCGCCAGGCGCGTAGCAAATACGGCGCCAAGCGCCCCAAGAAGTGAGCCAGGAGGGATTGCAGCCATGCCGCGCAGACGCGAAGTTCCAGTCCGAACCCCGCCGCCGGACCCGGTCTACAACTCGACCTTGGTGTCGAAGTTCATCAACTGCATGATGTGGGACGGCAAGAAGTCCATCTCCGAGCGGATCTTCTACGAGGCCATGGAGAAGGTCCGCAACAACACTGGCGACGACCCGCTGCCGATATTCAAGAAGGCCGTGGAGAACGCCAAGCCAGTCGTCGAAGTCAAGTCCCGCCGCGTGGGCGGCGCGAACTACCAGGTGCCGATCGAGGTCCGGCCGAACCGGCGCCAGTCGCTGGCGCTGCGCTGGCTGATCGGAAACGCCCGCAATCGCAGCGAGAACCGCATGGCGGACCGCCTTGGCTCCGAGCTGCTGGAAGCCGCGCAGGGGCGCGGCACGACCATCAAGAAGAAGGACGACGTGCACCGCATGGCCGAGGCCAACAAGGCCTTTGCCCATTTCCGCTGGTAGCCGCGATTCACGAGTTCAGAGCGAGTTCCGATGCCCCGCACCGTCCCAGTCGAGCGCTACCGCAACATCGGCATTGCCGCGCACATTGACGCCGGCAAGACTACGACCACGGAGCGCATCCTGTACTACACCGGGCGCCTGCACCGCATGGGCGAGGTGCACGACGGCACCGCGACCATGGACTACATGGAGCAGGAGCAGGAGCGCGGCATCACGATCACCTCGGCCGCGACGACCTGTTTCTGGCGGGACCACCAAGTCAACATCATCGACACGCCCGGCCATGTCGATTTCACGGCCGAGGTCGAGCGCTCGCTGCGCGTCCTCGACGGCGCCATCGCGCTGTTCGACGCCGTGGCCGGCGTGCAGCCGCAGTCGGAGACGGTCTGGCGCCAAGCCGACAAGTACCAAGTGCCGCGGCTGGCATTCATCAACAAGATGGATCGAGTCGGCGCCAATTTCGATTACGCCGTGCAGACGATGGTGGATCGACTGAAGGCCAATCCCGTTGCCATCCAGCTCCCGATCGGCTCGGAAGACCGCCTGCAGGGCGTGGTCGACTTGGTCGAGATGCGCGGCATCTTCTGGAAGGACGACACGCTCGGCGCGGAGTACGAGGTCGGCGAGATTCCCGCGCACCTGGCGGACGAGGCCGCCGACCGGCACGAGAAGATGGTCGAGAAGGTCGCCGAGGAGGACGAGCGGCTGTTCGAACTCTACGTCGACGGCGGCCAGATCGGCGTCAGCGAGCTCAAGGCCGCGATCCGCCGCGCCACCACGGCGATGCGCATCACGCCCGTACTGTGCGGCTCGGCCTTCAAGTACAAGGGCGTGCAGCGGCTGCTGGACGCGGTCGTGGACTATCTGCCGTCTCCTACCGACGTGCCGCCGGTGCAGGGCAGCAGTCTGGACGGCGGCGAGCCGATCACCCGCGAAGCCCGCGACGAGGCTCCGTTCTCGGCCTTGGTGTTCAAGATCCTGACCGATCCGTTCGTCGGCCAGCTTGCGTTCCTGCGGGTCTACTCGGGCGAGTTCCGGGCCGGGGGCAGCGTGTACAACGTGTCCAAGGGGCGCAAGGAGCGCGTCGGCCGGCTGTTGCGCATGCATGCCAACAAGCGCGAGGACGTGACCGACGCGCAGTCTGGCGAGATCCTTGCGGTGGTCGGCCTCAAGACCGTCCAGACCGGCGATACCATTTGCGACGCGCAGCAGCCGGTCGTGCTCGAGCAGATCGAGTTTCCCAATCCGGTCCTGTCTCTGGCGGTGGAGCCCAAGACCAAGGCCGACCAGCAAAAGATTGGCATGGCGCTGACCAAGCTGTCGCAGGAGGATCCGACCTTCCGCGTGCAGTCCGACGCCGACACGGGCCAGACGATCCTGTCGGGCATGGGCGAGCTGCACTTGGAGATCCTCGTGGACCGGCTGCTGCGCGAGTTCCAGGTAGCCGCGAACATCGGGCGGCCTCAGGTGGCCTATCGCGAGACCGTTCGCAAGGCGTCCGAAGGCGAAGGCCGCTTCGTGCGCCAGACCGGCGGGCGCGGCCAGTATGGCCATTGCAAGATTCGGGTCGAGCCCATCGAGGGCGCCGATGTCGAATTTGAGAGCGAGATTTTCGGCGGTGCGATTCCGAAGGAATTCGTCGCCGCCGTCGAGAAGGGCGTCCGCGAGGCGCTGGGCAATGGACTGCTGGCCGGCTACGAGACAGTCGGCGTGCGGGTGTGCGTCTATGACGGCTCGACGCACGAGGTGGACAGCTCGGAAGTGGCCTTCAAGGTGGCCGGCTCGATGGCTTGGAAGGATGCGGCCCAACGGGCCAAGCCGGCCCTGCTGGAGCCTGTCATGGCCATCGAGGTCGTTGTTCCGGAGGAGTACGTCGGCGACGTGATGGCGGACATCAACTCCCGCCGGGGCCGTATCGAAGGCATGGACTTGCGCGGTTCGACCCAGGTCATCCGCGCTTTCGTGCCGCTGGCGGAGATGTTCGGCTACGCCACCGACCTGCGCTCGAAGACGCAGGGCCGGGGCAGCTACACCATGCACCTGCACACCTACGAGCTAGCGCCGGCGGCTGTGCAGGAAGAAATCGTCAGCCGCATGCGCGGCAAGGTCATCAAGTAGGACCGCGAGGACACCGGAGAGGAGAAGGGAAACATGGCAAAGGAAAAGTTCGACCGCTCGAAGCCGCACGTGAACGTGGGCACGATCGGTCACATCGACCACGGCAAGACGACGCTGACGGCGGCCATCACGCGGGTGCTGTCCAAGCACGACCCGTCCAACGAGGTGCGCTCGTTC
>LXNI01000671.1_pt1 | contig 37552 bp, 33 predicted proteins | sample 809091 | NCBI WGS metagenome assembly LXNI01 (sample SAMN04870527, study PRJNA318959) | sponge metagenome | biome: 01000161; feature: marine sponge reef; material: water | host: Sarcotragus foetidus | place: Greece: Milos, Mediterranean Sea | collected 2013-05-29 | depth 5-7 m
CCCCCCCCCCCCCCCCCCATTAGCTGAACACACATACCGACGGCCAAAAAAACGCCTCGTTGTCGTCCTTTTGGCGTTATCCCTATTGGCCGCGAGCTTGGTTGCCATTCCAACCGGAGTTAGTGCCGACCATATCTCGAGCCAGCAGCAAGAGGCCATCAAACGAGACTCCGACACACTGAGCCGGTACGGCGGACCTTGGTATCGTGGAGGAGGAGGCGGAACGGGGTCAAACGGCTTTTATTACGCCTATGACTCTGATTCATACTCACGCTGGGACTTTGGAGAGCTTAGAGGGATCTTTCGAGCATCGCTCTTTTATCCGGGACAAGACGCAGTAAAATATGGTTCTTGCGGTATTATAAAAGTGAATTGCAAGCCCAGACCTCCCACTGCATCGCCGCGCATCAAGATTCTACAGATCAATGATCAAGGCCGAACAGAAGTCCTATATGATTGGGCAAGCAGCATTCGCGACCGAGGAGGAAATCGCAAACAGGGATGGTGGGGATGGAACAACGTCGAGTTAAACGGCCATATTATTGTTGAAATCAGTAAAAGGTACAGCGACAATAGATACCGGCTTGCAGCCGATTCATTTCAATTCGTGCATAGAGAATATTTACAAGAAGACATAGATTTTGCCATATCAAAATGTAAATCCGATGTGCTTGATGCGGTGTTAACCCGGGCAAAGATCGAAAATTACGGTAGAATAGTAATAACAATAGCAGATGCTGCCCTAACATCGGCAGTCCTAGGTGCAGCAACCGCTATTTTTCCGCCAGGTGCTGTTGTAGCACAAACAGCCAATTGGGCTAGGATCAGTGTGAACGGGGCCCAACTTGCCAGGGCTGTTGATAAGCTCTATGACTTGTATATATTTTTCGATAATATAGGAACGCTCATTGAAGTAACCCAAGAATTACACGATGCCATAAGCGAAGCTCTACCAGATGACCTCTCAAGACAGTATGACCTTTACCTTGTTGGATGCAATAGACCTCATGGCATAAATTGGTGGGATGATTTATGGTCCATATTTGTTCCAGATGGCTATGTAGACTATATGTCCGATGATGAGCACTATGAAGATGTGACAAGAGAGTTGCCGACTCCCAGGCCGACCGCTGCTCCGACTCCCAGGCCGACCGCTGCTCCGACTCCCAGGCCGACCGCTGCTCCGACCGTAAGGCTATCCCAAGGTAATAGCGTACGAACCTCGACCTGCACAAGCTCGCTCTGCCATTACATGAAAGTCGAATTAATCAACTTTGGCCCTGGCCCCTACAGAGTGTATTGCGCGCACCGCGGAGTCCCGAGCCGCGGATGGCCAGGTGGCACATGGGTGAACTACCAAACTTCGCACACAGTTTCCCAATACTGTGTTTGGGGATTCCTGGACCCGGTATATGTATTCGTAAGAGATACTAGAACTGGAGAAACGGTCTACTCCAACAATGCCCGGTGGTGAAACCAGATGATTTTCGCATTTTGTTCAGTTACCTACATATTAATATGAAAGAAAGCTCAAATGGCAAAAGATTTTGATAAAGAAAACATTGCCCCGATAGACAACCACCCGACACAATCCGATGAGTGTGTTGTTGAAACCGACTTCGAAACAGATGCCTCGAACGATCACGAGTCACATTTGGACAGTGAAGATGTTATAATAGTGCGCAAGAATATTGCGTTCGGTCTTTTATCGGGAGCCACAAAATATATCTTGGACAATATATGGTACCTCGTTTTGCCCTGGATCGTCATTTTAATTCTCGGGCTGCTCCTCTTTTCTTGCTAGCGTAATACCATTCTTAGGAAGAGCCAATTGCATACGAAAGAAGTTTGGTATACACCATGACTGAAGAAGATTTTGAAACATTTGAGGCATATCCTCTATTGACAACAGACACTAAAGAGCGTATGTGCTACCTTACATTGCTGCCAGCCGTCAAAAGGATAAAGCCTTTCTGGTTGCGTCAGGAAGGCATCAGTAAAAGCGATAAGAGGTATCAGAATGGGGCCTGGGGGGTCATAATTGTGGATAAGTCCAAAAATACTGTATTCCAGACCAGGGTTATTGTAGAAGACAAAACAGCATTCAGCGACAAGTCTCTTGAACTCCTGTTGTTACCATCCAATTGCAGGAATACCGCCGTTGACATTGCCCACACCCTTGCAGAGGAATTTGGAAATGCAATCGCAACTTCCGACCAATGTGGCAAGAACGAACCGGACGGTCATAATTTGATTCTCCCAGATGGAAAACGAGTTAAGAAATGGTCTCCTGACTTTATTAGAAATATCTTAAAAGATAGACGATTTGAAACAGAAGCAGGTGAAGTCGTCGAAGGGCTGATAATGGTGACCCAACCCCTATATCAGGCACCGATAAGGACCCGAGTCAAAGTGAAACGTTAGCCGAAATATCCCGCATGATTTCAATCACAGACATTCCTAATCAATGAGATTCATGTTCTACGGTTGGATTCGAATCGCGGTGCTGGTTTTGTGCATGGCCATAGCCACATATGGAACTCCAATAGTCGCAGCTCAAGAAGCGACAGACCCAGAGGCGCTCCTGCAACACATCGCGGGGCGCGATGCGTTGATTGCCCAGCAGGAGAAGCTACTAAATGAGTACCGGTGCATGTTCGACATCGACACGCGCATCGTGCCGGGTGGTTGCCAGAACGGGCGGCCCCTTTTGGGCCCGACTGCGCCCGGTGAGTTCATGGGCACGCCGACCCAACGCGACATCCAGGCGCGCGACGAGTTGATAGCCCAGCAGGAGACGCTGCTGAACGAGTATCGGTGCATGTTCGGCGTTGACACCCACATCGTGCCGGGGCGCTGTATCGAATTGGTTCCGATCCAGGCGGTGTATGCGGTCCCATCAGGTGTTGACCCTGTCGACGGGCGGGAGCTGGGCATAGCCCACACGGTTGGCGAGGTGCAGAAGTGGTACCGCTCCCAAACTGGCGGAAGGCATCCGCTTTTCGCCCGCGACGGTCCGTCGGTCTCAGTGGCCACAGTACGCCTTCCGCAGCCACAACACGCCTTTTCTTCCCACGTCGCCTCCGGCCTTGAAGTTGGAGGTGAAGTCCGCCAGCAGCTTGGTGCCGCAGCCCTAACGCCACTGCTCATCTTCATGGAAGGCGAGGTCGCGCACGCCCACGCCGGTGCCTGTAGCTGGTACAACAATCAGCTTTCCGTGGTCATCCCGATAGGAAACTGCGGCGCCCTGCCGATGAATTGGGTCTGGCCCTCTCGCGACGCCTACTTCGCGGCCCACGAGCTCGCGCACCTTCTCGGAGCGGTGGATTCCTGCGCGCCGAACCACCACAGAAATGGCCACGTCGACGACGATAGCCGCGACCTCCTGTATTGGGGCCCAGACGATCTGGATTGGCACAACCTCACTCTCGATGCCGGCAACGACGACTACTACCTGCACGGCCGCGACGACTGCTACGACATCGCAAACAACCCGCTGCTGGCAGCCGAACCCGCCACAACTCCCGAACCGACTGCTTCTCCTACGCCAAGCCCGACTCCGACACCCACTCCGACTCCGGTTCCTGAACTGCTTCCGATCCAAGCGGTGTACGCGGTCCCCTCCGATGTTGATCCTGTTGCCGGACGGGAGTCTGCCATAGCCCACACGGTTGGCGAGGTGCAGAAGTGGTACCGCTCCCAAACCGGCGGCAGGCACCCGCTCTTCGCCCGCGACGGGCCATCGATCTCAGTGGCAACAGTGCGCATTCCGCAGCCACAATACCACTACGACGAAATCCGCCGACAGCTCGGTACCACGCGCCAAACGCCGCTGCTCATCTTCATGGAAGGCGAGAGAACCGACCGCAACTCCTGCGGCTGGGCCGCTGGTCAATTCTTTGTGTTCATCCCGATAGAAAACTGCGGCATCGAGCCGACGACCGGGGTCTGGCCCTCTGGCGCCACCTACATTGTGGGCCACGAGCTCGCGCACCTTCTCGGAGCGGTGGATTCCTGCGCGCCAAACCACGACAGCGGCGGCCATGTAGACGACAACAACCGCGACCTTCTGTACTGGGGCCCAGAAGGCCGCGATTGGGGCAACCTCACTCTCGACGTCGGCAACGACGACTACTACCTGCACGGCCGCGACGACTGCTACGACATCGCAAACAACCCGCTGCTGGCAGCCGAGCCCGCCACAACTCCTGAACCGACTCCGACTCCGACTCCGACTCCGACTCCGACACCCGCTCCGACACCCACTCCGACTCCGACTCCGGACCCTGTTCCAGCGCCGACCGTGAGGCTGTCCAAGGGGCGGAGCGCCCAGGGTGTGTCCTCGGGGTGCACCAGCGTGAACTGCCATTTCATGAGGGTCGAGCTCACAGATTTCGACCCCGGCACCTACACCGTGTACTGCGCGCACCACGGAGTTCCGAGCCGCGGGTACCCAGCTGGCTCGTGGGAGCGCTACACCACCTCGAACAAGGTCTCTGAATACTGCATCTGGGGATTCACAGACCCGGTATACGTGATCGTGGAAGACCCGCTGACCAAACAAAGGGCGTACTCCAACATCGTCCGGTGGCCATGACCGGGAACCTCAACCGGCTGATGCGGGTTCTTGCTGCCGCGGGGCTGGCGGTTGCCAGTTCCGGGATGGTGCTGTCAATTGCAATAGCCGCATTCGCAAGCCCATCTGCCGCAGCCCAAGAGGCAGACGAACCTGAGACGCTCCTGCGATACATCGCGGAGCGCGATGCATTGATCGCCAGCCAAGAGTCGCTGCTGAACAATTACCGGTGCATGTTCAACATCGACACCAACCTTGTGCCGGGCGGCTGCCAGAACGGGCGACCTATTCATAGACCGACCATGCCCGGTGTGTTCGAAGGCACGCTGTCCCAACGCGACATCCAAGTGCGCGACGAACTGGTCGCCGCGCAAGAACAGCTGCTGAATGTTTACCGGTGCCGGTTCGGAATTGACACCCACATCGTGCCGGGGCGCTGTATCGAAGTGGTTCCCATCCAGGCGGTGTACGCGGTCCCCACAGATGTCGACCCGGTTGCCGGACGGGAATCGGTCATAGCCCACATAGTCGGTGAAGTGCAGAAGTGGTACCGCTCCCAAACCGGCGGCAGGCATCCGCTGTTCGCCCGCGATGGGACGTCGATCTCAGTGGAAACAGTACGCCTTGCGCATCCACAAGACACCTATCCATATGATGCCGCCACAGAAATCCGCCTACAGATTGACCCCAAAGCCGTAACTCCACTGCTAGTCATCATGGAAGGCAGGATGGAAGGCAGGACCGCCGATGATGCCTGCGGCTGGGCCTCGTTGTGGGACTTTGGTTCCGCGTACACTTTAGAGAATCTTGGCCGGCTTTACGCGCATATCCCTATAGCGCACTGCGCCCATGTTGTGAGTATCAACAGGGGCTTGTTCTCTCGAATCGCCGAAACCATAGCCCATGAACTCGGGCACATGCTCGGAGCGGTACCTTCCTGCGCGCCAAACCACGACACCCGCAGTGCCCATGTAGACGACGACCACCGCGACCTGATGTATATAGCGGGAATAAGCAAATGGGGTTTGGGGAGCTTGGGGAGCTTTGTCCTCGACGCCGGCAACGACGACTACTACCTGCACGGACGCGACGACTGCTACGACATCTCAGACAACCCGCTGCTGGTAGCCGAACCCCCCGCAACACCGCCAGACCCGGTTCCGACTCCTGAAGTGGTTCCGTTCCAGGCGGTGTACGCGGTCCCCTCAGATGCCGACCCGGTTGCCGGACGGGAGTCGGTCATAGCCCGCACAGTCGGCGAGATGCAGAAGTGGTACCGCTCTCAAACCGGGGGCAGACACCCGCTGTTCGCCCGCGACGGGCCATTGATCTCAGTGGAAACAGTACGCCTTCCGCAGCCACTAGACGCCATCAGGGTCAATGGCTATGGCTTTCACTTCTACAACGAAATCCGCCGACTGCTCAGGCTCGCCCCCCAAACACCACTGCTCATAATCATAGAAAACACGGGCTCCGGCTGCGGGTCAGTTCAAACAAGCCAAGGGTTCACTACAACCTGCACCGATTTGTCATATCAGTACTCCTACGTAGGTATAGCCGCTAATCTCGCGAAAATCCTCGGAGCTAACCTTTTCTGCGCGCCTAACTTCGACGGCGGATTCGGCGTCGACGACGACAACCGCGACCTGTTGTACGACGGACCACAAGGTCAGGATCGGGGGAACCTTATCCTCGACGTCGGCAACGACGACTACTACCTGCACGGCCGCGACGACTGCTACGACATAGCAGACAACCCACTGCTGGCAGTCGAACCCCCCGCGACCACCACACCCTAACCCGACCCCACACCGGACGTGAGGGTGACCAAGGTGCTTGGCGCCAATGGAGGAACTCAGGTCGGGGTGCTAGGCCAACGACTTCCTATAACTGAGTGCGGAGGTCGGCGGCTAGGCGAGTGATCTCAGGGGGCGGGTTGAGGGTGTCGAGGTGGTCGAGATCGATGGGGGCTTGGTCGGTTTGGCCGAGGCCGATAGCTAGCCAGGCTCTCCAGAGGCGGGCCTCGGGATTGTCGGGGGCGGCCTCCACTGCTTGGTTGATGCGCCGGGCACCTTCGGCGGTCTGTTCGTCGAGGCCGGTCTGGATGAGCATCACTCCGCTGTAGGTGAGGGCACCGGGGTGGTCTGGGTGATCTTCGACTGGATCGAGATCTTCTACAATCGCACCCGGCGCCACTCATCACTCGGCAACATCTCACCCGCCGAGTTCGAGCGACGCCACCAACAACAACCACACGCCGCCCGACTCCCACAAACCAGGACCAAAAAACAGGGCACACATCAGATGGACCAAAAAACGGGGTCCGGTCACTGCCAACTGGCCATCTCAACTTCCGCCATCTGCTCGATTGGTCACAAATGCATGTTGATACATGAAATTACCAATAATAGGATGAGCGCATATGACCCAGAAGCCTGACCCTGTTCACGCTTTCCCCACACGGGCACCAGCGCTGTCGACAAGTGTCCCGGCTACCCCCGCAGTCGATGAAGAACTCGTTCGCCAATGGATCGGCGCGGCGATTTCGTGCGCGGTGATTCGCGACATACAAGGAGATGAAGGCATGAAAGCCACGGTGCAAGGCATTCAGGGTGCATTGGGCTACGGATTTTCGCACGAAGAAGCCCTGCAAAGCTTGGAATCGGCGTTGTTCGACTGGGTCTCAATCAAGCTGAGCAAGTCCGACAAGGACATACCCCAAATGGGTGGAATCGAACTCATCCAGTCCTAATGGCTCAGCGACTAACTCCGATTAGTCGAATTAAGCTAATTCAGCGGTTCAAGAAACTTGGTTGGGAAGGGCCGTTCAAAGGGTCCAAACACGACACGATGTACAAGGACGGCGTGGCTATCACGATCCCCAACAATCATCGTTCCGAAGAAATCAGCGTAGGGCTGCTTCGAACAATTCTGAACAACGCTGGGGTCTCAAGAGAAGATTGGTTCCAAGCGCGATAGTGGTGCATCGCATACGGCCTCGTATGGCAATTACTCCAACCTTGCGCGGAGGTCGGCGGCTAGGCGAGTGATCTCAGGGGACGGGTTGAGGGTGTCTAGGTGGTCCAGGTCGGCCCGGGCTTGGTCGGTTTGGCCGAGGCCGATAGCTAGCCAGGCTCTCCAGAGGCGGGCTTCGGGGTGGTCGGGGGCGGCTTCCACTGCTTGGTTGATGCGGCGGGCGCCTTCGGCCGCCTGATCGTCGAGACCGGTTTGGATGAGCATCACTCCGCTGTAGGTCAGGGCTCCGGGATGGTCTGGTTGGTCAGTCAAAACCACCTGGTACACCCGGAGCGCAAGTGCTGGGTCGCCCTGGTCAGGAGTGGTCGGATCCCAAAGGGTGCGGGCCGCGGCCACTGCGTCATCGGCGGCAAGTCCAAGGTCGGCCAGCGTCTCAAATTGCTCCTGGGCCTGTATCACAATTTGGCAGAGGGCGATGTTGGTCCTCAGGCCCTGGGTTTCCACTAGCTGGGAAATGAATTCGGGGGGATTGGTGGCATCAAAAGCGGCCAGCTCCGCCGCCGCCCCAAAGCAGTCGCCTGTGCGATAGAGCAAGATGGCCCGAAACGCCCGGGCATCGGGATAGTCGGGGGCGGTCGCCACCGCGTCGGCCAGCACGTCAGCAGCCTCGGCTTCGCGCCCCTCCAAGGTCAACATCCAGCCCTTGTAGGCCAGCGCAGTGGGGTTCGACGGCGACCGCTCCAACACCCGGTCGTAAATGGCAATGGCCCCGGCAATATCGCCGGAGGCGGCCGACTCCTCCGCGTTTCTGAGCAGTCCGGGCACGCTCGTCACCGCGTCGTTGCCGGTGATGGTGTCACCCGAGTGCCGCGATCCCACCGCTCGGCCCAGCAATACTCCGGCCACAATCCCAACCACTACCAAGCCAACCACCACCGCGATCAGCTTCCCCCGTCCCCTGCCGTCCGGCTGCTCAGGTTGATCCTTGCCTCTCCGAAGCGCCTCGGCGGCCTTGCGGGTATAGCTCCGGTTCAGAGCCTGATGGTCCTCAGGATCTAGGTCGCCCGCGGCCAGTTCTTCATCTAGATCCTCCAGGGATGCAAGCCAAAACTCCTGCTCATCACCCCGAGAATCATCCACCGTCCTCACCCCCACCAGCATCGGGAGACTGGCGATCGGTCAACTGGGCACGCGCCGACTCAACCAAGGCAAGATCCTCTTGAGAAACCGCTTCGCCGCCCTGCGCAGCCCGCCGCCACCGATTCAGCGTCAACCCGAGCAACCCCACCCCCAGCACCAGCCCTGCCACGGGAATCACCCACACCAGCCCGCTCACCCCCGACGTCGACGGTGTCAAAACGACCCAGTCGCCGTAGCGCTCGGCAAAACGGGTCCGGATGTCGTCGTCGCTGTGTCCAGCCACCACCAGACGGCCGATCTCGGCTCGGATCTCCCGAGCGATGGCCACGTCCGACTCCACCACCGACTGTCCCACGCACTGGGGACAGGCGATGGTTGCGCCGATGTCATGGGCCCGCTCGGCGTTGGTCCGGTCGTCCCGACCGTCCACCACTCCGAACACCAACATGGTGGCGGCGGCCACGCCGACCAGTAACCACGACAGGACCACCTTGCGGCGACGGGAAATCACAAGGCGGCCCCCGCACGAACTAGCTGAGCCTCGAGCCCGGCCAGGGTGACGCCGCCGGTGAACTTGGACACCACCCGACCGAAGGGATCCACCAGGTAGGTCTCCGGCACGGCGGTCACCCCGAAGTCGATGGCGATCCGACCCGTGTTGGAAATAACCACGGGCCAGTCCCCGCCCCGCTCGGCGAAGAACCGGGAGATGACGCCCAGGTCATCCTGGAAGACCACGCTCACCAGCCGCACATCAGGATCGTCCCGGTAGCGCTCGTTGAACGCCACCAACTCGGGATGCTCCACCACACACTGCACGCACCAGGTGGAGAAGAAGTTGACCACCACCCAGCGGCCTCGCTGGGCCGCCATGTCGAAGTCGCTCCCGTCCAGCGTCTCCCCGGCGAACTCAGGGGCGAAGTCGGGCACCGGGGGGCCCCTCCGGTCGCTCTCCGACACGGCGAACACCACGATGAGGGCCACGGCCAATACACCGACTGCCAGCCCCACCCACCGAACCGTTCGCAGCCGCGGGAGCCTTTCAGACTGACCGGAATCGACGGGCTGGTCGGCGGACGGCGGCGGCTCAGGCAACGGGCACCCCGCGATCTCGAAGGGGAACTCCCGGCACCGGGGCCGAAACCGGCATGGTGGGCGACCTCCGACGGCCGGGAAATGCCGAGAACACCGCCCCCAGCAGCATGATTGCGCCGCCTATCCACAGCCACAGCGTCAGCGGCTGAACGGTCACCCGCACTCCGGCGGGACCACCGGGGCCGTCGGGCAAGTCCAACACCGCCACCTGGATGTCCCGCACCGGCGACGACTTTGTGCCCGGCGTGCGCACCACTCCCCCGTTGGCGAACCGGCTCACCCCTGGCCGAACCACCGTGCCGTCCACCAGCACCACTGCCTCCGTTTTGACCTTGTTGTCGAACACCTTCTCCTGGGTGCCCACAAAGACGATCTCGTGCCCGCTGACGTAGGCCGTTTCACCGCGTGCGATGGTCAGCTCACTCTGGTGCAGATAGCTGTTGCTAGCCGCCAGCGCCACCGCCACCACGACCACGCCGATGTGCACCACCATGCCGCCGTTGGCCCGGCCCACCAGGCCCCGCCATCCCTGCCGCCGAGCAGCTAACACCAACTGGCGCACCGCCGCGCCCCCTGCAAACCCGGCCAGGCCGAACGCCAGCAGAGGGGCCAGGCCCCGAGCCCCCACCAGCAGGGCGATCAGCAACCCGGCCACTGCCGCCCAGCCCGGCCACATCAGTCGCTCCGACAGCCTCTCGGCGGTGGTCTTGCGCCACGGCAGCACTGGGGCCACCGCCATCAAGAACAGCAAAAGCAGCCCGACCGGCATGGTCATCCGGTCGAAGAAGGGGGTGCCCACGCTGATCCGGTCGCCGTTTAGCGCCTCCACGATCAGCGGAAACACCGTCCCCAACAGCACCACGAAGGCGAACACCCCGAACAGCAGGTTGTTGGCCAAAAACGAGGCCTCCCGAGACAGTGCCGAATCGATCTGCCCCGGAGAGCGCAGCCGGTCGCCCCGCCAGGCGATGAGCCCCACGGTGACCACCACGATCAAGGCAAAGAACACCAGCAGCGCGGGACCCACAGCGTCGGCTGAGAAGGCATGAACCGAGTCCACCAGCCCCGAACGGGTCAAGAAGGTCCCCAGGATGGTCAGTGAAAAGGTGGCGCATACCAGCGACAGGTTCCACACCCGGAGCATCCCCCGGCGCTCCTGCACCATCACCGAGTGCAGAAAGGCGGTACCGGTCAGCCACGGCAATAGCGAGGCGTTCTCCACCGGGTCCCAGCCCCAGTAGCCGCCCCAGCCCAGAACGTCCCACGACCACCACGCCCCCAAGATGATCCCGGCGGTGAGGAAGGCCCAGGCGAACAGGGTCCACCGGCGGGTCTCGACCAGCCACCCTTCTCCCAGCCGGCCGGTGGCCAGCGCCGCTATGGCGAAGGAGAAGGGCACGGTGAACCCCACATAGCCCAGGTACAGCATCGGGGGGTGCACCGCCATCAGCCAGTGGTTCTGCAACAGCGGATTGGGTCCGGGACCGTCGTAGCCCGGCGGGACGTCCACCCGACGGAAGGGCTGGGCCAAGTCGAGGTTCGGCCAGTTGAACATCAGCACGAAGAAGAACAGGCACACGATGAACAGCACGGCCATGGCCCATCCCACCAGAGGGTCACCGAGGCGGTGGCGGAACTTGGTGACCACCACCACCAGATACCCGGCCAATATGAGGGCCCACAGCAAGATGGAGCCCTCCAACGCAGCCCACAGCGTGGCCACGTTGAACAGTGCGGGGGTGGCGTGACTGCCGTTTTCAGCCACATACGACACCGAGAAGTCCCGAGTGATGAGGGCCCGCTCCATGGCGAAGACCGACAATGCGGCCCCGCCCAGCACCAGCCAGGCGCACAACCGCACCCGGTCGATCCGGCGAGCGGCCACCATGAACACCCCGAGGGCAGCAGAAGCCATCGCCACCGAGATCCCCAGAACCCCGAGGGTTATGTTCACCGCCTCAGCTCATCTTTCGGGAGGCAGCCGCCGCTTGTCATTCGTATTGCCCGCGCTCTTCGGCGTCGTCGATGCGGTCTTGATTGTCCACCCGGTAGTCGTTGTCGTGCTTGACCAGCATTCGGTCGCTGGCGAAATACCACCCGTCGTCGGCCACACTGCCATAGGCGCTGCTTTGCACCCAGTGGCCGTCGATTACCACGGGCACCTCGGGCTGGAACTGGTCGGACACCCCGCCGGTGTGAACCACGTCGGCCACCACCCCGTCGAGGGTCACCGAGAACGCCACTGCCGGGCGGCCGTCGTCCAGAGTCACGTCTTGTGGAGACCCGCTCACCTGCGAGCCGATCATCCGGAAACGGTCGTCGCCCAGTTCCTCCCGGCGCTCCACCGCATCGTCCACCTCGCGGAATACCAGCGTGGCGTCGGCCAGCACCTTCCACAGCACGAAGCCGATCACCAGCAACACCGCGGCCACCAGCAGCACCGGAACCCAACGGCGGATGCCCCTCCGGGCTGGCCGGGGCGGCCTCGGGCTCAGATCCATGGCCTCGCCCGGGTCCACCAATTCCTCGGTCGGAGAGTCAGTCATCGGGCATCATCCACCGGCGGCGGTTCTCGGGCACCCGACGGCTCAGCGATCGGCCCCGCATCAGCACCCACCCGGCATAGGCCACCACCGCGGCCACCGAGATGCTCCAACCGGCAACGAGATATCCCACATGAGTCATGACTGCTCCTCTGAGTCATCTGGCAGACCTGCCTCGGCTCGCCGTTCTTCCAAGGCTTCGTCCACCTCAAGTAGTTCGATCTGGCTTTCGAGGTAGGCCAAGCGGAAACGGTGCAGCAGCAGCCAGGCGAACAGCGCCATGCCCACTGCGAACGAGAACGACAGGGTGAACAGGGTCTCATCGCGGATCTTGCGGGCGATGAGCGTGGACTGCTGATGCAGGGTCCGGTTCTCCCACCAGTCCACCGACCGGTTCACGATCACGATATTCACTGCCCCCACCAGGGCGATCACCACCGACCGCCGAGCCCTCACCGCCGTGTCGGCCGGGATGCGGCGGACCGCCAGATAGCCCACGAACACCAGCACCATCACCAGGGTGGTCACCAGCCGCACGTCACCCCACTCCCACCAGGTCTGCCAGGTGGGACGCCCCCAGATGGAGCCGGTCACCAGGGTGAGCACCCCGAACACCACGCCGATCTCGGCAGAAGCGTGAGCCATCATGTCCCACCAGTCGGTACGCCACCGCAAATAGGCCAAACTGCCCAAGAAGGTCAGCCCGAATCCGGTGTAGGCCAAGATGGCCGACGGCACATGGACGAACATCAGGCGCACCGCGTCGAACTGGCCCACCACGTCGCCCTGCTCGGTTATGCGGGTGTCCTCGGGAACCCAGGCGAAGGCCAGTGCCACCAGCACTGCAAACCCGGCCAGCGTCAGCCAGCCCAGGACTCTCGTCGCCTTCGACGAGGTGGTGGCTGCCGCCACGGTGCTCATGCTTCCTCCAAGAGAGCCCCGTAACTCAAGGCTCCGAATACCCCATAGATTGCGGCGAAACCGGCCAGAAGGCCCAACCAGGCCCACCCTTCGGCCCCGGCCACGCCGAACGCGTCCTGAAATGCCCGGGTGGCCCCGACGAGCACTGGGGCCACCACCGGCAGCAACAGCATCGGCAGCAGCGTCTCCCGTACCCCTAGCCCGGCTACCAGCGCCCCATACAGGGTGCCCGCGGCGGCCACCCCGGCGGCGGCAGCCAGCCCGGCGCACACCAAGAGGCCGTAGCGGTGCACGGTCACGTCGAACAAGAGCACCACGCCGGCTGCCAACAGCACCTCCAGCACCACCAGCTGAATAGCGATGGCCGCCGCCTTGCCCCCGAACACGGCGATGGGGTCGATTCCTGACAGAAGCAGTCTGTCGGAGGCTCCGTCGGCCAAATCCACCGCGAACGAGCGACCGATGGCCAAGAGCGAGGCCAAGAGCACGGTTACCCAGAACAGCCCGGGGGCATAGGTGCGCAAGGCCTCCTGATCGGTGTCCAGCGCGAAAGCGAACAGCACCAATACCGTCACCGCAAACGGCGCGATCTGGTTGATCCCCACTCGGGCGCGCATCTCGATCCTCAGGTCCTTGCCCGCGATCAGCCACGCATCACGGAACACGGCGGTCTCCCTCGGTGGAGGCATCCCCGTCGTTTGGCCCATCAGCCGAGTCGCTCCCGGCGCGCACCATCCCCCCCACCACGCTCACCACCCGGGGCTTGAGCACCTGAATGCGCTCTAGTTCGTGGGTGGCCAACACCACCGTGGCTCCCGCCGCCGCCGCGCTGCGAACCAGAGCATCCACCGTGTCGCGCGACTGCTGGTCCAAGCCGGCGTGGGGCTCGTCCAACAGCCACAACTCGGGCCGCCGCACCACCAGCGAGGCAATCGAGGCCCGGCGGCGCTGCCCGGCCGACAGCCGACCCACCCGAGTGTCGGCCAGGCGCCCGGTAAGTGAGAGCCGCTCAATGGCATCATCGACGTCGGTACCACCGGCCCCCGCAGCTCGAGCCCAAAAAGCCACATTCTCAGCCACCGTCAGATCGTCGTAGAGCCCGGTTCGATGGCCCAACAACGCCACCCGGCGGCGCACCATCCGACGCTCCTGGTTGAGATCGTGGCCCAGCACCCACCCCTGGCCCGAGGCCAGCGGGCACAGTCCGGCGCACAGTCGCAACAGGGTGGTTTTGCCCGCTCCGTTGGGCCCTTTGAGCAGGACGATCTCCCCCGGCGTAATGTCGAGATCAACTCCGGCCAAGGCGGGAAACCGCCCCAATAACGTCACAGCGGCCCGGAGCCGGACGGCAGGTTCCACAACTCCTCTCAGGCTACAGGGGCGCTTTCTGATCGCAGAAACCAAGCCGCCCGCAACAGAAATTCCCCAACTGGCCGGGTCCCGGTGATCGCATCAGAAAATTGCTTGCCCGTAAGCAGGTGCCACGCTAGGTTTCGCACCTAGCCCTGATGGCCGGGGAGGTTGGAGCTCCCCGGCCTAAGGCTCGCCCTAGCCAGGGGCGAGCCCTGTTCGGAGTATTGCAACAGGGCTCGCCTGTGTCAACATTGAATGAAATTTACTGAAATGGGCGCAACTTTCTGCCACCGCTCCCTCGCTCGCCCCTCAATGCCATAGCATCGGCGATGTGTTTGCTCTGGTGACCGAGAAGGCGTATGAGCAACACCGGTCTCAATTCGACGCGCTGGACAACGAAGGGCACGGCCTCCAGTGGCTGCGTCTGGGCAACGACGGCCGGCTCCACGGCCCTTCCGATGCCCACCCCGAGGTGGCGTGGCTGTCGAGCGACTTGTTTTTCGGTGGGATTCTGGACCGGTTCTTCGAGATTGTTGAGGGCGCCCCCGATTTCCGCTGGCTTCAGTCGGCCGCTGCCGGGGTTGATCTCGATCCCTACGAACGCCTGTTGAACCGGGGCGCCCGGATATGCAACGCCCACCTCACCGCCATTCCCATCGCCGAATTCGTGCTGCGAGCAGTGCTCGACGTGTTCCAAGACGCCGAGCGCTGGCGGGCCGCCCAGGCCGTTGGCCGATGGGAACACCACAATTTCCGCGAAGTGTGGCGATCCCGCTGGCTGATCATCGGGCTAGGAGCCATCGGGGCAGAAACCGCCCAGCGGGCCCGGGCATTCGAGGCCCATGTGACCGGTGTGCGCCGCCATCCCACCGGAGATGAGCCGGTGGACGCCATGATCTCGCCCGCCGAGATACCCGATGCCCTGCCCGACGCCGACGTGGTGGTGCTGGCCGCCTCAGCCACTCCCGAAACCGAAAACCTGGTAGACGACGGCTTCCTGTCGGCCATGAAACCGGGGGCGGTGCTGGTGAACATCGCCCGGGGCAAGTTGGTAGACGACGAGGCCCTGCTCCGGGCTATGGACGGCGACCGCCTGGACGCCGCCATCCTCGATGTGTTCAACGCCGAGCCCCTCGACCCCGACCACCCCTATTGGTCTCATCCCAAGGTGGTGCTGACCCCCCACTCCTCCGGCGGGGGAATTGGCCGGTGGGACCGGGGTGCCGAGTTGTTTTGCGACAACTTGCGACGACTCCGCGCCGGCGAGCCGCTCGTCAACGAGGTGACCACCATGCAGTTGCCCACCGACCTCCCCTTCGTCACGGGCAAGAACAAGCAATGAGCCCCAACACCGGAGCATTGGCCGGGCTCCGAGTACTGGACATCTCGTCCTTCTTGGCTGCGCCCCAGGTGTCCACCTTCTTGGGCGACTTCGGCGCCGATGTCATCAAGATCGAACCGCCGTCCGGGGAGGCACTGCGCCGTATCGGGGCCAGCCGCGACGGAGAGTCGCTGGTGTGGGCCATGGTGTCCCGCAATAAGCGGGTCATCACCTGCGACCTCAACCGCCCCGAGGGCCGCGACATCCTCCGCCAACTGGTGGCCGAGATCGACGTGCTGGTCCACAACTACTCCCCGGCCATGCTGGAGCGCTGGGACTGCACCTGGGAGCAGCTGCGAGCACTCAACCCAAACCTGGTCATGGTGTCGGTCAGCCCCTATGGACACACCGGCCCGCTGGCCGATCGCCCCGGTGCGGGCACCATGGCCGAGGCCTTCGCCGGACTCACCCACATGACCGGAGAGGCCGACGGCCCGCCCATGCTCACCTCCATCCCGCTGGGCGACACCCTGACCGGAATATTCGGACTCATCGGCGCGCTGGTGGCCTGCTACGGCCGGGATGTGAACGGCCTCGTCGGCCAGCACGTCGACGTGTCCATGTATGAGCCGATCTTGACCCTGATGGGCAGCACCCTGGCCGCCTGGGACCCCAACGGCGACGACCCTCCCCCCGCTCGGTTCGGATCGCGGTTGGAAACCGGCGTCCCCCGCAATATCTACCGCACCGCCGATGACCGCTACCTGTGCCTGTCGGGAACCACCGACCGCCAAGTAGAGCGCATCCTGACGTTGACCGGACGGGACGGCCCTGAAGATCAGGTCAAGTTCGCCCGCATGGCCGACCGCCTGGCCCACAACGACGAGCTCGACGCGCTGGTGGCCGACTGGATCTCCGAGCGCCCCCTGGACGAGGCCGTCGCCGTATGCGTCGAGGCCCGCATCCCAGTGGCCCCGGTCCACGACCTGCCCGGCCTGCTGGCCGATGCCCAAGTGCAGGCCCGCAACAGCGTCACCATGGTGCCCCACGAAGTGCTGGGATCGGTACCCATGGCCACCCCCGCCCCCATCCTCAGCGAAACCCCCGGAACCATCACCCACCCCGGCCCCCCCATAGGAGCCCACAACGCCGAGGTATACGCCGAACTCTTGGGCTGGAACGCCGACCGCCTAGCCCAAGCCCAAGTCGACGGCCTGGTGTGACTACGCTGCGGGCCGAGATTCAGCGGGAACGCCCCGCGCCGACATCGAAAGGGCATAGAAGATGACCCCAGAAGAAACTGCCGCAGCCACCGGGATGCCGATTGCCGCTATGGGGGCCAGCTATTTTGCGGCCGACGCGGTGTGCCAAGCCCTAGAAGGGGCCGGGTTCAGCGGGATAGCCCGGTATGTAGGTGCTCGGGGAGGTGTGCTGGGCGACGTGTCTGCCGATGTAGTGGTGTCGGGCTTTGCCTTGTTCCATCCGGCCATGATCGAAGCAGGCTGGAACCAGACTAGAGAGCAGGGGTCGCCCGCCGACGCGTCCGCCGCCTTCGCCACCGGCATAGGAAACTGGTCTGCCGATACCTTCGGCCACCTGGATGGGCTGGGCGATTTCGCCGACGCGGCCCGCACGGTGATCGACGCCACCGAGCCTATGAGCCAGGCCCTCTACGCCGGCTGGAGGGCCATGCCAGTACCCGATGACCCGGCGGCCGCCTCTGGCCTGGCCATCCAGGTGCTACGAGAGCTGCGCTTCGGGTTCCATGTCCACGGCCTGAGCGCCGTTGGCCTCACCCCGGTGGAGTCCATCATCGCCCAAGCCAATCCCCAGCACGCCCAGTTCTTCGGATGGAGCGAGCCCTTCCCCGACCCCGAGCCCCTCAAAGGCAAGCACCGCCAGGCCGAGGAGATCACCTCTGCCCGGATGGCCGAGGTCTATGAGTCCATCGACGCCCACCAGCGGGCCCACGTGGCCGCCACCATTGGGGCTATCGCCGAGATCACCAAAGGCTAGCGAGAGCGCTAGACGTCCAGCACCGACAGACGGCCCCGGGCTTCGAACTCCGCCCGAATTGCCGCCACATCCTCAGGAGCCAAGCGGCGATAGTTATCACCGTCGCGCACCCAAGTCTCGTCGTCCGACTCCCAGCGCTCGCGGCGCAGAGTGCGCTTGAGGATCTTGTTGGTCTCGGTCTGGGGCAGGGAGTCGGCCCAGCGCAAGTAGCGAGGCGCCCACTTGGTGCCTAGATCGTCCTGGCCGCCCAGAAACTCGGCGAACCCCTCGGGGTCGAAGGCCGCTCCGGGACGGCGCACCACCGCAGCCATCACGTCGTCGCCCACCGAGGAGCTGGGCACAGCAAAGACCGCGGCCAAGTCGATGTCGGGATGGCGCACCAGTATCCGCTCCACCGGGGCGGCCGCGAAGTTCTCGCCGTCCACCCGCAGCCAGTCGAAATTCCTCCCCGCGAAGTACACGAATCCCTCGGCATCCCGATAGGCCAAATCGCCCGACCAGTAGATGCCGCTGTGGGTGCGCTCCTCGTCGGCCTCGGGGTTGTTCCAGTAGCCCTCAAAGGTCGGTGCCGACACCATCGACACCAACTCGCCGATGGCCTCATCGGGGTTGAGCAGCTTGCCAGTGTCATCGAAGACGGCCAACGGCGCTTCCGCCCCGGTGTCGGGATCGAGGATCTTCACGTTGTCGTCGGCCCGGCCCAAAGCGTTGGCCGGCGTGTCGGGAGTGCGGCTCACCGACACTCCCCCCTCGGTGGACCCGTAGGAGTCCTCAACCGGCACCCCGAATCGTTGGGAGAACCGCTCTAGGTCATGCACCGCTCCCTCGTTGCCGAACACGATCCTCAGGGTGTTGTCGGCGTCACCGGGCTGCTCGGGGGTGGCCAGGATGTAGGTGAGGGGCTTGCCCACATAGTTGAAGTAGGTGACGCCGAATCGCCGCACGTCGGGCAGAAAGCCCGATGCTGAGAACCGACGCCGGAAAGCGGCAACGCCCCCCGCGGTCAGACACGGCACCCAGCCGGCCATCAGCGCATTGGAGTGGAACATGGGCATGGCCTGATAAAACACGTCGTCGGGTGTCAGCTTGCGCATCTCGGTGATCACCTGTCCGATCCGGGCCAGTCGGGCCTGCGAGCAGATGGCCGCCTTGGGATCACCGGTGGTGCCCGAGGTGAACAAGAGCAGATAAGGCGCCAGCGGGTCGATGTCGGCCTCCGGCGGCTCGGCACCGGCGTAGGGCGCCAGCGCCGCGGCCCACTCCGGCGAGTCCACGTCCAGCACCCGGTCGTTGGCCGCACCGAGATCCAATCCCTCTAGCAACCCCCGGTTACGGCTCTCGGCAACGATCATGGCGCAATCGGCGTGAGTGATGTCGCGGGCCAGCTCGGCACCCTGGCGAGTGGGGTTGATGCCCACCACCGCCGCTCCGGCCACCGCGGCGGCGCCCAGCAGCATGGAATACTCCGGCCCATTGTCCAGCAGCGCTCCAACGTGGAACGGCCCTTCCCCCCGGCGGTCCAAAAGCAGATGGGCCCTAGCGACACACCCGGCGGTGAACTCCCGGTAGGTGTGCTGTTCATCCTCGAAGAGCATGGCCAGGCCGTTATCGTCAGCCCGACTCAATACCAGGTCTCTCACGGTGGGGTGGGCTTCGGCAGAGGCGTCCATGACTGGGGATCGTAGACAGGGAGCGGAAGGAAGCTAGAACGCTAGAACGCCCAGGGGTCGAGAAGCATGGGATCGAAGGGCACCGAAGCCCCAGAGGCCATCCCGGTCCCGCTTCGGGCCAGCAGCGAGCGCGACACGACCACCGGCTGGCTGGCCTCCACCAGCAGCGCGTAGGAGTCGCCGTCGGTCAAACGGTCGATGGGCACCACCAGGCGGCTGTGGGGAGCCACCTCTCGGGGGTCGAGTTGGTCAATTGGGGTGATCCGGCCATTGGCTAACTTCGACACCGTGACCCTGGCGATGGAATCAGGCGACGGGTTGACTATCGCCAACGCCACCTCCGACCCATCGGCCCGATTCCCCGCGATCAAGTAGCGCTCCGCGGTCACCGGCACTCCGGCAGTGATCGCCACCCCTGCCGGAGACGCTGCCGCCGACGCGGCTGCCACCCGCTCAGCCACTATGGGAACCCCGTTGTACACCTGGACCGAAGCCCAGAACCCAACCCCTGCGGGCAAAGAGCTGGCTGTGCTGTAGGCAAAGGGATCGGGGGGAAGCGGGTAAGACCCCGCCTCCCGCAGCACAAGGGCCACTCGCTGCTGCGGGGGCACCGATACCTCGAAAGGCGCCAGTGCGATGCCGAGGTCGGGGGCGTCCAAGCGGATGCTGATGTCAGCGGCGGCCTCCCGGTCTGAGGGGTTGTACAACACGATGTGCTCTCCCACAACCGCATCAGTCGGCCCGGTGGAAAAGGCCCATTGCGTCTGGGGCCTCGGGACCCCCGGTCCGGCGGTCAGCCCCTCCAGCCCCTCGGTCCCGTCGAACAACTGGAGCCTTCCGGCCACAATCCGCCCGGCCTGAGACTCGATGGTGGTCGAAACCGACGAGAATCGGGGCACGAGATCGGTCGCATTCACCACCACCAGCGAACGAGCTGGCACCAATACTCCCCGGAGCGCCTGCGGCTCACGGAGTCCTTCATCGGTGGAGAAGGCGAATTTCACCACCGCCCGGTCGGGGAACGGGTTGAACAGCGTGAAGATCAGCCGGGCGTCTCGTCGGGTCGACCCGGCGGCGAAATACCAAACTGCCGAGGAGCGGGTGGCACAAGGCATGACGTCGATGCCGGTGGGTCCCTGCACCCTCTGCTCGACCACTGCCGAACCCGAGTCGATCTCCACCAGTGCCGCGGTGTACTGCGACTCCACCACATCGGCCAGCCGCAGGAATGCCTGCGACCTTGCCGGCACGTTGAGCAGCACCTCTTCGGGCGAGGCCGACGGCGACACCGACCCGACCGGAGTGGCCGGGAACACCGACACCGCGGCGGTCACCGCCTCTGCGGTGGGATTGGCAACGATCACCGAGTGGTCGGCGAACTCGCCCGGCAGCGAAGTCCCCTCGGAGCAATACCAAACCCCGCCCTTGGCCTCTGGCCCGGGCGCCGTGCTGGCAGCCTCCTGGGAAACCAGCACCCTCTCGGGAGCCGAACCGTCATCGGCTCGATCGGCCACGGCCAGCCCGATCACCGTTGCCAAAGCCACCACCACTAGGGGCCAGCGCATCACGAGACCGGTCATCGGGATACGTCCTGGGGGGCTAGTCGGCCGGTCATCGGCGCGCTACCTCACGATCCGACCGGCGGCGCCCTTCGCTGGTGCTGAGTCGGGCCAGCCCCACCAGCCCCACCGTCCACAATGCGACCTGCAACGCCATGAGCAGCGTGGTCAACCCAGATGTTCCAACATCGGGTGAAGGGCCAACCGCCGCCCTGGCCATCGACGGGTCGAATGCAGTGTTGTGATAGGTGGCGATGCCCGCAGTCAGCCCGCCCGGGGCCAAGTCGAGTTGGCCGTCGAGTATTTGGAACAGCCACTGGGGAGCGGGCTGCGACAACTCGCCGTAGGGAGCGGGCGCCAGGCGCTCGGCCACCAGAATCGTGCCGATCCCCCACTGAGAAAGCTCGGCGCCCAAACGATGGGTGCCCGCCTCTGGTGCTCCCAGCACCACCTCCCCCACCCGGCGGGTCTGCTCGTCCAATCCACCAGCCCAGCGTTGAGCCACTGTGGGAAAGGCGCGGCTGTCGGAGACTGCGAAGGACAGGCGGCCGTCCAGGTCCCAGCTACCCAGCGGCAAGACGTCGGGATGGCCAAGCCACAGAACCCGATGGCCGTCCTCCGCGGCGGCTTCTTCGTCGGAGAAGGGGGCCACGTTGGTGTAGTCGTCGGCGGTCGCGTTCCAATCGCCGTCGGAGACGTTGGCCAACAGCGGCAGCATCCCGGCCACCAAGGCAACCATGGCGGAAAAGGGCACCAGCTGTCTCCAGCCGAAGCGGTAGCGGCGCACGTCCGTGAAGAAGGCGGCCACCCCCATGGCCACCGCGATGGCCAAACCCACCGCGCCGGGCACCTGCACCACCTCAGGTCGGGGCAGGGGCACCGGAGACCAGTTTTGTTCGGCAGCCAAAGCAACCACCGCGGTGCCCAGATAGAGCGTCCACCCCCGCACTGCCCATGCCAGCCGGGAGTCGTGGGCCAGAGCCAGGGGGAGCACCGCGGCCGCCGGCAGGGCCCAGCCGAGCCGGTTGCCACCGTAGGGTCCGGTGTCGAACCGCAGGATCTCCGCCCAGGAGTTCCCGCCGTTGCCTCCAGGCCTGTCCCCCAGCAGCGACGGCAGGCCGTCAACCAGCCACGGCAGATTCAGCACCGCGGCGACGGCCGCCCCGGCCACCGCCACTCCCACCAATCGCACCATGCCCCGGGGAGTTCCGGCGAAAATCGACCCCAACAACAATCCAGCCAGCAGGAGACCCATCACGACCAGCGCTTCCGAAGCCATGGCTGCGGCCAAACCGAACAGCAGCCCCACCGCCAAGGTCTCCCTCAATAACGATGGCGGGCGCGAGTCCGGCCCCGGACTGCCGCCCGCTCCGCCGTAGGGGGCGAACCCCGCCCCGGTCAACACAGCTTGCATCAGCCAGGGCACTGCGCCGTACAACAGCAAGGCGCTCCAAACTCCGTTGGCCAAGGCGTTGTAGGGCAGCGGATTGGCCAGATAGACCGCCAACGCCACTCCCTGGATCCACAGGGAGTCGAAGGGACGCATGAGCCGCCACACACCCAAGGCCCCCAGCGGAACCATCCCTACGATCAACACCGTGCGCAAAAGGTCGGTTTCCCCTAAGAACAGCCAGCTCAGCAGGGTCAACACCCCTAGGCCAGTGGGAGCGAACCCCTCTTGACCCAATCCGACAGGGCGGAAGTCGCTCCACCAGCCGCTCAAGAGCTCCGCACTCGACCCCAGCCTGGCCAACCCGCCGGTTGCGGGGATGCCACCAGCTATCAGGTCTCGCGACCCGAGCAGTATCAAGATTGCTGCGGCGATGCCCACCACCACCGAGGCCCGCGAGCGGCTCAACCGGGCCGATAGAGCACCGCGCGCCGACGGCCCGTCGCCCGCGCCTTCCCCCCGGCCGGCGAGAAACGAGGCCACCGGGGCAAATCCTCGAGCCTGGGACAGCCGAATATGGGAGTCCCCCACATGTCGAGCCCGGCTCACTGCCTGCCGTCGACGTCGGATTGATCCCAGGCGGACCAGATTGTGCCCCCACGATCCTCCGATGTAGCGAACCTGGCTCAGATGCCCAGTGACCAGTGCCGCCAAAACCTCGATCGCCGACAGGATCACCGCTTGGGGGATCACCCGTACCGAGTGCCACGGCCCATAAACCGATAACAGGGTCCGAACCCGATGGCGGCGCCAAAGCCCTTCCATCCGGGTCCGGGAAACTCGCTCAGCCAACTGCTGGCGATGGCGCACCACCGCGGTGGGGGCCACCATGACCCGAGCCCCCACGGTGCGGGCCCGCCAGCACATATCAATGTGCTCATAGCAGTACGACATATCCGGATCGAAACCACCGATGGCCCGGAACAGATCGCCCCGTACCAACACACACCCCCCGGGCACGGCGAACGTGTCCTGGACCGAATCATGTTGCTCCTGATCCAGTTCGCCTATCTCCACTGTGGGAATCGGCACCCCGGTCTTGTCCACCAGGAGGCCTACCTGACGGATGCGGGAAGGGTCATCCCAGTCCACATACTTGGGACCGACGATCCCCGCGTTCGAGTGCACCGCCTCTTGAACCAACAGCCGCAGGGTGTTGGGCGCCAGGGCCACATCGTCGTGGCAGATCACGAAGAAGTCGGGAGCCGGGCCCGCGTCCATGAGCACTTCGTTGGCCGCCGGACCGAATCCGGGGTTGTATCCCAAACAGCGGACCGCGGCGTGGGGCAGAAAGCGCCGTACTCGGGCGGTGGGATCGGCTTCGCTGCCGGTGTCCACCACGGTTACCTCCACCAATGGGTGGTCTTGCGCGGCGACCGACTCCAGCATCTCGTCGAACCACAGACCCGGGTCGTGGCTCACGATCACCAAATGAACCCTGAAGTCGGGCTTGACCTCCATCAGGGTTCGTTGCGGCTGACAAATTCCCGCAGGGCGTCGGCAATAGCCGGGGCCTGCTCGACCGCGTCCGACAACACCGTCCGCACCGAATCAGGGAGCTGGCGGGTCAATTCTGCGGCCGCGTTGCGGACGTCCTCGGGAACTTGGTCGGCCAACTCGGCGAACGCTTCCCTCAGATCATCGGGCATCTGTCCAACCACATCCCTCCGGGCGGCCTGCACCCGGTTTATGGCCAGCAGCCCGAGTCCTACCGCGGTGTAAATGCCGTCGCGGATGCACTCGACCAGAGGATCATCTTCTGGCCCCGGCTCCCCCGGTGGCTGCGGCTCGCCCACCTCACCACCGTACCGGCCCGCCCAGCAAAGCAGAGGTATGGTCGAAGCGGCGTCGCGACTACTCGGCTCGAGTACAACAAGGCCATTGTTCGCGTGGCACACTCGTGGCGATGCGAGCCCTCGTCACCGGGTCGCGGGGTTTTGTGGGCACTCACCTCGTCGCTCACCTGAACGCCTGCGCCGACGATGTGATCGAGGTGGACCGCGTAATCGGCAGCCCCCCTATCGAAGACGCCAGCGCCATCGCCGCGTTGATCGCTGAGGCCAAACCCGAGGTGGTGTACCACCTGGCTGGCCAGAGCGATGTGGCCGCCTCCTGGAGCGATCCCATGGGAACGTTCCTGGTCAACGCCAACGGCACCCTCCATGTGGTCCGAGCCTGTATAGACACCGGGGTCGAGCGCCTCTTGTCGGTAACCAGCAGCGACATCTACGGGATGGTCAGCCCCGACGAACTGCCCATAAGCGAGCAGGCCCCTCTCCGACCGGTCAACCCCTATTCCGCCAGCAAGGCGGCCGCCGAGATGGTCTGCATCCAGGGTTTCTTGGGCCATGGCCTCGGGGTGATCCGAGCCCGGGCCTTCAATCACCTGGGTCCCGGCCAAAGCGACCGATTTCTGGCCCCGGCACTGGCCTCGCGAATCGCGGCCAACGAGAGAACCGGCACCACCGTGGTGCCGGTGGGCAACCTCTCGGCCCGACGCGATTTCACCGATGTGCGCGACGTGGTCCGGGCCTACCGCCAGTTGGTGGTCGACGGTGAACCCGGCGAGGCCTACAACGTGTGCTCGGGCCAGGATGTCGCTGTGTCCGAGGTGGCCGAGATCCTGCTGGGCCTGGCCAAAGTGTCGATGACCCTCGAACAAGACGACCGCCTCTTCCGCCCGGTCGACTTGCCGGTGCAGCGGGGCGACAACGCCAAACTCCGGGCCGCCACCGGCTGGGCCCCACAGATCGCTTTGCCCGACACCCTGGCCGACACCCTGGAAGATGCCCGCAGCCGACAAACCAGCCAGACTGGAGACCCTCATGGCTGAGGAATGCCCCCGGCGAGCGCTGACCGCCGAAATCACCGAAATTGCCGGCAGCTCCCATGGCTGATCAACGCCCCCGGCGAGCGCTGATCACCGGGATCACCGGACAAGACGGCTCGTATCTGGCCGAGTTCCTGCTCGAAAAGGGCTACGAGGTGGTGGGCCTGGTCCGGCGGTCCAGCATGGTCACCTTCGAGCGCATCGCCCATCTCCAAGACCAAATCACCATCGCGAGCGGCGACTTGCTCGACGAGGCCTCCCTCATCGAGGCCTTGCAGCAACACCGCCCCGCGGAGGTGTACAACTTGGCGGCCCAGTCGTTTGTGCAGACCTCATTCGGCCAGCCGGTGCTCACCGGAGAGACCACTGCGCTGGGGGTCACCCGGCTACTCGACGCCATACGCATAGTGGATCCGACGATTCGCTTCTATCAGGCCTCCAGCAGCGAGATGTTCGGCAAAGTCAAAGAGGTGCCCCAATCCGAGGACACCCCGTTCCACCCTCGAAGCCCCTATGGCGTGGCCAAGGTGTACGGCCACTGGATCACGGTCAACTACCGGGAGAGCTACGGCTTGCACGCCAGTTCGGGCATCTTGTTCAACCATGAGTCCCCCCGGAGGGGCCTGGAATTCGTTACCCGCAAGATCACCCACGCGGTGGCTTCCATCTCGCTGGGCCGACAGCAAGAACTGCGCTTGGGAAACCTCGACTCCATGCGCGACTGGGGATTTGCCGGCGACTACGTGAAGGCCATGTGGCTGATGGTCCAACAGGACGAGCCCGGCGACTATGTGGTGTGCTCAGGGGAGACCCACTCGGTGCGCGAGTTCTGCGAGCTGGCCTTCTCCCACCTGGGGATGGACTACCGCGACTATGTGGTGATCGACCAGGCGTTCATACGCCCCGCCGAGGTCGACCTGCTGGTTGGCGACGCCAGCCGGGCGACCGCCGACCTCGGTTGGCAACGCGAAGTCGGATTCCAAGAACTGGTCGCCATGATGGTTGACGCCGATTTGGACTTGCTCCAAGGCAAGCTCAAGGGGCTCTCATGACCGATGGCCCCCACCGGGCCACACTCGCCGCCCCGACACCGAGCTTGGTCACGCTGGCCGGAGGGGTGGGGGCAGCCAAGCTGCTCACCGGCCTTATTCGAGTCCACCCGCCCAGCGACCAGCTTGCGGTAGTGAACACCGCCGACGACACCGTGCTGCACGGCCTCCATGTCAGCCCCGACTTGGACACCGTGGTCTACACGCTGGCCGGTGCGGTCAACCCCGGCACCGGGTGGGGTCTGGCCGGCGAGACTTGGCAGGCTATGGACGCCTTGGACCGCTACGGGGGGATCACCTGGTTCCGCTTGGGCGACCGCGACCTGGCCACCCACCTCTACCGCACCCACCGGATGGACCAGGGCGCCGATCTGGCCGCGGTCACCGCCGAGATCGCGTCTGCCTGGGGCCTGGAGCTGGCCGTTCTGCCGGTCACCAATGACCGGATCGAAACCCGCGTCACCACCGTGGACGAGGGGGAGATCGGATTCCAGGACTATTTCGTGCGCCGCCGCCACGATGTCAGCGTGACCGCGGTGAGAGTGGACGGGGCGACGGCCGCCAAGCCTGCCCCCGGCCTCATCGAGGCGTTGGCCGCAGCCCGGTCGATCATCATCGCCCCCTCCAATCCCATTGTGTCCATCGGTCCGGTGCTGGGGGTGCCCGGCGTTCGGGAGGCGGTGGCCGCCCGCCGGGAAGCGGTGGTGGCGGTATCGCCCATCGTGGGCGGTGCCGCCCTCAAGGGCCCCGCCGACCGTCTGATGCGAGAGTTGGGCCACGAGTGCTCGGTGGTGGGAGTGGCTCGGCTCTACCAAGACGTGGCCGCCACTTTGGTCATCGACGAGGCCGACGCCCACTTGGCCGACGACGTGAAAGCCGCCGGGGTGGCCTGCGTGGTAGCCCCTACCGTTATGGATGGAATCGAATCAGCCTCTGAGCTGGCTCGCACCGTCTTGAAGTGCACAGGGGTCACCCGAGCATGAAGCTCGAGATTTTCAGCATCGACGGGCTGCCGGAGATCGAGACGGGTGACGACCTGGCCGGGCTCATCGTCGAAGCGGCCGAGTTGGCCGACGGCGATGTCGTGGTGGTCACCCAGAAGATCGTGTCCAAGGCCGAGAACGCAATGGTGACCGTCGACCCTGACGACCCCCTTTCGCACAAGCCGGTGGTTGAGCAAGAGTCGGTGCGGGTGCTGCGGCGGAGGGGCGATCTCATCATAAGCGAGACCAAGCACGGATTCGTGTGCGCAAACGCCGGGGTCGACCGGTCCAACCTGGCCGCCGATCAGGCCGCGCTCCTGCCCGACGATCCCGATCGCTCGGCCCGGCGCATCCGTGAGGGGATCAAAGCTCGGACCGGGGCTGAGGTTGGGGTGATCGTGTCCGACACCTTCGGAAGGCCTTGGCGCCGGGGGGTGGCCGACGTGGCTATCGGGGTGGCCGGGATCAAGCCCATCCTTGATCTCAGAGGGACTCCCGACGCTTCGGGGCGAGAGCTTCAGGTGACCGAGGTGGCCATCGTCGATGAGCTGGCCGCCGCGGCCGAACTGGTCATGGGCAAGGCCAAAGGCGTCCCGGTGGCCGTCATCCGGGGGGCCGACCCAGTCTGGCTCGGCCCCGGCAGCGTCCGAGACGACCTGATCCGCCCCCCCGCCGAGGACCTGTTCCGCTAGGTGGTGATGTGGTGATCGGGGCTGATGATGGCCCTGTTGATATCAGCATCCGCATCGACGGTGCTGTAGGGAAGTAAGACGGAATCCTCCACTCGGGCACCGGCGGCAACCGCGGCGTGGTCCATTATCACCGAGTTGGTAATACGGGCACTGGGTGCGATTTCGGCGGTGGGATGGATGTGAGTCCCGCCAGCGAGGGCAATCTGGACGTCCAGGTAAGCGGCAGGAGTGCCGGCGTCGATCCAAAAGCCGTCATTGGCCACCGCGTAAAGCAACCCCTTTTGCACGAGGGCTGGGAAGGTCTCCCTTTCGATTGACGCTGGGCGGTCTTCAGGGATCAAGTCGAGCACCGAGGGGTCAAGCACGTACATCCCGGCATTTATCCACCGGCTGGGCGCCTCCTCAGCGGGCGGCTTCTCGACGAAGGCCCGAACCCGACCATCAGGGTCGCACACCACCACTCCATAGCGGGAAGGATCCTCCACCGGGGTGAGGGCAATGGTGGCTGCCGCGCTATTCCCGCGGTGGGCGTCGATCAAGTCGAACATCGGGAAGTCGCTTATGACATCGCCGTTGACGGCGACGAACGTGTCCTGGACGCCGGCCATTCGGGCGGCAAAGGCGATGGCCCCCGCCGTGTCCAGCGGCTCGGGTTCCACCGCATATAACAGCTCCACCCCGGCGCAGCGGCGCTGGGGATAGGCAGCCTCGAATGCGTCAGGCCGGTACCCCAGCGAGAGCACGGCTCGGGCGATCCCCTGTTCGCCCAGCCGCCCCACCACATGCTCGATCATGGGCCGGTCCACCACCGGCAGCATCTGCTTGGGGCGGGTGAGGGTCAGAGGACGAAGCCGGGTGCCGAAACCACCGACCAGTACAACCGCGTCCACATCAATGGGCTGTCTGGCTCAGCCGTCGTCTTCCACTCTGACGCCCGGGGAATCCTCGTTGAGGCTGTCGTCGAACTCAACCGGTCCTTCGGGCTGTGACAGGTTGGCCACTAGCGATGGGGACACCCCAAGCAGGTCGTTGACGGTGGGAGGAAGCGGCACCACCGCGTCTCGGGGCGCTAGCGCAATGGTGAAGGCCTCCCCGTCATTCTGGAAGTGGATAGCGCCGAAGTCCTCATAGATTCGCTCGTCGGGCTCCGCATCCACCGCGGTGAGGGCGTTGTGCCAGCGCACAATCTGCATCACTGCCGGCTGGCCGTCGCAAACCGCGTCCACCGCGCTGATCAATCCGAACTGATCCGCGTTTATGTGGTTTTGGTCCATGGTCACGAACATCGCCTCGAAGAATTTCGACATAGTGGCGTCTTCGCCTGCGGCGTTGGCGGTGAAGGGGTGGATGTGGATCAAACCGTCGGAGTGGGAGTGGATGCCCTCGGGGTCATAGGGATAGCCCCGGCTGTCCCTCCGGCCTTCGAATGCGGGCTGGAATGCGCCGCCCTCGCCGTCGGTGCAGTCCCAAACTCCATAGGCCGAGTGCCAGTGGTCGCTGAGACCGGGGCGGGCTTCGGCGTCGCGCTGGGTGCGGGCTACGGCCACCACTGCGATGCCGATCACGATGATGAGCACGACCAGGGCAGGGAAGCCGATAATCCGGCGCTGCTGTCCGGCCCCGCCCATCGACGCGGCCCGCGCCACCTTTCTTGAACCAGAGGCTCTTGCCACGGCTTACAACGCTACCCGGCCTGAACAGCCAACCCACACCTGTAGCCGCTGGCTGCCTGCCGCTACTTCACCAGTTCAACGAACAGGTCCAGATACCGGTCGGCCACTTCTCGGGGGCCCTCCGCCTGCTCGGCGTAGGCCCGACCCCGCCGGCCCATCTCGACAAGGGCATCGGGGTCCGCGACCATCTCGGCCAGCGCGGCACAAAAGGCATCGGGATCGTCGGGGACCACCGTCCGGCCGGCCCCTGAGTCAACCATCAATCGATCAACCTCGCTGCCCCAGTCGACGCTGGCCAACATCGGACGGCCCGCTGCCATCACCGAGTAAACCTTGGACGGCACGCTGGTGGTACCGAGCCCTTGTCGCAGCAACACCAAATGCAGATCGGCAGCCGCCAGCACCTCCCCCAGTCGCTCGGGAGGCTGCCAGCCCACCAGATGCAAGTTGTCCAGCCGTTCAGCCGCCGCAGCCGCCAGGGAGCGGGCCACCCCGTCACCGTTCACCACGAACTGCACGTCAGCACGACCCCAGTCGGCGAACCGCTCAGCTGCGGCCACCACAAGCTCCAAGGGCTGGGAGTGGCCCAGGTTGCCGGCGTACATCACCACCGTGCTGTCGGCACCGTCGAGCCCCAGTTCGGCCCGGTAGGAGTTGGCCCGATCAGCCGGATTGATGCGTCCAGCGTCGGCCGTGTTGGGGATCACCACCACCTTTTTTGGGTCAACGCCGACATCCAGCTTGGACCGCACATTGTCGGCCATGCCCTCAGATAAGACGGTTACCGCCTCGGCCCGTCGATACACCCAGCGCTCCAGGCGGCTCGCTGCGGCCGCCACCCGGGGACTGCTCACTACCCCCGTCTCCACCGCCGCGTCGGGAAACACATCCTGCACGTTGAACACCAATGGCGCCCGCCCCCGCCAAGCGGCCGCCCATCCCGCGACACCGAGGGTTATGGGCGGCGACATGGCGAACACCACATCGCAGCGTCCTGCCGCCGCAACTGCATCGGCGCCAGCCAGCGCAGTGAATCCGGCAAAACCAGCCGCCCGGGCCACTAGCCGCCCTTTGTCGGAGGGAAACGGGTGCCAGCGCCGGATCCGCCCCCACGGCTCGTGTTGGGTGCGCACCAGTTTTCCCGTCCATCCTTCGGCTACCGCGTGGTCCCGGTACCAGGGAAGACTGGTGATGATCTCCACCCGGTGGCCTCGGGCCGTCCACTGCTCGCACAATGCGGTCATCACCTCCCCGGTAGGGGCAGTGTCGGGCACGTAGTGCGGACACAGCACCAAGATCGAAAGCCGCTTCATCGTCCGGCCACTTTGTCGTATAGGCCGCACAGCTCTGCTGCTGGATCGAGCTCGGCCAGTTCGCGAACCCGGGCCGTCCCCGCCTCGCTCAACTCCCTTCGAGCTGCATCATCGCCCACCATCTCGCTAATGGTTTCAGACCACTGGGCCACATCATCGGGGTCCAACACACGCCCGCCTGACCCCACCACCTCGGGCAGGCTCCCGGCATCGGCAGCTACCACCGGACAGCCCCTTGCCATGGCCTCCACAACCGGGAGGCCGTAGCCCTCATACTTCGAAGGGAACACCATGGCCGCAGCCTGCCGATACAGGCCGTCCAGCACTGCTCGAGGAATGCGGCCCAGGCGGTGCCACCGCCGTCCCACTCCGAGCTCGTCGGCCAAATGATCCAGTTTGGTATCGAGAGGGCCAGGCCCCCCTGAGACAACCAACGCCACGTCCACGCCGTCGGCGGCCAAACGAGCCAGTGCCCGCAGCAGCACCTCATGGTTCTTGTGGGGATAGGTCACCGCCGGATACAGCACGAACGGACTGGCCAAGTCCGGCTCCGCCGCGGCCAATGGCATGTCGGAGGCAGCAGAGGAGGCGTCGACTGGCGCGGGAACAACGGTGACTCGCTGGGGATCCACCTTCAGGCGCTCCACCAGGCGATCGCGGCAGAACTCGCTCACGGTGACGATCTCCTCGGCCCGACGAACCGACCATGGCAGCATCAACCGTAGGTACAGCCGCTTGACCGAGCCGAAGCGCTTGGGATGATCCAAGGGCTGCAAGTCGTGGACGGTCACCACGCTGGGCTTCACGCCCACGAAGGGGACGGTGCCCCCCAGGTGGTGGACTATGTCGAGGCCGCGGCGCCGGCATTGAGCGGCCAGCCAGGTGTTCTCGATGAGCACCCGCAGCGGTCGAATCTTCCCCGCCTTCGCCATCACCACCTCATGGCGCTCCGCCAGCGATGGGTGGGCCTCGGCGAATCCCGGTAAAGCGAACAGGGTCAACTGCACCGGAGCATCCGGCGGAAAGGCCGACAGAAGCCGCACCGCATACTCTTCGGAGCCGCCCACTCGGCCCGACCGCAACCACAGGAGATTCACTCCCACGGAGATCTCTTGAGAGGTCAACCCGCTAGCTCCTGATAGATCTGCATGAGTCCCTCAGCAGTGCGCGGCCAGGTGAACTCGGAGAGCGCCCGCCCTCGGCCCTGCTTGCCCAGACGGTCAGCCGCGTCAGGGTCGTCGAGCAGACCGCCCAAAGCGTCGGCGATCAGCCGAGTCCGACTGGGATCAACCAGCATTCCGGCTGGGCCGGCCACCTCTGCGGTGGCGCCGGTGGCCGATGTCACCACCGGGGTGCCCTGAGCCATGGCCTCCAATACGGGCAGGCCGAAACCCTCAGTCAAGCTTGGATAGCAGAACACCGCCGCAGCCCTCATCAGCGACCGCTTGTCGGCCTCGCTCACAAAACCCAGTCGCCGAACCGAGGTCGGCAGATCGCCGTTCAGCTTCGACTTCCAGCCCTCCGGACCCACTAGCACTAGTTGCTCGTCAGTTCGGTCCAGCATCTGCCACGCCTCTAGGAGCCCGTCCAAATTCTTGCGGGGCTCAGCCGTCCCCACCCAAAGTACGAATCGCTCAGCCAGCTCAAAGCGCTGCCGCACCTCGTCGGCCTCATCTGGCGGCACAAGGAAGCCGTCAACGCCATACGGCACCAACCGCACCCGCTCGGCATCAATCCCGGCCCGCACACAGTCATCCGCGGTGTGCTGCGACGGACACACCACAACGTCGGCTTCGCTTCGGGTCAGCCCCAGCGACCGGGCGAAGAACCGCATGCCCCGCGGCGTGAAGTGGTCGGGATGATGCAGGAATGCCAGGTCATTGACCGTGACCGCCAGCGGTGCTGTCCGGGGAGGGACCGCCATTCCCGTGGCGTGGATCGCATCTACCGGACCGGCCGCCCGCTGGACCGAGGGCCAGCGCATCTTGTGCCAGCCCCAATACAAACTGGTCCGGGGCATGGGCAGAGCCGCCACGGGGACTTTCGGAGCAAATGGCTCTTCAGGAGGATTCCGGTGCCAGGCAGAAATACCCACCATCTCCGGTGGCGACGGCAACCGTCCCAGAGCATCCAGACATCCCAGCGCAGCCGCTGCCGTCCCCCCCGGCACCCGGTGCCAGCACTGCTCCATGGTAATCGCCACACGCATCTCCCCGATTCTCCCACGCCAGCCGTTCAAGAAACGCTGCCGACGGGCTGGCATGCAACTACTGACCAGGCTTGTTCGCACCGCCTATCCATACTTGATAGGAATAATCATCGTCCCACACAGCCCCCTCATACTGTGGACGAGTGAATAACATCCGCACGCCCCCCGGGTCCAAGAGGTTGGGGGCAGGAATCATATTCGCCACAACATATTCCTGCTCACCTGTTGCTTTGGAATATCCAGACGTGAACAGTGTCACTTCCTTCACATCTTTCACTACCGCATTATCATCAAGAACGGCAACGTATGCCTGCAAATCATGAATGACCTGGCTGGCAATTTGCTTACTGAGAGAAGGGTGTGAATCAGGGATACTTATATGGGCATAAAGGTCTACATAGCCAAACGGCAAATCTTCACCTTCACAATTTAGTTTATCAATCTGTTTGAAGTGAATTGCATTTGCTTCCAATCTCTCGCCATCCTCTAAGCACACGATGGCACCATAAGTATCTTTGAATTCATCGAAAGTGATGTGCAAATATGAATCATTGATATACAGATCACGAATATAATCCTCATAATCGGCATTCTTCTGCCGGACCTCTTCGACGCGAGCATCACTCTGTGATTCATACACCGATCCCCACCCGAATCGGTGAATTTGAAACGACCGACTAATGTCTATTCGGTCAGACAATATTGCCGACACAACAACATCGAATTCTGAACTCGGACTGTTGCCTTCCCAACCTCCTATAAACACTTCAAATGGTGCTCGTTCCCCAGGTTGCACAGTTAGAGGCCAGGACCAAGTCCCTTCAGTGCCGGGGACACCTTTCCTACTCACGCTCACCGCTATATCACGGGCAAACAAGCTGTCTGACACGTTGTGTACTAATCCACGTACAAATCCATCATCCGCGAGCATAGTAAACGGGTCGACAACAATAGGGTCAGTCACTTGCGGAAACCTTTCGAGCTTATTGAAAACGCCAAAGTAACCGAAGGTCACGTCGCGAAGGTCGAACGCGACGCCAGTCAGGACTTTATGAATCTCCCTCGTGAGACCACCTGGTCTGTCGCAAGACCCCGCCGCCCAACCTCTTCCTTCTTCTGGTACCGCAGCAGTCTGTCCATATGTTGATCTTATGTCCCATGGAGATCCTCCTGATTCAGCTCTGCCCACCCACATTTCGCCGTTGACAATTCGATAGTAATCCTGTTTCCCATCTGAAGCCGAAGTCTCGGCGTAGATGTGCGGTATTGGAGAAACAACATATCTTGGGACAGCTTGGCCTGAGTCAACATTGATGAACGACGATCGCGGAGTGATCACTCGTCTCTTCAACGTTTCCTCCTCACCTTCGAATGCCACTTCAAAGGGAATCAACTCCTTGACGTCTAGGACTTTGCCCGCCCTAGTATCTGCGTAGAATACTCTTACGTTGTTCACTTCAGTATGAAGTTGATGATCGTAATGATTAGGGAATATATATTTTGGCACATAATAGAAATCCTGCCAATGGAGTTCATACACTTCTGACAAAACAGTATCCAAGTCAGCGCTTACGACTAGCGACTCTGGATATATCTTGTCAAATGCTTCCATACTTATAAGTTGCAGCTCTCTTGGGTGTCGGAAAGTAGTTTCCCATTCATCTAAAGTGTATAAGCGCTCATCGAATGCCCACAAAGATAGGTCAAAGTTCCTGTTTGGCTCTACAGAGCCATCGAAGTTCGTTGCAAATGCCCTACTTACGTCTACCTCTGTTGAAAAGTCAGCACTGACAGCTGAAACAATATTGCCCACAGGGTCACGCCACCGGTTCCTCTTACCTTCAACTCCTTCCCAATAGTAACGATCATCTATCGGAAGGCGGCTAGGTACCCAGCCGATCTCTATTTCGAATGGAGCGCGCTCGCCGGGCATCAAAGACAAGGGCCAGTGCCAAGTGGCGTTGTCAACGCCATCCAACGATTCCAGGGTAACGACTACGTTTCTTGCGAACATACTGTCAGACAAGTTGTGTATAAACCCTCTCGCCACACACTCTCGAATATCGAGCGAAGTGACTACCACTTCATCCCTCGGTTCTGGAGGAACTTCAATATCAAACAAATAGTGATAGTCTTCAGGAATATCTTTGAGGGCTCCATAGGGGATACCTTCGTTCAGCATCATTCCATCTTCCGAGATGGACTCCCCTTCTGATTCAATCACATTTTCTGAAGAACTAGGTTCTACCTCACTCTTGGGCTGCTCTTCTCCATAATCTGGAGACAAGGGCGCAGAGTCACCATCCGCCGACAATAGATTTACGTCATCTAAAACATTTTCCTGGCCTAAAGCATCCCCTTCGACAATCGGCCATTCCACCTGATGAGCCTCCAGCCGGTCTGCTCCCTGACCTTCTGCTAGCGGGGTTGGAGTTGTGGAATCGTCGTGATCCTCATTATCTTCAGATTCTGGCCTCATCTCTTGAGTCAGTAAACCGCTTGCAGACACTTCTGAGTTAGCGGCGGGCAACGCTTGTTCGCCACCGGTCTCAATGGCTTTGCCATCGCAGCCCGCCGCTACAAGAGTAAGCAAAATGGCAGGTACTGCAATTGCTATCCGTTCAATCTTCCATTTCCAGATTCCCTTCTGGCTCATAACCTTGACTAGTTTCATGTCACATCGTCACACGTTGAGCCACTTGCATACCACCACAGAATTGCCAAAGAATTCGAACGCTTCGCAGTGCTCTACTTGGAGCGTATGCCTGTCGTTATCTGTTCCTCCTTCTCGATACGGAACTGAGTCGTCATACCAACCTTCCAAAAGCGTGTTCCCGTTACTGAAACTATGGTTTTCGATCTCCTGACCAAAAGGCTTGTATGTACCTTCTGCGCAGTCTACAGCCGCAACTTTGGGATTCTTCGATTCAGGCGAAGGATCCCTACCTGGGCTGCATCGCACCACCTCGTCTTGGATTACGGCCCTATAGATCGTCTTATCTCTAGTTACAGTGTCGGAAGGCCAATAGTGATGCCCATTTGAAAGCGGCCACCTTTTGGGCCACACAGCGAATCGCGTCTCCGTTTTAGAGTCGGTAAACGAAATGAAAGCCATAGGCACAGGTGTAGCGCTTGAGGTCCAGTCAACTTCGTCGGTTACCTCTGTCTGACCATCCGAGGTCTCAGTCGTCTCATATATTATGTGTGCATAGTCAGATGGATTCCCTTCAGCAATTTCTACATCATAAAGAAAACATGTGAACTGCAATTTGTCTGTAGCCCACCTACAAGATTTCTCCTCAATGCCACCTTCCACCTGTTTCATATCCTTTAGGATATTGACATTCAACCTCCCGTCTTGGTAAATGCTAGTCAGTTCCCCGGCGTAGACGTTTAAACAACCCTCTACCTTTGTAGGATCATTTTTGTCGTAACAAGCAGACCAGATGCTAAGTGCACGCTTGATTCCCTCATTATTAGATGTTGCTCCACAATGGTTCTCTAGTAAGTATTCAGCAACCTGGAACCCCCCTGTCCTTATGTCGGTGCGTTCGGCGTGGTTGAGTTGTTTAGTCATGTACCAAGGATCCAATTGCCACAATCCGACGCCGGGACTCCAATGTGCCCTGAGATAGTCCTCAGTATCCATATGGGAGAATAGTCTCACATTTATACTCTCCTCCTGTTCTTCTTCTACTCCGCCAACGATGGCTTTATGTTTTTGAAATTGCCGTCCGAGGTGGTCCCACCTGGAGAGATTCATGGGCGAAGGTGCATAACTTCCACTTTCTCCGCTAAGGAGCTCCATTACTGGGATCATTAGCATTATTGCTGTCAATCTTCTTTCATCTATAGTGTCTTTGCATGTTTGCCACTCGTTGGACGGTGCTGCACTGTAATTGTCGATTGCTTTTTCGGTTGCGTATAGGACTCCTTTTATTGTTCCTTCAGTAAAATGGTATTTGCCCACGGGCGTTACAAGATCATTTGGTAATTTCGGCAGGCTCTTCATGTTGCAGGTGGTTTTTGTTGTCCATCCTTTGGGGGTCCATGCTTGGAGGGCTATTTTGTAGGTGGTTCCTTCTGCTAGCTCGGTGAAGGTGTGCGATGTGGCGTTGGTGATTGTCCACTCTGGTTTGGCCAGGTCCCGGTCGCGGGTTATCCGGTAGTAGGTGGCGCCGTT